>Ga0111538_10006378_pt1 | contig 15973 bp, 16 predicted proteins | sample SoiMethybrSBSTD1_FD_79669 | JGI IMG/M metagenome (GOLD analysis project Ga0111538, IMG submission 79669) | Bulk soil microbial communities from a Populus tree surrounding site in Tennessee, USA - Soil MetaG P. TD hybrid SBSTD1 (version 2)... | ecosystem: Environmental > Terrestrial > Soil >...
CCCTGGATCCCTCCGGCGCCGAGTACCAGCCCAACCCTCATTTTCGACACCCCCGTCTCACTTTCGCCACAAACGTTACCCACGCCCGACAAATCCACCTGCAAATTTCGGGGATGCACCCACCCGAAGTCCGCGCCGAAGCCCTTGCCCTGGTCGAGGCGGGCCTAAACGACTGCGAGATCTCGAGACGCCTCGGCATCCCTCGCCGAACGATCCTCGACTGGCGGCGACCGCCATCCAAGCGCTATCGGCGGAGGGTGATCACCGAGACGTGCCCCCGCTGCTGGCGCGCGGCGAAGCCGATGCGGTTCACCTCCGGGGACTATGCGGAGCTTCTCGGCTTGTACCTCGGCGATGGCTGCATCTCGGACGGAGCTCGAACCCAACGGTTGCGCATTCACCTCGACGCGAAATACAGGCGCATGAACGCGGACATCAAGGCGTTGCTGCGGAGATGCTTCCCGAGCAATCCGGTCGGTCAGCCCGCGGCACCGAAGAGCGAGTGGTCAGCGACTTCGCCGGCGTCCACGACTATCGGGTTTCCGGCACTGCTGGCGGACGCTGGGCGGTCCGCATAAACCGCCGCGCGAGCGTCACTCGGATGGTCGAGCACGTGGGGCTCAAATCGTGAGCGAGACGCTAAATTTTGTGGCCTCTGCGGCTGTGGTGAAATCGGAAAACACGATGCGTTCAGGGCGCATTGGGCGAAAGCCCTTGGGGGTTCGAGTCCCTCCAGCCGCACCTCAAAACCCCGCAATTTCAAGCGGCAAATCAGGCCACCACTGCTATCCTCGCCCGCCGACCCGCCGCTATCGTCTAGGGGACTAGGACGCCGGATTCTCAGTCCGGAAACCCGGGTTCGAATCCCGGTAGCGGTGCCTGTAGGAAAGTGCCGCAACCGCAGCATTGCACCCCTACGGAACGGTGCGATCGGCCTAGCTGGTAGAAGGCGGGGCGTGGAAGCCCACAGGTCATACCAGCGATTCGAGGACGAACGTAGGATAGGCGCCGCGGGCGAGGAGCCGACCTGGTCGCGCCACGGCCGCCAGGCAGCGCTCCTCGTCGCGGTGATGGCCGCCTTCCTGGCAGTAGCCACCTTCCTTGCCAATGAGGCGGTCAAGGAGGTGATCACCGGGGAGACCCACCGCGCCGACGCCTCGGCGGTGCGCGAGAGCAATCTGGTCAAGATCGACATCGCCGCCGGCAACGCCAGGCTGGTGCGGTTGCTGGGCGCCGGCAACCTGAAGGAGCGGCCTGCCCTGAGGATCGCCGCGCTACACCGGGCGCGCATCGAACACGAGCTGCAGCCGGTCGATGCCCGCCTCGCGGCCCGCATTCAGGATGACAAGCGCAAAGCCGACCGCGCGAACACGCAGCACGTCCTCTACGAGTTGGCCGAGGTCGGGCTGGAGGTCGGGATCGTGCTCGCCTCTGTCTCCATCATCGCCCGGCGGCGGTGGCTGCTGGGGATCGCAGGCGCTGCCTCCAGCGCGGGCGTCGTGCTGCTAGTGGTCGGGCTGCTCCACTGACCCTCGGGGCAACGACCTTAGTGCACGAAGTACACCAACCGCAACGTGCGGTCCGGGAAGTGATGGTGCACGCAGTTCTGGGTGACCTGGCGCCCGCTTCCCCCGCCGATCGTCAACCTGCACGTCCAATCAGCTGGAGACGTGCCGTGGCGGATGAGATGAATCGCCAGCTCGCTGGCGTGGTGGCAACCGACCCCGCTCTCGGTCAACGCGAGGACCGTGAAGCCGTCAACGGCCGGCGGTGCGCATGTGGTCTGCGCGGCGGCGGCGGGGGCCGCCGCGCCGCCGCCGGTCGCGGCGATCACCCCGGCAACCGCACCCGCGCACATCAACGCCTTCAATCCCTTCAATGCTTCCCCTTCCTGCAGTGAGACGGCCTGGTCGCGAGGATATACCGAGCCGCCACGCGACCGGCGCTCGGCTCCCGTCCAGGGCCCCTCGAGTGGCTTTGCGTTCGGGAGGTTCAGCCAGGTGCCGTGGGCGATGTAGTGGCCGTCGCGATGGTAGAACTGCCACCCTGAGGTCGTCTGGCTGACGGGGGCGCTGTGGAAGATCGTGATCCCGCTGAGCGCGAAGTGGTGGACGGTGCCCGTGTCATGCGCGTAGTCGAACGTGAGCCGGTGTCCGTTCGAGGTGGAGTGGTCGATGTAGGTACCGGCTTCCGGGTGGAAGTTCGCCAGGGCCGCGGGCGCGGCGAGCGCCGTCAGCCCGAGGGCGGCGATCGCCGCCACGATCAGTCCGCGACCCGCCCTCCGCGCCCCGGCGCCGATCGCCGCGGCGATCCCTGCATACGGTGCTGCCGTACGCGTCTCCCTTACTCGGCGCCCGGGACGATGCGGGCGCTGTCATCCGGGCGGTTGCCCGACCCTAAACCGGTAGTGCGTTTCGTGTCAAGGGCGCTGATTGAGAGCGCACGGGACAATGCCTACTCCCGCACCCCCGGCCGGTTCAAGGGCCGCGGTTCCTTGATAATGCGGCTTCGAGGCCCAGGCAGGATCGCCGCCGCAGGGGGGCGGAGCTAGGCTCCTTACGTGATTGGGCCGTTCAGCGGGATCGGGCGGGGTGCCATGGCGGTGGCCCGCTTCATTGGGCGAGCATTCCTGTCCGTCGGCAAGGTCGTGAGCGGCGCATTCCGCAGGCTCTTCGGAGCCGCTCGCACTTGAGATGCTCCCTGTGGCCCTCGTCGTCGGCGGCACCGGTCGCGGCCGACCCGGTTCTCGTCTCAGCCCAGGCCGTGCGGGTGGAGGTGGTCCTCCGCCATTCGCTTGAGCCCGGCCCGATCGATCTTGCCGGTCGGATTGAGCGGCATCTCGTCCAAGAAGACAATCTCGTCCGGCGCCTTGTAGCCGATGCGCTCGCGGCAGAAGACGATCAGGTCGGCGCGCGACGGTGACTCGACGCCATCACGCAGCGTCACGTAGGCGCGCGCGTTTTCGCCGTGAACCGCGTCGTGGACGCCGACGGCGCCGGCCAACGAAATCGCAGGGTGCTCGAGCAGCGCGCCTTCGACCTCGTACGGGCTGATGTTGGAGCCGTCGTGGACGATCACCTGCTTTTTGCGGCCGAAGAACCAGAGGTACCCGTCCTCGTCTGCCCGGGCGAGATCGCCGGAGTCGAGCCAGCCGTCGATCACCGCCTCATCGGTCGCGCCGGGCGCCTCCCAGTAGCCGACCATGCGGCTCCGGCTTCGGATCCAGATTTTTCCCACCTCTCCCCCGTCGATGGGAGCGCCGCGCTCATCTCGCAGGGCGATGGTGAAGCCATTGATCGGCTTGCCGATCGAGCCTTCCCTGATCTCACCCGAGGGTGGATTGAGCGTCGCCAACCCGACCTCGGTCATCCCGTATCCCTCGACGATCGGGAAACCTGCCGCTGCGGCGAACTCGGTCAACAGCTCGGTCGAGACCTTGTCGGCGCCGGCCCGGCACATCCGTAGCGAGGAGAAGTCTCCCGGCCGCAGATCATGGTCGTGAACGAGTGCGGACAGCGCGGCTGGGATCATCGCGAGGATCGTCGGCTGCTGCTCGCGCAACAGCGGCAGCAACTCGTGGCCATCAGTACTGCGCGCCACCACGACCCGACCACCGACCGAAAGCATCGCAAGCGACCACAGAAAGGAGCCAAGGTGGGACATCGAGGAGCCGGGCAGAAACACGTCCGAGGCATCGAGCCCGAACGCGGCGGCGGCGGCGGCGATCATCCAGCGGAGGGTCCCGCGGGAATGGGTCACCCCCTTTGCCGGACCGGTGCTCCCCGAGGTGAAGAAGATCACGGCCGGCGCTTCGGGGTCGGGTTCCTCCTCCGTGGATACAAGGCGCTCGGAGCCGAGGAGCGTGGCGAAGTCCTGTCGCCAACCACCATCCACCCCGGCCGGTTGATCATTGCCGGTCGCCAGCGGTTCGGCGTCGCGGTAGGCAATCGTTCCGAGGTCCAGGGTGGGCGCAAGCTCGCTGGCTGCGATGTCCTCGGCCCGCTCGACATGCGCGAGGAGAACGCTGGCGCCGCTCACTTTGAGCGCGTGATCGATCTCGCGGGCCGTATAGCGGTAGTTCAGCGGCGTCGCGATCAAACCCGCCCTGAAGCACGCGAGGTAGTGGACGACGAGGTCGACTCGGTTCGGCATCAGGGACGCGATGCGATCGCCCGGCTCGATGCCGAGCCCGCGGTAGCCGCCGGCCAACGCGGCGCCTGCCTCGTCGAGCTCGCGCCAGCTGAGCGCGCGTGTGGCCGAACGGATCGCGACCTCGTCCGGGGCGCGATCGAGACCGGCCCGCAGCAGGTCATGCAGCGGCGGGGCGGGGGCTTGGAGCTGGGCGCCCTCGAGCAGCATCTGCTCGATCGTACGGCCACGCGAAGCGTCGATGCATCGCTGTGTATCGCGAGCGCGGCGTGAGACTCACACTGTCAGATCCTTGACGTTGACCCGCGATGGGCGCTCGCAGAGAATCGGCGCGAGGAGGTAGCCATGTTTCTTCTATCGCGCAGGTCCACGATGTTCACCTTCAGCGTCCTTTCGATCACCGCGATCGCTGCGATCCCGGCGCTCGCGACGCAGGTGGTCAAGCACGACTCGAAGGTGACCGTCTCCCAAATGGCTCCGGCATTTCACGGACGGGTCAAGTCATCCGCGCGCCCCTGCATCCAGCAGCGCAAGGTAAAGCTGTTTCGAGCGCACCGCCATCGCCCCGACACCTTGCTCGGCACCGATCAGACGACCAACCGGGGCAGGTGGAAGGTGATTGTCAATCCACTCAGATCAGGCGCCTACTACGCGAAGGTGAAACGGCGCACCGACGGCACCGCCGGAACGATTCACGTATGCCGTAGCGATCGCTCGCGATTCGTCGGCGTCGACTGATCGCCCGATCGAGACCTCGAACGGAGGGGATCTCCGCGTAACGTTCCGAATCGGATAATTCGCCGGTGTCCGCGCGGCTTACTCGGGGAGCGCCTCGCCGGAGCCGCCCAACTCCTCGGGGAAGTCCTTCAGCTTGGGGAGGCCATCCTTCATGGGAAGCACGGTCGACTCGTAGTTGACGTGCACTCCGGGTTCGAATGGGAGTTCCGGGATCGTCGCCGCGTAGACGTCGACCAGATTCCATTGCGGGTGCCGAGTCAGCACATGGCCACCGCAGGCCTTGCACCACTGCCGATAGCTCCGATCGTTGTTGTGGTACTCGTCGAGCTGGTCCTCTCCCTGAGTCACCGTGACCGCGTCGGGCTCCCAGAGCGTGAACGCATTGACCGGGCCGGCGGACCACTTTCTACAGGAACGGCAATGGCAGTAGCCGGCGCCCGCCGGGTCGCCCGTGACAGTGATCTTGACGGCGCCGCAGAGGCACTCCCCTTCGAACGTCTTTTCATCCTGGCCCATGAGTTCTCCTTCGCTCGAGTGTGCAATGCGGAGTTCGGTGAGCCTATCGGGCAGAAGCAGCATGATTCCGCCGGTCGTGGGAGCCGACCCCGTCAGAAGAGCTTGCTGACCCAATGGACCGCGGCCTTCCCGAGCAGGATCTCGAGGAACACTCCTCCGGCGCCCACGGCGATCCCGATGGCGACGATCACGATGTCCTCGAGCAGCACACCGAGCGATAGGAGTACGACGCCCAGCGCAGGCAGGGTGTCGAGTCCTGTGAAGGGCGGGGCGAAGAAGGCGCCGGCGCACCCCCCGATCACCAGCAGCCCGAACACGAGGTTGCTGAGGCGATGGTCGAACAGGAAGCTCAGGCGCGGGCGGGAGAAGCGCTCGAGCCGGCGAATCATTCTCATGAGCGCGGCGATGAACCGCTGTTGCTTCTCTCCCGCCAGCTCGAGCTTGCACCAGCGCTTGGGCAGCCAGATGTGCTGGCGGCCGGCGATCAGCTGAAGCGCGACCAGGACGGCGACGATCTCGAACACGTGCGTTACGCCCCCGGTCGGCAGCGGGAGGGCCGGGACGGCGAGCAAGAACACGAACAGGATCGCGAAGCTCTTCTCCTCGAAGAGCTCGATCAGGCCACCCACGGTCTTTTCGCCCTCGCTTTGCAGCCAGCGTTCGAGCTGTTCGCTGACCCGTTCCGGCTCTTGGGGTGGCTCATCCGCGCCACGAGGTGACCTTCGGGTCACTGCTGGGGCGTCCAAGTTTCGGCTCACAGGTGGCATCTTCTCGTTACTGGCATGATGTGGCGTGACATGGAGGCGAGACCTCAAGCCGGGATGGCGCCGAAGGCGACCGTTGCGACCTACGACAATTACGCCGAGGCCGAGCGGGCGGTCGACTTCCTGTCGGACCGCGGATTCCCCGTCGAACGGGTGGCGATCGTCGGCACCGGGCTGAAGACCGTCGAGCAGGTTGCGGGAAGGCTGACCACCGGTAGGGCCGCGCTCGTGGGAGCGGGGCAGGGCGCGATGGTCGGCCTCCTGTTCGGGCTGTTGTTCGGCCTCTTCTTCTCGGGCCCGGCGTTCTTCGGGGTCGTCCTCTACGGACTCGTCGCGGGCGCCGTCTTCGGCGCGATCCTGGGGGCGCTCACGCAGGCGGCCCAGCGTGGGCGACGCGACTTCGCCTCCGTTCGGGGTATGGAGGCCGAGCGCTATGAGGTGCAGGTCGAGCATGAGCAATCCGCCCGGGCCAAGCAGCTGCTGACGGAGCTGGATACCGCTAGCGCGTCAACGGCCCCGGCGACTTAGCGGCAGGCCACGCGCGCCCGGCTCCGGCACCGGCACAACGAGCCGCGGTGACAGGGATTGACGGAGAGCGGGCTCGGGCGATGCTCGAGGCGGAGAACGCCCGGTTCGCCGTCGAGCGGCCGAAATCCATGGCTCTGCTCCAGCAGGCTCGAAGGTCGATGCCACGCGGCGTCCCGATGTCATGGATGGACGATCTCTACGAGCATCCCCCGGTATGGGTCTCCCGCGGCAAGGGCGCCCACTTCACCGACGTGGACGGGCACGAATACCTGGACATGTACATCGCCGACATGAGCGCGTTCTGCGGGCACGCGCCGGCCGCGGTCGTGGAGGCCGTGAGCGCCCAGATGGCACGCGGAAACCAGTTCCTGCTCCCGACCGAGGATGCGATCGCCGTCGCGGAGCATCTGACGACGCGTTACGGGCTGCCCCAATGGCAGTTCACCTCGTCCGCGACGCAGGCGAACACGGAGGTGATCCGCATCGCCCGCGAAATGACCGGCCGCGGGAACATCCTGCTGTTCGACGGGAAGTACCACGGCGAGGGAGTTTCCACCCTGGTGGTCCTGGAGGACGGTCGGGTCGTTCCGGAGATGCGCGGCCTCCCGGGTTGGATCACCGGCCAGGCACGAGTGGTCCCGTTCAACGATGTGGTCGCGCTCGAAACGGCACTCGCCCCGCGTGACGTCGCGCTCGTCCTCGCGGAGCCCGCAATGACCAACGCCGGTTTTCTGCTGCCTGAGGAGGGCTTCCACGAGGCGCTCCGCCGCCTCACCCGCGAGCACGGGACGCTCCTCGCGATCGACGAGACCCATTCGCTCGTCTGCGCCCACGGCGGGCTCACCACGGAGTGGGGACTCGACCCGGACGTGCTCGTCATCGGCAAGTCGATCGCGGCGGGCGTGCCCCTGGCCGCTTACGGCATGCGCGGTGAGATCGCGTCGCTGATCGCGCCTCCCGAGGAGTCGCGCGTCGTAATGGGCGTGGTGGTGGGCGAGGTTTCCACCGGTGGAACGCTCTTCGCCAACGCCCTCTCAATGGCGGCCGGGCGCGCCGCGCTCCTGGAGGTCTTGACCGAGGAGGCATTCGAGCACACGGCCGTGCTCGGAGAACGGATGGCGGGCGGGCTGCGGGAGGCGATCGCGCGAGCCGGGCTTGGATGGAGCGTTGCTCAGGTTGGCGCCCACGCGTACTACTTCTTTCAACCCACCCCGCCGAGCGACGCCGCCGCCTCGCGGGTCGCGGACGATCCGGACCTCCGCGCCCTGATCCGTGTGTACATGGCCAACCGAGGGGTTTGGGAATCAGGCTGGTGGCTGGGGCCAACGGTGTCGGTCGCCCACGACGAGGCGCGGGTCGATACATACGCCGAGCTCTTCGGTGAGTTTCTGAACGAGGTGGCCTGAGACCGGCTCGAGCACGGGCGCGCTACTCAGCGCGCCGTGATCGCGTACGTTCGGAGCAGGTCGCGAGGGCCTTCGCACTTGCCGGCCGGCCAGGCCGCGTACAGGTGGAGGTAGTACGGCGGCGGGACATTCACATCGAAGCGCACCAACCAGGCGGTGACATCGCCGGCCGCGTTCCGGTGCGGGTGGAGGGTATGCGGCGGCGCCTCGCTCGGGCCAGTCTGGTACCCGCGCCGATCGAGCTTGTGCCAGGCGGTGACTTCGATGTCGGACGGTCGCTGGCGTCTGAAGAGCACGAAGCTGGGCCCGTGACGACCGGGACTCAGGCGCGCCGGCCTCGGAAAGGTCCCCGGTCCGTCGCCGGAAGCCGTGACGCAGTGCTGCCCGTCGCCTGAGGTCCACTCCTCCCAGGCCAGGCCGCCACGCTGCGCGTGACCTCCGGCGTGGAGGACGACCCTGGGCGGCCCCGCCGCGCGCCCTGCCATCGCCGCGCTGAGCGGCAAGGCGACCAGTGCGCATGTGCCGACGCTGAGCGCAACCAGCGAACGAACGCTCATGCACACAGGCTAGGCCGAGCGGCGGTTGCCCGGTTCGGGCGTGGGCGTTCGCCCTCTGACATCCCATGCTTGTGAGAGGCTGTCGAGAGGTTGGGCACGCCACACCGGAAGGGAGAGATGGAAGCCAGGCGCGTCGGACAAGGGAGGCTCGTGGCGGGTCTGGGCGGCCTGCTGCTGTTCGGGTTCCTGTTTCTGCCGTGGTTCGGCGTGGCGGGCGGCGATCAAACCGGGTGGCAGGGTCAGTCGACGACCGACATCTACCTCCTGATCACCGCGATGGTCGCGGTAGCGGCGGCCCTCCCGGGGACTCGCGCGCTGCTCGTGCCCGGGGTGACGATGAGTGGCGCCGCGACGCTCCTGGGCGGCGTCGGGACCGTCCTGCTCATCTGGCTCTCGTTCATCGACTTCCCCTCAGGAGCCGATCGCAAGGTGGGCGTCTACCTGACGCTCATCGCGGCGATCGTGATCACCGTCGGCGGGCTCATGTCGTCGAGCGTGCCCAGATCCGTCCGGGCGAGAGCGATCCGAGGCTAGATCCGAAGCTCGGTGGGGTGTGTCCCTTGCCGATGACGGGTACTGGAGTCGTGGATGGAGCAGCGCAGGCTACGAGATCTCGACGTATCGGCCATCGGCCTCGGATGCATGGGGATGTCCGCCTTCTACGGCTCGGCAGACGAGGGCGAGGCGATCGGGACCATTCAGCGCGGGCTCGAGATCGGAATCAACTTCATCGACACCGCGCAGCTCTACGGCCCACTAACCAACGAGGAGCTGGTCGGCCGTGCGATCAAAGGGCACCGCGACGAGTATGTGATCGCCACCAAGTTCGCCCGGCGAATGAACGACGCGGTCCCCGGCGACATGTCCACCGTTGGCGACCTCGATGGCTCCGCGGATAACGTTCGGCGCTCGATCGACGGGTCGCTCGAGCGCCTGGGCACCGACCACGTCGATCTCTACTACCAGCATCGCGTGGACCCGAGCGTCCCGATCGAGGAGACGGTCGGCGCGATGGCGGAGCTCGTCGAGCAGGGCAAGGTGCGCCACATCGGCCTGAGCGAGGCGGCGCCCGAGACGATCCGCCGGGCACACGCCGTCCATCCGGTCTCGGCCGTTCAAACCGAGTACTCGCTGTGGACCCGTGACCCCGAGGCCGAGGTGCTGCCGACCTGCCGCGAGCTCGGCATCGGCTTCGTGCCGTACTCACCCCTCGGGCGGGGATTCCTCTCGGGCCGGTTCAAGTCGCCGGATGAGCTCGACGAGGGCGACTTCCGACGCAGCGGACCGCGGTTCACCGGTGAGAACCTCGAGGCGAACCTGCGGCTCGCCGAGAAGGTCGAGGAGATCGCGTCCGACAAGGGGATAACGCCGGCGCAGCTCGCGATCACGTGGGTCCTCGCTCAGGGGGACGACCTGGTGCCGATCCCCGGGACGAAGCGCCGCACGTATCTGGAGCAGAACGCCGCAGCGGCTGAGGTCGAGCTGACGGATGAGGACCTCGCGCGAATCCAAGCCGAGGTCCCCGAGGCCTCGGGCGCGCGTTACGACGAGGCCGGGATGGCCTCCGTGAACCTCTGACTCTGACGTCCGCGCCCGCCGGTGAAATGAAGGTGTGACGGCTGACGCGCGGCTGCGCGAGTACGAGCGCCGCTTCCGGCGTGCGGGCCTGCCGCTGTGGATCGAGGGGTACTCGGCTTCGAGGGACGTCTTCAACCGCGCGGTCCCATTGCTCGGCCTCGTGTTCTTCGGCGAGATGCTCGGCGCGACCAGCCTCGACTGGTCGCTCGGGGTCAACGTCGCAGCCGCGCTCGGCGGCCTCGCGATCCTCGTCGCCGCCGGAGCGGTCGTCAACCGGATCCGAGGCAGGCCCGCGCTTGCGCTGCCCGAGGAGGTGGGACGCGTCGAGCTGGCGGCGTTCGTAGTCCTACCGGCGCTCCTTCCGCTCGCGTTCGGAGGCCAGTGGCGAAGCGCGCTCGTCACCGCGGCGGCGAATGCAGCCCTGCTGGGCCTCATCTATGCGGTGGTCGGCTACGGCATCCTCTCGATCCTGCGCTGGGCGCTCGCGCGGCTGCTGAGCCAGCTCGCCTCCTCGCTCGCGTTGCTCATCCGCGCGATCCCCCTACTCATGATCTTCTCCGTCATCCTCTTCCTGACCACGGAGATGTGGCAGGTCTTCTCGGAGGCCTCGGTCGCGTCGCTCGTCATCCTCGCGGTCCTCTTCATCGCGCTCGGGACGTCCTTCCTGATCGCGCGCCTGCCGGGCGAGGTTCGCTCGCTGGAGCGGGAGGCGGGCGGCGCCACGGCGGACCTCGACCGGCGGCAGCGACTGAACGTCGGCCTCGTGATGTTCGTCGGTCAGGCGCTTCAGGTCCTCTTCGTGAGCCTCGCCGTGGGCGCGTTCTTCGTGGTCTTCGGGACGCTGCTCGTCGACTCGGGAGTGCTCGAGTCGTGGATCGGCTCCAGCGGCCACGTGCTGGTGAGCATCGACTTCCTCGGGTACGACGGGGTCGTCACCGAGGAGCTCCTCCGTGTCTCGGGAGCGCTCGCCGCCTTCACCGGTCTCTACTTCGGCATCTCGATGCTGACCGACGACCTGTACCGCCGAGAGTTCCTCGACGGGCTGACCTCGGAGATGCGTGAGACGTTCCGCGCTCGGGTCGAGTATCTGCGTCTGCGCTCGAGTGCCGCGACGGCTCGTTCGTAGGGAAGCCGCGCGGCGCCCAGCGCCCTGAAAAGATGTCGCCGTGGGCACCGACCAGTATCACGAGCCGGCTTCCGAGCTCCCCGCGCCGACGCGCACGTTCGCTCGGCTGTGCGCGTCGCTGACCGAGGAGGCCGAGGCGATCGGCTGGTACGAGCAGCGGCTCGCGATCGAGCCGGACCGCGACGCGCGGGCGATCATGCGCGATGCCCAGGGCGAGGAGTTCAAGCACTTCTCCATGGACCTCGAGTTCCTCCTGCGCCGCAGCCCGTTGTGGCGGGAGATCGCGGAGGGGATCCTCTTTCAGCAGGGCGACATCGTGGAGCACGGCGAGGAGGCCGAAGAGGAGGCGGTCGAGGGCGAGGCGGCTCGTGGAGCGCCGCTCAGCACCGGGGAGTCGCTGGGTATCGGGAGCCTGAAGGGGGGGCCGTCATGAGCGTCAGCCACCTGCTGCGCGAGCGAGCGCCGATCACCGAGGCGGGCTGGGACCGGCTCGACGACGAGGCGCGCGAGCGGGTCGTCCCGGCGCTGGCCGCACGCAAGCTCGTCGACTTCGCCGGGCCTCAAGGCTGGAGGTACTCGGCGACGAACCTCGGCCGCACGGACCGCATAGCGGATGGACCCGAGGGAATCGAGGCCCAGGTCCGTCGGGTCATGCCGCTCGTCGAGGCGCGGGCGCCGTTCACGCTCGCCCGCTCGGAGCTCGCCGACGCGGACCGTGGGGCTGAGGACATCGACCTCGAGGAGCTCGACGCCGCCGCGGTCCGTATCGCGACCGCCGAGAACGCCGCCGTGTTCCACGGATGGAGCGCTGCCGGGATCACGGGCATCGCCGAGGCCTCAACTCACGATCCCTTCCCTCTGGGTGAGGACTGCGAGCGTTACCCACGCCACGTCGCCAAGGCCGTCGACACCCTGCGCGGTGCGGGCATTGAGGGGCCCTACGGCATGGCGCTCGGCCCCGCGGCGCACACGAACGTGCTCGAGACGAGCCAGCACGGGGGCTACCCGCTGCTGGAGCACCTGCGCGAGATCCTGGGCGGGCCGCTCGTCTGGGCCCCGGGGGTCGAGGGCGCGGTCGTCCTGAGCACGGGCGGCGGACACTTCCTCTTCGAGTCGGGGCAGGATCTCGCGATCGGGTACGCGAGCCACGACGCCCAGTCGGTCCAGCTCTATCTGGAGGAGAGCTTCAGCTTCCGCGTCGCGACTCCCGAGGCCGCGGTCGCGCTGACTCCCTGAGTCGCGCCCGGGGCCGTGGAGGCTGGCGACGCAACCCGGTTCTCGGGGCGGACGGCGTGGGCTCGAAGCCTCGAGACGCCGCTCAGCTCCTTCCTGCGCACCGAGACGGGAAGCGCCACGATCCTGCTCGGCGCGGCGCTCGCCGCGCTGATCTGGGCCAACGCGGACGCGACCTCGTACCACGGCGTCTGGGACACGAACCTGTCGATCCGGATCGGCGACCAGGGCGTCTCGCAGACACTCGGCTACTGGGTGAACAGCGGCCTCATGGCCTTCTTCTTCTTCGTCATCGGGTTGGAGGCCCGGCGCGAGTTCGACCTGGGCGAGCTGCGGGATCGCCAGATGGTGGCGCTCCCCGTGCTCGCGGGGCTCGCCGGCATGGCGGTGACCGCCGGCATCTTCGTGGCCATCAACGCCGGCCACGCATCAGCTCAGGGCTGGGGCGTCGCGATGTCGACCGACACTGCGTTCGCTCTGGGAGCGCTCGCTCTGGTCGGGCCCCGCTTTTCCGATCGGCTGCGCGCGTTCATTCTCACCGTCTCGGTCGTGGACGACGTCGCGGCCCTGGCGATCATCGCGACCGTCTACACCGATTCCGTGCAGGTCGACGCGCTGCTGATCGCCGTCGGCGTGTTCTCCGTGATCGTCATCGCGGCGCGCCGGCGGGTGGGGACAGGGCCGATGTACCTCCTCCTCGGGGTGGTGGCCTGGGTCGCCCTGTTCAAGTCGGGCGTGGACCCGATCGTGATCGGTCTCGCCATGGGCCTGCTGACCTATGCGGCCCCGGCCGAGCGCGGAGATCTCGAGCGGGCGACGGACCTGTTTCGCCGGTTTCGCGAGCAGCCCACCCCCGAGTTGGCGCGCTCTGCTGCGATCGGGCTGGAGTCGGCCGTGTCGCCGAACGAGCGGCTGCAGCACCGCTATCACCCCTGGACCAGCTACGTGATCGTGCCGCTGTTCGCGCTCGCCAACGCCGGGATCACGATCGACAGCGACCTGCTCTCACGGGCCCTCACGTCCCCGATCACGCTGGGAATCGTCGTGGGCTACATCGTCGGCAAGCCGCTCGGGATCGGAGGGACCGCGTGGATCCTGACGCGCATCACGCGAGGCCGGGTTCGCCCGCCGGTGGGCCCGGCCGCGGTGCTGGGAGCGGGGACGGCGGCCGCAATCGGGTTCACGATCTCGCTCCTGATCGCAGCGCTCGCGTTCAGGGGAAGCGAGCTCGACGAGGCGAAGCTCGGCGTGTTGATCGCCGCCGTGGGCGCGGTGCTGGTGACCGCCGCCGTGTACCGGGTCACGCAGCTCCTCCCGCGGCGATTGCGCCTGCGCGCCATGTACGGCCCACCGGAGACGATCGTTGATCTGGCGGTGCCGTTTGATCCGGAGGTCGACCACATCCGCGGGCCACGGGACGCTCCGGTCACGATCGTCGAGTACGGCGACTTCGAATGCCCCTACTGCGGGCGCGCGGAACCCGTGATCCGCGAGCTGCTTCGCGACTATGGGGACATCGCCTATGTCTGGCGCCATCTGCCGCTCACCGACGTTCACTCTCATGCCCAGCTCGCCGCCGAGGCGTCGGAGGCGGCCGACCGGCAGGGCCACTTCTGGGAGATGCACGATCGGCTCCTGCACGATCAGGACGCACTTCGGCCTCGAGATCTGATCCGCCACGCCGAGGAGCTCGGGCTGGACGTCGAGCGCTTCGAGAGCCACCTCCGAAACCACCGCGGGGCGGCGCGCGTCGCTCGCGACGTCGACAGCGCCGACCTGAGCGGCGTGTCCGGAACGCCGACGTTCTTCATCAACGGCCGTCGCCACTACGGCCCCTACGACATCGAGACGCTGTCGAGGGCGGCGCGGTTCGCCGGCGCCAGGGTCGCCGCCGCCGCCTAGCGGGACGCGGTCTCGACCCGATGGCCGAGATCGCGCCACGTCCCGACCCCGCCGTGACCGACATGGATCACCTGCTCGAAGCCCTCGCGCTGAAGTAGCGATGCGGCCAGGCCGCTGCGCTTGCCCCCGGCGCAGATCGTCGCGATCGCCCGATCCCGAGGCAGCTCCGACAGCCGGTCGACCAGGTCGCCGTATGGAACGTGCCACGAGCCGGGGATGTGCCCGGAGGCGAACTCGTCGTGGTCGCGAACGTCGACCACGGCGATCTCGTCATCGCGCATTCGCTCCGCGAGCGCGTTCGGATCGATGAGCCTGATCCGCGAGACGGGGCGCCCCTCCGAACGCCACGCGGTCATGCCGCCCTGCAGATAGCCGCGGACGCGCAAACCCACCGAAGCCAGCAGTTCGGCGGCCTCGAGCTCGTACCCGTCGGAGGCTGCCACGACGATGAGCTCTACGTCGGGATCCACCACCCGCGCGACCTTGGTCGCGAACCCCGTGTCATACGCGGAGGCGCTGATCGCGCCGGGGATGTGCGCCTCGTCGAACTGCTCGTTCGTGCGAGCGTCAACCAGGACTGCGCCCTCGGCGATCGCCACCTCCACCGCGCGCGGAGACAGCGGGACCGGAGTGCCCAGTTCCTCCGTCAGCGGCCCCTTGTTCAGGGAGACGATGAGCTCGACGTGCGGCGGCCGTTCTCCGATCGAGTTGACCGACGCCTCGACGAACGACTCCTGACTCGGGTAGCCGAGCGCGTCGTTGTGGCGACGCTCGGCGCCGATGGTCGATGCGGGGGCGTTCTCGATCGCCGAGGATCCACAGAGCGAGCCGCCCAGGTGGCCCGGGAAGACCGCGACGTCGTCATCGAGATTCAGGAGCCGGGCGTGCAACGATCGGTAGATCTCCGCCGCGCCGGCCCGCGGTTCCACCGCCAGGTCGGGACGCGCGACATCGCCGATGAAGAGGGAATCGCCGGTGAGGACCGCCCAGAGGCGCCCGCTCGCAAGCTCGCGAACGGCGAACGACGTGTGCTCTGGCCGGTGCCCGGGGGTATGGAGGGCCTCGACCTCGACCTCTCCGAGACGAAGCTTCCATCCATCCGTGATCGCTTCGTGCGGATACTCGACCTCCGCCAGCTCATGGATGTGGATGGTGGCTCCGGTCGCGTGCGCGAGCCGCCCATGGCCAGAGACATGGTCGGCGTGGTTGTGGGTTTCGAGCACGTGCTCGATGTGAACTCCGTGCAGGCGGCTCAGCCGCAGATAGGGGTCGATGTCCCACTGGGGGTCCACCACGGCCGCGACACCGGCCGACGTGTCCCCCACGACATAGGAGCCGCAACCGAGGTCCTCGTGGATGACCTGGCGAAAGAGCGTTGACAAGGCGCCCTAGCCTCTCACGCGGAGGACGAGCACCGTGACGTCGTCTCGGGCACCGTCGCAGCCCCCGTCGAGGGCGACCCGTTGGACATCCGCC
>Ga0111538_10006379_pt1 | contig 15968 bp, 17 predicted proteins | sample SoiMethybrSBSTD1_FD_79669 | JGI IMG/M metagenome (GOLD analysis project Ga0111538, IMG submission 79669) | Bulk soil microbial communities from a Populus tree surrounding site in Tennessee, USA - Soil MetaG P. TD hybrid SBSTD1 (version 2)... | ecosystem: Environmental > Terrestrial > Soil >...
ACGCCCGGCCGTATAGAGCGAGTCCTCGACGGCAACATCGTCATTGACAATGACATTGTCGACTGTGATTCCGGTTTCGGCGGCTGCGAGTTCGGCCGCCATCTCAAAGTTCATGACGTCGCCCGTGTAGTTCTTCACGATGTGCAGCACGCCGGCACCCGAGTCGACGCATCTTGTCGCCTCAAGCATCTGATCAGGCGTCGGCGAGGTAAAGACCTGTCCTGCGCAAGCCGCATCCAGCATCCCAAGTCCAACGAACCCGCCGTGCAACGGCTCGTGGTCAGAACCGCCCCCAGAGACCAGACCCACCTTGCCCGCCATCGGCGCGTCATACCGATAGATGATGCGGTTCGCGTGGTCGACACGGACCTCGGGGCGGGCAGCCTCGATGCCGAGCAGCGCCTCAGCGACGACATCTTCGGGGTCGTTGATGAGCTTCTTCATAGACGGGACCTTAGTGTCTCGCAATGAGCCCATAGCCGTACGTCTTCACGGCTGTGCTGTGAAACGACCCTTGAAAGCCGCTTGCGACGGCGCATCTTCACGGCTGTGCTGCGAAACGCACCACCCAGAGATGCCGCATCGGCTCTACCGTCAGCTCAGTCAAGTCAGCGGTCAGAGGTGGCAGCGTTCAAGACCTAGCCCGGCCGCTTGCGACCACTTTCCGCGAGAGACGGCCCTTCGAGTGAGGCGGGAGTGGGAGGCGTCGGGGGATGAGCGGGCGGGCTCGCTTGAGCCGGCCTCGAAAGCGCCTCGAGGCTGGTCGACCCCGGCAGCTGGACAGTGAATTCGGCCCCGCCTTGCGCGGAGCGGCCCGCCTTGACCCAACCGCCGTGCTGGCTGACCGTCTGGGCAACGATGGACAGCCCAAGCCCGGTCCCCGACGTCTGCCGCGCCGTGTCGCCCCGATAGAAACGGTCGAAGATGAACGGCATGTCGGCTTCGGAGATGCCAGGCCCCTGATCGGCTACCGCAGCCGGTCGCCTTCGAGCTGCACCCGGATCGTGCCATTGGGCGGACTCCACTTCACTGCGTTGTCCAACAGGTTGGTGACCGCGCGCTCCAACATGTCGGAATCGCCGACCACGTAGAACGGGTTGAGCTCAACATCGAAGATCAGGCCGTGCGCCCGTCGCCGCACCCGGTCGACTGCCGAGTTGACCACGTTACGGAAGTCCAGCGCCTCCGGCGTAGAGGCGGTTTCGTCGCGAGCCAGTTGCACAAGATCACCAATGAGCTCGGTGAACTCCACCAGCTGCGCCTTGACGTCAGCCAGGATGGCAATTCGATCTTGCTGCTTCAGCATGCCGCTCTCGGCATCCGCGGCCAGCAGCTCGATGTTGGTACGCAAACTTGTCAGCGGCGTACGAAGCTCGTGACCGGCGTCGGCTATAAGCCGCGCCTGCCGCTCACGAGAGGAAGCAAGTGAGCGCAACATCTCGTTGAACGACTCGGCGAGCACTGCGATGTCGCCCGTTGCATTGATCGTGATCGGGGTCAGCTCCTTGGTAACAGCGACGCGTCCTACCGCGGCAGACAGCTCGCGTACCGGACGCAGGCTGGAGCGCGACACGTACGCGCCAACAACTGCGGCGATGATCACGCCGCCGACTCCAAAGATGATCAAGACCAGCCACAGCGAGCTGAGAATGTCGTTGGTCGGTTGCAGCGGCCGGCCGAGAACCAGCGCATAGTTGCCCAAGTCAGTGATCGGCACGGCGACGATGCGGTATGCATCACCTCCTGATGTCACGCCGTTGCGGGAGGCATAACCGCTCTGCAACCGCGCGACTGCAAGTTCCTTTGGGCCTAGCACAAGATGATCACGCTCATCAGGGACGTAGAAGGTCTCACCGTCGGTCCGGATGGCAGCCACACTGACATTGCCGGCCCGCAAAGCACGTTCCGTCAGGCCACCGAGAGTTCGAATGTCCTGGGCGACCGGCACCGCCGCCAGCGAGGTCGCAGTTTCAATCATCTCTGCGTCAAGTGCCCGGTACAGGGAGATCCGCAGCGTGACGTAGCCGGCCACACTGGTCACCGCGACGGCCAAGGCGACCGCGATCGTGGTCAGGTACGCGACACGGCGCTGCAGCGGCCAAGCTCGCAGCCAAGCCCTCAGCCGACGAACCATCGGATCGTCTCCAAGAATCCTGGGATCATGGTGGCGTCTCGCGCAGCACGTAGCCGACGCCGCGTACGGTGTGGATCAGCCGGGGCTCATCAGCAGCTTCCGTCTTACGACGCAAGTAGCCGATATAGACCTCCAACGAGTTGGCGGTCGTCGGAAAGTCGAACCCCCAGACCTCATTCAGTAACCAACTACGCTCCAGCACGCGGCGCGGATGACGCATGAAGGCCTCCAGCAAGGCGAACTCGGTGCGAGTCAAGTTGATCGACCGATTACCGCGCAAGACTTCGCGGGTCTGGGTGTTCAGCACCAGATTGCTGAACGACATGCTCTGGGCTGACGGATCGCTGGAGTCCGCCACAGTGCCGGCGCGCCGCACCAGGGCACGCAACCGCGCCAGCAGCTCGTCCAACGCGAAGGGCTTGGCCATGTAGTCATCGCCACCGGCGTCCAGGCCGTCCACTCGGTCGCCGACCGCGTCACGGGCGGTGAGTACCAGAATCGGCACGTCGTTGCCGGCTGCTCTCAGCATCCGAGTGGCCTCCAGGCCATCCAGCCGCGGCATCATCACATCCATGATCACCGCGTCCGGCCGGGTGGCGGCCAGCCGGGCCAGCGCCTGGACACCATCCTCGGCCGCGCTTACCTCGTAGCCGTTGTACTCCAGGGATCGCTTCAAGGAGTCGCGGACCGCTTGATCATCATCGACAACGAGGATGTGCATGCTCTCAAGCGTGCCAGACCTAGTCATGGAAAGCGCTGCTCTATGCCGTCAGGTCAAGCGCATTGAGCGCGCGTGGCCGGGGACTGACCTCGGGAATGCCACGAACAGCGCCACGGCAGACCGAAAAGATGACGGCCGGATTGAACAGCATCGACGGTGCCGCCATCAGGTGGTAGACGCGTGCGAGCGCAAGGTAGGCAGCACGGTCGCCATGCGCAGCAAGCCTCCCCAGCTGGGTGGACCACAAATTCAGCAATTTCTGCGGCAAGGTCTGGGAACCGGAGCTGCTCGGATGCCTCAAGTCCTCTGACGTTGCCACCGACCACGGCAGGTCGGCCACCGCACCGATCCGGCGTTGTAAGCGCCTGGTCTGCATCGGGCCATGAGCAGCAGACATGCGATTCTGCTTCAAGGCGTCCCGGATCAGCAGAGCCTGACACGCGGCCACTGTGATCCCTTGCCCATAGACCGGATTGAAGGCGCAGTAGGCGTCACCCACCGCCAGCAGCCCGGCCGGCCAGGCTCGGGAGCGCCCGTAGCGATTGCGCCGGTTTCCGGTTTGCCGATGAATGGCGATATCGCTGACTGGTTCAAGATGCTGGATCAATTCCCAGACGGCGGAATCAGGCAGAGTGGCTAAGAACTCGTCGAACTCTGCTTCCTCGCGCGAGGGTCGATGATCGAGGTAGCCCACGGCAACGATGAGCCACTGCCTGTGCTCAACCGGAAGAGCCAGCGCGCCTCGGCCACTCTGGGGTGTAGCCGCGATGTTTATGGCAGTGTCGACCGGCGGCCTGCCATTACAGCGATATGTCCGGCAGGCATACCCCAGGTGAGCGTCCACGGTGAGCGGCTCAGCCAACGGAACCCCGAGCTCGCTCAGCCAGTTCGGCAGCCGGGATCCGCGACCTGAGGCGTCAATCACCAGGTCCGCCTGCACCCTGCTGCCGTCTTCACAAATCACGTGCCAATTTCGGTCGCCGCGCTCCAGTTCGGTAACTCGAACGGCTTCATGGAATGTCACGCCGTCAAGGGCGCGTACCCGGTTGCGTACCAGATGCTCCAGCAGCGGTCTGGTTGCCGAAATCGTTTCGTACGCCGGTATCCAGGTAGGCAGCCAGCCATACTCTCCAAGCCATGCCACCGTGCCGGTGTCGAACGGCACCCCACCATTGCGCAGCACATCCTCGCGGAGGCCAGGCAGGAGTTCCTCGGCAGCCAACAGCCCACGATGCAATAAGGCATGCGGCTGGCGGCTTTGTGGTACGCCCTTGCGCGGAAACGGCCCATCCGGCAACACATCGCGCTCGATGATCACCGCGTGGGCACCTGCAGCAGCCGCTGCCGCTGCTGCAAAAAGGCCCGCGAGGCTGGCGCCAATGATCACCACAACGCGCTTGTCGGAGGTGATCATGGAGCGAACAGGCGCTCTCTCACCACCTGGCTACGGTACCAACGTAAAATAACGCATTTGCAAATTTGTGTTCCAGTACCAGATTGCACAGTTACATCACAGCGGGCGAACTGGAATCCTGGACCAATGGGCACTCCCCCGGCCCAAATCCATGATCGATCATTTAGCCTGCACTGGCTTTGGGCAATAACGATTGCCGTGATCGCCTTCGTCGTGCGGCTGGTTCCCGTGCTGCGCGGTGGCGGCCTCTTCGGCATAGGCAACTATGACGACGGGGTGTATTACGCAGCGGCGACTGGATTGATCCACGGCCGCTTGCCCTACCAGGACTTCCTGCTGCTCCACCCGCCCGGGATGCCGCTGCTCCTGACACCGTTCGCGCTCGCCGCCCAACTGAGTAGCGACTCGTATGGCTTCGCTGCGGCGCGCGTGGCCTGCATGGTGCTCGGCGCGATCAACGCGGTGCTGATCTGGAGGATTCTCAAACCCATTGGACTCGGCGCGGCCTTGTTCGGCGCCCTCAGCTACGCGGTGTTCTACCCGGCGGTGTACTCCGACAAGTCGACGCTGCTGGAATGCCCGGCGACAACGGCGCTGTTGATCGCGATCCTCTTGCTGCAACCACTGATCAATTCCGGCTCGATTCCTCGGTGGAAGCTCTTTCTTGCCGGCGCGCTGGTAGGGCTGACGATCACGATCAAGGTTTGGGGTCTCATCACATTCGTGATCGTTTTTGCCTGGTTGTTGCTGATACGCCGCTTCCGAGCGGCACTTCAGGTATCGATCGGCGCTGCCGCCTCCGCAGTACTGATTTGTTTGCCGTTCTTCGCCGTCGCGCCGACGGCGATGTGGAACCAGATCGTACGAGACCAGCTGTTCCGGCGCGGCGGTAACGGAAGTACCATCATTGACCGGCTCGACCAAATCGTCGGACTGGGCATCGTGGGTCGCCCATATCCGCCCGCTATCACTGTGGCTGCGGTTGCTGTACTGCTTTGCTGTGCGGCGCTTGCCTTGAGTTACCGCGAGGCGCGGCTCCCCGTACTACTGATGCTGGGACAATGCACGTTTCTGTTGATCACGCCGACGTGGTTCCCGCATTTTGCCGGCTTCGCGGCAGCTCCAGTGACGCTGGTGATCGGCGCGGCAATTGGCCGCTTGATCGACCTCGTGCGAGTTAGACCGGCGCAGATCGTCGTTAGCCTTGTCCTCGCCGGCGCGTTAGTGGTGTACGCAAGCGGCTGGGCGACAACCACATTCGGGCGACGATTCCCACAACAGTTTCGATCGATAGCGGCCACTGCACCGAGCTGCGTGACGTCAGATGATGCAACCACGCTGATAGTGAGCAACACCTTGAGCCGCAACCTGACCCACGGTTGCCGATTCATTGCCGATCTTGGCGGGCACTCCCACGACATGGCGGCTGCTGCCGGTCTCAAGATATCTCGCAACGGCAACCGAGAATTTCAGCACTTCGCGCTGGACTACCTCGGCACCGGTTCGGTGTCGATCTTGATCAGGTATCCCGGCGGCCGCGGTTTCAGTGAGGGGACCACTGCTGTTCTCGATCAGTGGCCGTTGCTGGCGAGCTCTGGTCGATACCAGGTGCGGCAACCGGTCGCGTTGGGTCGATCGGCAACCAGAGGGTCACCGAAGCCCCAGCGTCGTTAGTCAGTCTGACCACGCCGCCGTGGGCCTCAGTAATGGCTTGCACAATGGCTAGCCCAAGACCAGTGCCCCGCCCCGTGCTCGCGGTCGGTGCAAAGCGCTCGAAGGGATGGGCCAGATACGTGTCCGAGAAGCCGGCGCCCTGATCACGGACGTGGATTTCGACGGTGTCACCGGCGCGGTGAGCGATCAACTCCACATTCCCTGCACCATGGATGAGCGCGTTGTCCATCAAGTTCCCCAAGGCGTACTCCAGACGCTGGCGGTCTGCCGTGATCATACTCTCGTCGGACTCGACCATGATCATCCGCCCGTCCAGCTGGGCTCGCCCTCGGCCGCGCTCAGAGACTTCGGCAAGCAGGTCACCAACGTTGACCGTCTCCGGTTGCAAACCCAGCCGTTCTTCGTCCGCAGCAGCGAGCAGCAGCAGCTGTTCGGTCAATCGGCTGAGCCGGTCGGTCTCTTCCCCGATCGATGCCATGGTGTCGCGAAGATCATCGCCTCTCGCAGGTTCCGCCTGGGCAAGCTCGACCTCGGCTTTGATGATCGCAAGCGGAGTACGCAGCTGATGACTGGCATCGGCCAGGAACCGTCGCTGCTGCTCCAACGCTCCCCGCTGAGCGGCCTGGGCGCGTCCGATTCGGTCAAGCATGTCGTTCAGAGTGCGGCCGAGGCGACCGATTTCGTCAGCTACCGGTGACACAGGAAGTGGCTCTCGCTCGCCATCGGCAAGATCATCTGCGCTGATCGCCGCGGCCCGCTGCCGCAAGGCCTCGACCGGACGCAGTGCTAGCCCGGCAACCCAGTAGCCGACACCACAGGCGGCAATGAGAGCAGCGCTCAGGCCGATTATTTCCACGCCAAGTGTCGAGGCCAGCGTCTGTGCTCGCTCATCCAGTGAGTCCGTAACAGCCACAATGTAGGTGTCGCCACGGGCATGGACCGGTTTGGCGAACACTCGGAGCGACTCGTCGACAATGGCGTCACCTGGCCGGTCAACGAACAACTCCCTATTGGCCGCGACCCGCAGCTGTTCGGGGGTCAGCAGCTTGACGTTGGCGTACGAGCTGGCGGCCACCACCGTGCCATCTGCTTTGAGAATGTGGGCAATCGTCTCATCGGGCTCCAGATCTTCAGAGTGTGTGGTGGTCAGTGCCGAAGCGCCCTCCCGGATGAGCAGTCCGCTGAGCTGATCGGCGCGTAGCCGAAGATCGCGTTCGATGCCGACGTCCACGTCCGCTCTGAGCTGGGCGTACAGGAAAACGCCGGCCGCACAAAGCACCACAGTCAATGCGACTGCGAATGCCAGTGTGAGCCTCCAGCGGATGGGCAGCCGACTCATCCAGTCTCGTCCGTCCTAAGCCGATAACCGAAACCGCGTACGGTCTCGATGCTGTCCCTGTCAAAAGGCCGATCAACCTTTTGCCGGAGGTACCCGATGTACACGTCGACGACGTTGGACCGGTTGTCATAGCTGTCGTCCCAGGCGCACTCGAGGAGGTCGAAGCGGGACACGGCCTCGCCAGGACGTCGCATCAGGGCCTCAAGCAGCGCAAACTCCTTCCGGGTCAGCTCGATCGGGGCGTCGCCGTAGTGCACGGTGCGAGCCGCCGGGTCGAGCCGGAGCTTGTCGACCCTGAGCACCGGCATCTGCACCTCACGGGGTCGCCGCGCTAACGCTCGCAGCCGGGCGAACAGTTCCTCAAAAGAGAATGGCTTGGCGAGGTAATCGTCCGCCCCGCTATCGAGTCCGGTGACCCGATCACGGATGGTGTCCAGCGCAGTGATCATAAGGACTGGCGTGGTGACGCCGTGCAGGCGGAATTCACGGCACAGTGTGAATCCATCGGTACCTGGGAGCATCACGTCCAAGGTAATCGCGTCGTACGCCGTCGCCGTGGCCATCCACATGGCCTCGTCGGCATCAGTCGCGAGGTCGGCCGCGAGTCCCTGTGCGGTCAACCCCTTCCGCAGCAGACTTCCCAGCTTCGGCTCGTCCTCGACGATAAGGACTCGCACACCATCAAGGATTTCACGATCATCGATGGCGAGCCATAGCTGAAGGTCTTGACTAGATTACGGATTCGGCTTGCTTAGATCACGGATTCGGCTTGCCCATCGGACCAGTGCCATATGTTGAGGGGGCCTTGTCGATCTTTACCAGCTCCTCACGGGCGGCTCCACCGGATATGTCCAGTGACAGCAGCGGTCCCACATTGGGCGCATAAAACTTGAACTCCGAGACATCTGGCTCGATCCTGCTGGTGTCCATGGTGACCAGCGCGCCTTTGTATTGGCCGGCCTTGACCTCGACAAGATTGTTCATGGCCAGAACCTGACCGTTATCTTCGGCCTCGCCTTTCTTGTACTCCTGACGGTACTGCTGACCGACCTGTGGCTGAGCCGGAATGAGGACGCCGGGCATCGCGCCGTCCTTGCCTGCTTCCCAGGAACCGGCTCGGCTGACGACCTTGCCCTTCTCAAACTCCGCGGTCTGCTCGCCCATGTACCAGACGTTGCCGTCGGAATCCTGGGCGTAATAGTCCTGCGTGTCCTCAATGACCTGGCCCTCGGCTCGGCCCGTATCGCGTACGACACGAGCTGTGATGCCGTTGGCCAATTTCTTGGTGGTCGTGGTGGAAACGACGACGATATCCTGCGGGGGCTCCCCCTCCTCGATGCCGCGATATACCCATCGAGTTCCCGGCTTCATCGGCCAGTACGGATTTGTAATGTCCGTGCTGAAATTGGCCGGGTCAAGATTGACCGGATCCGCCCCCATGGGCAGTTTGGGGGCCGATGGACTGGCCGGCGGGCTGTCCATCGCCGGCGGGCTTGGCGGATTGGTAGCGGCTGGTCCGGTCGGATTGCTCGCCGCATGACTTGCGCATCCAGCGCAGATGAGCGTCGCGGCCAACAGCAGCGGCCACGCATGTGAACGTTTCCTATTCATGAGTCCCTCCCCGAGTCCCTTACGGCAACATTTCCACGGGGCAAATGAAAAACCGGTGAGAGGCCGACGGAACTCTCTCGTCGAGCATCCAAATACCCACTCAGCGGAGGATTATGATCCGGCTCGCAAATATGAGGGATTTATGAGAACCGCATTCAATTCGAGTGCATAAGTACACCGCTCAGGGCCCGGTACTCTGCAGCTCGCGGATGCGTTCAAGTAGGCCCGGCATTGCAGCTTCAATGGCCGTAAGGGTGTCCGAGAAGCCGGTGTCAGCGCCGAAAAAGGGATCTGGTACGCCCGAGCCGGGCTCGGCAGCTGGGTCGAAGTCGGTAAGCAGGCTTACCTTGGCCGGATCCATGGCCGGATCCATGGCCAGCGCCAAGACGCTGCTGACATGACGATCCTCCATCGCGACCACCAGATCGGCCGACTCGAGATTGGCTTCAGTGATTCGGCGAGCCCGATGGTCAGCATGCCGGTAGCCGTGCTTCTCCAGTACGGCCGCCGCCCGGTAGTCCATCGAGTCGTCGTACTCCTCAGAGATCGTGCCGGCACTGGAGAACTCGACGCCCGTCACACCGGCGTCGGCTGCCGCCCGTTCGGCCACCCGCTCAGCCATCGGGGAACGGCAGATGTTCCCCAAGCAGACGAAGACGACGCGCAGCGGACGATCGTTTGGTCTCTCAGGCACGCCTGCGGTCGTCCGGATCGGGCAGGAAGACGTTCAAAATGAAGCTCACGATCGAGATGATGATCGCGCCGAGCACTGCTGTCCAGAATCCGTCGACATGCCAGTCGAGGTTGAACAAACCAGCCAACCACGAGGTGAGCAGCAACATGCAGGCATTGATCACGATCAAGAACAGACCAAGCGTCAGCAATATGAGCGGTGCAGTGAAGAGCGCGAAGATCGGCTTGATGATCACGTTCAAAATACCGAAGATCAACGCCACGATCAACAAAGTGATGATCTTGCGGGTCATGCTGGAACCAGTGATGCTGATGCCACTCAGTATCCACGTAGCGACCGCCAGCGCTGCGGCATTAACCACCAGTCGAAGAAGCAACCTCATAGAGTCGATCGTTCCACGGATCTCAAGCCCCCGGATCGCGCCGCGCTGATCGGAGGACGAGCGAGGAGACACTCTCCAGGTCTGAACGATGAGACACCCCTAGTCTCCGAGCAAGGACGACGTCAGCGCGCCACAGGCGCGATCCGCGCGACGCGGAAGCGTCGCAAATGACGCAGATCGCGCCGCGCTGATCGGAGGACGAGCGAGGAGACACTCTCCAGGTCTGAACGATGAGACACCCCTAGTCTCCGAGCAAGGACGACGTCAGCGCGCCACAGGCGCAATCCGCGCGACGCGGAAGCGTCGCAAATGACGCAGATCGCGCCGCGCTGATCGGAGGACGAGCGAGAGACACACGCAGAGCGCGGCTTATTGTCGAAAAGTCCGCATTGGTCGGAAGTTCGACATCGAGCGGCGGCTTCGGTGGTCCAGAACTCCGCAGCGGTCGGAAATTTGAGTGGGCCGGTCTAGGCCCGGTCACCGCAGCCGTACGCGGCACCACACAACAGCCTCGGCAACCGTGGTCAGAATCGGAACCGGCTGTGGCTTCGGGCGCGCGATGATCACCACCGGGATTTCCAGGTCACTCGCCGCATCCAGCTTGGCAACGGTATGAGCGCCGCCAGAGTCTTTGGTGAGCAGCACATCGATGGCATGCTCACCAAAAATCTGGCGTTCGCCGGAGTAGCTGTACGGTCCGCGGGACAGCAGCACCGTCCAGCGTTGTGGCAGCGGTGTGGTGGGCGGATCGACGAGCCGGACAAGGGCACTCCGGTCAGTCCAAGAGGCGAATTCTGTCAGCGATTGCCGCCCCGTCGTCAAGAACGGCCTGCGAGCTGCGTCAGCGGCAAGCCGTGCGGCGGCTGCATCTGCTACCCAGGTCCACGACTCTGCTCGCGAATGAGCGCTCCAACCGGGACGTTCCAGTCGGATGAGCGGCGTGCCGGTATGGTCCGCGGCTTGCACCGCGTTTGCGCTGATCACCGCAGCGAACGGATGGGTGGCGTCCACGACGGCGGTCACCTGCTGGTCGCGAAGGTATTCAGCGAAACCGTCCGCGCCACCGAAGCCGCCCACCCGCACGCGACCGGGAGGGAGGCTCGGGCTACTTACTCGCCCAGCCAGCGAGGAGACCGCATCGACATGAGCGGCAACCAAGATCGCCGCAAGCTGCCGCGCCTCTGCGGTACCACCCAAGATCAGGATTGTCATGATCGCCAGCCGCGCAGCAGAACGGCAATGATCAGGGCGCTGACGGAAACGGCGGTCGCAAGGCGACTGGCACGGACGATGTCTGCGACCTGGACCGGCCGGCCATCACCGAGAATGCCGCGATCTTCCGGCGTCCCGTGGTAAACGTTGCGTCCGCCAAGTCGCACGTCCAGTGCGCCGGCGAACGCCGCCTCGATAACGCCGGCATTGGGGCTTGGATGCCGGCCGGCACTGCGGCGTACCGCTCCAATCGCGCCCCCCGCAGTGCCACCGACCAGCGGCGCCCACGCTGCCGTTGCCAGCGCTGCCAGGCGTGCTGGTATCCAGTTGACAAGGTCATCCAGCCGGGCCGCTGACCAACCGAACCGGCGGTACCGGGCCGAACGATGGCCGATCATAGCGTCCAAGGTATTGACGGCCCGATATCCGAGCAGTCCCGGCAAACCCGCGACAGCGCCCCACAACAGTGGTGCCACGACTGCGTCCGACGAGTTCTCCGCAAGGGATTCGACGGTGGCTCGCGCCACTTCGTCCGTTGACAGCTGAGCCGTTTCCCGGCCCACTAAGTGACGGACCTGCTCCCTAGCTGCGTGCAACTTTCCGCCGGCCAATTGCTGGGCAATCGTGGCGGCTTCCTGACTCAGCGATCGGCCACCAAGCACAGTCCAGGTAGCTAGCGCGGTCGCCAGGATGCTGGCCCTCGAGCGATTGCCGATCGATCGCTCGAGCACAACACCTAGGCCCACAGCCGACCCGACCAAGACAGCGGTGTGGAGTAGCCCGGCCGCCTGTCGATCGGCGTAGCAGCGACTCTCGAGCCAGGAGGCGGCCGCCCCAAATGCGGCCACCGGATGGCCGCGATGTGGATCGCCAAAGACCTGGTCGGCCAGGTATCCCAGTGCAAGACCAGCCGCCGACGGCCAATACCTCGATAGAGTCATCGGCGATGGCCCCAGTCACCGATCCGGAGTTCAGCAGCACTACCGACCGGCGCATCCTGATCACCGGAGGCGTACGCTCCGGCAAGTCCCGCTACGCCGAGACGCTGCTCGCCGCCGCTGCCGAGGTGACCTACGTCGCTGCCGGACCGCAGCCTGATCCGGGAGCCGACGCCGAATGGGCTGCACGCATCGCTGATCATCGGGTGCGGCGTCCGGCGCACTGGAAGACGCTGGAAACAAGCAACGTTGCTGCTGCACTGCGTGATACATCCGGCGCGATCTTGATCGACTGCCTCGGCACCTGGCTGACCGCCGTTATCGATCGACTCGGCACCTGGGAGCAGCCGCTGGCAAGCTGGCGGGGGGATTTCCAACATCAACTCAACGAGCTGATGACCGCCTGGCGGGAGCGTCGTGGCATGGAGATTGCAGTGACGAACGAGGTCGGGTGGGGCCTGGTGCCGGCCTACCGATCGGGCAGGATATTCACCGAGCTGCTCGGGCAGGTCAATCAGGAGGTCGCCGCGGCCAGCGATGAAGTGATCATGATCATTGCCGGACGCGCCCTGCGCCTGTGAGCTCATACGATCAGCACGACGATCATGACTGTGAAGGCGATTTCAATCGCTGCACCCATGACGTCGCCAGTGACGCCACCCAGCCGGCGTACACAGCGGTAAACGAGGACACCGACTGCCACAGCTGCGGCAACTGCGGCAACCGCTCCCAGTATCGGACCATTTCCAGAGCTAGCGGCGACCGCTGTCATGATCAGCAACACGGCGAGCCAGCAGGCAGCAGCGGCCGAACCAGGCACCGAGTCCGCCACCGCGACGCCGAGCCCATCTGCTCTCGCAGCCGGCACGCCGCGTACGCAGGTCAAACACAGCGCCGCACGGGAACAGCAGATTGCCACCGCGACAAGCAAAGCGCCAGCCGGGCCGTCGACCAGCTCACCGATCGACACGGCCTGCAGACCTAGCAGAACGACCAGTGCCACAACACCCATCGGCCCGACATCGCCGCGCTGCATCACGATGAGCGAGCGCTCGGCGCTCCATCCGGCCCCGAATCCGTCGACCGTGTCGGCGAGTCCGTCCAGGTGCAGAGCCCGACTGCCCAGCGCCAAGACACCGACAGCAACAAAACCGACTGCCAGGGAGGGCAGGCCAGCGAATTGCCCCAGCCACCCGATCAAGCCGACCACAGCAGCAAGCGGCATTACGGCGAGTGGTGCCATGATCATCGCTCGGGCGCCGGTGCGCCGGTCGATCTCACCGATCGTGCCTGACGGCACGATGGTCAGCGTCCCCACCGAGAGTCGCAGCGCGTCGAGCATGATCGCCTCAGCTGGCAGGACTGAGATCAGCTAAAAGGGCCAGCTCACGCAGCAAGAGCACGGCCGAACGCAGTACCGGAAGCGCCGTAAGGGCGCCGGTGCCTTCACCCAGTCGTAGACCAAGATCAAGAATCGGTTCCAGGCCCAACTTGTCAAGAGCGAGCTGCTGGGCTGGTTCGGTTGAGCGGTGGCCGGCCACGCACCACGCGACGATGCCAGGCTCCAGATCCTCGGCAATGCATGCCTCGGCGACCGAGACGACGCCGTCAAGCAGCACCGGAACGCCGCTCCTGGCTGCAGTGCGAAGGAAGCCGACACCTGCCGCAATGTCGGCAGATCCCAGTGCCGCAAGGCGATCGAACGGGTCTTCGGCACGCTGGCCGATTCGGTCCAGCGCCGTCCCGATCACCTCAGTCTTGTGTTGGAGCCGATCACCGTCCACGCCTGTGCCGCGCCCTACCACCTCTTCAGCACGAAGTCCGAAGCTTGCGCCTACGAGCGCTGCTGCCGGCGTGGTGTTTCCGATCCCCATATCACCGATGATCAACAGGTCCGCGCCGGCGGAGATCTCATCCTCGGCGATCACTTCGCCGGCGCGCAACGCCTGTTTGCAGTCCGAACCAGTCAACGCATCGGCCTTGTCGATCGGTTCGGATGGCCCCAGGTGGTACACCGAGACTTCTGCTGGCAGGTCGTCAAGATCATCATCCACGCCCAGATCGAGGACGCGCAGCGCCACATCGTGCTGGCGGGCGAGGCTGTTGGCACCCGCGACACCGCTGACAAACGCTCGCACCATGACCGGGGTAACTTCTCGCGGATAAGCCGAGACGCCGTCCCGGGAAACCCCATGATCACCGGCCAGGATGACCGCGCGTACTCGATCGAGCGGACGCGGCGGACAGGTCCCCTGGCACGCCGACACCCAGGCGGCCAAGTCCTCCAACCGACCAAGAGCACCCGTCGGCTTGGCCAAGGCATCCATCCGGCGACGGGCCTCGGCGTACACATCGGACGAGGGTGGAGTGATCACGTCAGATCGGTTGGTCCGCATAGTCAAGCTCGGAGATCCGAGGTTCGGTGCGGCGTTGGAGTCGGTGCAACAACTCGCCGAGTGCGACGCCGAGTGTGGCCCACAAGATCAGCTGGGTGGCCAGGCTGGCTAGACGGAAGTTGTACAACACCGCCGCCGGGAAATCAGCCGGAACCTCAGAGTAGGTCGGCAGCAACGCGATTGCTGTAAGGGTGATGAGGAAGTAGCCGGCGACGGCGCACAGAGTGGCGTACCAGGCGCCCCACCGCGTTGCCAGCCTGCGTCCCACCACGACCGCTGCGATCGCGGCGATGATCGAGATCGCGACCATGATGAAGTAGAGCGCGGTGCGCGTACCGATGGTCTCGGGATGACCGACCGCTGGCGGGTTTGGCGGATAAGCCAAAAAGGGCATGAGGCTGACGCTGACGAACCCCATTGACGCCAAGGCCAGGCTGACGCCGCGTACGCCAAGACGACCCAGGCGACCGAGCGCAAGCGCGCTGAGCACCCCAAGCAAGCCGCCGAGAGTGACACCTGCGACCGCGGTTCCGGTCAGTAAACCGACGGTGGACTGCAGTGAGCGCGGAATCTCCATAGCCGCTGAGTCATCGCTGGCTGTGGTCACGTCGGCGTGATCATGGCCGGATCCGCCAGATTCCTCGATCGCGATAGCGGCATTGACCGATGGCTCGCCAACGATGTAGGCAACCGCGAAGGCGACGAGTCCGGCGAACAGCCCTGCGAGCAGACCTCTCACTAGGAAGTCGCGTGCTGAGATCATGACCCAGCTCAGTGGCAGGGGAAGCCGAGCAAGTGGCGCCCATCGTGGACCCACTCATGCACTGCTGTCCCCGAGAAGATCGAAGTCGCACCCTGCTCAGCGGACACGAAGTACAAGGCGACCAGAAACAGCATCGCTGCGAAGATCAGCCATGGCAGCACCTGCGTGAAAGAAAATGGTGGCGCTGTAATCGCGGCGGGCTTGGTGTGGGCGGTGGCCTCAGACATGAAATCCTCCTTCGGGTTCCTGCGACCCGCGTCAACGGAGCTCGTCGGAGGGAGGGTCTGACTCGAGCACCAGCTCACACAGTGGCGCGACCGTGCCGGATTCTCACCGAACTTCCTGGTCCTCCGCGAACTTTTGCACTGTACCGTCACCCGGCCGAGTTGTCAGTGCTTATGGGCACTCTGACAAGCTGTTCGCAGTCCGACTCCTTCGTCGCTTGCGTTCCAAGGATGGAAAGGTTCATCGTCGCGGCATCCGCAAGCTCCTGCAGTCGTCGGAGCGAACAGCTCGTCATAGTGCCGAGTGCTTATGGGCACTCTGACAAGCTGTTCGCAGCCCGACTCCTTCGTCGCTTGCGTTCCAAGGATGGATAGGTTCATCGTCGCAGCATCGCCAAGCTCCTGCAGTCGTCGGAGCGAACAGCTCGTCATAGTGCCGAGTGTTCGGTTTCGCGACAGGACCCGA
>Ga0111538_10006380_pt1 | contig 15968 bp, 16 predicted proteins | sample SoiMethybrSBSTD1_FD_79669 | JGI IMG/M metagenome (GOLD analysis project Ga0111538, IMG submission 79669) | Bulk soil microbial communities from a Populus tree surrounding site in Tennessee, USA - Soil MetaG P. TD hybrid SBSTD1 (version 2)... | ecosystem: Environmental > Terrestrial > Soil >...
ACGCCGGCGGGCGCTTTCACTTCAGCGAGTACGTCACGCTCACGATGCGCGTGGGCCGCCCGACCGCGAGCGTGGGGTTGTCGCTGCTTTTCTAGTCCTACGATCCTACGAGGAAATCCCATGAAAAGTCGCAGGATCTTTCAACGGAAGTCGTTTCGTCGAGCTCGCGGGTTCGCGCTGGCTGCGTTCCTCTTGGCACCGTTGTCTGCAAGCTGTGGCGACGACGACCCGATGCCGCCTGCTTTTGCGTACTCCGGCTGCCGCTTCGATCCCGCCGCGTGCTCGGGATCTCCGGGCGGCGCGTGTCGAGTCAATGCCGATTGCGCCACCGGGTCTTGCTGCACGGAGCGCGCGAACTGCGGCGGGGGCACGTGTGCGCTGCGGTGTCGAGGCGACGTCGACTGTCCCGCTGACATGGCCTGCGAGCACGAAATGTGCTTCTTCCGCTGCCGCTCCGACGCCGACTGTGCCTACGGCCAGCATTGCGCTCACGCCCACACCGTCTGTGAATGGCCGTAATGGCGCCAAAAGGATGCCGTTCACGAAGCCAGCGATCACGTATGATGTCCCGCTCCTTTGACGAACGCTCACCCTGGACGCCCACAGGGCGCCTGGCTTTCATTGTGCGCACTGGCGCTCGGACTGCTCGCAGCGCCACGGGCGCTCGCGCAGGACGTTCCCGAGGCTCCAGATCCTCCCGCTCCGCCGCCAGCCCCCGCCGAGCCCAGCAATCCGCCGCCGGAGCCGCCGCCGCCCGCACCGCCGCCGCCCGCACCGCCGCCGCCCGCACCGCCGCCACCGCGCGCGGAGCCGCCGCCCGCGCCGCCTGCTCCGGTACCCGAAGAACCGATCGTGCTGCCGGAAGAGCCTTCACCCGCTCCACAGCCGGCGCGTCCGAAAGGGCGAGCGAGTTTTCCAGCTGAGCCCGAGCCTCCCCGTCGCGCGCCGCCACACCGACCGCGCCGCGTGCAAGAACCAACGCCTGCGCCCAGCGCGGAGCGCGAACCCGCATCGCCTCCGCCTCCGCCGCAGGCCGCCGAGCCGGTGCGCTCGCCGCCCGAGCCGCCCGCAAAACCCGGCGCTGGCGAAAAGGAAGACGACACCGACGGCGTTTTCGGTCCTTTCCGCATTGGTGGCCTGATCGGCACGGGCTTGCCGAGCGTGCTGAGCTTCGGTGGCGCGATCAAGCTGACGCGCTACTTCGGCGCGGGGTTGAACATCGGCATCATCCCGACGGTCAGCATCTCGCTCTACGGCGACGCGCAGCTCGCGTACCAGGAGTACGACCTGTACGGGCGCATTTTTCCGTTCGGCGGCATGTTCTTCGTGGGGGCCGGCGTCGGCTACGCGACCATCACCGGCTCGCTCAGCAGCACCTACGACCTACGTCCCTACAAAACAACGCCGCAGCTGCGTGAGTTGCTGCCGGACGAAGTCTCGATAGAAAGCGAAGCGTCGGTGCGCACGCTGGTGCTGACGCCGCAGATCGGGCTCCAGCACACGTTCGGCTCGGGCTTCACCGTGGGCATCGACGTGGGCGCGCAGATCCCGATCGCCCCGAGCGAGATCAAGTTCGAGACACGGCTGCCCGCGGATATCCCGCCCGAGTTTGTCGAACAGTACGTCGAGCCGAACGTCGAGCCGACCAATCAAAAGGTCCGCGATACGCTCGACACGATCGGCCGCGCGATCGTGCCCACGCTGAACCTGCGCATCGGTTGGTTTCTTTAAAAGCCGCGCAACCGACGGTAGCGGTGGTCGAAGAGAACGACAAGCACCCGCGTGCTACGCTCGGTTCAAGATGGCGCACGGCGTCGACATCGACGGAACGCCTCCCCGATTCATGACGATCGAGGACTGGGCGGCGTTGCCGGAGGACACCGAAGGCGAGCTCGTGGACGGGCGGCTCGTCGAGGAAGAAATGCCGGATGCGATTCACGAGTCGATCGTCATGGAGCTCGCGTTGCGGCTCTCGGCATGGGCCAGGCCGGGCGATGGGCGCGTCTACGGTTCGGAGCTCAAGCTCAGAATCAGCGCGCGGCGCGGTCGCAAGCCGGACCTCTCCCTTTATCTCGACGGGCGGCGGCCCGAAGCGCGCGGCGCCGTCGCGACGCTCCCCGACGTGATCATCGAAGTCGTTTCCCCGCGTCCACGCGACGGCAGGCGCGATCGCGTCGAGAAGGTGGAGGAGTACGGCGGAGCGGGCGTGCGCTTCTACTGGATCGTCGATCCCGAGCTCCGCGCGATTGAAATCCTCGAGCTCGGAGCGGATGGCCGTTGCGTGCGGATGCTCGGCGCCTCTGGGGGGCGGATCGAAGTCCCGGGCTGCGAAGGGCTGACGCTCGACCTCGACGAGCTGTGGTCGGAAATCGACCGACTCAACCCGCCGGAGTAGCGCCGAGCGCGTCGAGCGCCTCGGCGACTGCGTCCGGATCGGCGCGGTTCGCATCGCCGCGCATCGCTTCGATCGCCGCGCGTGCTTCGCCGATGCGCGCGCTGCCCGCCGCGGCTACCGCCAGCGTGCGCGTGTCGCGCAGCCAGGCCGACAGGTCCTTCAGGATGCTGTCGATGGCGCGGCGATCGCCCATTTTCGCGAGCGCGGTGCGCGCTTGCCAGGCAAATCGGTCGCGCCGCAACAGTCCGCCGAAGGCGCGGCGTTCCAGGCCGTGCCGAGCGCCGTCGAGCCTCAGATCGCCGGCCAGCTCCACCGCGGCGTTTTCGTCCTCGGGCTGGCGCGTGCCGTGACCCTCGTTGACTGCCCGCACCAAGACGTCGTGACCAGCCGCGTTCTTCGCGCGTGCGAGCAGGATGGCCGCGGCGAGCTGAACCTCGGGAGCCGGATCGGAAAGCGCTGACTTCGCGTGCTCGAGCAAGAGCCCGCGCTCCTCCCCGAGCCGCAGCGAGATGTAACGCACCTCGCGATCCTCGTCTTTCAAGCCAAGAACCAGCGCCGCTTGTGCGCGCTCGGGCGCCAGGCGGCTCCACGCGATCAAGGCCTGAAAGCGGATCGACGGCGCGCGATCGCGCAGCGCGCGCTCCACGGCGGCGACGGCTTTCGGCTCGCCGGGCGCGGCCACTTCTCCCAGGGCGAGCAGCGCCATCTGACGGACGAAGTCGTTTTCGTCCCGGCTCGCCAGCGTAAGGACTTCGGTCGCTGCGCCGGCCTTGGCGTCGGCGAGCGCGACCGCCGCTTCGCCGCGCACCGCGGGCAGCTCGTCTTCGCGCAGCAGCCGCATCAGAGCGTCGAGCGCGGGCTTACCCTCGGCGGTCTGTGCGTGGCGCCCGAGGTCGCGAAGCGCCGAGATCCGCACCTTGAGCTTGGCGTGACCGGCGTCGCGAAGCGCGGCGGCCAGGGTGCGCGGCAAGGGGGTGAGCGGGTTCATCGGAGCCGGCGTAGCCTAGATCGCCTCGAGCGCACGAGCCCGTGGTACCAACCTGGCGATGCAGGCGTATGCGGCGTTCTTGCGCGGCGTGAGTCCCATGAACGCGAAGATGCCGAAACTGAAGGCGTGCTTCGAGGCTGCCGGCTTCAGCGACGTGAAGACGGTGCTCGCGAGCGGCAACCTGGTGTTTTGCGCCCGCACGGCCAAGGAGAGCTCGCTCGAGCGACGGGCGGAGCAGGCCATGGAGAAAACGCTCGGCCGCACGTTTCCGACGATCGTCCGCCGGCTCGACACGCTAGAGGCCATGCTCGACGCCGATCCCTACGCAGCCTTTCGGCTCCCTTCCAGCTCGAAGCGCGTCGTGACCTTTCTGCGCAACGCGCCCAAGGCGCGGCTCGCTCTGCCGCTCGAGCTCGACGGCGCGCGCATCCTGTGCGTGAACGGCCGCGAGGTCTACACCGCCTACGTGCCGACCGGCCGCGGCGCGCCGTTCATGGTGCTGATCGAAAGGACCTTCGGCAAAGAGATCACGACGCGCACTTGGGACACCGTGAAAAAGGTCGTGGCTAGCGCGCGTTGATCCGCGGCTCGTCCACTTGCGCAGCCGCGGACGGAGGATCGCACCCTGTCACTCGGGCCCGCGCAGGTCGCAGTTGGCGGGACACGCCCCCGAGCGCAGCGGGCAAAAACAGTCGCCCCAGGTCGTGACTGCGACCTGGCGCAACGGGAGCGGAGCGTCGGACACGACGACCCGCACGCCGTCGAAGAGCGGCCGCGGGTACTCGCCGAGACCCGCCATCGTCGCGTGCCCGCGCAGCCACTCGCCGCAGCCGGCATTCGAATGCCACACATCCCACAGCGTTCGCACCGGCCGATTCGTGATCGAGCCCTCACGCCGAATGAAATCCCGCTTGCCGTCGCAATCGACGTCGCGGATCGGGAGCGCTTCCCGGCGAGACGGCGGAGCTTCACAGGCGGGTGCAGCGGCCGATGCGGAGTCCGGGTTCACCCAGCTAGGAACGTCGGGTGGCGACAGGTCGCCGGCGAGCTGGGCGCTCGCGTAGCGCGTGCCCATCCAGCCGAAGTAGTGCCCGTATTCGTCCACGAAGTCGGCGAACCCACCGATGGTGTCCGGTGCCCAAAGGTTCGGCAGGAGACTGAAGCTTGCCCCGAGCACTTGATCGTCGCTCGGGTCCGACAATGACGCTTCGTGGCTGGCGATTTCGTCGAGGCAACCGCCGCGATCGACGTAGATCGACTCGCTTCTCCCCGCTCCGAACAGAAGCTCCGGGCGTCCATCGGCGTTCAGATCGGCAAAGCTTTCGATCCCCTGAAAAAAGTCCCGCGTGGTGCATGGCCCCGGCGAGCTCGGTTGACCGTTGCTCTTCGGCGTCAGGGTGACGATCTCGTAGCGCAGCGTGATCGGGTTCACCGCGAAAAGGGTCGTTACTCCGCCGTCGCGCGGCGCGGAAAGCCAATCGATCTCGGCCGCGGGCCAGAGGCCTGCCTCGCGCCGCTGATTCGGCGCGGGCGCGGGCGGCGCCGCCGCGTAAACGTCACCGAGATAGATCTTGCACCGCGGTCGCTCGAGAAACACGTGGTACGGGCGCTCTCGAACCGGGCATCCGCTTTTGGTCTTGGCCACGTACAGCGTATCGGGGGTCCCGTCGCGATCGAGGTCGAACGATCCGGCGCGTTCGGCCGTGCCGCGGAGCGAGCCGAGCACCATTCGCTCCGGATCCTCGATGCAGCGCCATCGTTCGAGCCGGGTGAACAAGCTACCGGGTCGCGGGAGCTCGGCGCGAAACATCTGGGCAGGCGTGAGCGAGCCATCGTGGCTTTTACCGCGCTGAAATAGCGTGAAAGTCTCGCCTTCGGGGGGAGCCGCGTCGGGCACGGCCGTTGCCGGCGGAGGTGCTGCCGGCGGTTTGGCTCGATGCGCGGGCGGGGGCTCGCTCCGCGCGGCGGGTGGCGCGGGCGTACACCCGAAAACCGCCACGGCAAAAAGCTCGGCGACGCCCGAAATCCGCACGCACCCGATTGTCGGCGTGGCTTGCCGAAGAGACAACCGAGAACGAGCACGGTAACCTGAGCTGCTTCCGTGGCAAGAGTGCGCATCCAGTTGGTTTCGACGCCGTGGGCGTCGCCCACGCTGCCGTCGATCCAGACAGCCGCGTTGAAAGCGCACCTTCTGCGGCGCTTTGGCGCCGCGGTCGAAGTCAGCGCGCACTCGCCGCTGTTCGCGATTCCACACGCGCTGGCAGGCGCGAGGTTCAGGGAGTTTTTCGCCGAGTACTCGGTGTACGGGGAAACGCTTTACTTTCTGGTTTACGCGCGGCGCTTCGGGCTGCCGAAGGTCGGCGTCGACAGCATCGAAGCCGGGGTGGACGCGCTCGCGGGCGCGCCGAAGGGCGGCCCGGTCGACCGCGACTTGCTCGATCGGCTGGATGCCGCGACGGTCGCTTTCGTCGATGACGAGCTGGTTTCGAACCTCGATGCGCAGGCGATCAACGTCGTCGGCTTCAGCGCCAACTACGACCAGGTCTACGCCTCGCTGTTCATGATGAAGCGGCTGATCGAGCGCGCTCCGGAGGCGCGGCTCGTGTTCGTGCTGGGCGGCGCGAGCGCTTCGCTGCCGGAAGTGGCGAGCCTGCTCGCGCGGCTCGAGCTCCCGGTCTGGGGCGTCGTCGGGGAGGGCGAGCACAAGCTCGAGCGCATGGTCGAAGAGCTTTTGGCGCTCTCGGCGCCGGACGCGGCTGCGATTCACGGCGCGCTCGCGGGCAAAGTGCCCGGCGTTTACCACGCCGCCGAGCCCGTGAATCTGTTCGAGATCGACCGCGCGTTCTTCGCCGGTCAGGTGGGCGCGCTGAGCGATCTGCCGCTGCCCGACTACGCCGACTTCTTCGCGTCGCTGGCCAGGAACACCGGCGACGGTTTCGCCAGTTATCGCACCGCGATGAGCGTGCTGGTCGAGGGCAGCCGCGGCTGCTTCGCGCACTGCGACTTTTGCGGGCTCAACTATCAGTGGAGCGGGTTCAGGAAGAAGAGCGCACAAGCCGTGGTCGACGAGGTGCTCGCGCTCACGTTGCGCCACAACGTGGTCGACGTCGAGTTCGTCGACAACGTGTGCGACACGTGGGCCGAGGCGTTCGCGGATGGGCTCTTGCAGCGCCGCGTGCGCGTGCGCGGGTTCATGGAGCTCCGCGCGCACCATCCGGAGGCGTTCTGGACCAAGCTTTCGCTCTCCGGCATCGATCGGATCCAGATCGGGATCGAGGCGCTCTCGACGGCCCTGCTCAGGAACATGAAGAAGGGCACGCGCGTCGTGCAAAACGTCGCCGCGCAGAAGTACCTGGTCGAGCTCGGCGTGTTTTCCGGCTCGAACCTGATCGGTCACCACCCGGCGTCGACGGTCGAGGACATCGAGGAGACGCGACGCATCGTCGAAGCAGTGCCTCACTTCGGGCCGTTCCAGCTGTCGCGCTACCGGCTCAGCATCGGCAGCCCCTTGTACGAATCGCTCGGTCCCGATGCGCGCCGCGGGCTGAAGCCCTTCCTCGGCGCACCCCTCTCGCTCGAGCTCGACCCGTGGCTGGTCGGTTTCTGGTACCTGGTTCCCGCCGAGCTTTCACTTCCGCCCGAGGTGTACGAGGCCTGGGAAGACTTCCGGCGCTGGTACCTCGAATGGAAGGAGCGGCCCGAGACGAAGGCCGCGTCGCTGACCGTGGCGTCCCACCATCCCGGCGTCTTGCTGATCGCCGACACCCGCGGCGGCGGTTACCTGGAAGCGACGCTCGAGGGCGACGTCGCTCGCGTCTACGACGCGTGCCACCGGCCCTCGAATCTCCGCAGTCTGGCCGACGAGCTCGGTCTGCCGCGGCCGCGCGTGCAGGCGATTCTCGACGAGCTCGAGCGCCGCCGCTGGCTGCTCGAGCTCGACGGCGCGTACCTGTCGATCGCCAGACGGCCGCGCGACGTGCTGATTCAGAACCTGTATCGGAACCAGCCCGAGCCCGTCCGGCGCAGCAGCGCTCGGCTTCCGGTCGTGGCAGACTGAAAAGTCAGTTACGCACCAGCCCCCGCCGCAGGCCTTCGCTCGCGAGCTGCAGGGTGCCACTGACGATCGCCACCGTGATAGCGCCGACCGCGAGCACGTGGGGAGCCCGCAGCATGCCGAGCGTGCCTTGCTCGAGCAGCGCGCCGAGACTGACGCCGTCGGCGGGACCGAGCCCGACGAAGCCGAGCGCGGTCTCGCCGAGCACGACGCCAGCCGCGGCGGTTCCGATCTGAACCGCGACCGGGCCGAGCAGGTTCGGCATGACGTGCCGGAGCACCACGCGAGGCCAGGCGAGCCCGAGCGCGCGCGCCGCTTCGACGAACTGCGAGTCAGCGAGCGTGCGCGCTTGCGCCGCGGCGAGCCGCGCGAACGGCGCCCACGCCGTGATGCTGAACACGAGCCCGATGTAAAAGCGCGACGGTGTGCGCACCGCCGACAGCACGGCGAGGGCGAGCAGAAACGTTGGAAACGACTGGACCAGGTCGCACGCCCGCAGCGTCCAGCGCTCGAAGCGACCGCGAGCCAGGCCGGCCACGGCGCCGAGCGGCGTGCCGAGCACGAAGCCAACCGCGGCCACGGCCGCCGCCAGCCCGAGCACGCGCAGTGTCGCGTGCGCGGCGAGCGCCAGCAGATCGACGCCCGCGTCGCCGCTGCCGAGCGGGCGCCCGGCGTCGGGCGCGGCCCACGCCAGCGAAAGCGTCAGGCGCGAAGGAGAGCGCTGGGAAAGCGCGGCAAACAGCGCGGCCAGCAACGCGACCAGCGCGGCGGGCACGGTCAAAAGCGCGGGCCGCTTCATGCCTCGCGCCCTCGCGGATCGATCAACGCGTGAACCGCGCCGGCGGCGGCCTGAGCCAGCACGAACAACAGGCCTGCTGCCACCACCGACGCTTCGAGCACCGGGATGTCGCGCGCGGCGTAAGCGTTCAGCATCAAGGTGCCGAGGCCCGGCCGCTCGAACAAGCGTTCGAGCACGACCGCGCCCCCGAGCAGGGCACCGAGCTGAGCCGCCACCACGACGGCGATCGGCGCCGAAGCGACCGGCAGCGCGTGCACGATCCAGATCCGGATCGGCGTCGCCCCTTTGGCGCACGCGACATCCAGAAACTTCGCTCTTCCGAGATCGAGCAGCGCCGCGCGCGTGATGCGTCCGACCTGCGCGGCGAGCGGCAGCGCCAGGAGACCACCGGCAAACCAGAGCCCGGCGGCTCCGGAATCCGGGTCGCCCGGCAACGGCACCCAGCGCAGCCGCACCGCGAGCACGAACGTCAGCAGCGGCGCGAACGCGAGGAGCGGCGTGGCCGCGACCGCCAGGATCGCTCCGTGCGCCCACTCGCGGCGCCGTCCGAGCCAGGGGCCGACGCTCAGCAACCCGACGGCGATGCCGAGCACGGCGCCGAGCCCGACCGCGGCGGCGGCAAGCTCGGCGGTCGGACCGAGCGCCCGCCGCACTTCGGCAAAAGCGCTCTGGCCGGGCCGGCTCAGCGAATCACCGATATCGAGCCGCAAAAGGCCGGCAACGAAGGCGAGGTACTGCTCACCGAGCCCGCGATCGAGACCGAGCCGCGCTCTTAGCACGGCGCGCTCCGCTTCCGGCGCCTGATCGCCGAGCACGAGCGCCGCCGGGTCACCGGGCAGCAGGCGCAGCGCCAAAAAAACCAGGCTCGCCAGCGCGAGCAACACCAGCGCCGCGCCGGCCGCGCGCCCGATCACGGCGCCGGCCACGCGCCCGAGCGCGACCAGCCCGCTACTCCGCCGCACCGTCCGCGGCGTCGCCCGCTGCATCCGGAGCGGCATCCCCGCTGGTGCTGCCTCCGGCGTCCCTGAACGGGGCGCTGGTTCCGGTGCACACCTCGGACGAGCGATCCGGGGGAACCGGCGCGACGCTGTACGGAACCAGGCACACCCTGGCGTCGACCGTTCCGTTCTCGACGACTACCGCGCGCCCCGGGTTCTGCGCCGGATCCGCGAGGTCCACGCACGCGTAGCCGCCGCGGCAGTCGTCGTCCTCCTCGCAGTTTCGGACGCAGTAGATCTCCTCGTAGCGCGAGCGGCGCTGCGGATTCAGGCACGCCGGCACCGTGGAAATCGAGGCGTTGAAGGCGACGCAGATCGCCTCTTCGGGGCAGGTGCCCGGCTCGCAGTTGAAGATCGTGCAGTAGCCGCCCGGCTGCGTGTTGTCGCAGAGCCGGTCGCCCGCCGCCGAGCAGTCGCTCGAGACCGTGCATTCGTCGCCGATTTCCGGCTTGCAGCCGACGGCGGCGAGGGCAGAGAGGGCGACGGCCAGATGCCAGGCCTCGATTCGGAGCATGAGCGGCGCGGACTCTAGCAACAAGAGCGCTGGAGCGTCCACGCGCCGCACCGCCAGGCCCCCGGCTGGGAAAAGTCAGCCAACGATGCTAGGAGAAGCCCCGAAAGTCCCTGGCAGGAAAGTAGCCGAGGCAGCGTGGCCACCCACATCACCGAAGACTGTATCAACTGCGGCGCCTGTGAGCCGGAATGCCCGAACGAGGCGATCTCGGAGGGGGACGAGATCTACGTCATCGACCCGGAGCTCTGCACCGAGTGCGTGGGCTTTTACGACCACGAGGCTTGCCAGGCGGTCTGCCCGGTCGAGTGTTGCCTGCCCGACCCGAATCACCGCGAAACGGAGCAGGAGCTGATCGAGCGGGCCCTGCGCCTGCACCCCGACGACGAAGAGCTGAAGAAGCGCGCCGCCGAAAACGCCTTTCCTTCTCGCTTTCGCAAGTAAGCTGTCCGCCCGCGCCTTGGCTGATCACGGTTCCGGAAAACTGCTCTCGATTGCGTTCGCCGCCCTGATTTCGGGCTGCGGCGGGGGCTCGGCGCTGATGCATCCGGCGCACCCGCTGCCCTCCCAGAAGGTGACGTTCGGGGCCGGGGTCAGCAACAACTTCGTCCTCGGCGGAGCCGACCGCGCCATCGATCGCGCGCGAGCCACCACGGTCCCCGAGGGAATTCCGCAGCAGGACGAGTATCAGGACTACGTCGAGGGGGCGATCGTTCACGCCCTGGCGGCGCCGGGGCTCGCGCCCTGGGTCGGGTCGCGGGTTGGGCTCGGCTACGACACCGAAGGCGGGCTCACTTTCACGGGGCGTGCGGTGCGGGTCGACGCGCGGCACGCGTTCACCACCCAGCGCCTGGCGCTGAGCATCGGGCTCGGAGCGACCGCGATCCTCTCGCGCCAGGCTTCCGAATCCACCGCGGCGAGAGACGTTCCCGGAGTGAACACGCAGGGTGTCACCGGCTGGGGGCTGGACATCCCGGTCATCGTCGGTTGGCGCAGCGATGCCGATCTGGTTCAGGTCTGGGCGGGAGTCCGCGCCGGCCACGAGCGCCTCTCGGGAGACGTCGTGCTGCGGGCACGCGCCCTCCCGGCCGGCGAGGTCGAGGAGCGGGCGGCGCTGAGCGCGCAGCGCTGGCAAGGGGGCGGGCTGGTCGGACTCGCGGTGGGGGTCCGCCCCTTCTGGGTGGGCGTGGAACTCGACGCGGCGTACCAGCGCTACGGCGGAAAGCTGGCGTGGGCCAACACCGGCGAAGTCGAAGCCGAAGGTTTCACTCTCACGCCAACCGGTGCCGTCGTCGGAAAATTTTGAGTACTTCTCGGGGTCACGCGCTCGTCGCTTGCCGTGCCGCGAGCGACCTTCTACGCTTACGGGCGTGTTGGCCGGTCGACCGAAGACTCTTGCACCGAGCGTTGCCGCGATCGCGGGCTCGCTGGGGGTGCTCGCCTGTTCCGGGGATCCTGACCCGTACACCGCGGACGCGGACTCCGGCAGCACGCACGCGCTGATCAGCGTGGAGCGTTCGACGCCGGTCGGGACGCTCGAACCGGCCCACGCCACGGCGCTCGCGGGTTTCGTTCGCGTGCCGCCGATCGTCGACGCGAAGTCCGTGATGAGCCTGGTCGGGCTCGGCCTGGATCTGCCCGCGGCCGGGCAGTGCACCCGGGCGGCCCGCACACCGGAGACGAGCACCCCGCTCGCCCCGCTCGGTCGCGTCGAGTTCCTCGAAGCCGGCGACGTGACTTTGAGCGCCGGGGGATCCGCGACGGTGCTCGCTCCGCGCGCTTTTCCGACCGTGACCGATCTGGTGTCGGGCGTCGTTTACACGACGCGCGACCGTTCGGCGGAGCCGCTGCCCGCGGGCGTGCTCTACGCGCTGCGCACTCAGGGAGCGATCGCGGTGCCGCCGCTCGCCGTCGGCCAGCGCGCTCCGGCGTCGCTCGAAGGCGCGACCATCGGCGGTCTCCCGCTCGGCGAGGTTTCGTCGATCGCCACTTCGCGCCCCATCGATCTGACGTGGAACGTCGGGGAGCCCGGCGATCTCGTGTACGTCGAGCTTTCGGGCAGCGACGGGCTCACGAACACGGTCTGCGCGTTTCGCGACGAGGCCGGCGCGGGCTCGATTCCGGCCGGCCTGCACAATGCAGTCGGCACGGGTACGCTCGAGCTTCACCGCACGCGCTCGCGCGAATTCGCGAGCGCCGGCATCAACCACGGCGAGCTCCGCTTCGACTTCGAGCTCGTGACCCAGGTCACGTACGTCTACTGATATCCCGCCCGCCCGCCCCCGCCGTAGTCCTCCGCCGGGGGCAAGCCCCCGGTCCCCCAACGCTGCTCGCTTCGCTGCGCGCGGGCTCGCTTCGCTCGCTCACTCGCCTCGCGAGCTGTGTGATCGCGCTGCTGGTGGTTGCGGCGAGTGCCGAGTCGGCGCCGCGACGCGCTTCGAAGCGCGTGTCGTCCGCTCGCTACGAGGCGATGGTCCGCGACTGGCACGCGAAGAAGCCGGGCAGCACGGCGCCGCTCGACGCGTCGGGGCGACCGCGGCTCGTGCTCGAGTCGATCAACACCAAGGAGCGCGTCGAGCTCGGCGCCGAAAGCGATCAGGGCGGATTTTCGGAGGCCGATCACCAGCGCGCCGCGCACCTCTTGCGCGACACCGTGACCGGCGACGAGCACCCGATCGATCCGGCGCTGCTGTCGCTCCTGTATCGGCTGCAGCGAAAGTTCGATGCGCCGGCCGTGCGCGTGATCTCGGGCTACCGCACGCCGCGCGGAAAGAGCCATGGCCGGCATTCGGAGGGCGCCGCGGTCGACCTGGTGCTCCCGGGCGTCAAGGACAGCGCCGTCGCGGCTTACGCGCGAACGCTGGGCTCGACCGGCGTCGGCATCTACCCGCGCGCCGGCTACGTCCACGTCGACGTGCGCGAAAAGAGCTATTTCTGGCGTGACATGAGCGGCCCCGGTCAACGCGGAACGCGTCACCGATGAACCAGCCCCACGCCGAGATCGCCGCGCTCGAACGCGCGGATCGGATCGAGCAGGCCGCGGAGCTCGCCGAGCAGCACGAGCTCTTCGCCGACGCGGCCGGGCTCTGGGAACGCGCTTGCCGCTTCGATCGCGCGGCGCGCGCCGCGCTGCGCGCGGGCCGCTTCGGTGACGCGCTCGCGCTAGCCGCCCGCGCCCGCGACGATGCGCTCGTGAACGCCGCCGTCCAGGGCCTGGCGGCCGATCCCGACGGCGCGCGCCGCGCCGCGCATAGTGCCGCGCTCTCGGGTCACGCCGCTGCCGCCGCGGCGGTGTACCTGGCGATCGGCGACGCTGCGCGCGCCGCGGCCGAATTCGAGAACAGCGGACTCTTGCTCGAAGCTGCCGGCGCCCACGAGAGCGCTGGCGACGTCCGGGCGGCGGCGCGCTGCCTCGAGCGACGCATCAGCCAGAGCCCCACCGACCACGCGGCGCGCTTTGCGCTCGGCCGCCTGTTCGCGCGGGCGCAGCGGCCGGAGCGCGCGCTCGAGCACTTGCAGGCGATTGCCGCCGAAGCGCCCGAATACGAGAAGGCACTGCCGCTCCGGCACCGTTTGCTGCTCGAGCTCGACGTCACCAGCGGCGCCGCGGAGGTCGAGCTCGAGATGCGCCGGCTCGGTCTCGATCCCGCGCCCCGCGCCGCGCTCGAGCCCGGGCCGGAACCGGAGCAGCAGCTGTTCGGGCGCTATCGCATCAACCGGCTGGTCGCGACCACCCCCACCGCGCGCGTCTACCTGGCCTTCGACTTGATCGAGGGCGAGCCCGTGGCGATCAAGCTCTTTGCGGGCGCAGCACTGCTCGAGGTCGGGCGCGACGCGCTTTTGCGCTTCGAGCGCGAAGCGCGCGTGCTCGGACAGCTCAGCCATCCCGCGATCGTGCCGCTCCGCGCCTACCTGCCCGCGGGCCCGGCCGTGGTGCTGCGCTGGATGGAGGGCGGATCCTTGGCCGACCTCCTGGAACGCGAGGTGCTCTCCCCTGCCCGCGCCGTCGAGATCACGTGCGCGGTGCTGGCGGCGCTGGCGGAGGCCCACCGGCGCGGCATCCTGCATCGCGACATCAAGCCTGCAAACGTGCTGTTCGACGCGACCGGCGCCGCGCATCTCGCCGACTTCGGCACCGCGCACGTCAGTGACGCCGCCGCCACCGTGACCGCCGGCGTGATCGGCACGCTCGCCTACATGGCGCCCGAACAGCGCGCGGGCGCGCCGGCCACGGTCGCGAGCGACGTCTACGGCGCGGGTGCCATGCTCTGGCATGCGCTGACCGGCGGTCCGCCGTCCGAGCAACTGCCGTTCTTGAGCGACGAGATCGGCCCCGAGCAGCGGGCCGCCGCGGCACGGCTGGTCGCGATCGCGCCCGAGCGGCCCGGCGACGCGCTCGCCGCGCGCGCGCTGCTGAGCGGCCTCGGCTGGCCGCGGCAGGTACCGGCGGCGCGGCCGCGGCTGCCGAGCCGCGAAAGCGGCGGCATCGACCCGGTGGTCCGCGTGGTGGGCCGCGCCTCGGGCCGGCACTTCGATCGCTTGCTCGGGCGCGAGCTCCACGTCCTCCACGCCGACGAAGCGCTCGTCGAGCGGGCGCTGCCGTTCGCGCGCGCCGATCATCCGCTGTTGCCCGCGGTGCTCGCCTACCGCAGCGAGCGCGGCGAGCTCTGGATCGAATACGTCGCCGGCACGCCGCTCGAGCGCCGCCTCGGGCCCGCGGAGCGCGCGAGCCTGGCCGCCGCCTTGCGCGCCTTGCACGCGGCCGGTGGCTACCACGGCCGCATCGATCGCGAGCACGTCGTCGAACGCGGCGGCGAAGTGGCGCTGCGTTTTCCCGTGAGCGCGGCTCGGGTACCACTCGAAACCGATCTGGCCGAGCTCGAACGGCTGTGACGACCATGCCGATACACCGCGTCTACTTCGTGCCCGGAATGTTCGGCTTCGGCCGCCTCGCCGGTTACGACTATTTTTCACACGTGCGCGCCGCGCTCGAAGCGCGCTTCGACGCGGCGGGCATCGCCGCGGCATTCGAGGACGTGCCGGCGCCGCCCACGTCGTCGCTGCGCCTGCGCTCGCGCGTGCTCGCGAGCACCGTGGCGCGCAGCGCCGGCGACGACGACGGCCCGATCCACCTGATCGGACACTCGACCGGCGGCCTCGACCTCCGGCTGCTGCTGTCGCCCGCGAGCCGGCTCGAGCTCGACGGCGAGACGCTGCGCTGGGTCCGGCGCGTCAAAAGCGCGGTTTCGTTGAACGCGCCGCACTACGGCACGCCGCTCGCGAGTTACTTCACCACCGCCGCCGGCACGCGCATGTTGTACGCGCTGAGCCTGTTCACGTTCGTTTCGCTTTCGCTCGGCGAGCCTTCGCTCGCGGTGCTTTCCCGCTTGCTCGCCGGCATCGGCAGCGTCGATCGGCTGTTCGGCGGCGACGTGCGGCTGTTCCGCCGGCTCACCGCCGGGGTGCTGCGCTTCGTCGACGAGGACGGCAGAAACGACATCGTCGATTTTTTGGGCCTGATCCGTCATGACCAGGGCGGCGTGATCCAGATCATGCCGGAGGCGATGGACCTGTTCAACGCCGCGGTCGGCGATCACGACGGCGTGCGCTACGCGTGCGTGGTCAGCGCCGCGCCCGCGCCGAGCACGCTGCGCTTCGTGCGCGGGATGCGCTCGCCCTACCACGTCTTCACCGGCACCGTTTTCTCCACCCTGTACCAGTTCTCGAGCCAGCGTCCGGACGTGTACCACTACGCGGAGCCCGACCCGGATCAGCTCGCGATCCTCGGCGCCGGCATCCCCGGACCGCTCAGCGACAAGCTCAACGACGGCATCGTGCCGACGCTCAGCATGCTGTGGGGGAAGCTACTTTGGGCCGGTGAAGGCGACCATCTCGACGTGCTGGGGCACTTTCACGACGACCAGAAGCCGCGGCTGCACGCGGACTGGCTATCGAGCGGCTCCGGCTTCTCGCGGGTCCGCTTCGCCGCGCTCATGGATGCGCTGGCGCGCTTTTTGTTGGAGCGCTGACCGGCTTCGGCGCCCTCGCGGCGCCCGGCCGACCGGCAATCCGGTACACGAGCGCCCGCGGCGCCCCGGCGCGCAACAGGCTCACGCGCAGCTCGCTCGCGCCGCGCAACGCCTGGAACGCGTCGTAAGCTTCGGTCTCGCGCTCGATCGGCATCCCGTTGACGCGCGTCACCACGTCGCCGGGCTTGAGGTCG
>Ga0111538_10006381_pt1 | contig 15963 bp, 26 predicted proteins | sample SoiMethybrSBSTD1_FD_79669 | JGI IMG/M metagenome (GOLD analysis project Ga0111538, IMG submission 79669) | Bulk soil microbial communities from a Populus tree surrounding site in Tennessee, USA - Soil MetaG P. TD hybrid SBSTD1 (version 2)... | ecosystem: Environmental > Terrestrial > Soil >...
CGAACGCGGCGCGGGTGTCGGGGTGATCGAGTAGCGTTCGCATGCGCTGCGCCTGCGGCGTGTCGTCGAGGGCGCCGCCCTTCGCGAGCTCGAGCACGCGGGAAATCTTGGCGCCGGGGGTGCTCGGGAGCAGCGATGTCGGGAAGGCGCGGAACATGTACTTTCCACGGCCCAAATCGACCTCGTTCCACTTGATGAGCTTCAGCTCTTCGTCGTCGCCCCAAAGGGTGGAAAAGTCCTTGTTGTACTCGGCGAGCGAGCGGAAGGCATCGACGACGGAGCGGCCGAGCTGGAGATGGAACTCCTCCCAGCCGCGATGGGCCGCCGTGTGGCGGATTGATTCCGTGTCGGCGAGATGCTGCATGCCGGGCTCGTGATTGATGCCGGCTGGCTTCTGAGCAAAAGCGCTCATCTCGGAAATTCCGCTTTCCTGCATGGCGAGATCGTCGAGCTCCGCTTCTCGCCGGAAGAGCTCCGCCGGCACGGCGCCGGGCTGGAGGTAGTGCATCGCCGCGGATGGCGAGCCGTTCATCTCGACGATGTCGGCGAGGTCGTTCGTAAGCTTCGACGTGTTCACCTTCGCGCGGCGATCGACACCGAGGCGAGGAACGGCGTGGAGGTGAATGATCGAGCGGATGCGTTTGCCCAGTTTGATGAGCTCCATTTGGATGCCCTGCAACATCTCGGGGAGCGACATCGACCAGAAGCCGAGCGGGTCGGGTTGCGGCAGGTAGAACGCGAGCGGCGGATACTCGAACGGGTAGGGGCGATCGTAGAGCGTCGCCTTCTCGATGCAGATTGTCGTTCGCCCGTCGTGCCCCGGGTCGATTTTGGGATTGAACTTGCCCTTCGGGTCGATGCCGAAGGATTCGCGCTTCTCGAGGTCCACCGTTCCGCTCGGGACGTGCCAGAGGTGCCAAACGGCGATGAGGTCGCTCGTTTCGGCGCTCGAGAGCTCGTCGAGAACCTTCCAATCATCGGGCGCGGTCGGCGCTTCGGCGATTTCCTTCTTGAACTTCGGGAACATCGCAGCGGCGCGCGAACGGTCGATGAGAATTCGCCGGCCGTACTGCCACGGAGCTCCGGCGCGGGCTTCTTCGGCGGGGACGTAGATTTCCCACGGGAAAACGCGCTCGATTAGGACGCGGTTGTTCTCCACGTCGGTGATGACCTGCGCGCATCCGCCGTCGAAGGCCTGGCCGTCCTGGCAAATGCGGTAGCCGAGCGTTCCGTAGATGCCGGACGCCGCGAATTGCGCCTCGACGGAGCGCGTCATCCCCTGCGCCTTCTCCTGGTCTTCGACGTTCGCGCCGTCGGTGAGGAAAAAGCAGCGGACCTTATTGCGGAAGATGAACGCGGTCTTTGTGTTCACGCATTTTCGGATCACGTTGCGGAACGGCGGGTCATTCGGCGCGACCGTGCTCGCGAGCGAGGAGCCGCGGAGACCCGAGCGCGCGGAGCCGTACATGAAGAAGAGCGCGGCATCGGCGACGGCGCGGCGCGCCTCGCCCTGCTCTTCGTGCATCTTCTCGCCGAACGCCCAGGCGAGCTCGTGCGGCTCTTTCGGTTCGACCTCGTTCTCGTCGTAAACACTTCGAACGCCGTCGCGTACCCACCAGCTCATGTTCGCCTCCGCCCTGCTCGAATGGACCAAATCGCGTGATACCGAACCATCAGGAAGCCCCTTTCTTCTCGAATCGCCGCGTGCGCAGCTGCGAAAGCGCGGATTCGTAGTCTTCGAGCACGCCGCCGGGCGCGTCAGCTGGAATGGTCGCGCCGATCGTGCCCTCGGCTGAGTCCGCCTTCGGTGGCTCGCCGCTGAAGAACTCGACCTCTGAAAGCTCGGCACCAACGAAAGCCGCGCGCTTCACGCCCGCCGCGCGCAGCTTTTTCACGAAATCCACGATATGGGGCGTTTCGATTTCCACTTCTTCGTTCTTCATCCGAGTCCCTCCGCGGCTTGTTCATAGGCGTCCCGGTTCAGCGTCTCGAGGTGCTGAGCAAGGAACGGGTCGTCTTCTTTTCGCTTCGCCTCGGGGAGCGCGGCGTCGGGCGGCTCCGGCGGATAGAGCAGCGCGAGGCCGAGCACCGGGAAGAAATCGCAGTGACGCTTGCCTCCCTTCAGGACGATCGTCACGCCGTTCTGCGTCGCCTTCTTCCGCACGCGAACGAGGTCTTCGCGTAAGTCTTCGTTCGGCGGGAGCTCAAGCTCCCGGTCTTCGAGGGCCGTTTGCATGAGCTGCGCGGCCTTCCAGCGGTTCTCCAAGCTCCAATCGTGGACGAGCACGGAAAGCCCGCGCGCGTCGGCGAGCGCGCTCGTCGCCTCGATGCCGTACTGGTCGCTCCAAACGTCGGTGATCCCGAACCGTTTGCAATGGAGGGCCACGTCGTCCATGACGACGCCCGCATCGAAGGCGCCCTGAATGTCTTTGATGTACTGCCGCGCGACGGCGACGCGAAAGCCGTGGTCGAGAGCTTCGAGTATGAGGAACGTCCACGCGCTTGCGCGTCCGCCCGGATCCATCGTCGCAACGTAATTGTGGCCGGGCACGGGCTCGAGGAACTCCGGCGTCGTGCGCATCGCGCGCTCGATGTGCGCGCTCGGGAGCAGCGCCCCCGATTCGTCGGTGAACTCCGCTTCCACGTCGGTGCGGTACGCGCGCGGGTTTCTGCGTTTGAGCTCCGCGCAGCGCTCAGGCGTCCAGCGCGTCGGGTTCATGTCCGGGCCTCGAGCTCGAATCACGAGGCAATCGCCGTCCGGTTTTCCGAAGCGCTTGGAAACGAGCTTGTAGACCGGGCCGAGCGGCGCGTGCGGCGAGCCAATAATGAGAATGCAGCCGCCCGGAAGAATGCGGCCCTCGATGGCATCGAGCGAGTCGTCGAGGTTTTTGACGGCGCCGTCGTCTTCGCCCTGAACGCGGGTCGCCTCGTCGAAGATGACGCAGGGCAAGCGGCGCGAAATGAGCGTCGTGCCGGCGCGCGACATCGCCGAAATGGTGATCTCGATGGGTCGCCCCGTCGGATGGCGCACGTAAATGCTCTCCGCGGTCGGGTCGATGCTCGGATCCACGATGCGGTTGAGCTCGGGACGGAGCAGCAAGTTGCCGACGATGTGCCGGTAGCCCTGAACGGCTTGGTCTTTCCCGGTAGCGAGGACAGGAATCCGGACTTCGTCGCTCGGGAGCAGCCCGCGCACGTCAACGAGCTGGGATGAAACGATGGCTTTCGCCGCCGCGAAGAGCGTTTTCCCGCTCCAAATGCCGGCCACGATGCAAATGATGTGCGGCGTCACGCCCTCGGGAGGCTTCTCGCCACCGAACGCGCGGCGCACCTCGGGTCGGTCCCACAAATCGCCGATGGCACGGCCGTCGATGGCTCGCGCAATGGCGCGCTGGAGCGGCGTTGCCGTCACGACCCCGAGGCAATCGGGGGACGTAAAGACGTGCTCTGTCGTCCACTCCACGGCTACGAGCCTTTCCGAAGGAGAAGCACGGCTTCGACGGCGAGCGGGAACAGGAGAAACGCGGCGACGCCGTACAGAACGACGGTGCCGATCGTGTTTCTCACGCGACCTCCGGAGCGAGGCCCGCCCGCTCGAAGTAGATGTGTCGCTTTTTCAGAATCTCTCGCGCGACGGCTTGGCCCATTCGGATCACGAGGTCTCGACCGTTGCCGCCGACGGTCTTCGCGAGCTCGAGCCCGTACGAGGCATCGAAGACGCGGCCCTCGCGGTCGGTCGCGCGAATCGTGTATTCACCGTCCTGGACGACGCCGAACGATTCCGCGTAGCCGGTCTCGACCTTCATCCCCTGCGCAGTGAGCGCGGCGCGGGCGGCCGACGCTACGTGAGCCATCAGGTAGCGCTCTTCGCGGCGAGCGCGTTCCTCGTCGGCTCGGGGCGCGGCGTGCTCGGAAAAGTAGGAGGACCCCTCGGGGGTATGAATTTCATCCAATTCCTGCTCGAAAACCTGCCCGAGTACCCGTCGCGAGGCGATCGAATTGGGGTCTGCGAGGGCAGAGTCAACGGCACGTTTGGTTTCGTCGATGACCGCGTCGGGCGGCTGCTCGATGAGCGGATAGCGGTCATCCGACATGACGCCAAAGCCTCCGCGTTGCGACCGCACTCACGGCGCCGTCCGTGATGTTGAATCTCCGCGCGAGCTCCGAGCAGAGAACGCCACGCTCGCGCGCTGCGCGAATCTCGATCACGTCGGCGGTAGTGAGCTTCGAATGGCCCTGGCGCTCACCTCGCGCGTTGGGGAGCTTTCCGCGACCCTTCGCGAACATCTCGGAGTTGTTTGCGGCCTGCGTACCTTCTCGCAGGTGAGAGAACCTCACACAGCCGACCGTCCCACCGTCGCACTCGTGCAGGGCGCACGGCTCAGGAAAGACTCCGGTCTCCAGACGCCACGCGACCCGATGCGCCAGCTCGGCCTTGTCTTGGAATCGGAATTGTCCGTAGCCGAACCGAAAGCGCGCGCCGGTCCAAACCCAGCACGGGCCGAGTTCGGGGCGAAGCACGGGTCCGTTCTTTTCGACCTTCGACCAAAAGCGACACTCGACGGAGCACATCCCGCCGTGTTCGCCTTTCCGATTCCGGAAGGGCTTTTCGCAATGACGGCAGACCCTCGGCTTTGCCCAGGTCTTCACGTCGGCACCCAGGCGTCAGCCTCTGCGCCTCCCCACGGCTTCCGCTCTCCGCCCATCGCGAACGGCGTTCGGCCGAAGTGAACGACGGGTACCGCGCTGGTTGCGAGCACCTTCAGGCCGCGACCCGAAAGCGTGAGCGACCAAAGCCAGTCCTCGGGCATGACGTGAGCGCGGAACTTTCCGTCCTCGCCCTTCCGAATCTCGTCGCCCGTCGCGAAGCACACGTCCTCGATCCACGGTTGATCGGCAAACCGGCAGACCCAAAGACCCGTATTCACGAGAAGCACAGATTGGTCAGGGTTCACGCCGAAGAGCGCGCCGGCGTCGGTCGCATCGAAGACCGGCGGAAGCTTCGAGACCTCGGTCACCGTGAGCCGGCGCCGAGCTTTCGTGTCGAGGTCGAGCACGGCCGTCGAGGTCATCCCGTCGAAGCTCTTGATTGCGACGACCGCCGAAACCATGTCGGCTTTTTCGGCCTCGAGCGTGTCGAGGAGCACATCGATCCACCCCGGCGGAGCCGCGATGTCGGAATGGTGCATCGCGAAATACTTCGGGCGCTCCGGCAGATTCAGCGCCGTCGCCCAAAGATCATTGAAGTTCCGCACGAGCAGGCTCGAGCCCTTCGCGTCGATGCTCACGTCGAACCGACCACCCGACGCCTGGCCGATGCTCACCATCGACTCCGGGCACATCGAGCCGGAATGCGGGAGAGCCAGGAAGACGACAGGCGCCTCTACCGGCGAGCCATCAGGCATCGGAGTACTCGATTTGCTGAACGAGCACCCACGGAACGAAGGTGACCTTGCCGTCTTTCCGGAGCTCCACACCGTCGGGACACCGGGTCACGTCGTAGGCGCAATGCCGGCCCGACCTCGTCGCCCATGCGAAAGAAGCACTGTTCCCCTCGAGATGCGGATAGGGCCGAACGAAACGGACTACTTCGACCTTCGGCGCGGAAGGCTTCGCCATGCCGCGGAACCTCGCTCAACAAGAGCGGGTGGGTAAACCTTACGGTCGCCGGGCGTTCAGTCGCACGCGTTCAGGGCCGCTCGACGACGAACTCTACCGGGCAGAGCGGCTCGTCGTAAAGCGGGACGATGTAGGTCCACATGCGAGCCTCGACGCCGGCAGGGACCGGCGCGTAAACCGCGAAATCGAAGTCAATCCAATCGCCTTCGAGAGCCGGTATAGCCGCCGGCTCCCAGCGATGCGCGAGGACGGCGTCCGGCGGCACGTCGTAGCTGGCGAGCACGTGAGAGGCGGGCCCCTCGACGACGAGCGCGCCATCGACGCAGGCCGGCGAGGCTTCCACGGGCCCAGCCGACTCTCCCGGCGGCTCCGTGGCAACGCCGCACCCCATCAGAAACAGCCCCAGAAGAATCGCCCTCATTGAGTTGTACATCAGCATCCTGCTTTCAAAGGGTAGTGTCAATCAAGGGTGACTCGGTTCCCGCGGAACGCTCGGTCCGGAGTTTTTTTTGAGCAGAGCATCCCTCCGTAACCAGTTGTCGATGTAGTCGGTCGCGCCGTGCTTTGGCCAGAGTCGGATGTGCCAGAGGTTCTGGCGGACGTGCTCGGCGACATCCGGACCGAGACTCCCGCCGAGGAGCCAGGCAATCCCCTTCGCCTCGCCCTTCGTCAGGTGCGGGAAGTACCGGAGCCAGAGTCGGAATGGGGTCATTCGCTTGGCTCGGTGCTCTTCTGAAGATGTCCCGGCCTGTAGGTCTCTGTCGGATTGAACGTGTTCCGGCAAGGCTCACCCGGTGGGGCGTGGCAGTGTGAGCACTCCTCGTCCGGCCGACGGAGTCGGTACCCGCGCACGCCTTGCAGAACGGTTTGGAATGCATCCTCGTAAAGGGCGTCGATTGTCTTCATGGGGTCTCCGGGTTTGGGGATAAAGAAAAGGGGGGGCCCAGGAGACATACCCCCCGGTACCGTCCGATGGGGACAGGGTGCGGACTGGTAGGTTGATATCGCACCTGCATTGGTTGCCGTGCGAGTGTAACGACATGAGCGCTGGCTTTTGAAGCCGTGTGTTTCAGCGGGAAACATGCTCGATTCGCATTCACTGTCGCGTCGTTGTGTGCCCTCGACTGCACGTAATCTTGCCGACCATGGTACTGTCGAACGCAGTGGAGACAGTTAGGGGGAAGAACACACGCGGAGCATGCCTCGCGAGAGCTTTTACGCGCGCGGGACCGGGAAATCACTTCGCTGAGCGCGACCCATCTTTGCCACCTTCCGGGCCTTCCGAATCCGTGAACCACGAGAGAGCGTGACGCTGCTTCCGCTTGCGGCGCTCTGGCTTCGCGCTTTGCATCGCTCGAATGCAGTCGTGAGCGTACCGAGCGGCGTAGGCGGTTCGGTTGGCTCGTTTCACCTCTTCTCGCGTGAGGGGTTCACCTGCTGCTCGTCGCTCTTCGATGACGGCCACCAAGGCGCTTAGGGATTCGACGAGGCTTGCTACGGCGGACCTGGCGCGTGCGAGGAGCTCGTCGGGGGTGGCGTCGCCGACAATCACGAGAGCAGCGAGCCCGCGATGACGAGCCAGGCGTGGCCGACGGGGGAATGGCTGTCGGGGATTCGCTTCGCCGTGAGCAAGGCGTCGCGCATGTAGCCGGAGACCTTCACGAGCACCTTCACGCGCAGGTCTTCGAGGGGGGTCTCGAGGTCGGCGGGGTTTACGATGAGGGCGTAGTTCACTCGTCCTCCGGTTTCCAGCCGTCGAGGAGCGTTGCAATCTTCGCGAGCGCGGCGTCCTCGATTTGGCGCACGCGCTCTCGGGTCATGTTCAGCATTCCAGCGATGTGCTCCATCGTCGAATCGCCGCGCTCGGCTACGTCGAGAGAGCAGGAGTGCATGAGCTCTTCGGGCTCGAGCTCGGGGCGGTTCAGCTTGATTGAGCCTGTGTGGGGCTTCACGTCGAGGTACAGGTGATGACGGCACGACACCCAGGGGCACGGCCTTGGACCGTCAAGGCAGTCGCCGCGCGTTCGGGGGCGGTCGGGAGGTGCCTCGACGACGAGGCGTAGGTGAACTTGGGAGCGCTCGCCACGGCGAAGGCGGATGACCTGCGGGCGGACTTCGTGCTTCCTGGACGCTCTGGCTCGCTCGTAGAGCCGGCGTGCTTCGGAGTCGCTGCGCCAGCTCATGACTGCCTCGCTTCGATGGCGCTGGCGCGTTCGATGAGCTCGACGGCTACGGCCGGGTCGAGCGCCGAAAGCAAGCGGGCGTGACGCACAAGCCAGGCTGCGAGGCGTTTGCCGCTGTGCCCCTGCTCGCGGTAGCGCGCGACGATGAGCGAGGCGTGAGCGACGGTGCGAACGTCGTCTTCGTCGAGCGCCATGCGTCGGGCTCGTGCCTTGTTGGATATCGCGAGGTGACTGCTCACGGGTACCGCCTTTCCGAGTCGTCCTCGGGCACGACGCGCTTCAAGCGGTCGTGAATGTCCTCGCCGCGCGCGCCGGCCTTCACCGTCTCGAGAATCGATTCCGCTGGGTCGCCCGGGTACGGCTTGCCCTTCTCGGCGTACCAGCGCCGCGCCATGGCGTCGTAACGCTCGGCGCGGGACAGCAGCCGCGTTACGGTCCGTCCCCATTCCTGGGGCGACGGGAAGCCGTTTCCGGACGGCAGGCGAGGCATGGCGCTGGCTGCCTTGTCTCGAGCGAGCTTCCGGATTCGAAAGACCTCGCTCCGGAGCTCGGCAACGACTGGTAGCTTGGCGTTCGTCTGAACGAGACCAGCGATTGCCTCGTGCGTCTCGCGCGCATCGAGGTCGGCTATGGCCGCTTCGTACGCCGCGGCGTTGCCGGCGTCGAAGTAGCAGCCCGGGTAGAACGTCACGAGCATCGTGACGAGCGTCGTCGCTTCGGTCTTGTTCATCGGGTTCTCCCTCCAAGGAGCGGAAACACTGGGATCTGCTGGCCTTCTTCGGCGGCGATGCGGGCCGAGCGCTCCATCAGGCGCGTTGCGGTGCCCTTGAAGCCGTCACGTTGTCCGTGACGGTCCGGCGTGGCGCGACGGAGCCAATTGCGGAACGCTGCATCGGCGTCGAGCTTCGGTGCGGCGAACTCGTGATCGCGAAAGGCAGCGAGTTCCTTGTCGAAATCGACGCTCCTGCCCTGAGCGATTGAGCGATGCTGCTCATTCGGCTGCCACACCGACGGCACTCGACGCCACCGACGACCGTCACGTTTTGCGTCACGGAGCGTGACGGTTTTCGTGACGGTCTCCCCTAGATCAACCTGATAGGTAGTTCCGTTTTTCTCTTCTTTTTCTGCCTTCTTATCTGATCCGGAGACAGAACCCCCCCTTACCCCCCCGTCACGAAAAGCGTCACGTTTCGTGACGGTCGGCGTGACGGTGCGTTTGCGCTTTCGGTACTCTCGCGCGCGTTCCGCGGCGGTCATCGGACGGAACAGCTCCGCGTCGAGCTCGGGGGATGAGATCGGGGGGCGTGCTGTTACGTCAACCTCCGATTCGGGGTGGAGCGTCTCGAGCCAGGCGATCGCGGCTGCCACCTTCACGGTCGCTCCCTGCGAGCCCAGGACGGCGTTTGCGCGCATCCTCGGAAGTGAGCGGGATGGTGATACCCACGGCGGCAGAACCGGCAGTAGGCGTCGAACGGGAGCGGCGGGATGGGCTCGGGGCTCTCGGCACGAAGACGCCTGGAGATGGCGAGCTCGTCGGGCTTGGCCTTCGCCATGCGGCGGGCTGCGGCGCGCCTATCGACGGGCCGCCGAGTGTCGAGCCATGCTCCCAGGCCGGCGGTCGTGAGCACTACGCGGCCCCCGGCTCGAGCTGCTCTCGACGCGCAGCGACCCAGCCCTCGACGGTTCGAAGCGCGCCCTCGACGGAGCGAACCACATCGACGTGGATGCCGTAGTTCCGCGCTCGGTCGTGCCAAGTCACCTGCTCAGGCGAGAGCTTACCGAGCTCGACCTTGACCTCGAGCCAGCCGTAAACGGGGGCGATTACCAGAATGTCGGGCGTGCCGATTGCGGCGCCGTAAAGCCAGCCACGTTTGACTTTCGTCTTGCCGGCGTTCACTCGCTCGACCCAGAAGCCTCGACGCGTGAGAGCGTCGCGTATCGCCTTCGAGAGCTCGGTCTCGCTCATGTGCCGCGCCTCGCGTCGGCAACCGCCTCGAGCAAGCCGAGGTCGCCCATGATGTCGTCGAGCCGTTCGGCTTCCCAGGCGAGCGCCGCGCGCGCGATTCGAATCAGCGGCGCGAAGTCCCGAAGGTCCCGCGTATCGACGCGCACGACGCCGATCAGGTCATCGGGCGGGATTAGGGTCTCCAACTCGTCGAGCCGATCGGATGTGATCGCGCTCATCCGAGGAACCAGCTCCCGAGCCAAACTACCGTGAAGCCCGCGAAGAGGCCGAGCAGGAAGACGTTGGTGAGCTTCCACTGCCCGAGGCGAGCGACGCTCACGACGCCACACCAAGGCCCATCCGCTCGGCCGCAAACGCGAGCGACCACGCGAGTCCCGAGTGTCGCGTACTTGTATCGTCGGCTACCCGTTCACGACCGTTTCCATGGCCCCCCACCGTCAAGAAACCTCGGGAAATGCTTGATTTTGGCTCCCGAGAGAGAGCCTCCGGAGCCGCAGGTCCTCGGTTCAAATCCGAGCAGGCGCGCATACTTACGAGAACCACCTCCTCAACCTGTCGTGTAAGTGAAGCGTGGTCGTCGCCAATGCGGGCCCCGAGCTCGCCCGGCGTCGGCTGGTCGTACACGGTCTCGAGCATCTTCGAACCGGGCGAGTGACCGAGCAGACGACGCACCGTGTCACGGTCCACCTTGGCCGACCGGAGCACCGTCGCGTGCGTCCGGCGTAGGTCGTTCGCCGTGACGGCTGCGATGCCGGCGCGAACGCACGCCGCCTTCAGGTCGCGAAGGTAGTTCCCCCATTCGACGATGGGCACGTGAGCCACGGCGGCGACGACGAGCCCGCGAAGGGGCGCCGCGATGGGGATGGTCCGGGCCGCGCCGGCGGTCTTCGTGCCGCGCACCCTGACGAAGCCGGCCGCAAGGTCGAAGTCCTCGGGACGTAGCCGCATGAGCTCGCCACGGCGCACGCCGAGCGCGACCGCCAGGGCCACGAAGGCGTGACGCGCCGGGTCGAGCACGCGGAGCAATGAGCCGAGCTCCTCAAGCGAGAGGGCGCGCGTCCTCGGGACGTAGCCGATTCGCAGGTCGAGCGGCCGAAGGATGGTGAGGTCGCCAGCGTAGAGCCCGAGCCGCTTCGACAGGCGCATGGCCCGGATGAACGCGCTCACCTCTTTCCCGATGGTGTGATCGGAGACGCCAGCGGCACGCCTGACAGAAACGAAGCGGTCGAAGGCTTCCGGCCCTACCGTGGCGAGCAGCGTGCCGGCGCCGAGCATCCGAACCCACGGCCTGAACTTCTGCTCATGGAAGAGCGTGGCCTTGCCGAGTGCTTCACGCGAGGCGATCAGCCGGTCGCAGCACGCGCCGACCGTCTCACTTCCCAGGGCATGAGCTCGGGGGTTGGAGGCTTCGAGCTCCCATCCGTCTTTCTTGGCGCGCGCCGCGGCGAGGCTTTCGCATTCGGTGGAGACGACGCGACCGCTCCGCGGGTCCCGCGTGTACCAAAACCGATTCCGCCTGTAGTACCCATCTCGCGTTCTTTTAGCCATCGTTCGAACGTCACCTTTCGGATTCTCCAAGAGTCTTTCCAGCGCCAGCCGCCGAGCTCGCGCATGAGGGCGCACGCCTCACGCATTCCGCATTTGAGGAACGCGGACACGTCGGCCGGGGTGAGGCAGTCGAGCTCGGTCACGCTTGCCGCTCCGCGATCTCGCGCTCGATGTCCCACCGTTCGCGTGCGTACTCGATTCGCTCCTCGAGCATTTGCTCGACCTGAGCCTGACTCTCATTGCAGACGCGTTCGAAGCCTTCGCTATTCGCGCGCCACAGACGAGCGTCTGACTCTGCCTCGAGAGCTCGCCAGCGGAAGCGCAGCGCGACACCGATGGCAACGACGAGGGCAAGCGCGAGCATTGCGTCGAGGTTCACGCGCCCTCCAGTTTCAAACGTTCAGGCTGAACGCCCGTGCGTTGCTGATCGCGAAGGACTTTGCGATCACACGCATTCCGTTCAGCTGGTGCACCAGGTCGCGCTACAAAAAAGGGACACATCAGGCCACCCGAACGAGTGAGCGTGCATCGACGTGACACGCGAGCCATTCGACGAAATTCTCAGGAGGACATGAGCGCGGGCGGTTGAGCGGATCGAGCCAGTCTTTCAGCGTTTCGCGCACGACGCCGAACTCGCGAGCGCACGCGCTCTTGCTCTTGCCGGTGAGCGGCTGGAGGCGAATCGCTTCGCGCTTGAGCTCAGCGCCGCTCCAATTGGCATAGCGGGTGCTAGGTGGTCGGCATGAACGAATGCCGGGCGACCTCGGAACGAGCAGCGCAACGAGCTGATCGACTCGGTCCGCCATCACGCGACCCTCGCGTAACGCTCGTCTCGGCGCGGGTTGCGAACGTAACGCACGCGCACGCCGTAGAGGTCGATCAGGAAGGCGAGGTAGCTAAGCGCCGACCAGCGCGTTGCGATCGCAACACCTGGGGACATCTACCGGCGCCCCTTTCGCATCAGGAGGTGAAGGCAATGCGCGAACGGGAGCGAGAGCGTGTCCGAGCGCAACACTTTCGCGACGTTGACTGGCCGAGAGCCGTCGCTCCACGCCTGAACCGTCGTCAGGGAGATGCCGAGCCATCGCGCGGCACGACGAAACGAAACGGCCTCCTGTGTAAGTGCATGTCGGAAGGCCGTACGCAAAAACGATCGACATTCGACATCGGAGCGTCGCTTCGGTGTGGCAATCGGTCTCGAACTCGATCTACGTTGCGCGGTCATGGGGAACTCACGCAGCGGGCTTTGCAGGTTGATCGGGATTCACGAGCTCATGGGCGACAACGCCCCAGAGCTTCGGAGCGACACCGAACTCGTCATAGATTCGGAGTGCGAGCGCGAGGCCCGGCCTCCGCCCGTCTTCTTCACGAAGGATCTTCGAGAGGGTTCCGGAGTCGTACTCCAGGAGCTCCGCGGCCTTGTTCACGCTCAGGCCGCGCCGCTCGATCGCGAGCTTGGTTTCGATGGCGCCACGGTTCATCGGCTTACAGCTTACAGACGCAAGCCAGCACTGTCAAGCGACTGTGTGCGAACCTATTGTCAGGCGCCAGTAATTGGGCCAACCATAGGGCGCGTGGCGAAAGCTAAGCGGCGCCCAAAGGTCGTAGCCCCGGAGTGGCGAGGCTTTTCCGGGCGCCTGGCGTACGCCGTGACGACGCGGCAGCGAGAGGCTGACCTCTCGCAGAACGCCATTGCGGAGGCCGCGAGCATCGACTCTGGGCAGCTCGCCAAGATTCTTAGCGGAGAGCGATCCATGGGGGTCCAAGCTAATACCGTCGTCCTCCTCGCCAGGGCGCTCCAGGTGAGCGCTTCATGGCTACTCACGGGCCAGGAGCCCTCGGGCCTCTCCGCGCAGCCAGCGACGCCCGTGGACACGTCCGGCGAGCTCGAGCACGCGCCACCCCGGGCAGCCTCGAGCAGGTAGGGAGCTGAGCTAGCCGGGCCACGGGCCCGGGGCGCGCCTGCGCGCGTTGTGTCGATTGTCGCTTGACAGTACTGTCGCGAGCCAGTAAGGTAACGGCATGTCGAACGCGGCACGCTCCACCCCGAAGCCATTCATCAAAAACTTCCAGCTAGCGGATTCGCTCGAAGCGCTGGCCGAATGCGAGGCCTCGCTAGCCGAGCAGACCCGCCGATTCAAGGCAGTGAACGACGGTCTTGAGCGGTTCCTGCGCACGGGTGCCAGCTCGCAGCTTCGGGGCGACCGATGAACACGACGGTCTTGGCGCGCCCGGGCGACCTCGCGGTTCCCGTCACGCTTCGGCTGCCGCGTCACTCGCCGCTGCCGACGTGCTTCCCGCTCGTGAGCGACCCGAGCGTCACCGCCATCGACTGGACGCAGGTAGCCCGCGACACGCTCGACGAATGCCGCTACTCGCTCGTCGATTGCGCTGTCATCGGAGTCGAGGCCCGCCGCTACGCCAAAAAGTACGACATCTCGCCCGAGTCGGCGGTTGAGGAAGTTGTTTGTGATGGTTCGTGGCTCTGATGTTCGCCATCGAATTCTGGTCGCGCGGCCAGTGGAACGATTACGGCGGCTACAAGTTCGCCACGAAGGCCGAGGCCGAGGCGTTCATTCAGCGCATCCGCGTGAGCTACCGGAGGTCTGGACTGCCCGGGATGGAGTGCCGCGTGAAAGAGCAGGCGGCGTCGTGACCTACCGAGCTCCCGCAGCGGTCGTCTGGGTCCTCGCGTGGACATTCGGCGTCGGTGTCCTGGTTGCCGTCGTGGTGCTCCGATGATCGCCAGTCTCGACCAGTACAGGCGCAAGCGATGCAAGCCTTACGCGAGCGTCTGGTTTGCCAGCGAGAGGGCCGCTCAGTTGTTCGGCGAGGAGTTCCGGCTGCAACAGCTTTACGCGTGGTCGCTCATCGAGGCTCAGGAAATCGCGGAAGCACGGAACGGGAGGATTCAGAAGCTATGACCGAGCACCTTGACTGGTCCGTCCGCAACGAGCGCACCAGCCGTCAAACCGGCTTCGGCTCCAACGAGGACATAGCGCGCAAGGCGTATGAGGGTCTGATAGAGAAGGCCAAGCGGACCGGAACAGGCGGGGAGTTTTCGCTGTACTGCGATGGAGTGTTGGTGGCACGGGCTTACGTGCCAGCGAAAGGAGACTGAGAGGCCGAAGCGGTCCACCGACGAGCGGAGCGACACGGCACCCCCTCCCGTGATTTGCAGAACTCGTCGGTGGCCGGCTTCGGGAGCTCAGCTTTCGAAAGGGACCCAATGAAAAGCGTTTTGCTAATTGATCTATCGGGCCTGTTCTGGGCTGCATGGCACGCTTCCGCCGACGAAGAGCTCGGCGCAGCGTACGAGCGAACCATCGGCAAGGTGACGAGCCTGGCGAACGGCTTCGACGCCGTGGCGGTCTGCTGCGACCGCGGGCCGTACAAGCGGAAGGCGCTCTCCGCGTCCTACAAGGCCCAGAGGGATGCTCCGCCGCCGCAGGCCGTGGAACAGCTCGAGCGCGTCAAGCGACGCCTCGACGCCGACGGCTTCCTACTTTGGGAGGCGCCCGGGTTCGAAGCCGACGACATCATCGCGACGGCGTGCATGGGCCTTTCCGACCACGTCATAACGATCGCGAGCGGCGATAAAGACTTGCTGGCGCTGGTTTCCGACGAGCCGCCCGAGGTCAAGGTCGTGAGCCCGGCGACGGGGAAGCTCTACACGGCGGAAGGCGTGCGCGAAAAGTTCGGTGTTCCGCCGTGGCGCATCGGCGACCTGTTGGCCCTCATGGGCGACAAGTCGGACAACGTCGCGGGCGTCCCAGGCATCGGCGAGAAGCGCGGCGCGGAGCTCCTGACCGAGTTCGGCGACCTGGACGGCGTGCTCGCTGCAACGGTGACTGGCAAGGTCGGCGAGGCCATCCGCGCGAACGAGGACAAGGTCCGCCTGGCTCGGCAGCTCGTGACGCTCATGCTGGACGCGCCCATCAAGCCGCTCGACATCTTCGAGAAGCGCGAGCCGAAGCCGATCGGGCCGGCCGGCGAATGGGACGAGGAAAAGCTGGACGACGTTTTGCCACCCGTGAAGAGCCAAGAGCTCGGAAACGACGTGGCGCGAGCGCAGCTACAGAACGCGCTTTCGATGCAGCAGGCCACGAAGGGTCTCGAGGCTCAGGCAATCATGCTCCCGCCGCCGCAAACCCAGGTGCTAGCCGTGCGACCCGCCGAGTGGTCGATGGCCCTCGAGCCGAGCGACGCCCGCGCCGCATTCACGGTCGCGAAGTACTTCCACGACTCGCGCCTCTATCCTCAGCTCCAAAGCCAGGCTGCGCTATTCACGACCATCCTGCGCGGTCGTGCTCTCGGGCTCGACGCTGCCACGGCGTGCGCGATGTTCCACAACGTGGAGGGCCGGCTCACGATGCACGCGGAGCTTATCATCGGGCTCGTGCTTCGCTCTGGCAAAGCTCAGTACTTCGAATGCGTCGAGACGAACGACACGAAGGCAACCTGGGCAACCAAGCGCGTCGGCGGTAGCGGTCGGGAAATCGTCATAACGTGGGACATGGACCGCGCAGCGAAGGCCGGCCTCGTGACGAAGACCGCGACCGGTTACAGCGGCATTTCGCGCTCTGGCCGTTCGACGAACTGGGATAAGTATCCACGAACGATGCTACGCTGGCGCGCTGGCACGGA
>Ga0111538_10006382_pt1 | contig 15962 bp, 15 predicted proteins | sample SoiMethybrSBSTD1_FD_79669 | JGI IMG/M metagenome (GOLD analysis project Ga0111538, IMG submission 79669) | Bulk soil microbial communities from a Populus tree surrounding site in Tennessee, USA - Soil MetaG P. TD hybrid SBSTD1 (version 2)... | ecosystem: Environmental > Terrestrial > Soil >...
CTGCTCGCGCAGGCGGCAGAACCGACTACGTACGTCTGTCCCATGCATCCGGAGGTGACGAGCGACAAGCCCGACCACTGCCCCAAGTGCGGCATGAAGCTCCTGCCGGAGAGCATGGTCGCAGCCGGCGCCGGGCACGACCACGAACATCACCACGTGCACGAGCATCGCCACGGCCAAGAGCACGACGGCCACGGGCACGGACATGAGGGACATCACCACGGCCACCGCGACCACGGCCATCACGGGCACCACGGCGAACCCGAGCTCGCCACCGCGCAGGGAATCGAGTGGGAAGACGACATGGTGGAGGTCAATCGAATGACGACGCCTGCCACCATGCGCTGGAAGCTCGTCGACCGCGACACCGGCGCACAGAACGCACAGATCGACTGGACCTTCCGCGTGGGTGACCAGGTGAAGCTCCGCCTGGTCAACGAGATGGATTCAGATCACCCGATGCCGCATCCGTTTCACGTTCACGGCGCGGGGCGGTTCCTGATCCTGTCGCGCAACGACGTCGTCGAGCCGAACCTCGTCTGGAAGGACACTGTGCTCGTCCGGACCGGCGAGACCGTCGACGTCCTCCTCGACGTCACGAACCCGGGCCGTTGGATGGCGCATTGCCACATCGCCGAGCATCACGAGAGCGGAATGATGTTCAGCTTCAACGTCGAGCCGGCGACAGGAGACCCGAGCGACTAACGACGGCGCGGCTACTCCGCGTACAGCTGCGGCTGCTGGGCAAATGCCGCTGCGCAAGTGAGCGAGCAGAAGTAGTAGGCCTTCGTATCCACCCGTAAGCGACCGACCGCCCGCTCGGGGTCAACCGCCATCTGACAGACAGGGTCGATCGCCAGCTGATCGACGTTCGCGTCAACAGGAGCGACGGCGAAGATCTCCACCGGTTCAGCGACGTTGCGGAGAACTTGCCGACCGCGCGATTCGTAGATCACTCCCTCGAGGTCGGGCGCGAGCGCTGCAGTGTGGCCGGTGACAAGCAGCTCGCCGCCGCCGGCGAGCGCCGAAACCCGGGCCGCCACATTGATCGTCGCTCCGAAGTAGTCGCCGGCGCGCTCGACAGCAGAACCGTGGTTGGCGCCGACGCGAACGGACGGCGCCTGGTGGCCGCTCATCGCGCTACGGGTGATCCACAACCCCAAACGGATGGCCTCGCCGGGATCGGGCACCCGGAGCATCAGCGCATCGCCGATCGTCTTCACGTATTCGCCGTCGACGGACGGAAGCTCCGCTTGAACGGCTGTCGCAAAGTCCTCCACGAGCTGCAAGGCGTGCTCGTCGCCATGTGCCTCGGTAAGCGCCGTGAACCCCGCGATGTCCGCAAACAGAAAGGTCGCTGCCGCGTCACTCGACACGGGGTAGAAGGTAATCGCTTCGGTAGCAATCGGCGCCGAACAAAAAGGCGGGGAGAGGCGTTGCCTCTCCCCGCTGCGCGCGATGAGCTCGTTCTTTCGCTAGCCCGACTGCTTGACCTTGGCCGATACGCACTTGCCGAATCCCTTCGACTTGGTCGTATTCGGGCCGTACTTCGCCTTGAACGCGGTCGGGTCGGCCTTCAGCTCGGCCGCGCACTGCTTCGAGGCGTTGATGGTGGCGCTCACCTGGGCGGCGGCGATTGCCTTCGTCGTCAGAGAGACGCAGCGAACGAAAGCGTTCTTGTGGTTCGGGCCGATGCCGTACTTGGCCGCGAACCCGGCCGCGTCGGCATCTCGTGCGCTGCTGCACTGGGCGGCCGCGTTGGCGCGGTTCGCCGCGTTCTGGCTCGCGCGTCTCGAGACGCACTTGCCGAATGCATTCGACTTGCCCCCGTAGAGGAGCTTGAACGGTGCAGCCGTCATCGCGTTCAACTCGGCCCTGCACTGTTTCTGTGCAGCGGCGGAGTCGGCCGGCGACGGCGTCGACCCTGCAACCGCGAGTGCGGGAACACACAGGAACGCCGTGACGAGAGCAACGATCAGCTTGCGCATGGACGTCTCCTTTCTCCGTCTCCAAGCCAACCTTCGACGCCGCCGGCCAGCCGCATGTTCGGCGGCTGTAAAACGCATGTAAAGCGAAGCGTTTAGGCCGTCTCTGCGTAACGCGTCAGGGCGCGGACCAGCGACCGGAGCTGCCGGCCGCGCTCGGTCAGGCGATACTCGACCAGCGGCGGGCGCGAATCGATCACGGCCCGCTCCAAAACGCCGGCGTTCTCGAGGTCGGCGAGCCGCTGGGCCAGCGTTGCGGGCGGGATCGTGCCGAGCGCCTGCAGGAACTCGTTGAAGCGCACCGCTCCCTCGTGGGACACGTAGAGGACCGAGATCGTCCAGCGCCGCTCGAGCAGGTCCGTCACCCTCCGGACCTGCTCGGGGAGTGGGGGGCAGCTACGACAGCGCATGCGCCGGCTGCGGCTCGAGCGAGAGCTCGAGCACCTCGCCCAGGCTCATCACCGGGTGGAAGGCGATCTCGTCGCGGACGTCCTCGGGGAGGTCGTCGAGATCGGCTCGGTTGCGCTCTGGGATGATCACGTCCGTCAGGCCGGCGGCATGGGCGGCCAGCGCCTTCTGCTTGAGACCGCCGATCGGGAGGACGCGGCCCTGGAGGGTTACCTCGCCGGTCATGCCGACCGTGTGCTTCACCGGGCGCCCGCTCAGCAGCGAGGCGAGAGCGGTCGTCATCGTGATGCCGGCGCTCGGGCCGTCCTTCGGGATCGCGCCCGCCGGTACGTGGACGTGGAAGCTCGCGTCCTCGAAAGCGTGCTCGTCGATTCCGAGCTCCTCCGCGTGCGAGCGCACGTACGACAGGGCGATCCGCGCGGACTCCTTCATGACGTCTCCGAGCTGACCCGTCAGGACGAGTCCGTCGTTGCCGGCCATCCTCGTCGCCTCGACGAACAGAACGTCGCCGCCGGTACCGGTGACCGCGAGACCGGTGGCCACGCCGGGCACCGCCGTCCGCTCGGCCGACTCCTGGTAGAAGCGCTGCCGGCCGAGGCCGTCCCGAACGTGCGCCTCGTCGATGACGATCGGAGGGTCGGCCGTTCCCGATGCAACGGTCGTTGCGGTCTTCCGCAGCAGCTTGCCGAGCTCGCGCTCGAGCTGGCGGACGCCCGCCTCGCGCGTGTACTGGCTGACGATCAGCTCGAGGGTGATGTCGTCGATCGAAACCTCGTCCTCGCGCAGGCCGGCTCGGTCACGTTGTCGCGGCCACAGGTAGCCGCGCGCGATCGCGACCTTCTCGTCGACCGTGTACCCGTCGAAGCGGATCACCTCCATGCGGTCGAGCAGCGGCCCAGGGATCGTCTCGGCGACGTTCGCCGTCGCGATGAAGACGACCTCGGAGAGATCGAGCTCGACGTCGAGGTAGTGGTCGCGGAACGAGTGGTTCTGGGCCGGGTCGAGCACCTCGAGCAGAGCCGCCGAGGGATCGCCGCGCCAGTCGGCGCCGACCTTGTCGACCTCGTCCAGCAGGATCACGGGGTTCATCGTCCCGGCGTCGCGCAGGGCGCGCACGAGCCGTCCCGGCAGGGCGCCGATGTAAGTGCGGCGGTGGCCGCGGATCTCCGCCTCGTCGCGGACGCCGCCCAGCGACATCCGGACGAACTCGCGATTCAGCGCGCGGGCGATCGACTCGCCGACCGAGGTCTTGCCCGTTCCGGGCGGCCCGATCAGAGTCAGGATCGCGCCGGAGCGCTTGTCCTCCGCGATGCCGCGCTCCTGGCGAAGCTTGCGCACTGCCAGGTACTCGACGATCCGCTCCTTGACGTCCTCGAGACCGGCGTGGTCAGCATCCAGGACCTCGCGCGCGTTAACAGGATCGAGCCGCTCCTCGGAGCGTTTCCCCCACGGCACGGCAAGCAGCCAGTCGAGGTATGTGCGGATCATCGAGGACTCGCCGCTCTGGTCGCCCATCCGCTCGAGGCGGGCGACCTCGCGCTCGGCCTGCTCGCGGACTGCGTCCGGCAGCTCGGTCTCGGCGATCTTGGTCCGATAGTCCTCGGAAACCGACGCGTCGTCGTCGCCGAGCTCCTTGCGGATCGACTCCATCTGCTTGCGGAGGATGTACTCGCGCTGCTGCTTCTGAGCGCCTTCCTCGACGTCCTCGCGGATGCGGCGGCGGACCTGCAGCTCGGCGAGCCGCTCGCGCTGGATCTTCAGGGACAGCTCGAGCCGCTCGACGACGTCGACAGCTTCGAGGAGCTCGATGCGCTGCTCGAATGAGAGCTCCGGCGCGTACGCGGCCGTGTCGGCCAGGGCGCCGGTCTCGCGAATCGAGCGGACGAACGCGGAGATGCGTCCGTCGTCGCCGCGGAGCTCGAGAATCTCCTCGACCACGGCCCGGTACTCACGCTCGAGGTCACGCGTCTTCACGCCCGGCGGATCGACGTCCGGGTGCTCCTGCACCTCGACGCGCAGCCGGCCCTGGGCATCGGTGTGCGCGGCGCCGGCGGTGCCGCGGTGCAGGCCCGCGAGGCTGACGGCGGTGGCGCCGCCCGGGAGGCGGACGCGCTCTGAGACCTCGGCGACCGTGCCTACCTTGGCGTACTCGCCTTCGTGGCGCGGGACGAGGAAGACGCGCTCCTCGTCGCCGACGTCGGCCGAGATCGTGACGTTCATGTTGGGGAAGACGACGGAGTCGTCTAGTGGAATCAAGAGAAGGGTGCTCAAGAGTTCAGTCGCCTTTCGTCGTCGGTATGGCTCATAGAGTAGCTTCAACGATTGAAGTGGGAGCGGCCTTCCCGGCACCCCGAGGTAGCGTTTTCGCGTGAGCGAGAGGGCGATCGAGGAGCTCGCGCGGACGCGGTTCGGCTTCGAGCGGCTGCGTCCGGGCCAGCTGGAAGCCGCGCGGGCTGCTGTCGAGGGCCGCGACGTGCTCGCGGTGCTGCCGACGGGCGGTGGCAAATCGGCGATCTACGAGCTCGCAGGCCTCTTGCGTGACGGGCCGACGGTCGTGGTCTCGCCGCTGATCGCGCTCCAGGACGACCAACGAGCACATCTGTCGGCCGCAGGCCTCTCCGCGATCGTCCTCAACTCGCAGCAGTCGGCGAGGGAGCACGCAGCCGCGCTCGAGGCTGCAACCGCTTCGGATGCGTTCGTCTTCCTGTCGCCGGAGCAGCTCGCCAACGAGCAGACCCGGAAGGCGCTACGCCGCGCGTCCCCCGGGGTGTTCGTCGTCGACGAGGCGCATCTGATCAGCCAATGGGGGCACGACTTCCGGACCGACTACATGCGGCTCGGCGCGCAGGCCGACGCGCTCGGCTCGCCGGTGCGGATGGCGTTGACGGCGACCGCGGCACCGCCGGTCAGGGTCGAGATCGTCCGGCGGCTGGGTCTGCGCGACCCGGCGGTCGTGATCGGCGACTTCGACCGGCCGCACATCGCGCTCTCCGCTCGGCGCGTACGAACGGTCGAAGAAAAGCACCGGGAGCTCGAGCGTTCCGCGGCCGACTACGACGGCCCGGGAATCGTCTACGCCGCGACCCACGCCGACGCCGAGGCGGCGCGCGACGTCCTGGCCGCCGCGGGCGAGCGCGTAGTGCTCTACCACGCCGGGCTGCCTGCGCGCGATCGGCGGGAGGCGATGGAGGCGTTTCTGGAGGGGTCGGCGCGGGTCGTCGCAGCGACCGTCGCGTTCGGAATGGGGATCGACAAGCCCGACGTCCGTTGGGTGCTCCACGCCGACCCGCCGGCGTCCCTCGACGCTTACTACCAGGAGCTCGGCCGCGCGGGCCGCGACGACGAAGCGGCCCATGCGCGGCTGCTCTTCCGACCCGAGGACTTCGGGTCGGCGGTTCATCTGACCTCGCGCGGTGTCGGCGGCGCGGCAGTCGCCCGCGCCGCCGCAATCCTCGCCGATGGAACCCCGGCTCAGCCGTCGCGGGAGCTGACCGGCGCGCTCGTCCGTCTCGTCGATCTCGGAGCCGCGGTCTGGGAGGTAGACGGCGAGGTGCGCTGGACCGGCGCGCTCGACGTTTCGGCCGCGATCGCTGCCTCCGAGGTCGAGACCGAGCGCGAGAACGAGGTCGAGCGCACGCGGCTCGAGATGATGCGCCGCTACGCCGAGCACACGGGCTGCCGCCGCTCGTTCCTGCTCTCGTACTTCGGCCAGGACTACGCCGGCCCTTGCGGAAACTGCGACAACGACCGCGAAGCCCGCGCCGCGGGGCCGACCGACGAGCCGTTCGCAGTCGGCGAGCGTGTCGCGAGTGACCGCTGGGGCGAGGGCACCGTGCAGCGCTACGACGGCGACCAGATGACCGTCCTCTTCGACGAGCACGGCTATCACGACCTGCTCGTGCCGCTCGTCGTCGAGCGCCGGCTGCTTCGTCGCGTCTGACCCCGCGTGCGACAATCGGTACGTGAGCGAGCCTCACGTCATCCTGGGAGGCGACGATTACGCGGAGGTCTACGAGGCCCTCGTCTCGGTGAGGCGATTCGCATGCGAGATGTCGGATGCCTTCGCCGACGTGGGGCGCGCCGAGCCCGAGGACGCCGGCGCACGGGCGATGATCGACGCGTGCGATCGGGCGCTCGAGACTCTGCGCTACAACGAGGACCGTGCCTAAGCCGCTAGTCGGGATCACCACTTACGTCACGCCGGCTGCGTGGGGACATTGGGAGACGGAGGCGGCGCTCGTGCCGGCCCAGTACGTCGAGGCGGTCGAGCGGGCGGGGGGCAGGCCCCTGCTCGTGCCGCCCAGCCCGACCGGCCAGGACGAGCTGCTGGATGCGCTCGACGGGCTGATCTTTTCCGGCGGCTCCGACCTCGAGCCCGAGACGTACGGCCAGGACCCGCATCCCGAGACGAAGGGAGTCCACCCTGAGCGCGACGAGGCCGAGCTCGCGCTGCTGACGGCGGCGCTCGAGCGCGACCTACCGGTGCTCGCGATCTGCCGAGGCAGCCAGGTGCTGAACGTCGCGCTCGGCGGGGACCTCGTCCAGCACCTGCCGGAGGTCGTCGGCGACGAGAAGCACAAGCACACGCCCGGCGAATTCGCCGATCACGACGTCGAGCTGGAGCCTGGAACCCGAGTGGCGGAGCTCCTCGGCGACCGGGCGCCGGTGAAGTCGCACCACCATCAGGGCATCGGCCGGCTCGGTGAAGGACTTGTCGAGGCCGCGCGCGCCGACGACGGGACGATCGAGGCGGTCGAAGAGCCGTCGCGGCGGTTCGCGCTCGGGGTGCTCTGGCATCCCGAAGCCGGGGAAGACCTGAAGCTGTTCGAGGAGCTGGTTCGCGAGGCCGCGGAGTACCGGGCTAGCCGTTCGCCGCAGGGCTCAGCGGCGGCTCCTCCGGCCTAGGCGAGACCGGCGGCAGGAGCGGCTCCGGTGGGCGGAGCAGCGGCTCCGGCGCAGGAACCGGCTCGGCAACCGGGCTCAGCGGCGGCGGCGAGACGGGCGGCGGAGACGTCGGCTCGGGCACGGGCTCGGCGCGCGCCGGCTCGGGCTCGGGTACAGGCTCGACGGCAGGCGCCGACGCAGGCGCCGCGGCCACGCCGGCCACCGCTTCGGTGACGGCCGCCGAGACGCGTCGTTCGATCTCGAGCTGGAAGATGGCGCTCTGCGCCTGGACGCGGTAGCGGAAGGCGCGGCCTTCGCCGACTACGTACCCGATCAGGATTCCGACCAGCGCGCCGACGATGATCGTCGCGACGCCGAAGCTCGCGGGAACGCCCCAGACCGAGCGGAGAGGCGTCAGCGGGACGGCGCCGACGAAGACGCCGAAGATGCCGCCGCCGACCGCGCAGCCGACGCGGACCGTGTCCGCCTTGCGCAGGAGTTGATCGGCGAAGCGCTCGATGATCTTTGGGTCGTATCCCGCCGCAGGAGGCATCTCTCGTGACATCGGCCACCGGCGGGACGACCTTGAGGTTGAATAGGGTCGCGATGCGGCTGCGTCGGAAATCCGAAGGCCCGGCGCCGGTGCGGCGCATCCTGGTCGGCACCGACCGCTCGGAAACGGCGACGCGCGCCGTCCGCTGGGCGGCGCAGATGGCCGACGTCTACGGGGCCGAGCTGATCGTCTGCCAGTCCGTGCGCGACGGTATGGACAAGCTGACCACACAGCGCGACCTAGCCGAGTACGCGGAGGAGGTCGTCGGTCCGGAGGCCCGCGCGCTCGCTGCCCAGGGGAACGACCCGGCGCGCGTGATGGTCGAGCTCGCGAAGGAGGAAGATGTCGACGTGATCGTCGTCGGCAGCGTCGGCATGAGCGGCCGCAAGGAGTTCCTGCTCGAGAACGTCCCGAACCGCGTCTCGCACAACGCGAGCTGCACCGTCGTGATCGTCCAGACGCGGGCCGACGGCGGTAAGCGGTGACGCAGGCGGAGGTCGAGGGCAGCCTCCTCGGCCGGGCGGCCCGGGTCGCGTCGGTCTTCGCGAAGTACGGCCTTCGCGAGACGCGCGGGAGCAGCGACTCGCAGGAGGTGCGGGCGCGTCGCTTGCGCGACGCTCTCGAGGAACTCGGCCCGACCTTCGCAAAGCTCGGACAGATCCTCTCGACCCGGCCGGACCTGCTGCCGCCCGAGTTCATCGTCGAGCTCTCGTCCCTCCAGGACGACGTCGCGCCGCTGACCGAGGCCGAGGTCGTGCAGGTGATGGAGGAGGAGCTCGGCGTTCCGTGGGAGGACGTCTTCGAGTCGATCGAGTCCGAGCCGCTCGCGGCGGGGACGATCGGCCAGGTCCACAAGGCGACGCTCGACAGCGGGGAGAAGGTGATCGTGAAGGTGCAGCGCCCGGGAGCGCGCGATCAGATCATGCGCGACCTGGGTCTCCTCGGCATGTTCGCCGAGAAGACCGAGAGCCGCGAGGCGCTGCGGCGGATCGTCGACCTGCCCGCGGTCGTCCAGCACCTGTCGGAGTCGCTTCAGCGCGAGCTCGACTTCGAGCAGGAGGCGGCCAACATCGACCACATGCACGAGGTGCTCGAGCCGTTTTCGCGGCTCGACGCGCCCCGTGTTCACCACCGGTTCACGACGAGGCGGCTGCTGGTGATGGAGTTCGTCCCGGGGACGCCGGTCCGCGAGGCGCCGCAGGGGCCGGAACGCAAGGAAGCCGCCGCGCAGCTGCTCGAGGCCTTCTATCGGCAGATTCTCACGGACGGCTTCTTCCACGCCGACCCGCACCCCGGGAACATGCTCTGGTCGGACGGGACGATCTACTTCCTCGACCTCGGCATGGTCGGCGAAGTCGCGCCCGAGGTGCGCGGCCGGGTGCTTCTGCTCCTGCTGGCGTTCTGGCAGGAGGACGTGCCGTTCCTGGCCGAGATCCTGCTGCTGCTTGCGCCGGAGCTGCCGGAGAAGCTCGACTACGACGCGTTCCGCGACGAGATCGGCGCCCTGCTCGCGGAATACCGCCACAAGTCGCTGTCCGAGATCCAGCTCGGGCCGATCATGCAGGGCCTGACAGAGATCGCCAGCCGCCACGGCGTCCGGTTGCCCGCCGCTCTGGCGCTCGTCGGCAAGGCACTGGCGCAGATGCAGCTGACTGCAGCCGAGCTCGATCCCGAGCTCGATCCCTTCTCCGTCGTCGGCGGCTTCGTTGCCAAGAACGTCCTCACGCGCGTGCGCACGAGCGCCGACCCGAAGCGGATCTTCTACGAGGCGCAGAAGCTCGAGGTACGGGCGAACGCTCTTGTCGAGGCAATCGAGCGGATCGCAGGGGCGCGGCCCGGGGCGCGCATGCAGATCGACCTCAAGGGGACGACTCCGCTGGAGGAGACGATTCGAACTGCGGCGCGTGCGCTCGCGCTCGCGATCGCGGCCGGCTCGTGCCTCGTCGCCGCGGGCTCGACCGCGGCGGCCCACGTCGTGTCCTGGATCCCGATCACGCTGGGCGTCGCAGGCGGGGCCCTGACCCTCCTGTTGCTGTACGGCCTGCGCGGCGAGCGCTGATGTTCGACCACGTGACGATCCGCGCTTCGGACGTCGCGGCCTCCAAGCGGTTCTACGACACCGTGCTCGGTGTGCTGAGTCTGGAGCGGCACCAGGCGGGTGAGTACTTGGAGTGGGGGGATTTCTCGGTTTCCGAGCCCTCCCCGGACCATCCGGTGACGAGGCGGTTGCACATTGGCTTCCGCGCCGATTCGCGGGAGCTCGTCGACGAGTTCTGGCGGGTCGGCACCGAGGCGGGGTACAGAAGCGACGGCGAACCGGGCCCGCGGCCCGAGTACACGCCGGATTACTACGGCGCTTTCCTCCTCGACCCGGACGGCAACAGCGTCGAGGCCGTCAATCACGAGATTCCGCGGACGGCGTCGATCGACCACCTCTGGATCCGAGTCCGCGACCTCGATGAGGCACGCCGCTTCTACGAGTTGATTGCGCCCTGGGCGGACTTCGCGCCGCGCGGATCACACCGGTTCGGCGTCGGCTTCGCCGGCCCGCAGGGATCGCTCTCGCTCATCCCCGGCGACGATCCGACGGAGTACGTGCACGTCGCTTTTCCGGCCTCGGACGACGCGACCGTGGACGCCTTCCACCGGGCAGCGGTCGAGGCCGGCTATCGCGACAACGGCCCGCCGGGCGAGCGGCCCGTGTACCACGCCGGCTACTACGGCGCCTTCGTGCTCGACCCCGACGGCAACAACGTCGAGGTCGTCAACCACAACCGGCCCTGAAGCGGCCTGTCCGCGTAGCGGAGCAGTGGAGGGGGTCTGGGGGAACCGGGAGGTTCACCCAGCAAAGCTCGAAACGTCTAGCGGCGTTTCTTCGCGCCCAGCGCCTTGACGACGCGGCGCTCGGCCACGATCGCGACCAGGCTCATCATCGTGCCCAGGATGAAACGCTCGAGCCGACGCGGGATCCGCAAATCGGCTCGAGCGTATCGGTTGTTCGTCACTCGTACTGCAGCGCTTCCAGCACGTTTAGGCGCGCCGCCCGTCGGGCCGGCGCGATCGCGGCCAGGACGCCGGCGATCATCGCTGCCACTGCGAAGACCACGAGCGAGGCGACCGGCACTGAGAACGTGACGCCGTACTTGCCGAGCGCGTGGGTGACGGCCGCGGCGAGCATGATCCCGAGCGGCAATCCGAGCGCGGCTCCGATCAGCGCCGTGATCACGCTCTCGTGCCGGACCATCCGCCGCGCCTGCCGCCGGGTCATCCCGACCGCCCGCAGCATCCCGAGCTCGCGCGTCCGCTCGAAGACCGACAGCACGAGCGTGTTCAGCATCCCGAACAGGCTCACGATCACGCTCAGTGCGAGCAGGACGTAGAGCAGGTTCAGCATCGTGTCGATGAAGGACGACTGCGCCTTCACGTACTCGTGCTGCGTCTGCGCCTTCGCATCCGGGAACGCTGCCAGGGCCTTGTCGAGCCCCGCCTGGGTCGGTGAGCCCTCGATCAGCGTCAGCGAGTTCGACGGCCGCGTGAAGGTGCGATCGAACGCCGCCTGCGAAATGACGACGCCGCCGAGCAGCTCGGTCACCCGCGGCGGCTGGAAGATCCCCGCCACGGTCAATCGCACCGGCTTGCCCGCCGGCGAGCGGAGCATGAACGAGTCGCCCACGCCGAGGTGATGCTTGCGCCCGAACGCATGCTTCACGAGCGCGCCGTGTCCGTCGAGCCGCGCGAGCGTCGCGTTCGAGCCCTGCTTCCAGTCGAAGCGGTAGACCCGGGCGATCGTCGCTGGGTCGACGCCGTTGACGCTGACGTTGGCGTTGCCGATCCGGCCACGGTCGGAGCGGATGTCAGACGCGAGCGAGACGCCCGGCGCCTTCGCGGCGGCGCGGCCCGCGGCGGCCGGGAAGGCCGACCAGCCGTTCTGCGAGGTGATCACCCAGTCTGTGTTCACCTGCTGCTCGATCGCACGGTCGATCGAGCCGTGCACTCCACTGCCGAGCACCGCTACGAACGAGACGAGGGCGAGCCCGATCATCAGCGCTGCAGCGGTAGAGGCGGTCCGGGCCGGGTTGCGGGTCGCATTCTCTGCAGCGAGGCGGCCGGCAGCACCGCCGAGCCGTCTCGCCGGGATTCCGACCACTGCGGCCAGCGTGGTGACGAGCGCCGGCGCGAAGCCGGCGACGCCGAGCAGGCCGAGCAGCGTCCCGCCGGCGAGCGCGAGCAGTGACTTTCCGGAGCCGAGGTGACCGCCGAGGGTCGCGTAGGCGATCAGCGCCGACGCGGTGCCGAACAGGATCACTCCCGCGACCGGCCCGAGCCGCTTCCTCCGCTCGATCACGGCGCCCTCACGGACGGCAGCGATCGGCGGCACCCGCGTTGCGCGCAGGGCGGGAACGAACCCGGCCAGCACGGTCACGAGCACGCCCAGCAGCAGTGAGATCACGACCGTGCGCGTCGCGTAGACCGTCGAGGCCTCCGGCAGCGACAGCCCGAGGGCGCCGAACAGCGAGCTGAGGCCCCGCGCGAGCCCGAAGCCCGCGAAGAGGCCGATCACCGAGGCGCCGAGGCCGATGAAGAACGACTCGAGCACGACCGAGCGGAGCACCTGACGCCGTGAGGCGCCGAGCGTCCGCAGGGTCGCGAGCTCGCGCGTCCGCTGGGCGACCGTGATCGAGAGCGTGTTGAAGATCACGAACGCGCCGACGAAGAGCGCAATCCCGCCGAAGCCGAGCAGGAAGCCGCGGATGAAGGTGATGAAGCTCGAGACGCCCTTCCTGTCCTCGTTCGCCTGTTGCGTCGCCGTCCGCACCTGCGCGGTCTGCGGGACGCTCTGCTTCAGCTCGGTGACGAGCGTCGCGTCAGACACCCCCGGGTTCGCCGCGACCGAGATCTCCGAGTAGCCGTCCAGATCGAGCAGCCGTTGGGCGGTGGGGACCGAGAAGACGGCGATCGTCGCGCCGCCTAGCGATTCCACGTTCCCGTAGGTCGCGGTGCCGACGATGCGGAACGACCGCTTCGGCCCGTGGGCCGCCACACCGATCGTGTCGCCGACCGCGAAGTGGTGCTTCGTCGCCGTCTGGGCGTCGATCACGACCTCGTTCGCCCCCGTCGCCCAGCGGCCGTCCTTGAGCTTCAGCGGGTTGAAGCGCGGCTGCGAGGGATCGATCCCGAACCCGAAGGTCGGGTTGCCGTTCGTCTGGATCGCCTTGCCGTTCCGCCCGATCAGCGTCGCGTGCGTCGAGTCGCCGTTCAGGTCGATCAACGCCCCGGACGCGGCGGCGACGTCCGGCATCTGCCGGATCCGCTCGAGCAGCTCCTGAGAGACCGTTGCGTTGCCGCCGTTCGAGTAGTCGACGAGCTTCTTGCCGCTCACGACGGCGTCGGTGTGGCTGTACGAGCTGGTGAAGATGGTGTCGAACGCCTTCGAGATCGTGTCGGTGAGGACGAAGCTGCCGCTCACCATCGCCACGCCGAGGACGATCGCGAGCGCCGTCAGCACGGCGCGGAGGCGACGGGCGAAGAGCCCTTTGAGTGCGACGACGGTCATCGGCCCGCCACCTCCTGGATCGCGGCGATCACCTGCGCCTGCGTCGGGCGCGCCAGCGTCCGCGCGATCGCGCCGTCGGCGAGGAGGAGCACGCGGTCGGCGATGGTCGCCGCCACCGGGTCATGCGTGACCATCACCGTCGTCTGCCCGAGCTCGTCGACCGAGCGGCGGACGAGCTCGAGGATCTCGCCGCTCGAAGCCGAGTCGAGGTTCCCGGTCGGCTCGTCGGCGAAGAGCACGGTCGGCCGCGAGATGAGGGCGCGTGCGATCGCGACGCGCTGCTGCTGCCCGCCGGACAGCTCCGCGGGCCGGTGCTTTCGCCGATCCTCGAGGCCGACGCTCTCGAGCAGCTCCTCGAGCCAGCCGGGCTCCGGCTTGCGGCCGGCGAGCATCAGCGGCAGGGTCACGTTCTCCTCGGCCGTGAGCATGGGGAGGAGGTTGAAGAACTGGAAGACGAAGCCGATGTGCTTGCGCCGCAGCTTTGTCAGGTCGTTGTCCTTCAGGGTCGTGATCTCGGTGCCGTCGATCGCGACCGAGCCGCTCGTCGGCCGGTCGAGGCCGGCCAAGATGTGCATGAGCGTCGACTTTCCGGACCCTGAAGGGCCCATCACGGCGGTCAGCTCGCCCCGGTTGACCTCGAGGGAGACGCCGCGGAGGGCGTCGACGGCGGTGTCGCCTTCGCCGTAGCGGCGCGCGACCTCGCGGGCGGCGACGGCCGGCGGGGTGTGGTCGAGCAGGACGCGCTCGTCGCTGAGCGCGGCGGTTAGTGCGGCATTCATCGTGACTCCTTCGGTCGTGGATCTCATGCCTTCCACGCTACGAGCGGCCGTCCGCAAAATCGTCGGCCGTGCGCCCGATTCCAGATCGTTCTCGCGGACGATCTTGAAGTCGTCCCCGCGGACGACGACACTCTGGCGGCGGTGGGCTACTTTCGGAACATGACGACTCGCATCGAGTATCTGGCCCGGCAGCGCGCCTGGCCGCTGATCCGTCGCTACGGCTTCGACGTCTTGGTCGTCGTGGCCGCTGTCGAGACGGCTCTCGAGCTCGCCTTCGGCCGCAACCACAGCAACGGCAACCACCCACCGGGCGGGTCGCTTTGGGTGCTGATCCCGCTCTCGATCCCGATCTTCCTGCCGTTCTTCTGGCGGCGGCGCTACCCGTTCGCCGCGCCGGCGGCGGTTTATATCTATTGCGCGGGGCTCTCGTTCTTCGAGGGAAGCCTCGTCACGTTCACGTTCGGGATTTTCATGGCGGTGCTGGCGGCCGCGTTCCTAATGGGAATGCTCCCCGACCGGACGCAGTCGGTCTCGGGCTTGGGGATCGCGCTGGGTGCGGCGGCGATCGTCGTCCACAACGACCCGCACCAGAGCTGGGGCGACTTCCTCTTCATCTCGATTCTGTTCTCGATCGTCTGGCTCGCCGGGAATGCGCTCAGTGCCAAGCTCACTCAGTACAGGGAAGCCGAGGAGCGCGCCGCGCGGCTAGAGCGCGAGCGCGAGGAACGTGCGCGCGCAGCCGTCGCGGAGGAGCGGGCGCGCATCGCGCGCGAGCTGCACGATGTCGTCGGCCACAGCGTCAGCGTCATGACCGTCCAGGCTTCCGGCGTACGGCGCCTGCTTCGGCCAGACCAGGAGCGTGAGCGCGAGGCGCTGCTGATCGTCGAGCAAACGGGTCGGGAGGCGCTCGCCGAGATGCGTCGCCTGGTCGGCGTTCTGCGGCGTCCGGAAGAGGCGCCTGCGCTGGCGCCCCAGCCGAGCCTTCGCCACGTCGGAAAGCTGGTCGACCAGGTTCGGGAGTCCGGGCTCGATGTCGACCTGAAGGTCGAGGGGGAGCCTGGGAACCTCCTGGCGAGCGTGGACCTCGCCGGCTACCGCCTCGTCCAGGAGGGGCTGACGAACACCGTCAAGCACGCGAAGGCCCACAAGGCGGAAGTGCTCGTCCGCTACGGTGGAGATGAGGTCGAGGTGATCGTCAGTGACGATGGCAACGGCGTCGGTGGCGGCGACGGGAGTGGCCACGGTCTCGTCGGCCTGCGCGAACGAATCGCCGTCGCCGGCGGCGAGCTCGAGGCAGGCCCGCGTGCCGGCGGTGGTTTCCAGGTGCGCGCGCGCCTACCGATGAACGGCGGCTGATGCCAGAGCTCCCGACCGGCACCGTCACCTTCCTGTTCTCCGACGTAGAGGGGTCGACCGAGCTCCTCCGCCGGCTCCGCGATGGCTACGCAGACGTGATGGCCGACCACGAGCTCTTGTTGCGACGGGCGTTCCAGGATGCAGGCGGCCACGAGATCAATACGCAGGGAGACTCATTCTTCGTCGCCTTCCGGCGGCCAAAGGAGGCAGTCACCGCTGCCGTCGACGCGCAACGCGCCATCGCTCGCCATCCCTGGCCCGACGAAGCCGCGATGAGGATAAGGATCGGGATTCACACCGGCGAGGCGACCGTGACGGGGGACCGGTACGTAGGCTTGGCCGTACACCGGGCCGCCCGGATCTGTGCGGCAGGGCACGGCGGACAGGTCCTTCTCTCGCAGGGGACCGCGGCGCTGGCGCGCGACGGACTGCCGGAGGGAGCC
>Ga0111538_10006385_pt1 | contig 15961 bp, 14 predicted proteins | sample SoiMethybrSBSTD1_FD_79669 | JGI IMG/M metagenome (GOLD analysis project Ga0111538, IMG submission 79669) | Bulk soil microbial communities from a Populus tree surrounding site in Tennessee, USA - Soil MetaG P. TD hybrid SBSTD1 (version 2)... | ecosystem: Environmental > Terrestrial > Soil >...
ACACTGGTTCGATCCCTGCGAGCTTCTCAGCACCGACGCGCGCAGCGAGCTCAAAGAGCAATACCGGCGCCGGCAGCCCGGCGGCGGCTGGGAGATGGTCCCTTTCGGGCCCCGCAGCGTCAGTCGCTGACGGGGCGGCGCCCGAGAGGGGCCCGGATTCACGACACCCACTTTGCCCTACCGCCTAGTCGCATGACGGGCTCGTAAATCCCAATCGCGCAGCGCTTTGCGGTAAAATCCGAGCTTATGGGGGGCCGAGTGGATTCGTCCGCTCCGGAGCGGGTGCGCTCGGGGCGATGCGAGGGGCGGGAACCTAGATGAGGCGACTGCTCTTCGTCGACGACGAGCGCTTGGTGCTCGACGGTTTGCGCAACATGCTCCGGCCCAAGCAGCGTCATTGGGAGATGACGTTTGTCGCCGGCGGCGCGGACGCCATCGAGGAGCTCGGGCGTCGCGAGTTCGACGTCGTCGTGAGCGACATGCGCATGCCGCGCGTCGACGGAGCCATGGTCTTGAAGCACGTGCAGGCGACGCAGCCCAACGCCGTGCGCATCGTGCTGACGGGCCACACCGAAACGGACATGGCGCTGCGGACCATTCCCGTCGCACATCAATTCCTGAGCAAGCCTTGCGACGCCGCTACACTCGAATCGACGATCGACCGAGCTTGCAGCCTCCAGAGCCTGCTCACCGATTCCGCGCTCCGCTCGGTGGTAGGGGGCATCGGTCGTCTCCCTTCGGTGCCCAAGCTCTACACCAAGATCAACGACGCGCTGGAGAAGCCCAACACGGCGATCAGGGACGTGGCCGCGCTCATCGAGCAGGACATGGCCGTCTCCGCCAAGATCCTGCAGGTCGTCAATTCAGGATTTTTCGGGCTACCCAAGCGCGTGACCAGCGTGCAAGCCGCCGTGACGTTCATCGGCATCAACATGTTGCGCCGCGTGCTCTTGTCGGTGCAGGCCTTCGCCAGCTTCGAGCATCCCAACGTTCCCGGCTTTTCGATGGACGAGCTGCAGAGGCACTCGCATCTGACGGCCATGATCGCCAGCCGCATGTTCAAGAGCAAACGTGAATCGGAGGACGCGTTCACCGGGGGCATCTTGCACGATGTCGGCAAGCTGATCCTCGCCACCCGCCCTGCTCCCGCTACGCCGTCCAAGACAGCCGTTCGCACCTCTCAGCCGGTGACCACGAGCGCCGCGCCCGGCGAGAGCGATCTCAACGGCGTCACCCACGCCGAAGTCGGAGCCTATCTTCTCGGCATTTGGGGTCTTCCCTATTCGGTCGTGGAAGCGGTTGCCTATCATCACAATCCGCTCGCCGTCCGTCACAAGACGTTCGACGTCGTTGACGCCGTGTACGTCGCCAATCTTCTGGCCCAAGAATCGTCGGATATCGACCCCGCTTCGCCCGATCGATTGGACCGCTCGCATCTGGCTCACCTCGGCGTCGAGGGCATGCTCAGCGAGTGGAGGCAGATCGTGCAGAGCTTACGCAGCAGCGAGGGCGCTGCATGAACGCGATCGTCGAAACGATCGAGCCCGACTCCAACTTCGAGACGAAGTTGGGTCGAGCGCTCATCGTCGACGACGACGTGGCCCTTTGCGTGACGATGGCGCGCTGCCTGACGCAGCTCGGCTACGAGACGACCGCGGTGCACACGGCGACCGACGGCCAGCGCTGCTTCCAGAGCAGCGATTTCGACGTGGGATTGTTCGATCTGCATTTGCCCGACGCGTCGGGTCTCGATTTGCTCCTCGCGTTCAAGGAGAGGCTGCCGAAATCGGAGGCGATCGTGCTCACCGGCAGCGGCTCCCTGGAAGTCGCGCTGCAAGCGATTCGCGCTGGGGCCGTCGACTTCATCCCCAAGCCGTTCGCCATCGAGCACCTCGAGCGGTCGATGGCGCGCATCGTCGAGCGGCGCAAGTTGCAGGACGTCACTGCGCTGTACCGCGCCAGCCACGCGATCTTCGCCACCGGAGAAATCGAAAAGCTGCCCGAGGTGATCGTCGAAGTCTCCCTGCGCGTCATGGGAGCCGACAGCGTTTCGCTCCTTCTGCCCGGTGTCGGCGACCAACTCTATCTGGCGCATTCTTACGGGCTGGATCCGGAAGTCGCCAAATCGGTGCGCGTCAGAGTCGGTGAAGGGGTGGCCGGCCGGGTCGCCGAATCGCGTACCCCGTTGATCATCCAGGGGGACGTGCGCGAAAAGGCGGGATTCGCGCACGTCACCAACGCCAACGGCGCCAAGTCGAGCATCGTTTATCCGCTCGTCTCCGATCGCCGCTTGCTCGGCATGCTGACCTTCAACCGCCTCAGCGCGTCGTGCCCGTTTCGCCAGCACGATCTCGAAAAGGCCGGCGTCCTCGCGGCACAGGTGCTTCTTTCGCTGGAGACGACGCGCCTCGTGCGGCAGAACCTCACCAACGAGAAGCTGGCCGCCGTGGGCCAGCTCGCCGCCGGCATTACTCACGAAATCAACACGCCGATTCAATTCATCGGGGACAGCGTCACCTTCCTCAAGAGGGCGATCGGCAACGTCACCGTCTTGGTCGGCAAGTGCAAAGAGCTCGTCGAGGAGGCCGCGAAGGTGCCCGCCCTCGCGCCGATGGCCGAGCGGATCAAGGTCCTGGAGGTCGAGCTCGACATCGCCTACGACATCGAAGAGATGCCGCTGGCGGTCGAGCGCACGCTGGAAGGGGTCGGCCGCGTGGCGGAAATCGTGCGAGCCATGAAGGCTTTTGCGCACCCCGATCGGAAAGACAAAGCGCAGGCGAACATCAACGACGTTCTCGTCAATGCGCTCACGGTGGCGCGCAACGAGTGCAAATACGTGGCCGAAACGGTGACCGAGCTCGGCGATGTGCCGGCGATCACGTGCCACGCCGGCGAGATCGGACAGGTGTTCCTCGTTCTCATCGTCAACGCCGCGCACGCCATTGCCGATACCAAGAACGTCAAAGACGGTGGCAAGGGAACGATCACCGTCAAGTCCGAGCTCGATGGCGAGCGTCATGTTCTCATCAGCGTCGCGGATACCGGTGTCGGCATACCCAGCGACATCCGAGAACGTATCTTCGAGCCTTTCTTCACGACCAAAGAAGTGGGGAAGGGGACCGGCCTCGGCCTGCCGATCGCGCGCGCCATCGTCGCCGAGAAGCACGGCGGCTCGCTCACCTTCTCTACCGAGATCGGCCGGGGGACGACGTTCTTCGTGCGCTTGCCCATCGAGGCGAGCGACGACAACCCGACGAGCTGAGCGCGAATCTTCTCGGCCCTCCAGTCAGAAACGCGGAATCACACCCGTTCGAGCTTGCGGCCGCTGATGACGTGAAATCGGCGCGAGAGCACGAGCGCAACGACGGTGAGCCCCGCCGAAAGACCCCACCAAAGGCCGATGACGCCCCCGCCGCGCACGACGCCCCAGTAGTACGCCACGGGGAGCCCGAGCAGATAATAGCCGATGAGATTGGCGACGAGGCCGACGCGGGTGTCGCCGGCGCCGCGGAGCGCGCCGAGCGCCACTGCTTGAACGCCGTTTTATTCCTGAAAGAGGGCGGCCACCGAGAGGAGCGCAGCACCGAGAGGCACGACGTCGGCGTCGGAGGTGAGCAGCCGCGTGAAGAAGGTGGGCGCGACCAAGAAGGCCGTCCCAAAGCTCCCCATGATCATCGCCACCATTCCGAGGCCGAGAAATCCGGCTCGGCGCGCGCCCGCGGTGCTCCCCGCTCCCACGTGATGCCCGACGCGCACGCTGGTGGCGGTGCCGATGCCCACCGCTACGCAGAAGGTGAAAGATGCGAGCGAGATGGCGATCTGATGCGCCGCTGCCGCTTCGGCGCTCACGCGTCCCGCGAGGACGGCGACCAAAGCAAAGAGCCCCACTTCGGCCAGATTCTGAAAGCCGATGGGGAGACCGAGCCTCAGCACCTTCTTCACGAGCTCGCGCGATGGCGGTGGCTCGCGCGACGGCGCTTCGTGCGCTTCGGCCGTTGGAGCGGCAGGGCCCGAGCCCCGCATGAGACGCCGCGCGGCACTCCCGACGATGGCCACCGAGAGGAGGGATGAGAGCGCGGTCGCCAGTCCGCAGCCGAAAACGCCGAGGGGCGGCAGCCCCACCGCGGGCAGGCCGGCCGAGCGCAAGCCATCGTCGCCGTAAATGAAGACGAGATTGCCGATCACGTTGGTGATGTTCGAAACCACCATGCCGATCACGACCGGCCGCGTGACCCCTTTGACCTGCAAGAAACTGCGATAGGCGGCAAACAGGGCAAAGCTTACGGGATTGGTGACGCGCGACAGCAAGAACAGCGTTGCGCCGTGCGCCGTCTGGGCATCGACCCCCGCGGGCGACAACAGAAGCGACGCGCCCAGGATCACCGCGGTGATAGGAACACCCACCAGCCACGCCACGTGCAGCCCCGCGCGCAACGCCTGGCGGGCCCCCGCCTCGTCCCCGGCGCCGATGGCTTGCGCCGCGATAGGATCCACTCCCAGTACCGCGCCTAGTCCAATCAGCGCGAAGGCGTTGAAGATGCCGTTGCCGATGCCCACCGCGCCGAGCGCCGACGCTTGGAGCCGGCCCACGATGATGGTGTCGACCAGCCCCATCACGTTGTACCCCGCGTAGACGAGGATGAGCGGCAGCGCGAGCTGTTGCAGGGCCTTTGCCTCGCGGCGCAGATCGGCAAGCTGGGTAGCCGTCGCCGGCCTCGGCCAAGAAAAGGTCGAGCTCATGGGCGATAGGGCCCGTAACATAGTTACATTCCGGGTCGGGGCAAGGAGGGTGACGATGGCGCGGCGACTGATCAGCTCGGGGTCTACGTTCGAAAAGGAGATTGGCTATTCGCGGGCCGTGGTCGATGGCGAGTGGATCTTCGTGTCGGGGACCACCGGGTTCGACTACAAGTCGATGACCATCTCCAACGACATCGCCGAGCAAACCGAGCAAGCCTTGCGTAACATCCAGGCGGCGCTCACCGAAGCCGGTGCCAGCTTGCGCGACGTGGTGCGCGTCAACTACGTCGTCCCCAACGCCGACGAGTTCTCAGAGTGCTGGCCCGTGCTGCGCAAGTACTTCGGCGAGATTCGCCCCGCGGCGATGATGATCTCCGCGGGGCTCGCTGATCCGCGCATGCGGATCGAAATCGAGGTGACGGCGCGGCGCTCATCGAAGAGCGGATTGCAGGGCACTTCGGGGTGACGAGCCCGCGCGAGGGCCCGTCACCCCTGATGCCAATGGGTACTGCGCGTGCCTCCCCGCGTTAAATTTCCTGGATGCGCAGCACATCCCAGCGATGGGAACCGGGGACGATGAAAGCTGCCATGTCCCTCTGGTACTCCGGCATGCGCGGATCGTTGAGCTTGCTCCACACGTTCTCGAGCGCGGCGATGGAGTCGAAGCGGTAGTTGATCTCGACGCGCGATTCCGGGGCGCCGATCGAGCCGATCAACATTTGTGCTTTGGGAAATCCGATCTCGCGCTCGAGCTGCTCGAACTTCTTGCTCATCTTGAGAAACTCGGTCTTCTTGCCAAAGTGAACGTCGAACGAGAAACGAGCGATGATGGCCATGTGAGCCTCCGTTTGCGGCGTTGGCGTTGGACAGACGAATGCAGCTTCGTAGCGATCGAAGAGCAGAGAACGTCGAACGACGAGGAGAGCCGTGGCGCGCGATGCGCGTCAACGGACGACGGGCCGTGACCGGCGCGTGAACGTGCGGACCGATCCGGATGGTTCACAGGGAGGAGCGGAGGCGGGGAGGATTTTTTTGTCGCTCGTCAGAGGTTCGGGAAGGCAAACGGCAGATTTCGGCGAGGGCCGACCCAAGAGCACTGGGGGCATCCATGAATTTCGGGTGAGCGCGGCTCCATCCGGGGGGGCAGGGGCTCAAAACAAAAGCTCCCCGCTTCCGCTCCTCCCTGTGAACCATCCGGATCCGTCAGCGGCGGCGCCGACCCATCCCGATCGGGCTGCCATTCGCATCGGCATACTAGAGGATAAAATACGTCCAAGAGAAAAATAATGTGTCGCGCCTGCACGCTCTACCGGCGGGGCGGCCTATTGACACTGCCGCGGCTGGCTCGGTACCGTGGTTCGTGGGATAAAGTGGCAAATAGTGCCTCAAAGGCCCGCGCACGAGCGCTTCAAGCGGCGGATACATGTTCCGAGGACATTTCGAACACGCCATCGACGCCAAGGGCCGCACGAGCTTGCCGGCCCGGTTTCGTGACGTCCTCGCTGCCACCGGCGACGCGCGGATCATCCTCACCAAATCCCCCTTCGACCACTGCCTTCACCTGGTCCCGATGAAGGGGTGGGAAGAGATCGAAGCCAAAATCGCGGCCCAGCCGCAGTTCGACGCCAACGTCATCCGACTCCGACGACTGTACGTGTCCGCGGCGGTCGAGTGCGAGATCGACAAGCAGGGGAGAATTCTCGTCCCCAACGCGCTGCGCGACTACGCCTCCCTGCACAAAGACGTGCTTTGGGCCGGCATGGTGAACATGGTCGAGCTCTGGTCGCGACAGAAATGGGATGAAACTCAAAAGATGACGCCCGAAGAGCTCGTCGAGTTCCGACGGGACGTCTCGGAGCGGTTGAGGATATGAACGTGACGCCGGACGACTTCATGCCTCCGCCGGAGGCGCCGACTTTCGGACACACCACCGTCCTCGGCGCGGAAACGATCGCTGCGATTGCACCGCGAAGCGGCGGCGTTTACGTGGATGCGACCCTCGGGGGAGGGGGGCACACCGAATCCATTCTCGAAGCGGCCCCCGGGGCGACGGTGATCGGCATCGACCAAGATCGGCGCGCCATCGACGCGTCGCGCGAGCGTCTCTCGCGTTTCGGCGATTCCGTGAAGCTCGTGCTCGGGCGTTTCTCGGCTTTGGAGGAGCACCTCGCGGCGTTCGGCATGCCCATGATCGACGGCATCGTCGCCGATCTCGGCGTGAGCTCGCCCCAGCTCACCGATCCGGGGCGAGGCATGAGCTTTCGCAGCGAAGGCCCCCTCGACATGCGCATGGGTGACGCCGAGGAAACGGCCCTCGAGCTCATCGAGCGTCTCTCGACCGACGAGCTCGCCGATCTCATCTACCAATACGGCGAAGAACGGCGCTCGCGCCGTATCGCGCGGTGCATTCAGCAGGCCGTGCGTCAGGGGGAGCTCCGCACGACGCTCGATCTGCGGCGCGCCGTCGTGCGCGCGGTGGGGCCGGCGCGCGTGGGCGGCGTCGATCCCGCGACCCGCACGTTCCAGGCGTTGCGCATCGCCGTCAACCACGAGATGGAAGAGCTGACCGCGCTGCTCGATCTGGCGCCGCGCGTGCTCGGGCCGGGGGGCGTGCTGGCCGTGATCTCTTTTCATTCGCTGGAGGACCGGCTCGTCAAGCGCGCCTTTTTGCAGACGGCCGTGTGGGATCGGCTCAGCACGAAGCCCATCGTAGCGTCGCGCGTCGAAACGGAGCAAAATCCGCGATCCCGCAGCGCCAAGCTGCGTGCCGCCAAGAAGGTGGCCTCGTGAGGGCGCAGCGTCCTTTTCTCATTTTGTGGACGCTCGCCGTGTCCGCCACGGTGGCGGCGTTCGTCCTGCACCTCGCGCTGCGCGGCAAGAACGTGCAGCTCGGGTACGAGCTTGGTCGAGCGCGCGGTGAGCAGGCGCAGCTGCGTGAAGTGAAGCGCGTGCTCGAGCTTGAAGCGGCCAGCTACGAGACGCCGCAAAGGGTCGAAGTGGTCGCGCGCACGCTGCTCGGCATGCAGGCCCCCGAGGCCGAGCGCATCATCCCCGTCACCGGCATGGCTGTCGGACCGGAGCGAACGGCTCCTGCGCCGACCAGCACCGGGAACAAGGCTGCCCCTTCTGGCGCGCGGGCCGAGCGCTGATGCGAAACCTCGACCCGCGCCGCGCCCGCTGGATCAAGGTGCGCATGGGTCTGCTCTGCGGTCTCATGGGGGTGGGCCTCGGGCTCATCGTGTCGAGCGCCTACAGCGTGCAGCTCGAGGACGGCGACGAATGGCGCGAGATGGCCGAAAAGCAGCGCCAACGACGCCTGCACGTCGTACCCAAGCGCGGCAGCGTCTACGACCGCAACGGTACGGCGCTCGCCGTCAGCGTCGAGGTGCCGAGCGTCTCCATGGACGCCGTCGAGCTCTTGCGCGGTGCCGACGAGCGTCGCGCGCTCGTCATCGCCAAGGACGCCGCGACGCGCGTGGCCAAGGTGCTCGACGTCGATCCGGCGGATCTCGAACGAAAGATCCTGCAGCGGCGGCGCTTCGCGTGGGTGAAGCGCCGCATTTCGAAGGAAGAAGTGGAGCGCATCCGTGCGCTCGCCGACCCCAAGGCGCCGCTCCCCATCCGCGGCCTGGTCATCGAGGGGGAAGGGCACCGCTTTTATCCGAATCGCGAGCTCGCCGGTCCCTTGCTCGGCTTCGTGTCACCCGATGGAGAGGGCAAGGACGGGCTCGAGCTCGAGCTCGACGAAGAGCTCAAGGGACGCGTCGATCAGGTGCGCGGGCTGCGCGATCGATCGGGGCGCCTCCTCTTCAGCGAAGGGATTCAAGACGAGCAAGCGCTCGCCGGTCACAACGTTTACCTGACCATCGATCAGGGCATCCAGTACACGGCCGACCAAGAGCTCGCCGCGGCGGTTCGCACGTACGAAGCGAACTGGGGGGCGGCCATCGTCGTCGAGCCGAACACGGGGGAGATCCTCGCGCTCTCCAATTCGCCCGGGTACAACCCCAACGACTACGGCGCGAGCGAAGTGGAGATGCGCCGTAACCGCGCCATCAGCGATCGCTTCGAGCCAGGCAGCACGATGAAGATCTTCACCTTGGCCGCCGCGCTCGCGGCCAAGACCTTGTCCCCCACGCAGACCATCTTCTGCGAAGAGGGGAACATGGCCCTCGACAACTTCGTCATTCACGACACGCACATCAGCGGGTGGCTGACGCCGACGCAGATCCTCGCGCTTTCGTCGAACATCGGCGCCGCCAAGATCGGTATGAATCTCGGCGAGACGCAGCTCTACGAAGCTTTGCGCCGCTTTGGGTTCGGCGAGCCCACCGAAATTCCGATGCCCGGCGAAGCGACCGGCGTGCTTCGCCCGAAAGGGCGACCCTGGGTGCAGGTTGAAACGGCGGCCGCGTCGTACGGCTATGGAATCGGCGTCACCGTGCTGCAGCTCGCCATGGGGGTTGCAGCGGTCGCGAACGGTGGGCGTTTGCTCGAGCCCCTCTTGATCAAGCGTGTGACCGACGGCACAGGGGCAGTGGTGCGCGAAGGTGTGCCGCATGTGCGCCGCGAGGCGATGCCCGCGGCGGTCGCGCGCACGCTCGCCGAAATGATGGTCGCGGTGACCGAAGGGCAGGGCACCGGCGTCGAAGCGGCCATTGCGGGGTTTCGCGTGGCGGGGAAGACGGCGACGGCGCACAAGGCCGATCCGGCGACGGGCAAATACGCCGCCGATCGCCTGACCTCGTCGTTCATCGGATTCGTGCCGGCCGAGCGACCGCGCATCGCCGTGGCCATCGTGCTCGACGAGCCGGCCCTCGTGCACGCGGGAGGATTTGTGGCCGCTCCGGCGTTTCGACGCATTGGAGAAATGAGCCTGCGGTATTTGGGCGTGATACCGCGCGGGACCCCTCCGGTGGCCATCTCGAAGGTCGCGGGGGGACCGGATCCTGCGGCTCAGATGTACGAAGCAATGCGCCAATCGCAGGCGGCCGAGCCGCCGATGAAAGAATTCGCGACGACGAATGCGCCGCCCCCCAAAGGGACGGTGCGCATCCCCGATCTGAAGGGTATGTCGTTGCGCGAAGCGACGAAATCAGCGCTGGATCTCGGGCTTTTGCCGGCGCTGGATGGTACGGGGACGCTGTCGCGGCAGGAGCCAGCGGCGGGCGCGGTTCTTCCGAAAGGATCGCGCGTCAAACTCTTCTTCGAGCCACCCACATGACGTCCATCGACACCACCCCTCCGCGCGGTACCACCCTCCGAGAGCTCGCTCGCGTCCTCGGTGCGGTGGGGATCACGGGCGATCCCGGCGTGGTCGTGACCGGTGTGCGCCAGGACTCGCGCCATGTCGAAGCGGGGGAGCTCTTTGCCATCCGCGGCGGCGCCAAGACGAACGGTTGGAACTACGTGGGTGACGCCATCGCGCGCGGCGCCGCGGCGGTCATGGCGGAATCGGCTGGGCCCGGCGCGGCGGTCGACGTGCCGATGATCCTGGTGGCGGACGTGCGCGACAGCATCGCGCGCGCCGCCCATTACGTGTACGGAGACCCCACGCGGGCGCTTCGCGTCGTGGGGATCACGGGGACCAACGGCAAGACGACGACGAGCACGCTCGTCTTTCGCGCGCTTCAAGCGAGCGGGCATCGTCCCGGGCTCATGGGGACGCTCGCCTACCGCTTCGAGGACTTCGAACTCGAGGCGCCGCACACGACGCCGGAAGCGGACGAGATCGCGCGCGTGGCCAAGACCATGGTCGACCGGGGCGCTTCGCACCTGGTGATGGAGGTTTCGTCGCATGCCCTCGCGCAAAAGCGGGCGGCGGGGTTGCACGTCGAGGTGGCTGCGTTCACCAACCTGACGCAGGATCACATCGATTTTCACGGCTCGATGGAGGCGTACGGCGAGGCCAAAGCGCGGCTCTTTTTCGACTTCGCGCCGGCTGCGTCGGTGGTCAACGTCGACGACCCGTTCGGTCGCGTGCTCGCGGACCGCATCGCCAAGGCGCGCGGCGCGGCGGCGCTGTGCACGGTCTCGAGTCAGGTGGGGGCGCGCGCCGACGTTGCGCCCCTGGAGCTCGAGCTCGGGTCCAAGCAAACCCGGATGCTCGTGTGCACGCGCGCCGGTGAAGTCGCGGTGCAGACGAGCCTCATCGGCGCGCACAACGTGGCCAACGTGCTCCTCTGCCTCGGGGTCTCGGCGTCCCTCGGACTGGATCTGAAACGCGTTGCAGCCTCGCTCGCGGACGTCGTCGTTCCGGGGCGGCTCGAGCGTTGCGATGGACCCGACGACGATGTCGCGGTGGTGGTCGACTATGCGCACACGCCGGACGCGCTCGATCGCGTCCTCGGTGCGCTGGATGCGCTGCGAAAGCAGACCGGAGTGTCGACGCGGCGTCTGATTTGCGTTTTTGGCTGCGGTGGCGATCGCGATCCGACCAAGCGCGCGCCGATGGGGCGGGCGGTGGCGAAATGGGCCGACGTCGCGGTCGTCACGACCGACAACGCGCGGAGCGAAGATCCCGCCGCTATCGCGCAAGCGATCTTGCCTGGCCTCGAGGGGGCCGCAGGCGTCGTGGTGGAGCTCGATCGCGCGCGGGCCATCGCGGACGCCATTGCACAGGCCCGAAGCGGCGACGTCGTGCTCATCGCCGGCAAGGGGCACGAGACGTATCAGATCGTCGGCAATGTATCGCGGCACTTCGATGACCGTGAAGAGGCGCGCACCGCGCTCGCCGCGCGGCGAACGAAGCGCACCGGGGGAGGTGGGTGATGGCGACTGCTATTCCGCCCAACCGCGCTCCCTTTACGGTCGAAGAGATCGCGCAAGCGACGGGGGGCCGCGTCGTGCACGGCGGGGCACCGTCGATCGGCGTGTCCACCGATTCGCGCGCCGTCCCCCAAGGCGCCGCGTTCGTGGCCCTCACGGGGGAAAAGTTCGACGGCCACGCCTTTTTGGCGAATGCGGTCGCCCGAGGGGCGCGCACCCTCGTCGTCTCGCGCAACGTGGCGGGCCAATGGTCGGCCGAGAAGCACCCCGCGATTGTGCGCGTCGAAGACACGCGCCGCGCGCTCGGAGGGCTCGCCCGGTTTCATCGCGCGCGCTGGGGCGAGCATCGCGACGAGACGCGTGGAGCGCCCGGCGGCGGGCCGCGCGTCGTCGTCGCCATCACGGGATCCGCCGGAAAGACGACGACCAAATCGGTCCTGGCGCGCGTGCTCGACGCCATGGCGCCGGAGACCGTGCACGCTACCGCCGGCAATCTGAACAACGACATCGGCGTACCGATGACGCTCTTCGGGCTCACCGCCGCACACCGCTACGCCGTCGTCGAGGTGGGGACCAACGGTCGCGGCGAGATCGCAAGCCTTGCGGCGATCGCGCGCCCCGACGCCGCAGTGCTCACTTTGGTGGCCGCGGCGCACACCGAGGGGCTCGGATCCATCGACGACGTGGCCGTCGAGAAGGGTGCTCTCCTCGCTGCGCTTCCGGCGAGCGGTTTGGCCGTCGTCAATGCCGACGACGCGCGCGCGGTGGCACAGGTCGAGCGCTCGCCGGCGAACCAGCGGCTCGGATACGGCTTCGCAGAGCGCGCCGACTACCGTGTGGCCATCGCCGAACCGCGCGGCGCGTTCGGCAATCGCTTGCGCATCGAGCGTCGCGGCGGCGCACTGGACGTCGATTCGCCGCTCCTCGGCGAGGCGGGGGCGCTCGCGGTCGCCGCGTCCCTCGCGGTCGCGGAGTGGGCCGTCGGCCGCGCCGCGACGAAGGCCGAGATCGACGCGGCGTTGTCCACGTTCGCAGGGGGCGAGGGGGACGGCCGGCTTTCGCCGGTTCCGCTCGCCGACGGCACGTTGGTCATCGACGACAGCTACAACGCCAATCCCGCCTCGATGCAGGCATCGCTGCGCGCCGCGTGCGAAGTTGCTGCGCGCCAGAAAAGGCGGCTCGTCGTGGTGCTCGGCGAGATGCGCGAGCTCGGTGCGATGTCGACGCGAGAGCACGACAAGCTGGGGGAGCTCGTCGCCGGCACCGACGTGGCTGAGGTGATCGCCGTGGGGGGGGAAGCGGAGCGCGTCACCCGCGAAGCTGCGCGCGCCGGAAAGAACGCCTGGTTCGCGCTCGACTCGGAGCAAGCGGCGAGCACCGTGCTCTCGCGCGTTTTGCCGGGTGACGTGGTTCTCGTCAAAGGGTCTCGCGGTGTGGCCACGGAGAAGATCGTGCGCGCGCTGGTCGAGGCGCGCGGCCGCGCGGGCGCGGGGGGAGGCTCGGCGTGATCTACGAGCTTCTCTACCCGCTGCGCCACACGGCGGACTGGTTGAGCTTCCTCAACGTGCTCCGCTACATCCCGTTTCGCGCCATCGCCGCGACGATCACGGCGATGCTCATGTCGTTCGTGCTGGCGCCGTGGTTCATTCGCGAGCTCAAGCGTAAGCAGATCGGGCAAGTGGTGCGCACCGATGGCCCCGAGTCGCACCTCAGCAAAGCGGGGACGCCGACCATGGGGGGGGCGCTCATCCTCCTGTCGCTGCTCGTCCCCACCGTGCTGTGGGCCGAGCCGACCAACCCGTTCATCTTGGCGACGATGGCCGTCACCGCGGGGTACGGCGTCATCGGTTACATCGACGACTACTTGAAGATCAAGCACCGCAAATCAGGCGGATTGAAAGGGCGCTGGAAGCTCTTTTGGCAGGTGACGATCGCCGCCGTCGTGATGGCCTACGTCTTTGCCGCGAAGACCAATTTGCCCGAGGACTGGCTGGAAACGCGCGACAACCTCTCCGTGCCGTTCCTCGCTTTTTCGAAGCATCCCATCGAGCTTCCCACCGCCCTATACATCGCGTTCGCGGTCTTCGTCATCGTAGCGTGGTCCAACGCCGTGAATCTCACCGACGGGCTCGATGGTCTCGCCATCGGCCCGGTCATGATCAGCGCGGGCACCTTCCTCATTTGGGCGTACATCGCCGGCACGACTTTCCTCTTCAAGGTCGGTCCGAAGATGGTGACGCTCCCCGCCTACCTCGACATCGCGCCGAACGCGTCGGGGGGCGAGCTGGCCGTGTATTGCGGCGCCGTCGTGGGCGCGGGCATCGGGTTCCTTTGGTACAACACGTACCCCGCGCAGGTCTTCATGGGGGACGTGGGATCGCTGTCGCTCGGCGGGGGGCTCGGCACGCTGTCGATCTTCACCAAGAACGAGCTGCTCTCGATCTTGCTCGGCGGCGTGTTCTTCGTGGAGACGCTGAGCGTCATCACGCAAGTGACCTCGTTCAAGCTCACCGGTAAGCGCGTATTTTTGATGGCTCCGATCCACCACCACTTCGAAAAGAAAGGTTGGCCCGAGCCGAGAATCATCGTCCGCTTTTGGATCATCTCCGTGCTGCTCGCTCTCGTGAGCCTTTCTTCGATGAAGCTTCGCTGACCCTCGTCAGGGCGAATCGTAGGTCGAGAAAGATGATGAACTTATCCGGCAAAACCGTGGTGGTCGTGGGACTCGGCGAAAGTGGCATCGCCGCGGCCGAGCTCGCGCGAGAGCGCGGGGCTGAAGTGGTGGCCAGCGATAGCGCCCCCTACGACAAGCTTTCTCCCGAGGCGCGCGGTCTCTCCGACAAGGGGATCCGCGTCGAACCGGGGGCGCACCCTGCGGCTGGTCTTCTCACGCGCGCGCACATGGTCGTGGTGTCTCCCGGTGTGCCGCCGCTGCCCGTGCTCGAAGAAGCGCGCGCCGCCAAGGTCGAGGTGATCGGCGAGCTCGAATTCGCGTCGCGCTTCGTCGACGCGCCCATCGTGGCCATCGGCGGTACCAACGGCAAGAGCACGACCACCGCGCTCGTGCACGTCATGCTGCTCCAGTCGGGGAAGCGCTCTTTCGTAGGCGCCAACTTCGGCGTGCCGCTGTCGCGCGCCTGTGGGAAACCGTTCGACGCGCTGGTGCTCGAGGTGTCGAGCTTCCAGATGGAGCGCGCGCCCACATTTCATCCTCATATCGCGACGCTGCTCAACGTCACCGACGACCACTTGGATCGCTATCCGAGCTTCGACGCGTATGCGGCGGCGAAGGGGAACATGTTCGTCAACCAAGGGGTCGAAGATGTGGCCGTGGTCCCCAAGGGTGACTCGCTCGCCTCGCGTGAAGCGCGCCGCGGGGAGGCGCGCCTCGTTACCTTCGGGCCGGGCGCGGACATCGGCCCTGACGACGAGGGGCGCGCCATCGTCGACCGTTTGCGCGATCGTCGCTATCCGCTGGCGGATATTCGGCTCGCCGGCGCACACAACCTGCTCAACATCGCCGCGGCCATCGCCTGCGCCTCCGAAGCGGGCGCCACGCACGAAGCGATCGTGGGCGCGCTCGGCAAGTTCGAAGGGCTCGCCCATCGCACCGCCTTCGTCGCCGAAGTGGGCGGCGTGCGCTACTATGACGATTCCAAGGGGACCAACGTCGGCGCTGCGGTCGCGGCCCTGCGCGGTCTCGCTGAGCCGCGCGTCGTGCTCATCGCCGGTGGTCGCGACAAGCAGGGGGCCTATGCGCCGCTCGCGCAGGAGCTCGCGCAGAAGGGGCGCGCTCTTGTGCTCATCGGTGAAGCCGCCGACCGCATCGCCGCCGCAACGAAGGACGTCGTTCCCCAGGCGCGCGCTGCGTCGATGGCCGAAGCCGTGACGCTCGCGTCGTCCCTTGCTCAATCGGGGGACGCGGTGCTGCTCAGCCCCGCATGCTCGAGCTTCGACATGTTCCGCGATTACAAAGAGCGCGGCGATGTATTTGCCCGCGAAGTGCGCGCGCTCATCAACGACGCGCCCCCCGAAGCCGCCGCCAGGGCGAAGAAAGCACGCGCATGACGATCCCCTGGGCTGCCTACAAGCCGCGCAAGCTCGAAGAGGGGCCGATCGATCCGGTGCTCGCCGCCGTCGTCATCGCCCTCATCGGTTTCGGCGTGGTCATGGTCTATAGCGCGAGCGCGATCGAAGCCGCGGTGCAGCTCAAGGACCCGCAATACTATTTGAAGAAGCAGGGTTTCTACGCGGTCGTCGCGCTCGGGATCATGTGGGTCACGAGCCACGTCGACTACCACCGCTACCGAGGGCACACGTACAAGATCTTCGCGCTCGTCACCGTGCTCTTGCTCCTTTGCGTGCTCGGCTTCGGGCACATGGGGGGCGGCGCGCGGCGGTGGCTCGCGCTCGGCCCGATCCACGTGCAGCCCGCCGAGATGGCCAAGCTCGG
>Ga0111538_10006386_pt1 | contig 15960 bp, 16 predicted proteins | sample SoiMethybrSBSTD1_FD_79669 | JGI IMG/M metagenome (GOLD analysis project Ga0111538, IMG submission 79669) | Bulk soil microbial communities from a Populus tree surrounding site in Tennessee, USA - Soil MetaG P. TD hybrid SBSTD1 (version 2)... | ecosystem: Environmental > Terrestrial > Soil >...
CGTCGGCTGCGTTACTGGGCCGCGAACTCCGGCCGCGCAAACGATTCCAAGAATCCGCACGCCGAACACCGGAAGGTGCCCACGGGGACGCACTTCTCCTTCGGGACCTCCGCGCTCCAGAACCAGGACTTCTGCGGCGCTCCCTCAACCCAGGTGTCGACCTTGCGCAGCGCCCCATCGATTTCGAAAACGAATCCCTGCACCATCTCGCCGTTGCACTTGGGGCACCGATTGGCTCCCGCGCTCATGTGTGAACCTCTCTTGACGCTCGCCGTGATCCGTAACTCGTTTCTTAGACAAAGTGCCGGGGGTGGGAATCGAACCCACACGGGCCTTTTGAGCCCTCAGGATTTTAAGTCCTGTGCGTCTGCCAGTTTCGCCACCCCGGCGTAGTTGAAAACGTCAGTCTGCCCGCGGCTACACAAACAACTCCATCAGTATTTCATCGTCCTCGACACCGTCGATGATCACCTGCCGTGCCAGCCGGCCACATTCTCGGAACCCGAGACTCTCGTAGAAAGCGCGGGCGCTTGCGTTCGAGCCTCGAACCTGGATGACGAGCTTTCGATATCCCGAGTCACGGGCGAACGACACGGTGGCATTCCACAACGAACGACCAACGCCACGCCTCCTCCACGTAGGCAGAAGGAACGTGCCGACCTGACCGACGTGAGCCGTGGAACTGAGGACTGAAGACCATCGGTCGAGAATCTGAAGGCCGACGACGCGTCCCGTCTCATCGACGGCGACGTGAATCGTCTCGCGTGGTGAGAGCGAGTTCAGGTAGCGCCGTTCCTCCTCGACGGTCCAGACGCAATCGATGGCTGAGTGAATCCGCTCTGAAGCGACCGTGTCGAGCACGGCAACGATGCCGGCAGCATCTTCGGCAACGGCCCGTCGAACTGTCGGAGGAGGCTTCACCAGCGTCGACACCGCTCAAGTCATCTTACGCCGGCCGCCGCATTACACTGTCGCGTGCTCGCAGGCCTGCGCGAACGTTACCGCCGGCGCCAGGCGGCGCTCGAGTCCTTCATTGCGCGCATGCCGGCGCGCGAGCGGTGGCAGCTCGCCGCCGCCGTGTGACGGCTCATCCCACCATTTGTCACAGGAAAATTTCGTTGATGTGAAAGCGCCGGTCTGGACACGCGGCGTCATCCACATAATGACGCCATGTCCGACGTCGCGATCGCGCTTCGCACGCTGCGCAAGAACCCGCGCTTTTCCATCGTCGCCATTCTGACGATCGCGGTCGGGATTGGCGCGTGCAGCGCGTTGTTCTCCGTCTACGACCGGCTCGTGCTGAGCCCTGTCACGATTCCGCAGCCGCAGACGCTCATCGCCATTCTGAACAACAACCCGCAGCTCGCCGCGCCGACCCCGTCGGTGTCGTGGCCGCGGTACGAGTACCTGCGCGACCACGCGACGGTCTTCGCGTCGATCGGCATCAGCGCATTCGACAACTTCACGATCACCGGCGAGGGCGATCCCGATCAGCTGAACGGACTCCGCGTCAGCCCGTCGTTCCTGACGACACTCGGCATCGTGCCCGCGCGCGGACGCAACTTCGCGCCGGAAGACGATCAGCCGAACGGCCCGCGCGTGGTGCTCATCAGCGACGAGTTGTGGACCGCGCGCTTTGGAGGCCGTGACGACGTCGTCGGCCGCACCATTCAATTGAACGGTCAGCCGTGGGAAGTGATTGGCATCACGCCGCCGCGGCTCAGCTCGCCGTTCGGGCAGGTGCAGATCTTCGCGCCGCGCGTGTTCGAGGTGGGCGGGCTCACGCTCGCGCAGGTGCAGAATGGCGCCGGCTACGCGCAGCCCATTGCGCGTCTCGCGCCCGGCAAGACGATTGACGACGCGCGTCGTGAGATGGCGGCGATCAGCCAGAGCTATCGCGAATCGTTCGGCGCGCGTCTGGATGCCCAGAACGTCAACGAACCGCAGGCGTTCGTCGATTTCCTCGTCGGCGGTTTGCGGCCGACGTTCTACACGCTGCTCGGCGCAGTGGCGTTCGTGCTGCTCATCGCGTGCGCGAACGTGGCGTCGCTGTTTCTCGGCCGGCTGGCGTCCAGGCATCGCGAGATCGCGGTCCGGCAGTCGCTCGGCGCGATGCGCGGCCGCGTGGTGCGCCAGCTCGTGACCGAGAGCCTCGTGTTCTCGACGATCGCCGGCGGATTCGGCGTCCTGCTCGGCATGTGGGCGCTTTCCGCCACGCAGTCGGCGCTCAGCTCGCAGCTCCCGCCGAACACCACGCTGGCCATGAACTGGCGCGCGCTGGCGTTCACGGCCGCCGTCACGCTGCTCAGCGCGCTCGTCGTCGGTCTCGCACCCGCGCTTCACGCGTCGCGGACCGATCTCGTCGAGGCGCTGAAAGATCGCACTCGCGGATCGACCGAACGGTCCGGACGGTTTCGAGCCGCGTTGATCGTGGTCGAGGTCGCGCTGTCGGTCGTGCTGCTCGTCGGATCGAGCCTGCTCCTGATGAGCTTCGTCGCGATGCAGCGTACGCCGCTCGGCTTCAACCCAACGGGACTCGCAGCGGCATTCGTCGGGATTCCACCGCGGTACCAGACGCCGGCCCAGCAGTCGGCGTTCTTCACGGACGTCATCGAGCGGTTGCGCGCGGACGGCCGGGTGACGGGCGCGGCGGCGGCCGTCGGGCTGCCGCTGTCGGGCTTCAATCCACGCTCACCGTACAGCGTGGCCGGCCGGCCGATTCTGCCGCTCGCGCAGCGGCCGCTGGCGGGGCTGGTCATCGTCAGCGACGGGTATTTCGAGGCAATGGGCATCACGCTCAGCAGCGGCCGGACGTTCACGGCCGGCGACCGCGAGGGCGCGCCCGGCGTGTGCATCATCAACGAACAAGTGGCGCGCCGGCTGTTCCCGGGGGAGTCCGCGCTGGGGAAGGTGCTCCTGCGCGGGCGCGATGCGGACGTGCCGCAGGAGATCATCGGCGTCGTGCGCGAGGTCAAGACGCTTGGCGTGAACGCGCCGTCGGTGGACGAAGTGTACCTGGCGATGCGCCAGATCGGACGGCCGTCGATGTCCGTGGTCGCGCGCACCACCGGTGACCCGGCTGCGTTGCAGGGCGCGATGCGCGCCGCCGTCACGGCCGTGGACAAGGATCAACCGATCTCGTTCTTTTCGACGATGGACGCGAACATCGCGGCGAGCCTCGGCGTGCAGCGGATCGTCGCATCGCTCACCGCCGCGTTCGCGGCCCTGGCGCTCGTGATGTCCGCCGTCGGTCTGTATTCGGTGCTTGCCTACGTCGTCACGCAGCGGACTTCAGAAATTGGGATCCGCATGGCGCTCGGCGCGCAGGCCTCGCAAGTGGTCGGCCTGATCATGCGCAGCGGATTGCGCCTGGTGGCCATCGGACTCGTGGTCGGTCTGCTCGCATCGGCCGGCGCCGCGCACCTGATTCGCACGCTGCTGTTTCAGGTGCAGCCGCTCGATGTGCGGATCTACGCGGGCGTCGCGGGCGTGTTTGCCGTCATCGCGGTGCTGGCGTGCTGGATTCCGTCCTACCGCGCGTCGAGGATCGATCCGTTGCTGGCGTTGAGACCGGAATAAGGCAGGCTTCCGGACTCCGGCGGATCACGCTGAGGCGAGCTTCACGGTGCTGATGAGCTGGCCCGCGTGGCGCGTGGTGTGTTCGGCGCCGTGAAAGAGGCAGCCGAGGACCGTTGAAGGCAGCCCGGCGCGGCCGATCTTGCGCTCGGCGAGGACCGTCGCCGCGTCCGTATCTCGCAGCTGTCCGATCGCGCGGTCGATCGCTGCGACCACCAGCGCTGCGAGCGCCGCACCATCAAGCTCTGGATGAGCGACGCTTTCCGCCCGCGCCGCCGCCTTCTGCGCGTCGTTCAACATCTCGCCGCGTGCGTATGTGAACAACCGATCGAGCGCGCCGGCCATGTGCAGCAGGTGAAATCCTGGCGTCGCCGCACCGCGCGCCGTCCACAACACGTCACCGGAGAGTGGAGGCGCCACTTCCTGCACTTCCTGGCGCGCCTGCAACAGCGCGTGCGCCGCGGGTTGCAGGACCGCGGGAACACCGTCGACGGGACCAGAGAGCCACGCTTCCGTCATGCGGGGAGTATAACTTCGGGCCCTCGGGCTCCCGGCTTCCGGCAAGCTTTCCACCACGTAGAGCACGTTGAACGCGTAGCTCTCTCGAGGATCAAGAGACGGCGTGCTGCTGTTTCCCTAAAAGCCAACGTGTCCTACGTGCTCTACGTGGTGGAAGGCTTTGCCGCACCCCGGAAGCCTGTCTTGGTAGCCATAAGTAGAAGTCCCCTATAATCGCCTCGGTCTCTTATGGAAATCCTCTGGTGGCACTGGCTGGTCCTGGGCTTGGTCCTGCTCGCCGCCGAGCTGGCCTCGGCCGGCGGCTTTTACATCATCTTTTTCGGCGTCGGCGCCCTGATCGTCGGCGTGCTGGCCGCGCTGGGCGCGGCCGGGCCCGTCTGGGTCCAGATGCTGCTGTTTGCCGTGTTCTCGGTGGCGGCGCTGTCGTTTTTCCGGTCGCCGCTGTTGAAGGCGCTGCAACTGAACCCGCAGCGGCCGCAGGTTGACGCGCTGGTCGGCGAAATCGGCGTGGTGGCCGAGGATCTCGCACCGGGCGCCGTCGGCCGAATCGAACTGCGCGGGACGGCCTGGTCGGCCAGGAACGCGGCCAGCCTGCTGCTGCCGCGCGGCGTGCGCTGCCGCGTCGTCAGCGTGGACGGACTGACCTTGCTCGTCGAGGCCGAAGGAGCCCGCTGATGGCGATGGACCCGCTGACAATCGTTTTCCTGGTGCTGGTGCTCGTCCTCCTCATCACCGTTTTCAAGACCGCGGTCGTCGTCCCGCAGCAGAGCGCCTACGTGGTCGAGCGGCTCGGACGGTTCAATGACGTCAAGCAGGCGGGATTCCACTTCCTGTTTCCGTTCGTGGACGTGATCCGGTACCGGCTGTCGCTGAAGGAAGTCGCGCACGACATCCCGCCGCAGGTCTGCATCACGCGCGACAACGTGCAGGTCGGCGTGGACGGCATCCTCTATCTGAAGGTGCTCAACGCCGAGCGCGCGTCGTACGGCATTTCGGATTACGTGTTCGCGATCACGCAGCTCGCGCAGACGAATCTTCGCAGCGAGATCGGCAAGCTCGACCTCGACAAGACCTTCGAAGAGCGCATGCACATCAACATGCAGGTGGTGCAGGAACTCGACAAGGCGTCCGAGGCGTGGGGCGTGAAGGTGCTGCGGTACGAGATCAAGAACATCACCCCGCCGCACGACGTGCTGGCTGCCATGGAAAAGCAGATGCGCGCGGAGCGGGAAAAGCGCGCGGTGATTCTGAACTCAGAGGGCGCGCGCGACGCCGCGATCAACAACGCCGAGGGCGAGAAGCAGCAGGTCATCAAGGCGTCGGAAGCGCGCCGGCAGCAGCAGATCAACGAGGCGGAAGGACAGGCGTCGGCCATTCTCGCTGTCGCGAGCGCGACGGCGTCCGGCATCCGCCAGGTCGCCGACGCCATCCAGCAGCCCGGCGGCCTCCAGGCGACGCAACTCCGCGTGGCCGAGCAGTACGTGCGTCAGTTCGGCGAGATCGCGAAACAGACGAACACGCTGATCATCCCCGCCAACGTCGGCGACGTCGCCGGCATGGTGGCCACCGCCATGCGGGTCTACCAGGAAGCCAAGCAATAGCGCGCCGCCGGAAGCCGGAGCCCGCTCTTCCGGAAGCCCGAAGCCCGAAGCCCGAAGCCGGAAGCCCGAAGTCAGTACCAAACCACCCACGCTCCCAGCGCGAGACCGATGACGGCGAGTCCGGCCGCGACGTGCCATCGGAAGGTGCCGCGGCCGATCACGAGCGCCATTGACATCTTCACGGCCGTGTTCGCCACGACGCCGATCGCGACGGCGTGCGCCGTGGCGTTCGGATCGGTGCCTGCCGTCGTGAGCTGCGCCATCGAGATCGTGAGCGCGTCCATGTCCACCAGTCCCAGCACCGCAGCCGACCAGTAGAGTCCCGACTGGCCGAAGCGCGCGTGCAGGAACGCGACCACGAACAACACCACCTGGAAGAGCGCCGCCATCTGCAGCGCGGCGACGAAGTGCAGCGGGTTGCGGTCGCGCGGCACGCGATCAGCGTCGGTCGGAAGGAAAAAGCCCCGCACCGCCAGGGTCGCCGCGATGAGGGCCGGCACGACGAACGCCGGCCAGAGCGCGCGAGTCAGCGTCGGCGCGATCACCGCGCTCGCAATCAGCACGCGCGGAAACAAGACGGCGTTAGCGCCCATCGTGCCGGCCGCGAGCGAAAGGCCGGCAGCGCCAGCCGTGCGGCTGAGACGCGCGAACGTCAGCGTGACCGATGTTGACGAGACGATCCCGCCCAGCGTCCCGGCCATCACGTTGCCGCGCGATGGGCCGATGACGCGGCGGGCGACATAGCCGACGAAGCTGAGCCCTGAAAAGAAAATCACCAGCGCCCACAACATGCGCGGGCGAATGGTGTCGTAGGGACCGAACGGTCCCACCGGCAGCAGCGGCAGAATCACGGCCGCCATCACCGCAAAACGTGCGGCGGCGCGCACCTCGTCGCGATCGAGCTTCGACACCCATTTGTGCAGCTGCTTCTTTTCGACGAGCAGCAGCGTGGTCAGCGCGATGATGCCCGACGCGACTCGCGTGGCACCAGTGCCCGCGAGCAGGCCGGCCGCCAGGACGACGAAGGCGGCCATTTCTGTCGTGCCGTCGATGTCACGCCGGCTCGCGGAGATGTACGCGACGATGACGAGCGCGCCGGCACCCGCAAGCAGAATCGTCGCCGGTCCCTGCAGTCCCGACTGCCAGAGCCAGCCGCTGAGGCCGGCCACGATGCCGAGCAGCGTGAACGTGCGCACGCCGGCAAAATGCGCGCGCGGTCCGGCGGCGTGGCCACTCCATTGCCGTTCGATGCCGACCGCCAGTCCGCCAAGCGCGGCCACGCACAGGTTCCAGAGCTCGGCTCCCGTCGGCATCAGGTCCTCTATAAACTACTCGACCGCCGCGGCCGCCGGTGCCGGTACAATCGAAGGCAGTGGCTCGCGGCTGGGAGAGCAAGTCGGTCGAATCACAGCAGTCGGATCGCGAGCGCGAGCGAACGCCCGCGGCGCCGGTGTCGGACGACGCGGCGGTGCGTACCGCGCGACGCGCCACGCTGGCGCTGGCGCGAGCACGCGCCGCGGCGGATCTCGAGCGCGCTACCCATCCCTCACATCGCAAGATGCTCGAAGCCGCCATCCGCGACCTCGACGATCAGATCGCGCGCGTCTGATCGCACTAGAATTGGCTATGCCCATGAGGACACGCCGTGACGCGTTCGGCCTGGCCGCCGTTGTGTTGTGCGCGGCCATGGCATCGGCGGCGGGCTGCAACCGCGGGCAGGAGCAAACGGCCCCGGCTGATCAGGGGCAGGTCCCCAACGCCGACACGTCGCTGGCCGATACCGGCCGCAAACACTTCGTCATCGCGTTTCTGGGCGACAGCCTCACGTCCGGCTACGGACTGGTCGCCCAGCAGGCGTTTCCGACCCTGATCGAAAACATGTTTCACGCGGAGGGGTACGGCGACGTCGAGGTCCTCAACGGCGGCATGACCGGCGACACCACCGCAGGCGGGCTGCGCCGGGTGGAACAACTGCTGAATCCGAACGTAAGAATTCTCGTGATCGGTCTTGGCGGGAACGACGCGCTGCGCGGTCTCACGGTGAAGCAGACGCACGACAATCTGGCCGCGATCATCGACGGCGTGAACAGGAGCGGCGTCGGCGTCGTGCTCGCCGGCATGGAAGCGCCGACCAATTATGGCCAGGACTATCAGGACGCGTTCCGCGCGACGTTCGGTCAGCTGGCGCAGGAGCACCGCAACGTCACGTTCGTGCCGTTCCTGCTCGAAGGCGTCGGCGGCCATCCCGAGCTGAACCAGGCGGATGGTATACACCCGAACGCGGACGGCGCGCGCATCATCGCCGAACACCTGTATCCCAAGCTGCGGACGATGGTCGATTCGCTCGGCGGCGGAGGCTGAGCATTGATTCGACTGATCGAGGTCTCGCGCACCGTCACGAGCGGTGCGGGGCCACTCACCATCCTCCACCCGACGTCGATCGAGATTGCACGCGGGCGTACGGTCGCGCTGACGGGTCCGTCCGGCAGCGGCAAATCCACCATGCTCGGCCTCGTCGCCGGACTCGATGCGCCGACGTCCGGGCGCATCGTCATCGACGGCACCGACATCACCACACTCTCCGAAGAAGCGCTCGCGCGCCTGCGCGGCGAGAAGATCGGCATCGTCTTTCAGTTCTTTCACCTGCTGCCGTCGCTCACGGCCTACGAAAACATCCTGGTCCCGATGGAGATTGCCGGCGACCGCGATGCGCCCGCCCGCGCGACGCGGCTGCTCGCGGATGTCGGCCTGACCGGCCGCGGCCATCACTTCCCGTCGCAGCTGTCCGGTGGCGAGCAGCAGCGTGTCGCGATCGCGCGCGCGCTCGCGAACGATCCGCGCATTCTGCTGGCCGACGAGCCGACGGGCAACCTCGACAGCGCCACCGGCCGCCAGGTGATTGACCTGCTCGTGGCCATCAATCGCAATCGCGGCTGCACGCTGCTGCTCGTGACGCACGATCCCGATCTCGCCGCGCTTGCCGACGAGACGCTGATGCTGCGCGACGGACGCGTGGTCGAGCGCCGTGTGAGGGCCGCGGAGCACGGCGCCGCGTCATGAGCTTCGCCCTTCGCATGGCCTGGCGCGAGACGCGCGCGTCGTGGGCACGGCTGCTGTTCTTCTTTCTGTGCGTCGCACTCGGCGTCGCGGCCATCGTGGTGCTGCGCAGCGTCGTGCAGCACGTGCGGACGACGCTGACGGGCGAGGCACGCAGCCTGGTGGGCGCGGACGTCGTGATTCAGTCACCGCAGCCGCTCGTGCCGGACGTGGCCGCGCGTGTGGGTTCGGCGCTGGAACGCGCCGGCGTCACCACGACGACCAACGCCATCGAAACGCAGACGATGGCGGCGGGGCTGGAAGGGAAGGGCACGGGCAACGTCAAACTCGTCGAACTGCGCGGCGTCGAGCCCGCGTATCCGTTCTACGGGGCCATTACCCTCACCACCGGCGGCGTGTACACGCACGATCTCGTGGCCAATCACGGCGCCGTCGTTCAGCCAGAACTGGCGACGGCGCTGGGTCTCGGCATGGGCGACACGCTGCGGATGGCGGGCCAGATGTTCACGATTCGCGGGATCATCGCGCGCGATCGCGTGCAGCGATCCGGCGGCGTCGCGTTCGGCCCGCGGGTGTACATCGACCTCGTCGATTTGCGGGCGACGACGCTGCTCGGATTTGGCAGCCGCGCGAGCTACCAGCGCTACGCGCGCGTCGACGAGACGCGGATCGGCCCGCTCACCGAGGATCTGCGAACGATCCTGCGTGACCAGGTGGCGTCGGTGCGCAACTGGCAGTCGCTCGAGGACCGCATCGGTCAGAACCTGACCATTGCCGAGAACTACCTGAGCCTGGTGGGCTTTGCGATCGTCGTGCTCGGCGGCATCGGCGTGTGGAGCGTCACGCGCGTGATCGTGCAGCAGAAGATTCGCAGCGTCGCCATCCTGAAGTGTCTGGGCGCGACGTCGCGACAGGTGCTTGCGACGTATGTCCTGCAGGTCTCGTGGCTCGCCGGCGGCGGCAGCGTGCTGGGCGTGCTGCTGGCGGCCATCGCCATCTGGGCGATTCCGCCACGCGTGCTGACGCCGCTTGGCGTCACGTCCGTCGGCGTGACGTGGTCCGCGGCCCTGCAGGGCATCGCCGTCGGGCTCCTGGTGTCTTTGCTGTTCGCGCTGCTTCCGCTGCTGGACGTGCGAAGGGTGAAGCCGCTGCTCCTGTTGCGCGCCGACACGGCGCACACGGCGCGAAAGCGCGACTGGCGGACATGGACGGTGGGATTGGGCATCGGCGTCGCGTTGATGGTCATCGCCATGTGGCAGGCCGACTCGCTCCGCGGCGGCCTGTTCGTCTCCGGCGGCCTGGCCGTGGTCACGGCTGCGCTTTATGCGGCGTCCATTGGTCTTGTCCGCGCCGCGGCGCCGCTGACGCGCTCTCCACGCTTTGCTGTACGGCACGCTGTCGTCAGCCTCGGGCGGCCCGGGAACCAGACGCGCGTGATTCTGATGACGGTCGGCCTCGGGTGCTTCTTCGTGCTCGGTGTTCGTGCCTTGCAGAGCAACTTGCTCGCGGAGTTCACGGCCCAACTCGGCCAGAACTCGCCGGACTACGTTCTGATCGACGTCCAGAAAGATCAGGTGGAGTCGCTTCGCGCGGCGGTCGAGCCGTTCGTGCGAAAGGCGCCGCAGCTGCTGCCGCTCATGCGCTCGCGCGTGACGCGCGTGGAGGGCAAGCGCGTGCAGCTGCGATCGGTGGACGACGTGCGGCAGTACGGACACGGGCTGGGACGCGAGTTCGGTCTCACGTTTCGCGCCGCGCTGGAAGGCAATGAGCGCGTCATCGGCGGCGAGTTCTTCACGTCGCCGCTCACGACGCTGCACGTGGGACCGGATGCCGACGGCATCGACACCGAGGTGTCGATCGAAAAGGACATGCACAACGAGGCGAAGATCGACGTCGGCGACGTTCTGCAGTTCGACATCGCCGGTGTTCCGCTGCGCGCGCGCATCACCAGCGTACGCTCCGTCGTCTGGGAGGAATCACAGCGCGGCGGATTCGTGTTCGTCCTGCGGCCGGGGCCGGCCGTCGATCGCCTGCCGCACACGTACGTCGGGTTCCTCCAGGTGCGGCAGGACGGGAACGCCGGCGGCGCGCTGCAACGCGCGCTGCTCTCGTCGCATCCGAACGTCTCGGTCATCGACATCAGCAGCGTCCTGCAGTCGATTCGCGACGTCATCGACAACGCGACACTCGGCATCACGATCGTCGGCGCCGTCACGCTGGCGGGCGGCATTCTGATTCTGGTGGGCGCCGTCGCGATGACGAAGTTCCAGAAGCTCTACGAAACGGCCATCTATCGGACGCTCGGCGCCAGTACGCGGCTGGTCGCGTCGATGGTGGCGATCGAATACGGGCTGCTGGGGTTGCTGGCGGGGACGCTCGGCGCGATCGGCGCGCTGGGCCTGTCGTGGGTGCTCGCGACCTACCTCTTCGACATCACCTGGCGCCCGACGCCGGGCTTGCTGTCGATCGGCGTGGTCCTCGCCGCTGTGGCTGTCGGCCTCGTCGGCCTGGTGGCGAGCGCCGACGTCCTCCTGCGAAAGCCGCTACAGACCCTGCGAAGTGAGTGAAAAAGACTTCCACCACGTAGAGCACGTGGGGCACGTTGAACTTGGGGGAAAGGCGGCAGCACGCGGTGTTCTTGATCTTCCAAAAAATCCTACGTGGCCCCACGTGCCCTACGTGGTGGAAATCTTTTGTGACATCCGCAGCTTGTCCAGCTCCCGCTTGGTTTCGAAGCCCGCCTTGAAGATGTCGCTGATCGTGCGCAGGTACGCGCTCGCGGCGCGACCCTCGGCGGCGATGTCGTCGGGGCCTCGGCTGCCGTGCTCGGCGATGACCTCGTCGTAGAGCGACGCCCAGCGGTCCGCCGCGGCATCGAGGCTCGCGCTCGCGCGAATCGTCGCAGACACGCGTTGCGCGTCGGTTGCGTTGTAGTGGGCCAGCGCCGCGACGATCGCATCGGCCGTCACGGGCTGCGTCAGGCATCGCATGCCGAAGTTCAACGGGCGCAGCCGATCGACGTTGACCGACGTCACCATCGGCCCCATGCCGGCCGCACTGCACAACACGACGGCGGCGCCGGTCGCGAGCCCTTCGAGTGCGCTCCGCGCCTTCGCAAACACGACGTCGTACCGGCCGAGCACCGCGCCTGGGTCCTGCAACGGATGTCCGGACGCCGCACCGAAGACGTCAACGCTGAGGCTCGCGCGGCCGCACGCCTCGCGGATCTCCGGTAGCACGTTCGACTCCGAAATCTCGTTGCTGAGCACGACCGCACGTAAGGGTCGCGCAGGGAGCGGCGCTCGTACCGGAAACCGGTTGAGATCGACGAAGTTCAGGATCCTGACGATGTGGTCGCGAGGCACCTGGGCGGCTTCGAGCCGCTCCTGCGTCGGGCAGTCAACGGCGACGTATCTCAGGATGCGCGGAAATGCCGGCGGCGTTTCTTCCCACATCGCCGCGCCATGGCACACGGACACGGCGGGCGTACCGGGGAAGTGCAGCATCGCCATCATCGTCTCGATGTGATGGTGTCCGTGCACGATGTCCGGCGCTTGGGGAAGAGCACTGAGATCGCTGACGACCGGGACGCCGTTCTGTCGCAGCTCGTCGGCGACGTCGCCGAGGATCGTGCTGAACGCCATCGGCCGATGTCCGCGCGCGAGCAGCGCGCCGGCCAGGTCGCGCACGTACAGCTCCGTGCCCGCGCGGATGGACAGCGTGTTGTTCGTGAACAGGACGCGCCGTGGCGTCATGGAGTGACGACGGTGGTGAGCGCGCGAAGCGCAGCGGCGACGGGCCGCACGTGATCGCGGAATCGCAGGACCTGGGTGTAATGGCCGGCGGCCACTTGCCGCTCGCCGTGCTGCTCGTAGAACGGCGGATCGTTGCCCGGCGGCTCGAGGCCCATCGGCTCGAATGGCCGCAGCGATTCGACGAGGAACGCCGCGCGGCCGTACGCCGCGAGCGTCCGATCGACATCCCCCGCGATTTCCTCATAACCGCGGGCCGCGGCGATCTTCCGATCGAGCGCGCCTTCATCGAGCTGCACCGTCCACGCGCGGTCGCGCAGGTGGGGCGGGCAGGCCGTGGGTGCCGCGACGAGAGGGAAATCGTAGCCAGGCAGCGTGCCGCCCGACGCCGACGTCAATGTCGCGGCGGCCTCGGCGATGTAGCGGCACACGTCGTGAGAGGGGTTGTAGCCCTCGGCCGCGTCACAGGCGATCTCGCGCACGCCGAGACGAACGAAGGCATCGGACAGCTCGCGTGCGAGGTCTGTAAACAGACGCTGGTCCCCGCGCATCATGGCCGCGTAGATCTCGCGGTCGCTCATCCGGCCGTACACGCTTCCTGGCGTCGCGCCCACCCGTTCGAGCACCGCCGTCGTCGTCGCAAGCCGCGAGCTGCCGGTGTGGCCAGACCCGTCCGTAATCACGAAGACGACGGGTCTTGTCAATTCCATCCAGTGATGGATACGAAGTTCGTGGCCGGGGTGAGAGACCAGGAGGGCAGTCATCGACGGCACGCGTGTAACATAACGTACCGAGTTCACCCGTACAAGGATCAGTGATGGTTCAACACGAGATCATCGGCGACGACATGCAGGCCGTCATCATCACGATGGGGGCGGGCGACACGATTCGCGCAGAAGCGGGCGCGATGATGTACATGACCGACGGCGTCGAGATGGACACCAAGATGGATGGCGGCTTTCTCGGCGGACTGAAGCGCAAGTTCCTGGCCGGCGAGAGCTTCTTCATCACGTACTTCACGGGCACGACGCCCGGCGCGCGCGTGGCGTTTGCCGGACCGTACCCCGGCAAGATCATCCCGGTGGCCATCGCGCCGGGCCGGCCCATTCTCTGTCAGAAGGACGGGTTTCTGTGCGCCGTCGGCGAGGTGGACATCAACATCGCGTTCACCAAGCGTCTCGGCGCCGGGTTCTTCGGCGGGGAAGGATTCATCCTCCAGCGGCTCGAAGGGACGGGCCAGGCGTTCATCCACAGCGGCGGCACCATCGTGGACATGACGCTTGCCGCCGGTGAGCGGCTGCGCGTCGACACCGGCTGCCTGGTGGCCTTCGACGAGACCGTCGGCTACGACATCGAGCGTGTGGGCGGCATCAAGACCAGCCTGTTCGGCGGCGAAGGCCTGTTCTTCGCCGCGATGACCGGACCCGGACGCGTCTGGCTGCAGACGCTGCCATTTTCGCGCCTGGCGGATCGCATCCACTCGGCGTACCGCGGCGATCGCGAGGACGTCAAGCGCGACTTCGGCGGCCTGTTCGGCGGCCTCGGAAATCTGATTGGCGGAGACAGGTAGAGGTTCGAGGCCAGAAGCCGGACGTCGGCCTTTGATAGAATGACGGATTGAGACAGCGTCTATAGGCGCTGCCGTGCGCATGACTGAACAGGTCCTTGACGACGCCCGGTTGAACAAGCTGAAAGAGGAATTGCTCCGCAAGCGGACGGAGATCCTCTCGACCTCTACGGGCACCCGCGCGCTGCCGGCTTCCATGGACGTAAACAGCCGCCAGGGCGACCTGGCCGATCAGGCCAGCGGCAACAACGAAGTACACATTCAGCTGAAGCTGAAGCAGACGGACGCCAAGATTCTCCAGGCCATCGAGGAAGCGCTCGTGCGAATCGAGAAGGGCACGTATGGCATCTGCCGCGACTGCGGCGAGCCCATCGCGCCCGCACGGCTCGAGGCCATTCCCTGGACGCGGGTGTGCATCACCTGCAAACAGAAGCAGAACACGTGAACACTGCCGACCTCGTCGCCGTCCTGCGTGAGTTCCACAAGGAGAAGCTGGCCATGCGGCAGCGCCACGTCGCCGTGGCGCGCTTCGTGTCGGACTACGACTTCAACAACGCGTATCAGTACGTGATCAGCCGCGAGGACGTGCACCTGCAGTGGCTCGAGGCGGCGATCTCGGACCTCGACGCCACGCCCGAGGACGTCAAGGAGCCGTCGCTCCCGCCGCGCGGCAAGAAGGACAGCTTCCTGCCCCTCGTGGTCGAGGACGCGCGTGAAGCCGAGGCGCTCGTGGCTCGCTGGCGGCCGCGGCTCGCCGAGGTCACGCACGATCGCCATCGCAAGATGATGGAAGTGATCCTGGGTGAGACGCTCGAGCAGAAGCGCTTCTTCGACCAGATGCAGGCCGGCAACGAGGATCTGCTCGGCCGACGCTCGAACGGCCCCGGCTCTCCGGGCACCGGCGATGGCGTCCTCGGCACCCGCTGGATCGGCTGAGCGCGTCCCGGCGGCGGCGCCCGTCGCCATCGCTCTCGGCTCGAACCTCGGCGATCGCCGCGCCCACCTTGCGTGGGCGCTCGAACAGCTCGCCACTCACGTCACGGACCTGCGTGTTTCAACGGCGATCGAAACCGAACCCGTTGACGTGCCCGACGTTCAGCCGCCGTATCTCAACGCGGTCGCTATCGGCAGCACGATCCTTGCGCCGCGCGCGCTGCTCGACACGCTGCTCGCGCTCGAGCAACAGCGCGGTCGCACGCGCGCGTCCTTCCGCGCCGCACGGACGCTCGATCTCGATCTGATCCTCTACGGCGATCGCATCATCGACGAACCCGGCCTCGTCATTCCGCACGCGCACTTCCGCACCCGCGGCTTCGTGCTCGGTCCGCTCGCGGCGCTCGCACCCGCCTGGATCGATCCCGTGACCGGTCTCACGATGGCGGCACTGTGCGATCGCGCGCGGCGCGCGTAAGCGGCCTCCAAGGCGCTGACTGCTCGCCGATCGAGAACGCGATTGAGGTGGGCATCCTCCACCGGACATGGCGCGAGAAACCGCCGCCTCCATCCGCGCGGATTTCCGTGCCGCGCTCATCGGGCCGCTTCGCTGCGGCGGGCCACGGATTTCGCGCGTGGGAGAGCAACGCGCGAAATCCTGGCCCGCCTGCGCGAAGGTCGGCCCTCGGAAATCCGCGCTGCTTCCGGCGCGGTTTCAGTACATTCGCGTCGCGCCAGTCCGAGTCGGACGCCCACCTCAATCGCGTCCTCGATCGGCGAATCCCGGCCATCCACGCTCACCGCCAACTGACCGACGATTCGCGCGCGCCAGCTGGCCGGCAAGGCGCGGCTCGGGCCGGTCCGACTCGGCGGGACGCGAGGGCGTAGTGGGAAATCGCGAGTGCGCACGCGCGCGGTTTGGACGGTGAGCTCAAGCCGTAAGCCGTAAGCCGTA
>Ga0111538_10006393_pt1 | contig 15948 bp, 11 predicted proteins | sample SoiMethybrSBSTD1_FD_79669 | JGI IMG/M metagenome (GOLD analysis project Ga0111538, IMG submission 79669) | Bulk soil microbial communities from a Populus tree surrounding site in Tennessee, USA - Soil MetaG P. TD hybrid SBSTD1 (version 2)... | ecosystem: Environmental > Terrestrial > Soil >...
CCGCCATCGTCACGACGTGGACGCGCAGCGCGCCGCGCAGCGTCACGTCGTAGAGCTTCAGCCACAGACCGAACATCCGCTCGGTGGCGTTGTAGAAAACTCCGTGCTTCTGGGTGTGCGGCGGCTTCAGGAAGCGGCTGCACAGCATCGGCGTCAGGCTGATCGAGACGAAGCCCGAGACCAGAATCGCGACGCTGATGGTGACCGCGAACTCGTGCAGCAGCCGGCCGACGACGCCGCCCATGAACAGCACCGGGATGAACACCGCCGCCAGCGACACGGTCATCGACAGAATCGTGAAGGCGACCTCTTTCGATCCATCGAACGCCGCCCGCATCGGCGGCTTGCCCATCTCCATGTGCCGGACGATGTTCTCCAGCATCACGATCGCGTCGTCGACGACGAAGCCGACGCACAAGGTCAACGCCATCAGCGAGAGGTTGTCGAGGCTGTAGTCGAGGAGATACATCACCCCGAAGGTGGCGATGATCGACGCGGGCAGCGCGAGGCTGGGGATGACGGTTGCCGAGAGGTTCCGCAGGAACAGGAAGATCACCATGATCACCAGCGTCACGGTGATCAGCATCGTCACCTTGACGTCGTGGATCGACTCGCGGATCGACTCGGAGCGGTCGTTGCGGATGTCGAGCGAGGCGGCCGCCGGCATCTGCTCGCGGAAGCCCGGCAGCAGCTTCTTCACGGCGTCGACGACGGCGACGACGTTGGTCCCGGGCTGCTTCTGAATCGCCAGATAGATCGTCCGCTCGCCCTGGTACCACGCCGCCGTCTTGTCGTTCTCGATGCCGTCGTAGACGTGCGCGACTTCCTCCAGCCGCACCGGGTTGCCGTTGCGGTAGGCGATGATCATCGGGCCGTACTTCTCGGCCCGCAGCAGCTGGCCGTTGGCCAGCACGGTGAAGGTCTGCTGGGCGCCGTACATGGTGCCGGTCGGCAGCGAGACGTTTGAGTTCTGGATCGCGCTGGCCACCTCGTCGACGCCGATCGCGTGGGCTGACAGCTTGCGCGGGTCGAGGTCGACGCGCACGGCGTACTTCGCGGCGCCGAACACCTGCACCTGCGCGACGCCGTTGACCATCGAGATCCGCTGGGCGATCGTCGACTCGGCGTACTCGTTGAGCACCGGCAGCGGCAGCGTCGCCGACCGCAGGACCAGGAACAGCACCGGCTGATCGCCCGGGTTGACCTTCTGGTAGGAGGGCGGCGCCGGCATCTGCGGCGGCAGCTGGCGCGCGGCGCGGGCGATCATCGCCTGCACGTCCTGCGCGGCGGCGTCGATATTGCGGCTCAACTCGAACTGCAGGGTGATGTTGGTGCTGCCCTGCGAGCTGGTCGAGTTGATCGAGGTCACGCCGGCGATGGTGGCGAACTGCTTCTCGAGCGGCAGCGCGACCGCCGACGCCAGCGTCTCCGGGCTCGCGCCCGGCAGGCTCGCGTTCACCTGAATGGTGGGGAAGTCGACCGTCGGCAGGTCGCTGACCGGCAGCTGCTGGTAGGCCATCAACCCGAAGACGACGATGCCGAGCATGATCAGCGTCGTCGTGATCGGCCGCTTGATGAACATCGAGGAAATATTCATGGTGCCGCCTGCGCTCCCGCGCCCGCCTTGATGCTGACCCGGCTGCCGGCGGTGAGCCGCAGGTGGCCGTCGGTGACCACCGTCTCGCCCGCCTTGAGCCCGTCCTTGATCACCGACTCGTTGTCGACGGCGCGCACCACCGTCACGTTGCGCAGCTCCACCGTCTGGTCAGGCTTGACCACGAAGACGTACTGGCCCTGCTGCCCGGCCTGCACGGCGACGGTGGGCACGACGATCGCGCGCGGGTCGGTCTTCAGCGTCACGCTGACGTTGACGAACTGACCCGGCCACAGATGGCGGCTCTCGTTCTGGAACGTGCCCTTGATCCTGATCGTGCCGGTGGTCGGGTCGACGGCGTTGTCGACGAAGGTGATGCGGCCGACCGACGGCGCGCCGGTGTCGTTCGGCGCCAGCGCCTCGACCTTCACCGAGCCCTGCGCCATGTACTGCTTCAACTCCGGCAGCCGCGCTTCGGGGATGCCGAAGGAAACGTAAATCGGCGCCACCTGGTTGATCACCACCAGCGGCGTCGCGTCGTTGGCGCGCACCAGGTTGCCCTCGTGCACCTGCAGCGCGCCGGTGCGGCCGGAGAGTGGCGACACGATGGTGGCGTACTGCAGCTGCACCTCGGCGTTCTCGACCGCGGCGCGGTCGGCCTCGAGCGTCGCTTCGAGGGCGGTGGCCGCTGTCCGGCTGGTATCGAGCTGCTCCTTGGTGGCGATGCCGCGCTCGGCGAGATCCTGATAGCGCTGCGCCTGCGACTTGGCGTTTGCCGCCTGCGCCATGTCTTTCTGCAGGTTCGCCTTTGCCTGCTCGAGCGCGGCCTCGAGCGGCCGGCGATCGAGCGTGAACAGCATCTGGCCCTTGCGGACGTCGTCGCCTTCCTGAAAACCGACCGAGTTGAGCGCGCCGGTGATTTGCGCGCGCACAGCGACGGTGGAGTACGCCTCGGCGCTGCCGATCACGTTGAGCTCGAGCGGCAACGGCTTCTCGACGACCTTTGCCGTGGTGACCGGGACGGCCGCGCCACCGCCTCCACCGCCGCCGCCGCGTCCGGCGGCGGGAGGAGTCGATTGCACCGCTTCGCTGCCCGAACAGCCGGCCGCGGCGAGTGAAGCCGCGAGCGCGGCGGGAGCGAACCAGGAGGAGAATCTCAAAGGCATCATTCGAATCGCAATGCGTCGATGGGATCGAGCGCGGCCGCTTTCCGCGCCGGATAGAAACCAAAGAACACGCCGGTGATCGCGGCAAAGCCGAAGGCGACGACCACCGCGTCGGGGGACACTGCGGTCGGCCATCCCTGCACCAGCGTGACGCCGCGCGCCAGCCCGAAGCCGAGCGCGATGCCGATGCCGCCGCCAAACAGGCTCAGGACGACCGCTTCGACCAGGAACTGCAGCAGCACGTCGCGGCCGCGGGCGCCAATCGCCATCCGCAGCCCGATCTCGCGCGTCCGTTCGGTCACCGACACCAGCATGATGTTCATGATGCCGATGCCGCCGACCAGCAGCGAGACGCCGGCGATGCTCGCCAGCAGCGCCGTCATCGTCTGCGTCGCTTCCTTGCGGACGCTGGCCATCTCCTCCATCGTGCGGACCATGAAGTCGTCCGGCTCGCCCGGCTGGATCTTATGGCGGGTGCGCAGCAGGGTGGCGATATTATCCGCCACGCGCGAAGTCTCGCCGGCGGAGAACGCCGACACGCTCACCATCTGGATATTGGTGATGCCACGCAACTTCTTTAGGACCGTGGTGTAGGGGACGAAGATCGTGTCGTCCTGATCCTGGCCCATCCCCGACTGCCCTTTGGCCGCCATCACCCCGACGACTGTGAACGGCTGGTTCGAGACGCGGATGATCTGGCCGAGCGGGCTGACATCCGGGCCGAACAGCTGATCGCGCGTCACCGTTCCGAGGACTGCGACCTTCGCCGCCGTGGCAACGTCCTGCGGCGTGAAGAACTGACCCTCGCGCACCGGCCACGAGCGGATCAGCGGCAGGTCGACGCCGGTGCCCTGGATCTGCGTGTTCCAGTTCAGATGGCCGGCGACGACCTGCGCCCGCGTGTTCGAACCGGCGGCCACATACTGCACGCCTGGCAGCTGGGCGATGGCCGCGGCGTCTTCGGGCACGAGCGTGGCAGCGTTGCCCTGGCCCATGCGCACGCCGCCGGCCATGAAGTTGCCCGCCGAGACCATGACCATATTGGTGCCGGCCGACTGGATCTGCGCTTCGATCGAGCTCTGCGCGCCGGTGCCGAGCGCGACCATCGTGATCACGGCGGCGACGCCGATGATCATGCCGAGCATGGTCAATGCCGTGCGCATCTTGTTCCGGCCCAGCGCCTTCAACGCGATGCGCAGAATCATCAGGAAGGACATGCGCCTCCTACACGACCTCGGCGGCGGGCAGCGCCGCCAGCTCGTTTTCGGCAGCGCGCCGGCGCGTCACCGCGCGATCGGCGACCACCTGCCCGTCGCGGAACGACACCATGCGGGTGCCATACTCGGCGATGTCCATCTCGTGCGTGATCAGAACGATGGTGATGCCGCGCTCGCGGTTGAGGCGCTGGAAGATCCCCATCACTTCGATGCTGGTGCGGGTGTCGAGGTTCCCGGTCGGCTCGTCCGCCAGAAGGATGGAGGGGCGGTTGATGAGCGCGCGGGCAATCGCTACGCGCTGCTGCTGGCCGCCCGACAGCTGGTTCGGATGATGATCGGCGCGATTGCCGAGCCCCACCAGCTCGAGCATCTCCAGCGCGCGCTGGTGCCGGTCGCTGGTCCTGAGGCCGTTCCCGCCGTAGAGCAGCGGCAGCTCGACGTTGTCGAGCGCCGAGGTGCGCGACAGCAGGTTGAATCCCTGGAACACGAACCCGATCTTCTTGTTGCGCACCGCGGCCAGCGCGTCCTTCGACATCGTCGACACGTCCTGGCCGTCGAGGATGTACTGCCCCGAGGTCGGACGGTCGAGGCAGCCGACGATGTGCATGAAGGTCGACTTGCCGGAGCCGGACGGTCCGGTAACCGCCAGGAACTCGCCCTGGCGCACCTCGAGGTTGACGCCGCGCAGCGCCTTTACTTCGACCTCGCCGACCACGTAGGTCTTGACGAGGTTTCTGACCGCGATGACGGTCGACATTGATCGCGCCGCGTCAGCGGCCCCTGCCTCCCTGGAAGCCGCCCGGGCCGCGCCCGCCCGGCATCAGCGGATTGCCCGTGCCGCCCTGCGGCAGCGTGCGCGTCGTCGATCCGGCGCCGGTGACGCCGGTCACCACTTCCATGTTTTCCTGCAGCTCGCCGCTCAACACTTCCGTGTTCGTCCCGTCGGAGACGCCGAGCCGCATGTTCACCGGCTTCAGCTGGCGGCTCATGAACAGCCAGACGCGGCCGCGCGTTTCGGTTGTTGGCAGCGGCGCGAAGAGCGCATCGATCGTCTGGCCCGAGCCCGCCGCGATGCCTTTCTTCTCTTTCGCGTCTTTGCCGGCAGGCGGTGGCGGGGCGCTCTTCACCGCTTCGAACGCGCTCGTGTCGCGGCCGCGCTCCTTCATCCGGGCGATGAACTGCTGCTGTTCCTCCGGCGACATCGATTTGAAGCGTTCCATCATCCGCGCCGGATCGAAGTTCGCGCGACCTTCGCCCGAACGGCCGGCGCTGCCTCCAGCTTGATTCAGCTCGCCGGTTGATCCGATCGGAGTCGGCGCGCTGTCCTCGCCGGCCGTGCCTGTGGCCGCCCGCTGTGGCTGGGCGCCGCGTCCGCCGCGGTTGCCTCCGGCTTCCGGCGGCACCGCCTGATTCAGCGCCGCGAAAATCTCCGCCGTCGGGCGGAAACGCAGCGCCGCGTTGGGAACGCGCAGGACGCCGGTGCGCTTGGCGATCTCCACCTTGACGTTCGCGGTCATCCCCGGCTTCAGCTTCAGCTCCTGGTTCGGCACGTCGATCACCGTGCCGTAGGTGGTGACGTTCTGCACGACGACCGGCTGCAGGCGAACCTGCGAGACGGTGCCCTCGAAGTTCTCGGTCGGATAAGCGTCGACGTGGAACGTCACGTGCTGCCCCGGCCGGATCCGCCCGACATCGGCCTCGTCGATGTTCGCGTTGACCTGCATCTTGGTAAGGTCGGCGGCAATCACGAACAAGGTCGGCGCCTGCATGCTCGCGGCGACTGTCTGGCCGACGTCGACGCTGCGCTGCGTGACGATGCCGTCGATGGGCGCGGCGATCACCGTGTGATCGAGGTTGACCTGGTTCTGGTTGACCTGCGCCTGCGACTGCGCGACGCCGGCCTGCGCCTGCGCCACCGTCGCCTGCTGCGAAGCGAGCATCGCCTCGGCGGTGTCGACCGCGATCTTCGCCGCGTCGAGCTCGCTCTGCGGCAGCAGCTGCCGCGACGCCAGCTCCTTCGCGCGCGTGTATTTCTGCTGCGCGTCGACCAGCTGCACCTTCGCGCGATCGAGATCGCTCTGCGCCTTCACCAGGTTGGCGCGGGTCTGCGCCAGGTTGGCGCGCGCCTGCTGCAGCTGCGCGTCGAACACCGACGGCTCGACGCGGGCGATGACCTGGCCTTTCTTGACGATCGAGTTGAAGTCGGCGCCGAGCCAGCTGATGTTCCCCGAGACCTGGCTGCCGACCAGCACGGTCGTCACCGCCTGCAGCGTGCCGGTGGCGCCGACCGAATCGATGATGTCGCCGCGCGTGGCCGGCGCGGTCATCACCTGGAGCTCCTGGTTCCCCCGGCGGACGTAGTACGCCCCGACCCCCGCGCCAACCGCGACGACGATCAGGACGCCGATAATCGCTCGTTTCATACCGCCGGCTTCGTTTCCTGCGGCCGTTTCCGGAAGGCCGCGAACCCTTCTTCGAAAATCGTGTACACAGTCGGCACCAGCACCAGCGTGATCAGCAGCGACGTGGTCAAGCCGCCGATGACGACGCGCGCCAGCGGCACCTGCAGCTCGCTCCCCTCGCCGATCCCCAGCGACATCGGCACGAGACCCAGCGCGGTCGCAATCGAAGTCATCAGGATTGGCCGCAGCCGCGTGCGGCCGGCAAGCTCCACCGCCTCGCGCAGCGGCAGCCCGTCGCGCCGCCGCAGCACGTTGGTGTAGTCGACCAGCAGGATGCCGTTGCTGACGACGATGCCCGCGAGCATGATGATGCCGATGTACGCCTGCATGTTGAACGACGTCCCGGTCAGCTTCAGGGCAAGAACGACGCCAATCGCCGCCGTCGGAACCGAGAACATAATGATGAACGGGTCGCGCAGCGACTCGTACTGTGACGCCATCACCGCGTACACCAGGACAAGCGCCAGGATGAGCACCATGCGGAGCTGGTTGAAGGCCTTCGCCTGCTCCTCGACCTCGGCGCCGAAGCCGACCTGGAACTCCTGCGGCACGCGCAGCTCCGGCAGCCGGTTCTCGACCGCGTGCACCGCCTCGCTCAGCGTTGTTTCCGGCTCGGCGCTGACGGTGACGATGCGCTGCTGGTTCTTGCGCTCGATCTGAACCGGGCCGGTCTCGTTCTCTACCGTCACCAGGTTTTTCGCCGGCATCACATGGCCCATCGTCGTGTTGACCAGGACGTCGTGGACGTCGCTGATCTGCTGCCGTTCTTCCTCGCGCAGGCGCACGATAATCGGGTACTCGTTGCCTTTCTCGCGGTACATCGCCGCCTGGGTGCCGGCGACGTTGGTCCGGATGGTGTTGGCGATGCCGGTCACCGTCAGGCCGAGCAGCGCGGCCTTGGGACGGTCGACACGGACCGCCAGCTCCGGCCTGCCTTCGTCGCGGCCGACGCGCGCGTCGGCGACGCCGGCGGTCGTGTCCATCAGCGACTTCGCGCCCTGCGCGAGCCGGCGCGCGTCGTCGAGATCCTCGCCGCGGATTTCGAGCGCCAGGCGCCCGCCGTCGTTGTTGCCGCCGGAGAGGAACCGCGCCATCTGGTTGTTGCCGCCCGATGCGTTCGCGCGGATGACGACGCCGGGCAGGCCCGACAGCTGGCGGCGCAGCTCCATCGCGATCTGCTCGCTCGATCGGGTTCGCTCGTCCTTCGGCGACAGCATGAGCTGGATGTTGCCGCGGTGGCCGCTGCCGCCGCCCGGCCCGAACCCGGGGCCCTGGCCGCCGCCGCCGTTGACGATGATGTCGCGCGCCTCGGGCACCAGCCTCGGCAGCATCTCCTCGATTCGCCGGAGGACCGCATCGGTGCGCTCGACGCGCGTGCCGATCGCCAGCTCGATGCGGACGTTGACCTGGCCTTCGTCGGCCTGGGTCGAGAGCTCGGTCGGAATCGTCGGCAGGATGAGCGCTGCGGCGATGACCGACGCGACGCTGATGCCGACGACCGTCGGGCGGTGGGCGAGCGCCAGGTGGATCAGCCTGCGATACCCGTCGTCCATCTTGTCGAGGGCACGCTCGCTGAAGGTGTAGAGGCGGCCGCCGAGTCCGCTGCGCTTGTCGGCCGGCGGCGGCAGGACGAGCAGCTTCGAGCAGAGCACCGGCACCAGCGTCACGGCGACGAAGAGCGACATCAGCAGCGAGAACACGACGACCACCGACAGCTGCCGGAACATGATGCTCGACACGCCGGTGAGGAACAGGAGCGGCACGAACACCGCGATGTGCGTGAGGATCGACGACAGAATCGCCGACCAGACCTCCTCGCTGCCGTCGATCGAGGCCGTCAGCCGATCCTTGCCGTGGTGCTCCATGTGGCGGAACGAGTTTTCGAGCACGACGATCGCGGCGTCGACGACCATGCCGACGCCCAGGGCCAGGCCGCCGAAAGTCATCGTGTTCAGCGTCAGCCCCGAGAAGTAGAGCAGCGCGAAGGTGCCGATCACCGAGATGGGAATCGAGGTGGCGACGATCAGCGTCGAGCGGAAATTGCGCAGGAACAGGAAGATGATCGCAATCACCAGCACCGAGCCGATCATCACGTGTTCCTTCACGGCGTTGATCGAGCGCTCGATGAAGCGGGCGCTGTCGTCGATCACTGTCAACTTCACGCCCGGCACTTCGCGGTTGACGCGCTCGACCTCTTTACGCACCAGCTCGGCAATCTGCACCGTGTTGGTCCCCGACTGCTTCTGCACGTTCATCCGGACGGCGGCGCGGCCGTTGATGCGCAGCACCGAACGCACGTCCTCGGTCGAATCGGTCACCTCGGCGATGTCCTTCAGGTAGACGGGGACGTCGCCCTTGGTGAGCACGACCAGATCGCGAATCTGATCGAGGTTGGAGAACTGCCCCTGGCTGCGCACCAGGTAGGTCATGTCGCCGCGGTAGATCTCGCCCAGCGGGATGTTCTGGTTCTCGGTCTTCAGGATATTGACGACCCGATCGACGGAGAGATCGAGCGCCTGGATCTTCTCCTTCGACAGCCCGACATGAATCTGGCGGCGCAGGCCGCCGTTGACCGTGACCGAGGCGACGCCGGGTACGCGCTCGAGCCGCGGCGACAGGATGTTCTCGGCCATCTCGCGCAGCGTCACGCTGTCGTATTCGCCTTCGACGCCGAGGCCCATGATCGGCGCCGAGTTCGAGTCGAACTTGAAGATGGTCGGCGGGTCGGCGTCCTCGGGCAGGCGGCCGCGGACGCGATCGATGCGGGTCCGCATGTCGTTCATCGCTTCGCTGAGATCGATCCCCCACGAAAAATTCAGCCGCAGGTTGCTGTTGCCTTCCTGCGAGGTCGAGTTGATCTGCTCGAGGCCGGCGGTCGCGCTCAGCGCCTGTTCCAGCGGCCGCGTGATCAGCTCCTCCATCTCGAGCGGCCCGACGCCGGGGTAGTTCACGCGCACGGTGATGGTCGGCTGCTGGATGTCGGGCAGCAGGTCCACCGGCAGCCGCGTCAGCGAGATGGCGCCGAGCAGGACGACGATCGAGCAGATCATCGCCATCATGATCGGGCGCTGAATAGCGAAACGGGGCATGCTCATGCGCAACTCCTCACGTTCACGACTGCGGCGCGCCGCCGCGCGGCAGCGCGCCACGCCCGCCATCGCCGCGGCGTCCGCCGCGTGCGGCGCCGGCAGCGCCGCCGCCCTGCCGCTGGCCGGGCAGGATGATCTTGTCGCCCTCGCGCAGCGCCGCGGCGCCGGTCGTCACGATGCGATCGCCCTCGGCGAGGCCGGAGGACACCTCGACCAGCTGGTCGCTGGTGAGGCCAACCTGGATCTCGTGAAACTTCGCGACGTCGCCCTCCGCCGGCCGGAACACGCCGTGCCGCCCTTCCACGTCGACCAGCGCGTTGGCCGGGACGACCAGCGTGTTCTCGCGCCGCTCGACGGTGAAGTCGACGCGCGCGTACATCCCCGGCTTGAGCCGGAAGTTCGCGTTGTCGATCTCGACCTCGATTTGCGCCGTCCGCGTCGCCGGATCGAGCACCGGCGACACCCGCGCCACGCGGCCTGAAAATTCCTCGCCGGGGAACGCGTCGACGGCCACCGTCGCGCGCTGGCCCGCCGAAATGCGGCGCAGGTCCTTTTCGACCACGTTGGCAACCATGCGCACGGTGCTGATGTCGACCACCGACAGCAGCGCCGAGTTCGGCGTCACCCACGCCCCGGGGTCGAGCGTGCGTTTGCCGACGAACCCGTTCACCGGCGAGGTGATGACGGTGTTGGCAAGGTTGATCTTCAGCTCGTCGAGGCGCGCCATCGACTGCTGGTGCTGCGCCTTCGCGAGATCGAGCTGCGCCGCCGACGCCTGGTACCGCGCCTCCGCATCGTCGAAGGTCTGGCGCGGGATCAGCTGCCGGTCGTACAGGTTCCGCGATCGGTCGAGGTTGGTCTGCGCGAAGCGCAGATCCGCCTCGCGCTGACGGATGGTCGCCGCCGACACTTCAAAGGACGCTTGTGCCTGGCGCACCTGTTCCTGCAGCTCGCGGTCTTCGATCTTGGCGAGCATCTGGCCGCGCCGCACGCGGTCGCCGAGGCGCACCGAGATCGCCTCGACCCGGCCGGCGACCTTGGGCACCGCTTCAACCGTCGCTTCGCCAATCAGGTTGCCGACGACCGTGATCTTCTCGGCCATGTCGGCGCGCTTGACTGAGGCGAGCTCCACGGTCATCGGCAAACGCGGACCGCCGAAGCCGCCGCCAAAGCCGCCGAAGCCGCCACCGCCGCCGCCGCCGCGCGCGCGCTCGCCGGCCGCCGGCGTCCGGGGCGTAGATGCCACCCCTTCGGCCGCGCCGCGACGCATATAGAACGCGCCGCCTGCGATGGCGCCCAACACGAGAACGACGACGATCGTTCGCTTCGTCATTTACTGGCCGCCACCGCCGCCCTGTCCGCCCTGGCCCTGGCCGCCGCGGATGACCGTGGCCGCACCCGTGGCGCCGCCGCCACCCGCGTTGACGACCGTGACGTTCAGGTTCTGCAGGGTTGTCTGCTGCAGGCGCTCGAGCTCGACCAGCGCCTTGCGGTAGTTGAGGATCTGGCGCAGTTCGCTGTTCTGCGCGTCGGAGAGATCGCGCTGCGCCTGGACGACGAAGTAGTTCGTCGACATGCCGACTTCGAACTTGCTCTGCTCCGCCTCGAGCTTCTTCTGCGCGAACTCGCGCGCGGCCTGCGACGCCTGCACCGCCTCGGCGGCACTCTGCGCGGTGACCGCGGCATTGGTGACGTCGGTCGCCACTTGCAGCTCGATCTGCTTCATCTGCGCCTGCACCTGGTTCATCTGCACCCGCGCCCGCGCGACCGAGGCTTCCTGCGAGCTGACGCCGAGCGGGTAGGACATGTTCAGCGCGACCGTCCATCGCGGGAAGCGGTTCTGAAAGAGCGAGCTGAACGCGTCCGCGATGCCGCCGGGCACCGTCTCATCGACAGTCCCGCCGATGACGCTGGTATTGCGGCGCAGGAAGGGCCCGCCGATTCCGGCAAGCCCGTAGGTCGCCTGCAGGTCGATTTGCGGCCGCATCTGGTCAACGAGGTACTTCAGCGTGACGTCGTTGGTCGTGATGTTCTTCTTGGCGATCTCGAGGTCGGTGCGCTCGCTGAGGGCGCGCCGCACGGCGCTCTCGATGTCGATCGGCTCAGCGCTGAACTCCGGACGGTCGGTCGGGTCGATCTCCGCGATCCAGTTCGGATCCTGTGTGCCCGAGACGATCAGCCGCTTGAGGGCGAGCTCGGCCGTGCGCTTTGTCGATATCGCGGTCACCAACGCCTGCCGCCGCGTCGCCTGCTCCGACTGCGCCTGGACGACGTCGATCGGCGCCATGGTGCCAATCTCGACGCGCGTCTGGTTGTCCTGGACCAGCTTGCTTGCCAGATCCAGGGACTTCTGCGCCACTTCGACCGCCTGCACGGCAAACACGTAGTCCCAGTACGCGTTGCGGACGTTCGAGAGGGTGTTGGTGATCGTGGCGCGCACCTGAATGTCGGAGATGTCGCGGTTGATCTTCGTCACGGCGAGCTGCTGCCGTGTGGAATCGATGCGGAAGTTCCGGAGGAGCGGCTGGTTATAGATCCCGCTCCAGGTCGACGTGAACGCGGGATTGAACAGGTTGGTGTTCGAGTTCGAGGCGTTGCGACCGTTGTTCAGCGTGACCTGAAGCGAACCGCCGCCCCATTTGATGCTCTGCGCGATGCCGCCGTTGTAGGTCGTCAGGTCGGTCGAGGTGCCGGTACCCCCTGCATTCAGCTGGAGGATGTTCCGAGGAACGTCGTTGGTCTGCGACTGGCTGATCACCGACGTCAGCGACGGGTGGTAGACCGACGAGATGCTGGCGACGGCGATGTCGTTGATCTCGGGGTTCAGTCGCTGCACGGCGATGTCGAGGTTGCGATCGAGCGCGAACTTGACCGCCTCATCGAGCGTCATGTGCACGGTCGGCCGCGACTCACCAGTCGCCGTGCCCGGGGGCTGCACGGTCGTCTCGCTGATGCTCGACGAAGTCGCCGCCTGCTTGATCAGCTCCTTGATCCGGGCTTCGGAAATCTGCTGCGCGCGCACCGGGGCCGCCACGCTGCCAAGCGCGGCGAGGACCACCGCGGCGGTGAGCGTGGGAAAGGTCTTCGTCCGTGTCATTGCGTTTCTCTCCATCTCGATTACGACAGGCCGCGCGGTTACCGCCGGTCGCGCCGTCCGCGGCTGTGATCTTTGTCCCACTGTTCGTGCAGCTTGTTCAGGATGACGCGCTGCTCGGGCGTCAGCACCTGCCGCATGCGCAGCAGCATCAGCGTTCGCGTCTTGTTCAGCCCGCCGCGAATCGCCTCGACCTTGTCCACCTGCCTGACCACCCCGCCTTCGTCGGCGTTCGCGGCGATCAGCCGCGAGAGCTCCGCTTCCTGCTGGTCCAGCTCGGCTTTCTTCTGACGCAGGAGGGTGATGTTCGACTGGAAGACGCCGTCGATCCGCGCCGACTGATCGCTCGTCAGCCCGAGATCCTTCTGAAACTGGGCGTCTCTCCACCACGGGAAGCCGAACGACTGTCCGCGCAGCGGCGCGGCCAGCGCCAGCAGCGCGAGCACGAGGGCCAGGCGCCGGGCCAATGTCGGTTTCATGTGTAAACCTCTGAAATTCAGCTACTTGACAAGATTACGACGCATCGTGCGGACGTGTTTATGGTGAGACAAATTTTTACGTGGAAGTCGCGAAGCGCGTGACACTTGGCGACAATCGCCGAGGGCTGGCGTTCATCTTTTCGGGTAGTTGATTTCCCCCGCAGCGCGACGCGTTTTCCCCGGGCGCCGACCGCGCGCGAAAACAGGCGCGATCCCACGGGCGCGGGGCCGGCGGTCGCCAATACTGCTGGCATTGCGGTTGCTATATAGCTGAGTCATGCGGCCGTTCTTTCTCGCCTGGCTCACCATCGCGCTCCTCCTCCTGGTGCTCGGGAGATTCACCGCCGCGGGCGACGAGCTCGCGATTGCCGGCTTCGTGAACGCAACCGAACAGGAAGCGGCGGAAGGCTATTTCGCGGTCGGCAGCGACGCGATGGTCGTGGTCAAGCAGGGGAGCGGTGTGCAGCGGTGGCTGCAGGCGCATGCGGGGCAACGCGTGCGGGTGACTTTGACGACGGACGCCGAGTAGTTGCTAGGGGCTGGTTGCTAGTTGCTAGCTGCCAGGCTACGAGCAATCAGCTAGCAACCAGCAACTAGCCCCCAGCAACTACAGCGCGGCGCAGAATTCCGTCAGCCGCGCGATGGCGGCGCCCACCAGGTTGTCGGGCGTCGACGCCCCCGACGTCAACCCGATCGTCACCGCCCCTTCGGCCGGCAGCCAGCCGCTCGACGTCACTTCGCTCTTCGACCCCACCGGCCGATGCCGAATCTCGTGCGCCGACACCAGGCATGCGGGATCCGACACGTGAAACGTCGGCCGCGACGCGGCGCAGATCCGCGCGAGGTTCGCGGTGTTGCTGCTGTTGTAGCCGCCGATGACCAGCATCATGTCGACCGGCTTGTCGCGCAGCAGCCCGACGACGGCGTCCTGACGATCCTGGGTGGCGCTGCAGATGGTGTCGAACGCCTGAAAGCGCTCCGCGATCTCGGCGTCGCCGTAGCGGTCGCGCATCGCTGCCCGGATCATCTCGCCGATCTCGAGCGACTCGCTCATCAGCATCGTCGTCTGGTTGGCCAGGCCGATGCGCTGCAGGTCGCGATCGGGGTCGAAATCCGGCGAGACGGCGTTCTTGAAGCGTTCGAGGAAGGCGGCGCGTTCGCCGCGGCCGCGGATGTAGTCGCAGACCGCGCCGGTTTCGGCGTGATCGAAGACGACCAGGTACTTGCCGCCGTACTGCACCGCCTGCGAGGCGGTTGCCTGCGTCTCCTCGTGCCACACCTTGCCGTGGATGATCGACGTGTAGGCCCCTTCAGCGTAGCGGCGCACGTTCTTCCAGACGTTGAGCACCGAGCCGCAGGTCGTGTCGATCAGCGTGCAACCGCGGCGGTCGAGTTGCTCGAGCATCGCGACGGTGACGCCGAACGCCGGCAGGATGACCACGTCGTCGACGCCGAGCGAATCGAGGCTTTCCTCGGTATCGGTCAGGAAACGGATCCCCATGGCCCGCAGCTTGTCGTTCACGTGCGGGTTGTGAATGATTTCGCCGGTGAGGAAGACCCGCCGATCGGGGAACCGCTCGCGGGTCTGATAGGCGTAGTCGACCGCGCGATCGACGCCGTAGCAGAACCCGAACTCGCGAGCGAGGTGGACGGTCAGCCGTCCCGACTGATAGGTGAAGTCGTTGGCCTTGACCTGCTCGATCAGGCCGCTGTGATAGTTGTCGGCCAGCATGCCGGCGACGGCATGCTTCAAATCGAGGCCTTTGCGGAAAATTAAGGACGGCATTAGCGGGCGAGGGTTCGGGGTTCAGGGTTCACGGTTCTGGGTTGGTTCTGGTTCGAGGTTCAGGGTTCCGGGTTCGGGGTTCACGGTTCCGGGTTGGTTCTGGGTTCGAGGTTCAGGGTTCCGGGTTCGGGGTTCCGCGTTCCGGGGTCCCAGTTCGGGGCTCTGGGTTCGGAGTTCTCTGTTCCAGCGAACCGAGCACCACCCCCAGAACCCCGAACCAGAACCAACCCAGAACCCAGAACCTAGAACCCTGAACCCGCTCTTTATCGCTGATCTCTGATCTCCCTGACGTGCGGCGTGAAGTCGTCGAACGCCAGCAGCTCGCGGGTGCGCGGGCGATCGAGCGCGATCTCCAGGTCCGAGAGGAACGCGTCGTCGGCGGCGACGTCGGCCTGGCCGCCGCCGCGGGTGGCGACGGGCGTGAGCCTCGCGGTTCGCGGCGTCGCGCTGCCGCTGGCGACGAACGGCGCCGCGGTGCGGTACGGCGAAAGGCCCCAGCGGAACTGATACGACGCGCCGACGGCGACGCCGACAAACAGGCCGGCGGCTGCCGCGGCGGCAATCCACCGAGGCGCCGTGCGCGACGACGAGGCGGTGATCGTGCGGCGGACGATCCGTTTTGGGAAGCTCAACACCCGCGCCGGGCGCCCGACCAGCGCGATGCGGCGCGCAATCTCCAGCTGCTGCGCTCGCAGGCGGTCCGCGGTGAAGATGGCGTCCGTCTCGGCGTCGCCTTCGCGGCGCACGTTACCCATCATCGACACCAGCTCCGCATAGCGGGTGCCGCACGCCTCGCAGTCGGCAAGATGCTCGGCGGCCGGCGGATCGACGGGCTCGGCGGCGCGCTCCGCCAGATAGACGTCGAACAGGCGTTCCTCGGTGAGATGGCGGACGCGCGAGCTCACGGCTTGCCTCCGAGCAGCGTGCGCAGCCGGCGGGCGGCGCGGAACAGATGCACCCGGACGGTCGACTCGTTCATGCCGGTCATCGCGCTGACTTCCCTTGGGGTGCAGTCGCCGTAATGACACAGCATGAAGACGGTGCGCTGGCGGCCGTCGAGC
>Ga0111538_10006394_pt1 | contig 15947 bp, 19 predicted proteins | sample SoiMethybrSBSTD1_FD_79669 | JGI IMG/M metagenome (GOLD analysis project Ga0111538, IMG submission 79669) | Bulk soil microbial communities from a Populus tree surrounding site in Tennessee, USA - Soil MetaG P. TD hybrid SBSTD1 (version 2)... | ecosystem: Environmental > Terrestrial > Soil >...
GTAACCATGGTAGCAGCGTGTATCAAGGCCGAGACAGGTGTAGGCCCAGCCATGGCATCCGGAAGCCATGTGTACAATGGTATTTGGGCGCTTTTGCCCATGGCGCCGATAAAAAGCAAAATGGTTATGAACGTCAGAGTATTAACACTTACTAAAGATGCGTTTGGAAACACCATATCGTAATCGATGCTGCCAAAATTGATATAGATGAGAATCACACCCAGCAACAACCCGAGATCGCCGATACGATTCATTATAAAGGCCTTATTCGCTGCCTTATTATAATCGTGATTCTTAAACCAAAATCCGATAAGCAAGTATGAACATAATCCGACGCCTTCCCATCCAACGAACATCAAAAGATAGTTGGATCCCATTACCAACAAGAGCATAAAAAATATGAACAAATTAAGGTAGCAGAAGAACCGGCTATAACCTGCATCGTCGTGCATGTAACCAATAGAATACACGTGGATTAGAAACCCGACCCCCGTTATCACCAACAGCATAACAGATGACAGTGGATCAACGAGAAAAGCAATATTGGCCGAGAAACCCATCGTGCCAATCCAATTAATAACGGTTACCGTTAATGCGCGTTGATCGGGTGGCATTTGCAGCAATTGCACAAATATTATTACAGAAAAAATAAATGAAAGGAGCACGGTCCCGCATGCGATAAAAGACGACGCTTTATGAGACATCTTATGAACACTTAGGCCAATGAGCAGAAAACCCAACAACGGGAATAAGGGTATCCAACTTATCAACACCTTTATGTCTACCATTTTAAACGATTCAAAATGTTAATATCTGTAGATTTTGTATTGCGATAGGTCATGATCAGTATGGCTAACCCTACGGCTACCTCGGCGGCTGCCACTGCCATAATGAAAAATACAAATATCTGACCCGCCGCATCATTCAAGTAATTTGAAAAGGCAACCATGACAAGATTCACAGCGTTGAGCATAAGCTCAATACACATAAAAATAATGATGGCATTCCTACGATAAAGTACCCCTAATACGCCAATGCTAAACAGTACTGCACTAAGCCATAAATAGTATTCTATTGGGATCATCCTTTAACAGGTAAATCTTTATTCGTTAATGTTTATTTTTTTTTCCGACTTCGCGAGCATTACTACCCCGACCATGGCGGCCAAAAGAAGTATTGAGGCAATTTCAAAAGGCAGTAAAAAATCGGTAAACAAAACTTTTCCTAAATTTTTAACATTGCCGATCGTTGAATTAGGGCTTATGTGACCCTTACCTAAAAGTTCGGTTCCTTTCAACGACCCGATTAACACAATCAATAAAAGGCCCGAACAAATGGTGGCAGCAAATTTTAGAATGTTATTCTTATGTGGTTCAGTTTCTTTGTTGAGGTTCAACAGCATAATGACGTATAAGAACAACACCATAATTGCACCAGCATAAACTATTAAATGCACAACAGCGAGAAATTCTGCTTTCATCAGGACATAATGACCGGCAATGGCGAAAAAAGTTATGATCAAATATAAAACACTGTAAACAGGATTTTTTGAAAAGACGACCATTAACGCAGAGAGTACTGCAAGAAAGGAAAGAAAGTAAAACAGGTTAAGGGTCACAGTATTTATTTATTATGACTGAATTGCTTGAGTTTTTTAAATTGAAGAACTTCCGGCGTTTGCCGTTTAGAAACATCAATTCTTTGGTCCACCGGTTCAACCAACTTATCTTTACCATAGACAAATTCTCCCCGGCCATAGTCAGTAGATACAATTCGATCTGTTAGAAAGATTGCCTCTTTAGGACATGCTTCTTCACACAATCCGCAAAAGATGCAGCGCAGCATGTTGATCTCGTAGGTAGAGGCGTACTTTTCTTCGCGATATAAATTCTCCTCGCCTTTTTTCCGTTCAGCTGCGACCATGGTAATTGCTTCTGCAGGACAAGCCACGGCACACAATCCGCAGGCGGTACATCGTTCAGCACCTTTTTCATCCCGTTTTAATACATGTTGACCACGCCAAACCTCACTAATCTCTCGTTTCTTTTCGGGGTACCTGACCGTTGCCCCCTTTCGAAACAAGTGCTTTATCGTTATAGAAATTCCACTAAGGATTGCTGGAAGATATATTTTCTCCCAGAAGGTCATCTCTTTCTTAACAACTAGCTTAGACCGGTTTGTCAACATTGCTTGAAGCTTTTTCTAATAGGTATCCTTAAAAAATTCCAAATAGTCCTGTAACAAAAATGTTGATCACCGCAAGCGGTATCAAAATTTTCCATCCCAAATTCATCAACTGATCATAGCGGAACCGTGGTACTGTCCAACGAATCCACATGAAGAAGAAAATAAAAAATGCAATCTTACCAAAAAGTACAACGGTACCGATAATAGTGATGGCATTTTGATCCATCCCCAGATTGTTCATAAACGGGAAATTGTAACCCCCAAAATAAAGCGTCGAGATTACGGCAGAGGAAACAAACATGTTGATGTATTCAGCGAAAAGGTAGAACCCCAATTTCATGCTGCTGTACTCCGTATGATATCCACCCACTAACTCGGTTTCGCATTCAGGTAAATCAAATGGCGTACGATTGCATTCCGCAAATGCGCAGACCAGGAAAATTACAAACCCAACTGGCTGGGTGACCACATTCCAAAAATTCCAGTCGTTGCCCACTCCACCTGCTTGCAGCTCCGTGATCTCTCTCAAGCTAAGCGTTCCCGTCATCATGATCAATGCTATGATGGATAACCCCATCCCGATTTCATAGCTGATCATTTGCGCCGACGCCCGAATGGCACCGAGCAACGAAAATTTATTATTGGAAGCCCACCCTCCTATCATGATACCGTATACTCCGATAGACACGACGGCAAACACATAGAGAATGCCAATGTTCAGATCTACAATTTGCAGGATGTAAGTTTCGCCACCGATGGTGAGCTTACTTCCCCACGGAATAACAACGCCCGCCATCAAGGCTGTGAGCATTGCTATACTAGGCCCCAGTACAAACAGCAACTTATTGGATACATTCGGGATGATTTCCTCTTTCATGATAAACTTCATGCCATCAGCAAGGGGCTGAAGGATGCCAAACGGCCCAGCCCGATCTGGACCGATACGATCCTGTAGAAATGCCGCTACTTTTCGTTCCGCATAAGTTGAATACGCAGCAACAAACAGCGTAATGGCAAATATTACCCCGACAAGAATGGCCTTATAAATCAGGAATGAAATCATGTCGTCAAGGACTGGTTTGGTTGAGGTAACTGTTTACCTTTTTCAAATTCTATTTGCCGATCAATCTCCTGCTTTAGTTTTAAGAGATCGGTCTTCTCATAATGATTCTGCGATATTACTGAATTTCGGTCAATATGCCTTGGCCCCTCGACCTGCCAATCGGTTAACTTTTTGTGATCGTAACGGCATTCATTGCAGATAAACTCTTTCACCTCACCATATTGATCTTTTCGTGCGGATACGCGCAGCACATCGTCGCCTTTCATGTAAAGCACTACTTTGCCACAACACTTATCACATGCGCGGTGCGCGTCTAGGGGCTTCGTGAACCAAACCCTGCTCTTAAATCTAAAGGTGTTATCCGTAAGCGCTCCCACCGGGCAGACGTCAATCATATTGCCGGAAAAATCATTATCAACTGCCTTCTGAATGTAAGTGCTGATTTCAGATGTATCACCCCTACCCAACACGCCATGGACACGTTTGTCAGTAAGTTGATCAGCCACAAAAGTACAACGGTAGCAAAGAATACAACGCGTCATGTGAAGCTTGATCTTGTCGCCGATATCAATCTTTTCAAATGTTCTTCTATCCTCTTCATAACGCGTCTTGGCAACGCCATGTTCGTATGCCAGGTTCTGTAGATCACATTCACCTGCCTGATCACATATCGGACAATCAAGTGGATGATTAATAAGTAAAAATTCAACAACACCTTTCCTGGCTTCGAGCACTTCAGGCGAAGTAATATTTTGTACCACCATTCCATCCATCACATTCGTGCGGCAAGAAGCAACAAGCTTAGGCATTGGGCGCGGATCTTTTGTTGAAGTCTGACTCACCCTTACCAAACACACGCGACATTTCCCACCTGAATCTTTCAGACTTGTATAATAACACATCGCCGGCGGAACTACGTCTCCTCCAATTTGGCGGGCGGCGTTGAGTATTGTCGTTCCCTCAGGCACTACCAATTCAACTCCGTCGATTGTTACTTTTACCATAGGTTCGTATCGGTTATCAGTTATCCGTATCGCTCACTTCGCTAAGTGTGTAGATAGTCTGAGGTTCCTCAATACCATTTCCACTTTTCGCTCTCAATAAATAATTTATAAAGCCATTTAACACAGCGAGGCATTCATTTACTTCCTTTCGTATTTCATTCAATTGGGCTTCAGTAACATATTTTTCTTCAGCCGCCACAATAAAATGATCTATTATTTCATAGCGCGAACCTCGGCTCTGTCGACAATACTGAATGTACTCCTGGTAATGAAATCTTCCAAAACCTTCAGCAATGTTTGCCGTAACAGATCGTGATGCTCTTAAAATCTGATCTATCAGCCTAAATTTTTCGTCAGCTGGAAAAGTCTTTACTAGTAAGGATAATTCCTTTCTCAAGGCAACGGCTTTTTTCCAGCAATCGAGTTTCATATGCTTTAACTATTAACGGATAACGGATAATTATTCACTGCTTCAAATTTTTCTGCTCTAAAAGGCTCCTTCTCGAAATGTTTAGGATCGGTCACTTTCTCAGGATATTTCACGTGGTACTCAAACTCTTCTCTAAAGTGACGAATGGCGCTAGCCACAGGCCAGGCTGCCGCGTCTCCCAATGGACAAATCGTATTGCCTTCAATTTTCTTGGCAACGTCCACTAACAAGTCGATGTCTGTCATATGGCCATGCCCGTGCTCTATACGGTGCAGAACTTTCTCCATCCAGCCGGTACCTTCACGGCAAGGACTGCATTGGCCGCATGACTCGTGATGATAAAAGCGGGTAAAAGTCCACAAGTTTCTAACAATACACGCGGTTTCGTCCATGACGATAAAACCGCCAGAGCCCAACATGGTACCGCTGACAAAACCACCCTCCCCTAGAGATTCATACGTCATAAGACGCGGTTCACCTTTTGCAGTCTTCAATATCAAATGTGCCGGCAAAATTGGAACTGAAGATCCTCCTGCCACGACTGCCTTTAATTTTCGTCCTTTCCAGATACCACCACAATACTCGTCGGAGTAAATAAATTCTTCCACTGGAAGACCTAATTCAATTTCATAAACTCCTGGCTTATTGATGTGTCCACTTGCCGAGATCAATTTTGTCCCATGGCTCTTCCCCACGCCAATCTGTGCATATTCATCTCCACCAAAATTGATAATGGGAACAACCGCTGTGATAGTTTCAACATTGTTCACGACCGTTGGCGCAGCATATAAGCCCGCTACTGCAGGGAACGGCGGCTTCAATCTCGGATTTCCGCGCTTGCCTTCAAGGGATTCAAGCAAGGCTGTTTCCTCACCACAAATGTATGCTCCCGCACCAGGGTGAACATATACGTCGAGGGAGTATGATGTTCCTAAAATATTCTGTCCAAGAAAGCCAGCGGCGTAAGCTTCCCCAATTGCCCTTTCAAGAATTCGAACGATGTACATGTACTCGCCGCGAATGTAGATGTAGGAGGTCCTGGCGCCGAGTGCATAACTCGATGTTATCATTCCCTCAATTAACAAATGAGGAATCTTCTCCATCAAGTACCTGTCCTTAAATGTTCCTGGCTCGCTTTCATCGGCATTGCAAACCAGGTATCGAGGCTTCTCCGATTTACGATCCAAAAAGCTCCATTTCAAACCTGCCGGAAATCCCGCTCCGCCTCTACCACGCAATCCGGATGTCTTTACTTCTTCCATCACAGCATCGGGAGTCATCGTCTTCAGTGCTTTTTCAACTGAAGCATAGCCACCATGCTTCCGATAAGTATCGAAAGTTTCTATACCGGGGACGTTGATATTCTCAAGAAGAAGTTTTCGGGGCATGGACAATAAATTTTGGTTAAGCAGTCAGCGATACGCCAGGCTGTAAGCTGTTGGCCGATCGCTGAATGCTCTATTTCATATAAGTTGTTCTCTCATTTTTAACACTCAAGTCCTCCAGGATAGCGTCTACCTTATCAGTTGTAAGATTCTCATGATACTGCGAACCACACTGTAGCATGGGCGCAGTTCCGCAAGAACCCAAACATTCAACCGTCTTTAAAGTGAACATCCCATCCGGTGATGTTTCGCCAACTTTAATTTTTAACCTGGACTCCAGATGTGCGACAATATCATCTGATCCACGTAACCAGCATGGCCCCGTCTGACAAACTTCAATCAAACATTTCCCTACAGGATTGAGGTTGTACATGGAATAAAAGGACGCCACTTCGTATACCTCGATAGGTTTGATCATTAATAATCCAGCGACATAGTCCATCACTTCAGGACTAAGCCATCCGTCAAACTCTGCTTGTGCCAAATGCAACACCGGCAGCAAAGCAGACTTTTGCTTACCCTCTGGATAGCGCTTAATGATCTTTTGTACTAATGCGAACGTCTTGTCAGAAAATTGCATGTATCCTACTATCTGTTAAAACCCATCATTATTAATCGTTATTTATTTGCCTAAGAGTCCAGTTCGCCCGCGATCACATTCATACTGCTCATGGTCAAAATAGCATCCGATAACATTGAGCCTTTTATCATTTCAGGATAGGCTTGATAAAAAATAAAGCAAGGTCTCCTGAAGTGAAGCCGAAACGGCGTCCGTCCCCCATCGCTTATCAGATAAAAACCAAGCTCTCCATTCCCTCCCTCCACGGAATGATAAACTTCACCTTTTGGAACATCCGTCTCCCCCATCACAATTTTGAAGTGATATATCAACGCCTCCATGTTATTATATACCTCTTCTTTAGGCGGCAAATAAAAATCTGGGACATCGGCGTGAAACGGTCCTTCCGGTAATTTGTCAATAGCCTGGCGGATAATGTTCAAGCTTTGCCACATTTCTTCCTGCCGTACCATAAATCGATCGTACACATCTCCGTTCTTTCCGATGGGAATGATGAAATCAAAATCCTGATAGGACGAATACGGTAAGGCTACCCGAACGTCATAGTCAACACCGGCGGCCCGGATGTTGGGTCCAGAGAAACTATAATTAAGCGCTTTCTCGGCTGTGATTCCTCCCACTCCTACGGTGCGATCAATAAATATTCTGTTTCGTTTCAGCAGGTTCTCGAACTCTTTCAATACCACGGGGAACTCTTTCAAGAATCTTTCGATCTTTTCCCAGGCCTTGGGCGAAAAATCCCGTTCAAATCCACCAATGCGGCCAACGTTTGACGTCAGGCGAGCACCACATATTTCCTCATAAATTTCGTACACCAATTCGCGCTGTTGAAACATGTACACAAAACCGGTTAGCGCCCCTGTGTCTACACCAATAACGGCGTTGCATATTAAGTGATCCGTGATGCGGGCAAGCTCCATGATAATAACGCGGAGGTATTGAACCCGCTTAGGAATTTCCACCTTCAACAGTTTTTCTACTGTCATATGCCACCCGATGTTATTGATAGGGGCTGAACAATAATTTAACCTGTCGGTTATCGGTGTTATTTGATAAAAGGGGCGACGTTCTGCTAGTTTTTCAAATGCACGATGAATGTAACCAATGGTTGGTGTAGCGTCCACGATAATCTCTCCGTCCATCTTCAGAACATTTTGAAAAATGCCGTGCGTGGCTGGATGCGTCGGACCCAGATTGAGGTAGGAATACTGCTTCTCCTCCTCTTGATAAAATTGATCTGTAGTTTCTTTTACTTCCATTTTTTATCGGCCAAACATCGAATCATTTTTATCCTGGCGGACCTGATCTTCTAACGGATACTCTTTTCGCATGGGAAAAATTATCATATCATCGACGTTGAGAATTCGTTTAAGATTTGGATGCCCTTCGAAGACTACGCCATAAAAATCGTACGTCTCGCGCTCCATCCAGTTTGCAGCCGCAAAAACCGGCGTGAGCGTAGGAACGGTCGGGCTAGCGACAGGTAGATAGATTTTCAATCGAAGCCTCACATTGGTATACAGATTGTGAAGCTGATACATGATCGCTATTTGTTCTAAGTCGGGATAATGAATTCCGCACAGCGTCGTGAGATATTGAAATTGCGTCTCTGGATGATCATACAATTCGCGAATAACTTCTACAATCTTATCCTTCTTCAGTGTAATGGTAAAAAAATCGAATACTGTTCCTGCATGCAAGATTTGATCTGCATATTTTTCTCCAAGTAGGCTTAAGATCTTATCCTGTTGGGCTACATCCATTATTCAATTCCGTAGGTATTCAGCATGGCTTTATACTCGTTCGAATCCCTTCTTCGCAACGATTCAGATTCTACCAGGTGCTGTATCTTAATGATTCCGTCAATAATTTGCTCCGGACGTGGTGGACAGCCCGGCACGTAAACGTCGACCGGGATGATCCGGTCGATACCCTGAAGTACACTGTACGTATCGAAAATCCCGCCGCTCGAGGCACAAGCGCCGACCGATAACACCCAACGTGGTTCAGCCATTTGCTCATAAACCTGTCGCAATACCGGTCCCATTTTTTTTGCTATTGTTCCCATTACCATCAACAAATCCGCTTGCCGAGGTGAGAAGCTTAATCGTTCGGAGCCAAAACGAGCAAGGTCATAATGCGCACCCATGGTTGCCATAAATTCGATTCCACAACAGGATGTAGCAAACGGCAACGGCCAGATTGAATTCTTTCTTGCTAACCCCACTACTTTTTCCAGGCTGGTGGCAAAAAATCCTGCTCCTTCGATACCAGCCGGTTTTTCCGCGATTTGAACGTTGCCTAACCCTGTTTCCATCAGTAAACTTAGTCCTCCCAGGTTAATGCTCCCTTTTTCCGGATATAGAAAAATCCAATGAGCAATGCTACAATAAATATGATCATCTCAATAAATCCATCGGATCCTAATTCCTTAAAATTAACAGCCCACGGATACATGAAAATTACCTCAATGTCGAACAGCACAAAAAGGATGGCCACCAAAAAGTACTTGATATTAAATGGAACCCTTGCGTTACCCTGAGGTTCAATGCCACATTCAAAGGACTCCAATTTTGTCTTAGTCTTCCTTTTCGGACCCAGCAGATGTGTAGCCACCATGGTTGTTCCAACGAAGCCAAGAGCAACGAGGAACATAAGCGCGATGGGAGCATATTGAATCAATCCGGGTTCATTCATGGGTTCGAAATTACAAAATATCTGCTCTAAACTTTTGCGTTATGATTCCTAAAATATTACACTGGAACCTGCACACGATTGTCCTTGTAAGCTAATACTTTTTGGCTGCTGGATAACGACGTTAAAACAAATTGTTCAGGGACATAATTCCTCCTAGTTTGCATTGTTTTTTTTGCTGCGGAAAAAAGAAACGACTAACGGTATGGCCGTGAGTAATATCATACCGAATACGATATACTCCAAATATTCAATCAGATTAGGGAAAGCGTTACCCAACAAATGCCCAGCCATTACCATCACAACAACCCAAACGGCGGCTCCAATAATATTGAAGATCAAAAATTTCTTAAAGTTGATATGGGTCATCCCCGCCAGGATAGGAACGAAAGTTCGGACTATTGGTAAAAACCTCCCTAAAACGAATGCCATCATTCCATGTCGCTGGTAGAACGATTCAGTCATTTCAATATATTTTTTCCTGTAAAAGAAATTGTCAGCACGATGCTCCAGATAACTCTTAGCCCATCGGCCCACAGCATATCCCACGCATGTCCCAGAAACCGCCGCAGCTATAAGCAAGATAATAAGCATGGTAACTGGAGTATCGAGGTAGGGTGATTCAGAAAGCAATCCCGCTGCGAATAACAGCGAATCTCCAGGTAAAAAAAATCCAAAAAAAACTCCCGTTTCAGCAAAAATGATCAATAGTAAAAGGACCAATCCTCCATACTGAATAAGTGCCTCAGGATTTACGAGTTCAGATAATGACATTACAAAATTGGTTAAGAATTGGAGACTTCTCGAATCGCAGCTCTCCAGTTAAAAATATCTCTACATGAATAAAATCAAACTTCCAATGCTTACGCTATGGAACAGTAGAGAAGGCATAAACATAAAAAACATTTCGCTGGTACCCATTCACAAAAAGGGATTTCAACCTTATGGAATTAACCAACTGAATGTCAACATAAGCATTTTGAATCCAACTCGTAATGAAAGTCATCTTTTTTAAAATATCAAAGAATACCCTTCCTCTGAATCGTTCCTGGGCTATTATTATTGTATCTGATGAATCTCCATCACAGGAAATTGAACTGTTCGATCTAGCATGACTGTTTCCTACCTGCATCCAGGAAATCATACTTATTCCAATAAGAAGCGCAACGCCTAATATTTTAAGTACTTTTCCTAGCTTTAAAGCAATTTTATTCATCTTAATCTGTAAAGGTAAAAGAAATTTTTTAGTACAGGCAAACGTTTGAATTCATTACGTTTGATAATCGACTTTGTCTCTACTATTGAGGCCCGCCGAGGGTCAAAGAGTTATTTCACATTGAATTCATGGCAGTACAGCAATCGCCCTACATCCCACTTGAGGTCACTCAAATCCGAAGCGATACCGCCAGCACAAAGTCGTTTATTTTAAAACAACTTAATGGAAATCCGATCCGTTATAAGCCAGGGCAATTTTTGACGCTGATTTTCAAAAAAAGGAACTCGGAAGAAAGAAGATCATATTCTATTTCATCCACCCCTGATTTAGGAGAACCTTTGACTATAACGATCAAAAGAATCGATAATGGGGAATTTTCACGCTATTTGTTTGATGTCGTGCAACAGGGTGACGTCCTGTACACAATCGGGGCTTCGGGCTATTTCACGTTGCCCGAAAACTTAGCGCATCATACGCAGCTTTTTTTCTTTGCCGCGGGTAGTGGTATCACCCCAATCCTTCCGCTGATCAAGACCGCATTACACTTAAATCCTCCTCGCCAGATTACTTTGCTCTATAGCAACCGTTCGGAAAGTGAAACGATCTTTATCGATCAATTAAAACTTCTCATCGACAATTTTCCAGCACAACTACAGGCAGAATTTTTGTTTAGCGCTTCACAAAATTTACTGAAGGCAAGACTGACGAAAATCCTCATAATTCAATATATCAAGGAAAAGGTTGCCAGAAAAAGCGAGGCACTTTTCTACATCTGCGGGCCCTTTCAATATATGCAGATGGCGACGATCGCATTGCTAACGGAAGGAATCCCAACAGAAAATATTAGAAAGGAAAATTTCAGCACGGAAAAGCCTGTCGTTAAGGAACTACCCCCAGACGTCGAGGTGCACAAGGTTCAAGTTGACGTTGAGGGAAAAAAATATAGGTTTGACGTTCAATACCCCATCACCATTCTCGAGGCTGCAAAGCAAAAAGGCATCATGCTCCCCTATAGCTGCGAAGCTGGAAAATGTGGAACCTGTTCAGCTACGTGCGTGCAAGGAAAAGTATGGCATTCATACAACGAAGTTTTAATGGATCGTGAATTACAAAAGGGAAGAATATTGACGTGTACAGGTTATCCGTATGGTGGGGAAGATGTGATAATTACCTTTCCAGAGCCCGGCTGACGTTATGATCGTTAAGTCCACAAACCTTTGCCGGAGGTTCGATCAATGGAATACTGGGTTGCATCCCCACTATACAAAAAATAATCGTTCGCCGCTCAGGCATACCGTGGATCGTATTTCTCCTCTTGTTTTGAATTTCCGTTTTAGTTTTTGGGTAGAATCTTCAAGACATCGGGACCCTAGTCACCGGTCATCAGGAAAACAATCATGCCTTTAGGACCGTGGGCGCCTAATACCAGCGACTGTTCTATATCAGCCGTTTTTGAGGGACCTGCAATGAAGGTCCCGTAGTCGTATGGATCGTAACCAATGCGTTCATAAGCTTCTTGAAGGGTTGGGACGACATCGTGTTTGTTAATAACCAGTGCGAGATATTGAGATATAAAGGGAATAGACCGGTCGCCCATCAACTTATCGGTAATCCACACAGCACCATTTTCAGCAACCCCGAAATGGCCCTTTAATATTGCGAGGTCAACGTTCTCGAAGGCGTGGGGATCATCAGAAAGTTGAGGAGTAAACCAAGGTAATTCAGGAATGGTTGAAAGAATTCGACCCGACGCCGAAAAGTTTTGTAAAACATATTGACTGAGGGCGGCCCAGTCTTTGACCTCCACTCCTTTTCCCCCGATCTTTTCCAATACGGCCACGAATTCCCCCGCATATTTCGCCTCCCCTTCCTGATTTTTTTTCAATTCAGGAAGTGGTTTTCCATTCGCGTTTGCCCGTGCAATATTGTTTAAGATCTTCTCCTTACTTCCCATCTTGTTTTTTATTCTGACGATACCAGGTATTGAAAGATTGAGCGGGTGGTTGTGGCATGTCGCGATGCTTATACCACGGGTTAAATTTATTGTTTATCAAAAACGGAAGATATTTCATTAAGGTGCGCCCGAGTGCGCCGCTCCATTTAAAGATTCCCGGGTTCGAAAGTATCGTTGCCATCCCTTTCATTCCCAAGGATTTTCCTGCATTCACGTGGCCATTTTTTACTAAGACCTGTCTCCATTTATACAACTGATCATGAATGTCAATCTTAACAGGACATACATTGCTGCACGATCCGCACAGCGTTGATGCAAACGGTAAGTCTGCGTATTTTTTCATATCAAGGCCTGGCGCTAAAATAGAACCGATAGGGCCTGCAATAGCGTAATGGTAACTATGACCGCCACTACGGCGATACACGGGACAGGTATTCATACAAGCACCACATCGTATACATTTTAATGCGTTTCTAAAATCTTCACTTTTCAATCTCTCGCTCCGTCCATTGTCAACAAGAACAATATGCATCTCCTGGCCTGCGCGAGGTTTTTTGAAATGACTTGAGTACGTTGTAATAGGCTGACCTGTTGCGCTTCGCGCCAACAATCGAAGAAAAATCCCAAGATGTTTTCGCTGGGGTATGATTTTTTCAATTCCCATACAGGCGATGTGCACATCAGCCAATTGTACACCAAGATCGGCGTTGCCTTCATTCGTACACACCACTATTTCACCCGTTTCTGCGACAGCAAAATTGACACCGGTAATGGCAATACGACTCGTCATAAAACGCTGGCGTAAATGTGCGCGGGCGGCAGCGGTAAGGAATTGAGGATCTGAATTTCCCGCGGGCGTCCCCAAATGCTGATGAAATAGTTCACCTATTTCTTCCTTTTTCCAGTGAATGCAAGGAAGCACAATGTGACTTGGAGGTTCATTCGCCAGTTGAACAATCCGCTCCCCTAAATCTGTATCTACAACGTCGACGCCATGCGCCTCCAGATATTCGTTGAGGTGACATTCTTCCGTGAGCATGGACTTGCTCTTGACAATTTGCCTGACGTCTTTTTTCCGGATAATGTCGTACACAATCGCATTATGTTCCTCCGGTGTAGCAGCCCAATGAACGTGAACGCCATTTTCCAAAACACGCTGCTCAAATTGAACGAGATAATCATGAAGGTTGCCGAGAACATTTTCCTTGATCTGCGATGCCTGCTCTCTTAACATCTCCCATTCCGGAATTTGCCACGCTGCTTTATCCCGCTTTTCGCGAATGAACCATAATGTTTTGTCATGCCAATTAACCCGCTGTTCGTCCTGATTAAAAACAGATGAACGCTGCGCGTGGTCTCCGGTATTTTGGCTTGTTCCCATCAGACCGTTGCATTTAATATTTCGGCGACGTGCGCCACCTTAATCTTACTTTTTTGCCTGCGCAGAATTCCATCCAGATGCATCAGGCACGACATATCGGTACCTGTGATAAATTCGACGCCCTGGGAACTGTGATCCTGCACACGGTCCACTCCCATCTTCACAGACACTGCTTCTTCGGTTACGCAAAAGGTGCCTCCAAAACCACAACACTCATCTTTGCGGTCGAGTGTAACCAGTGTTAGACCGTCAACCATATTCAGTAAGTTTTCCGTTTTAGAAAATGCAGGTCCTACGATCTCGGACATTTGCGAAAGCATCAAGCCACGCTGGCCATGGCAGCTCTGATGCAGTCCAACAACATGGGGGAACCGTGATTTGATGTCTTTAACCTGGAGGACATCCGTCAAAAATTCAGTGAGTTCGTATACTTTTCCCCTGATCGCGGAGGCCGCGGCCTCATTCGCATCAGAATGCAAATGATGTTTTACATGAAGAACGCAACTCCCCGAAGGGGATACTATAAAATCATTCTCTCGAAAATTGCTGATAAATAATTCATTGGTCGCTGTTGTCGTGTGTTCAAATCCAGCGTTGGCCATCGGTTGACCACAACAAGTCTGGTTGACAGGGTAAGTGACTTCGACGCCAAGTTTTTCCAGTAATCCAAGGGTTGCAATGGCTACCTGCGGATAAAACTGGTCAATATAGCATGGTATAAATAAGGCTACCCGCATACTGTTATTTAGAAAAATTTATGATCTAAATGTAATCATTAGAATCACATGAGACTCCAAAAAAAAAGGTTGGCTTTTACGCCAACCTTTCATTTGTTTTCAGAACCTCGACTTAGTTCTCCAAGCCAAGTTCCTTATATCTTTTTTCGATTCTCTTAATTTGATCTTGCATATCCAGGTCAATATAGATACCAGAAAGAGTATCCAATACTTCCTGGTCATCTGGTTTTATTTTCTCGGCCTTCTCCCAATATGGAAGGGCTATCTTTAATTTTTCTACGAGTACCTTATCAAGATCAAGTTTTTTCTTCTTGTCAGCAGCAGAGATACCCAGGTTTGCCATTTCTTTTTTGATGGCGGCGGCTTCACCGTACATTAGTTTAGCGAGATAGAGTTGAGCCTCAAAATATTGGGGGTCAATTCTTAATGCCTCTTCATAATTTTTCTTCGCTTCCGGCACATTGTTCAATGTTGCATTGGCGTAACCAAGGTAGAAATGAAGAATTTTATTGTTTGGTTCTTTCTTAATCGCGTTCTCCAAACCACTTTTCGCTTCATCAATCCTTTTTAAGTCGATGAGCAAACCAATTTCAACTTTTGGAAAATCCTGGTTTGCGGGGAACTTAGTCTTAGCTTCACGCACAAGTTTTAGCGCTTCTTCCTTATTTTCCTTAGGTCCACTGTTGATGTTGATCATAATGGAATACCCATCCGAAGATTTCCCACCAAGTTCGTTGTACTTTTGAAAATTGGTAAGTGCTTTGTCATATTGTTCCAGGCCATTGGACACAAAGCCTGCATAAAAAAATGCGGTTGTGTCAGTTGGCATAATCTCCTGAGCTTTTTCAAAATTCTTCAGCGCGCCTTCCAGGTCTTCTTCCTGATATTGTGATGCACCGGTGTTTAAGTATCCACCTTGCCACACCGCCATTTGTTGAGACTTCAAAACCGGAAGTCCATTGGCATCGGTGATGAATAATTCTTTGTCTTTTCCATTAAGTTCATCCGCTTTTTTAAAGGACGCAATGGCGGTCTTGTACGCATCCGTTGCGAGTCCCTTGTAGGCCTCGTTGGACGTTGTATCAATGGAAGCATAAACCAGCCCGTGATAATACCAGGCCTTCGGATCATTCATCATTTTTTCGTTCGTAATCGCTTGATCAATATTTGCTTTTGCCTCATCCAGTTTTCCTTCCTTCCAGGAATTCAGCGCTTTGTTGAGGTTGGGCTTAGGAGTCTTTTGTGCATAGACAGATACTGCAGCAAACATCAACAGTAAAAGTGTAAATCGTTTCATTGTAAGTACAGGTTTATAA
>Ga0111538_10006396_pt1 | contig 15946 bp, 18 predicted proteins | sample SoiMethybrSBSTD1_FD_79669 | JGI IMG/M metagenome (GOLD analysis project Ga0111538, IMG submission 79669) | Bulk soil microbial communities from a Populus tree surrounding site in Tennessee, USA - Soil MetaG P. TD hybrid SBSTD1 (version 2)... | ecosystem: Environmental > Terrestrial > Soil >...
CGCAACAATGCGGGGTGCCGATCGCTCCCGCGCCAAATTGGGGACGGACTCGCAGTACCAATCCCTCTGCGGCGTAGACCGGGCGGCCACCGCCTGACCCTACCCCATTTCATCCTGCGGGGTCAGCGGGCCGCCGCTCATGACCATTGGGGGGCCATTTCGGGGCCCCCCATTCAACTAGACGGACCTCTTGACCTGATCGGCCAGCTTGCAGAACGCGCAGAGGGTCCCGGTGGTCACCTGACCGCAGCGGACACACTCGTTGAGGGTGACGTTCTCGACCTGCTCGAAGGCCGCGCGGGCGCGGTCCAGGAAGCCGAAGAGGAAGTTGTGCTTGGCCCCGGGCGAGGCGTCTTCCATCCGGTTGAGCGTCTCTTTGTGGGCGATCGAGGTGGCGCCCACGGCGAAAGGACACTCTTCCACGATGTAGTCGATCTTCCGCACGAACGCATACGCCGCGGTTTCTCGCTCCGAGAGCCGGAAGAGCGGCTTGACGCGGCGGACCAGCTTGGGATGCGTGGACGGTAGCGCCGGCGACTGGCGCGGCAGCGCCTCCGTCCGCCAGTGCATGACGGAGCCGAAGAGCGTGGCCGCCTCGTCATCGAGGTTGTGGCCGGTGGCCACGACCGGCAGCCCCTCATCGAGCGCGACACGGTTCATCAAATAGCGCTTGCTGAGGCCGCACCCCGAGCAGGGCGGACGCCGCGTGACCTGCTTGATGACGGGCACCGGGGCGCCCACCTCGTCGGCCACCCGGCGGACGAGCAACGGCACGCCGCGGGCGGCGGCAAACGCCTCGCACTTGGCCCGGGACTCGACCGAGTAGTCGAAGATCCCGAGGTCGAGGTAGAGCCCGGTGGTCCGGTAGCCCTCGTCGATCAGCACGTCCCACAGCGCCAGCGAGTCCTTGCCGCCCGAGACGGCGACCAGCACCTGCTCGTCGCGCTCGAACATCCGGTAGCGCCGAATCGCCTCCCGGACCTGATTGCGGAAGAACTCCACGAAGTCGGGGGCGCAGAAGGCGGCGTTGTGCCGTCGCAGCTCGAGGATGGCCCGGTCCCCGCACTTGCGACACTTCACCGGGCGCCTCCGGACATCACCGGACGGAGCTCGATCGTCTCGGTGTCGCTCACGACCTGATCCGCGGTGATGAGCTCGTCGCCACGGATGACCAGCACGGTCTCCGGCAGGATCTCGAGCTCGCGAAGCACGTCCTTCACCCGGCGGTTGCCGGCCACCTCGACTTCCCGCTTGGGATTGCGGAGCATCACCTTCACCACGCTACTCCCGCGGAAACCCCGGTGACGCCTTGACCTCGCGCAGCTGCTGCAGGTGGGCGAGGTCGTGACTCGCTTGCAGACGCCACCACTGCCCGAGGTCCATCTCGCCCAGCCGGAAGTGCTTGAAGGTGAGGACGCGCGGGTCGCACTGCGCGAGCCGCTCGATCGACTGACGGCTCCGCTCCCGCGTGGCCCGCATCGTCGCCATCAGCTCACCGATCGACTTGCCGTGCGCCGGCCAGACGACGGGCGGCGCCTCGGCGGGTCCGGCCGCGCCACTCGGCACCGGGGCGAACTCGACGAGGTCGGGCGGAAACGCGGCCGCGCCGGCCGGCAGCTCCTTCAGCAGCTTCGTGGTCAGCTTGCCGGTGTTGATCTCGGCGAGCGTCAGATGATCGACGATCTCGCCGACGGACCAGTCACGCTCGCTCGGCTTCCAGTCGGCCTGCCGCTGGGAAAGTCGCTCCGCCTCGCGGAGCAGCTCCGCGCGGGCAGATTGCAGCTCGTCCCAGAGCCTCTCGACTGGTAGTGGCAGGGCCATCGGCACTCCTCGCGGCCGGCGGTGGACTTCGCTGGGCAGTATACCCGAAGATGTTGGCATGACCGACCGGCGGCGTGCTCTGGCCCGCACTGCGTGGCGCACCGTCTCGACCCGTCAGGTCTACGCCAATCCCTGGATCCGCCTCCGCGAGGACGTGGCCGAGCTTCCCGACGGCCGCACCACCCTCTACGGCGTGGTGGAGTGCAAACCCTGCGTCGGCGTGCTGCCGTTCCTCGACGCGCGGACCGTCGTGCTGGTCGGCCAGTATCGCTACGTCACGCGCGCGTTCAGCTGGGAGATGCCGACCGGAGCGATGCAGCCGGGCGAGGGCGAAGAAGCGGCGGTGCAGCGCGAGCTGGCCGAGGAGGCGGGCTACGAGGCGGAGCGGCTCGTGAAGCTCTGCGCCTTCGACAGCTCGAAGAGCGTGATGGAAGAGCGAGCCAACATCTATCTCGCCGAGGGGCTGCGCCCGGTGGTCCGCGAGGCCGACGCGACGGAGTTCATCGAGGTGCGCGCCTTCGCCTTCGACGAGGTGCTGCGGATGGTGGAGACGTCCGAGATCGTCGACGCCATGACGGTGGTCGCCGTGCTGCACGCCGCCCGGCGCCGCTGAGGTGGGTCCGCGACTCATCCGCGCGCTCGTGCGCGCGTTGCTCGCGGTGTTCTACCGGCGGGTGGACGTGGTCGGTCTCGAGCACGTCCCGGCCGCCGGGCCGCTGCTCGTCGCCGGCAACCATCAGAACGGCCTGGTGGACCCCATGCTCCTGATCGCGACGATGCCGCGCACGTTGCGTCCCCTGGCCAAGTCCAGTCTCTTTCGCCATCCGCTGATCGCTCCCTTCCTCGCCCTGGCGCACGCGCTCCCCGTCTACCGCCGCCAGGACGCCGACGGCGACACGTCGCGCAACGCGGAGACGTTTCGCGCGGTCTCGAGCGCCCTGACCCAGGGCCAGGCGATCGTGATCTTCCCCGAGGGCGTGAGCCAGCCCGAGCCAACGCTGAAGGCGCTCCGCACCGGCGCCGCTCGGCTGGTCCTGGAGGCCGAGGCCGCCGGCGCTCCGCCCGTCACGCTCTTGCCGGTGGGCATCGTCGTGAACGAGCCCGGCCGGTTTCGGGCCGGCCACGCGCTGGTGCTGATCGGCGCGCCGGTCCCGCTCGACGACTACCGCGTGCTCGCCTCGCGGGATCCCGTGGCGGCCGTGCGGATGCTCACCGATCGACTGACCGATGCCCTCCGGCATCAGATCGTCGAGGCCGAGGATCGCGAGACCCTGCGTCTGCTCCGGGTGATCGAGCGCGTGTGGCGCGAGGAGAGCGGGACCGCGCCGACGCCGCGCTCGGCCGTGTGGCTGCAGCGCGCGTCGCGCGCCTACCGCTGGCTGCGGACGACCGCGCCGTCCGACGTCGAGGACTTCCGGCGTGAGGTCGAGGAATACGCCGACGAGCTCGACCAGCTGGGCGTGCGCCCGGAGACGCTCGGACGACAGTACGCGCCGTCGGTGGTGGCCCGCTACACCGCGCGCGAAGTCGTCCCGCTCCTGCTGGGGCTGCCGCTGGCCGCGCTGGGCATGCTGCTGCACGCGCTGCCCTATCAGCTCCTCGCGCTCGGGATCCGCCTCGCCCGGCCCGACGCCGACACCGAGGCCACGTACAAGATCGCAGGTGGGGTCGTGATCTATCCCCTGACGTGGGCGTTCGAGGCCTGGCTCGTCCACCGTTTCGTGGGCACCAAGTGGCTCGTCGGCTTCCTGCTGGTGCTCTTGCCGGCTGGCTTCTTCGCGCTCGCCTGGCAGGCGCGATCGCAGAACGTGGCCCGGGAGGCTCGGGGCTTGCTGCACTTTCTCGCCCGGCGCGGGCTGCACGAGCGGCTCGTGGAGCGGCGCCAGGCGCTCGCGGAGGACATGGAGAGGCTGGCCGCCCGCGTCCCCGAGGCCGTGCTGGCCGGAGATGCCCTGTGACGCGGCTCGGCACCGTTCGCGCCTGGAGCCCGCACGGGCGCATCCGAATCCTCGTCGGCGTGGCGGCGGCCGGCGCCTTGGCCGCCGCGGTGTGGCCCCCGCAGCCTCAAGATCCCGCGTACCACAACTTCGCCGACCGTCGCGCCATGATGCAGATCCCGTACGCGCTGAACGTCCTCTCCAATCTGGGCTTTCTCCTGGCCGGCGCGTGGGCGTTCCTCCGGACGGCGCGCTCGACGCTCGTGGGATGGGAACGCGGCGCGGCCTGGCTCTTCGCCGCCGGCCTCGTGCTGACCGGTCTCGGCTCGGCCTGGTATCACTGGGCGCCCAGCAACGCGAGCCTCGTGTGGGACCGGCTGCCGCTGTCCGCGCTGTTCCCTACGGTCCTCGCCGTGGTGATCGGTGACCGCGTGAGCCGCACGGCCGGACGAACGCTCCTGGCGCCGCTCGCGCTGGGCGCCGTGGCAAGCGTGCTCTACTGGCAGCGGTACGACGACCTGCGGCCGTACGGGCTCGCCCAGTTCCTGCCGATGCTGCTCATCCCGCTGATGCTCGCGCTGTTCCCAGGGCAGCGGCCCACCGCGCCGCTGCTCGTCGGCGTGGTGATCTACGCGCTGGGCAAGGTGGCCGAGCTGAGCGACGGGCGGATCTTCGCCCTCGGTGGAATCGTCAGCGGACACACGATCAAGCACCTGCTGGCCGCCGTGGCCGCCGTGTTCATCGTGCGCTGGATGGTGGCCGGATCCCGGAACGCTACCCGGGGAGGACGCTCATGATGCGCGTGCTGCGGACCCGATGGCTCCTGGCCGCCATCCTGCTCGGCGTGCTGGTGACTCCGGCGACGAGCCAGCCGCAGTGCCCGGAGCCGCAAACTCTACGTGCTGCTGTCGCACGACTATCCGTGTCCGCTCATCCGCATCTGCTCCACGGACCACGGCATCTGCCTCATCCCCTTCACGGTGGCGCCCGGCACGCCGTGTCAGTGCCAGGCCTGGAACGGAGCGTGGATGGCGGGCGTCTGCGTTCACTGAGCGACGACGCGGCGCTAGCGCGTGGCCAGCACGATCGGGCCGGTCGGCTCGGCGACGCCGGCCTCCGGCTCGATGCTCACGGCAAAGCCCTTGGCCGGGGCGTCCCCCGTCGGCTCGAGCTTGCGCCGGCCCTGCCCTGACGCGTCGACCGTGAACACGCCGGCCGGGCGGGGCGCCGGACCGCCGAGGGTCCACGCCTCGTAGGTCTTGCCGGGGGGCAGCGGCGGCAGCTTGTCGACCACGAGGTAGCCGCCGGCGTGCTCGTGCCAGACGACGCGTCCGGTGGCCGCGGCGGCCGGACCGCTGCCGCGCAGCTCGACCACCTGGGTGGCGGAGTTGCCGAGGAGCGCGAGCGCGTGGCGGTACTCGCCGATCTGCGCCGTCAGCGTGGTGTCGCGGCGTCGCGCCTCCTCGCGGACCCGGCTGACCTCGCGCGCCATCTCGCCGATCTTGCCTTCGTAGCGGGAGGCGACGAACCCGCCGGTCAGCATGGCGCTCACCACCATCGCCGCCGCGGTGGCCGCCACCCACGGCACCCAGCTTCGCCGCTCGGCCCGGCGCGCGGCGGTGCCGTTGATACGGCGCAGCAGCTCGTCCTTCACCTCGGCGGGCGGGATCGCACGCGGTTCGGCCTGCGCCACCCGCGCCAGCGCCTCGTGCGATTCCCGCAGCGTCGTCCGGCAGCGGTCACAGCCGCCGGCCAGATGGGCTTCGAACTGCACGAGATCGTCGCCGTCGAGGGCGCCGACGGCGTAGACGGCGGCCAGGGTGTCGAACGGGTCGTGATTCATGTGGCGCGCCCCACGACTTCGCGGAGCCGCTCGAGGCCGAGGCGGATCCGGGTCTTGACCGTGCCCAGCGGCTGCTGCAGTCGCTCGGCGATCTCGGTCTGCGTCAGCCCCGCATAGTATGCGAGCTCGATCACCTCGCGCTGGGCCAGCGAGAGCTGGCTCAGCGCGCCCTGCACGACGTCGCGATCCGCCGCGCGCTCGGCCGCGTCGCCGCCGGCGACGTCGTCGGGCGCGGCCGCCAGCTTCTCGTCCACCGGGGCCACGAAGGTCTCGCCGCGTCGGCGGAGGGCGCGCACCCGGTCGATGGCCCGGGTCCGGGCGCGGGTGATCATCCACGCCTCGGGGGTGCCACGGCTGGGGTCATAGGTCGCCGCGCCCTGCCAGGCCTCCCAGAACACGTCCTGGAGCACGTCGGCCGCGTCGCTGCGGTCGCGGACAATTCTGACAATGAGTGGATAGACGAGCGAGGCGTAGCGATCATAGAACGAGCCGAACGCCTCGCGATCTCCGGCCGCCATGCGCCGGATCAGTGTCTCCCCCGCCATCGTCACCGTCCCTGAGTAACAGAGGGCGCTCATCATGACAAGGCGAAGGGCGTCCCCGCCGCCGCCTTCACCATGACTACGGATCGAGCAGGCCGCCGGATTCACCGGCGCCCAACGCCCCGGGCCGCCGGTGCTATGCTGAGGCGCCGTGAAATGGGTGCCGGAGACCACCGCCTACGACGAGGCCTTTGATCGCTCGGCCGCGCCGCGCTCGCACTACCGTCCGCTGGTCTCGACCCTCGAGTCGTTCACGCTGACCGAGATCGCCCGGCGGGAGCGGCTGCAGAAGATCTCGCTGGTCGACCAGGGCATCACCTTCACCGTGTACGGCGAGAAGGACGGTCTGGAGCGCATCTTCCCCTTCGACTTCGTGCCGCGCATCATCCCGGCCCGGGAGTGGGAGCGCATCGAGGCCGGGCTCATCCAGCGAGTGACCGCGCTGAATCTGTTCATCGCCGACGTCTACCAGGACCAGAAGTGTCTCAAGGACAAGGTGATCCCCGCCGAGCTGGTGCTCTCCCGCAAGGAGTACAAGCGCGAGCTGCTGCGGGTCACGCCGCCCCGGCAGATCTACACCCACGTGGTGGGCACCGACATCATCCGCAACGATCGCGGGGAGTTCCTCATCCTGGAGGACAACTGCCGCTGCCCGAGCGGGGTGTCGTACGTGCTGGAGAATCGCAACCTCCTGCACCGCGTGTTCCCCGAGTTCTTCACGCGCTATCCGGTCCGCTCGATCCGGGACTATCCGCGCCTGCTCCTGGACACGCTGCTGTGGTCGGCGTCGCGGGCCAGCGAGAATCCGGTGGCGGTGGTGCTCACGCCCGGCATCCACAATTCCGCCTACTTCGAGCACTCGTTCCTCGCCCGCGAGATGGGGGTGTTCCTGGTGGAGGGGCGCGACCTCATCGTCGAGGACAGCTACCTCTACATGCGCACCACCGACGGCCGCCAGCGGGTGGACGTCATCTACCGTCGGGTGGACGAGGACTTCCTCGACCCGCTGACGTTCCGCCGTACCAGCCTGCTCGGCGTGCCCGGGCTCATGAACGTGTACCGCGAGGGCAACGTGGCCATCGCCAACGCGCCCGGCGCCGGGGTGGCCGACGACAAGGCCGTGTACGCCTACATGCCCGCGCTCATCAAGTACTACCTCGACCAGGAGCCGCTGCTGGGTCAGGTGCCGACGTACGTCGGCCTGCGCAAGGACGACTTCGCGTACATGCGGGACCACCTGGCCTCGCTGGTGGTGAAGACCACCGGCGACTCCGGCGGCTACAACATGCTGATGGGGCCCTTCGCCACCCGCAAGGAGATCGACGCCTACGCCGGCCAGCTGAAGAAGGCGCCGGGCAACTACATCGCCCAGCCGCTGGTGGAGCTGTCGTCGCACCCGACCTGGGTCGACGGCTCCTTCGAGCCGCGGCGGATTGACCTGCGGCCCTTCATTCTCTATGGCGAGACGATTCGCGTGCTGCCAGGCGGCCTCACCCGCGTGGCGCTGCGTCCCGGCTCCTACGTCGTGAACTCCTCCCAGGGTGGCGGCAGCAAGGACACCTGGGTGCTGGCGCCGCGAGGGAGCTGAATGCTCTCCCGGGTCGCCGACGCGCTCTACTGGATGGGGCGCTACCTCGAGCGCAGCGAGAACATCACGCGGCTGCTGCTGGTCACCGAAGACATCTCCTCCGAGACGCAAGGGCTGGCCGAGCAGGTCGCCCAGTCGGCCTGGAAGGATCTGCTGGCCATCTTCCCCTCATCTCACGTGGGGCCGCCGGCGTCGGCCTTCGCGCCGACTTCGATGGCATACCTGGCCGGCTTCTACCTGGACGCCGGCAACCCCTACTCGGTGCACTATTCGCTGCGCCGGGCCCGCGAGAACGCCCGTTCGGTGCGTGAGGCCCTGACCGTCGAGGTCTTCCTGGCGCTGAACGAGACGTTCCGGGCCCTCGAGGCTCACGCGCGACGGGGTCTCGTCGATCCGCCGTCGTTCCGCGACGCGCTCACGAGCACGCACAAGGGCCTGTTCACCATCGTCGGAGCCATCGAGCACACGTTCACGCGCGATCAGGGGTGGCTCTTCCTCAAGCTGGGTGAATCGCTGGAGCGCATCTACCGTACCGCGCTGATCCTGAGAGCCAAGCTCCCGGGTCTGGCCGCGGCCGAGCCGCGGGCCGACGTGGCCCTCTATTACACACAGTGGCGCACGCTGCTCCGTGCGCTCGGCTCGCTGGAGAACTACCGGCGCTCGTACGGCGCCCGGCTGGAGCCGGAGCTGGTCGTGCCCTTCCTGCTGCTGGATCCTCACTCGCCCCGCTCGCTGCGGTACGGGCTGGAAGCGGTCAAAGACCAGCTGGAGCGCATCGCGGGCGGCCGTGAGCCGACGGCGGCGATGCGCTTGATCGGGCGGCTCCACGCGGACCTGTGCTATCAGGATCAGCGGGTGGCCGCGACGGGCGCCGACGCCGCGTTCCTCGAACGGGTCGTGGAGACCATGGGGCACGCCCATGACGCCCTCACCGCGCAGTACTTCGTCACCTGACCATGCTGCTCGACATCGAGCACCGGTTCGCGTTCGACTACGACGCTTACATCAGCGAATCGTTCATCGAGCTCCGGGTGCATCCCAAGACGACGGGCGACCAGACGGTCAACTCCTTCGTCCTGTCAGTGGGGCCGCCGACCCGCGTCCACCGCTTCCTCGACTGGAACGACAACGTCACGCACCACTTCACGATCACGCGCTTCCACAACCGGATCGAGGTGGCCAGCCGCTCCCTGGTCAGCACCCATCCGGCCGCGCCGACTATCGGCAGCATCACCGACCGGGTGCCGGCCGGCGATTTGCCCTATCCGCTGTTGGATTTTCTCGCCCTCGGCGGACCGGTGCAGGCAACGCCGGCGCTCCGCGCGGCCCACAAGGCCGCCACGCCCCGAAAGGGTGCGGCGCTCGGTGAGCACGTGCTGGCGGTGGGCCATCACCTGGCCAAGCACTTCGAGTACCGCAAGGACGTGACCGAGTACGACTCCACGACCGAGGACTTTCTCAAGATCCGGGCCGGGGTCTGCCAGGACTTCGCCCACCTGATGCTCGGCCTGCTGCGACAGAGCCAGATCCCCTGCCGCTACGTGAGCGGCTACCTGCACGTCGAGCGCCAGGACCAGGAGGTCTCGCAGAGTCACGCCTGGATCGAGTTCTGGGCGCCATCGCACGGGTGGATCCCGTTCGATCCCACGCACGACCGCGCCATCGACGAGCGCTACGTGGTCGTGGGTCACGGTCGCCACTACGACGACGTGCCGCCCAACAAGGGCATCTTCCGCGGCATCGCCAAGGAGGCGCTGCGGGCCGAGGTTCACACGCAACTCTCGACGGCCAGGACGCTACCCCAGCTCACGAGCGAGACGCGCCCGATCCCGATCCAGACCTTCCGCGAGGAGCCGGCTCGGCGATCCGCCCGCCCGGCCCTTCCGGTGGAAGACGAACAACAACAGCAGCAGCAGCAGTAACGGGGAGACCATGGACTTCGGACTGTTCTTTCTGATGCAGCGCGACGAGGCGTGGAGCGAGCAGCGCGTGTACGACGCAGCACTCGAGCAGATGCTGGCCGCCGAGCCGATGGGCTATCACTCGGTGTGGATCGCCGAGCATCACTTCAACGACTACGGCCTGTGTCCGACGCCGCCCGTACTGGCGTCGTTCCTCGCGGCCCGCACCCGGACGTTGCGGCTGGGGATGGGTGTGAGCCTGCTCCCGCTACACCATCCGATCGACCTGGCCGAGCAGCTCGCGGTGCTCGACGTGGTGAGCGGCGGTCGGCTCGACGTGGGCATCGGCCGCGGCGGCACGCTGCAGGACTACCAGACGTTCCAGTCCGATCGTGAGGACAGCCGGGCGCGCGTGGAGGAAGGCATCGCGCTGATCCAGCAGTGCTGGAGCGGCCAGCCCTTCGACTTCCGCGGCCGCTTCCACTCCGCCGAGCGGCTGCACGTGCGCCCGCGTCCGCTGCAGCGGCCGTACCCGCCCCTGTTCGTCGCCGCCAACAGCGAGGACAGCGTGCGCTCGGCCGCACGCATGGGCCTGCCGACGCTGTCGTCGTTCTTCGTACCGATCGCCGAGCTGCAGCGCCGCCGCGACGTCTATCGCGAGGAGGCGCTGGCCGCCGGCCACTCGCTGGCCGAGATCGAGCGGCTGGAGGCCCTCGCGTGGGGCATGCGCGTCGTGCACATCGCGGAGAGCCGGCAGGAGGCGATGCGCGTGACCGAGGGGCCGTTCATGGGCTACCAACACAAGATGGCGGTGCTGCGGACGGCCAGCACGGGCGGGTCGGTGCCCAACTCGTTCGATCGCACCTACGTGCGCCTGCGGCCGTTCCACGACTACATGCAGGACGGCCTCGCCCACTTCGGCACGCCCGACGAGGTCCGCGAGGGGCTGCGGAGCTACATGGAGGCCACTGGCCACCAGCGCATCATGCTGCTGATGGCGCTGCCCGGCCTGGAAGCCGGGCCCGCGCTGCGCTCGATGCGGCTGTTCGTCGACGAGGTCGCGCCGGCGCTGACCGCGGTCGCCCCGAAGTAGCGACCGCGGTCGAGCGCGGCGGGCGGCTCAGTCGCCCTTGTGCTCCTGCAGGCACTGCAGGGCCAGCCCACCGTGACTCCACGCCGCGCCCGCCGCCATCGCCATGGCCACGAACGTCGTCTCCGCGATCTCGGCGTCGGAGGCGCCCGCCGTCGCCGCCTTCTTGGTGTGGGCCTGGATGCACCACGGGCACTGCGTGATTTGCGCGATGCCCAGCGCGATGAGCTCCTTGGTCTTGCCGGGGATGGCGCCGTCCTTGAACGCCTGCTTGTCGAAGTCGAGAAACGCGCGGTAGGTCTCGGGCACCAGCTCGCGCATCTTCTTGAACTGCGTGGCCACGTTCACGCCGTGGAATTCCATGGACACTCTCCTTTGATCGCCGGGCTCAGACCGCCGGCCGGCGGGTGTGCCACGGCGTTGCCTGCTCGTAGGCGTGGCCCGCGCGCAGCACCGTGCCCTCCTCGAACGGCCGGCCGGCGAGCTGCAACGATAGCGGCAACCCCGACGACGAGAATCCGCACGGCAGCGCCAGGGTCGGCGAGCCGGTGAGGTTGAACGGCGGCATGTTGCTGCGCGGGAACCCGAGCTCGGGATCGAGCGCCCGGGTGAACGGCAGCGCCGGGAAGAGCGCGGTGGGGGTGGCCAGCATGTCCACCTCGCGGAGCACCGCCGCCACTTCCTGACCGATTTGAGCGCGGATCCGCTGAGCCTGCACGTACTCGCTGCCGGTGACGAGCCCGCCGGCCATCATCCGCTCGCGCAGCACGTTGCCGTACAGCTCGGGATGCGTGCGGAGATCGCGCTCGTGGTACGCGTACGCCTCGGCCAGCATGATCAGCAGGAAGGAGGGCGCGGCGGCCAGACTTGGGATGCGCACGTCGTGCACCTCGACGCCCAGCTGCCGCATGGTCGCCATCGCCGCCTCGAACGCGCGCTCGACCTCGGGATCGACCCCCTCGAAGAAGAAATTGCGCGGGACGGCGATGCGGAGGCCGCGGACGTCGCGTCCGATCGGCGCCAGGTAGTCGTCGACCGGCGCGCGGCTCGAGGCCGGATCGAGGGGGTCGTGCCCGGCCAGCGGCTGCAGCAGCAGCGCGCAGTCTTCCACGGTGCGCGCCATCGGCCCTGTGTGGTCGAGCGTCCACGACAGCGTCAGCACGCCGGCCCGGCTGCAGCGGCCGTACGTCGGCTTCAGGCCGACGATGCCGCAGAACGCTGCCGGCCCCCGGATCGAGCCGCCCGTGTCGGAGCCCGTCGCCCCATACACGAGCCCGGCCGCCAGCGCGGCGCCCGAGCCGCTGCTGGAGCCGCCCGGGATATGGTCGCGGTTCCACGGATTGCGCGCCGGCGGGAAGCGGTGGCCGGGAGCCTGGATCCCGAACGCGAACTCGTGGGTGATGAGCTTGCCCAGCATCACGGTCCCCGCCGCCTGCCAGCGCTGCACGCAGGTGGCGTCCTCGTCGGGGACCCAGTCGGCGAGCAGCGCCGAGCCGCCGGTGGTCCGGATGCCACGGGTGCAGTAGATGTCCTTGTGCGCGATGGGGATGCCGAGCAGCGGACGGTCGTCGCCCCGGCGCAGGTATTCCTCGGCCGCGCGGGCGTCGGCCAGAGCGCGATCGGCGGTCAGCGTGACATATGCGTTCAGCGCCGGATCGAGCTTCTCGATCCGCGCCAGCATGGCCTGCGTGACCTCGACCGGCGAGAGCTGGCGCGCGCGGTAGCGGCGGCCGAGCTCGCGGATGGTGCTGTAGGCGATCTCGTCGCTCATCGCGCGCCTCCATCCGGAGTGAAGCGCACCGCCGGCTCCACCGTCTTGACCGTGCGCGAGTCGAGCGCCCGCACGGGCACCAGCGCGTCGCTCAGCAGCTTGCGGACCATGCCCAGGCGATTGTCGGGGATCGTGAGCCCCGCGGCCTGGATCCGTGCGCGTAGCTCTTCCAGCGTCAGCTCATCCGCCATGGCTTGCTACCTCCTGGGGTCATCGCTTGAACGATCGCTCGAAGTGACGCTGCATCGCGTCGTCGAGTCCTTCGCGGAACTTGCGGTAGCGCTGCACGAATCGCTTGCCGGCGGGCGTCAGGCGCATCCCGCTGTGGGGACCGCCGCCCGGTCCCCGGATCACGAAGCTGAAGCCCGCCGCGTGCTCCAGCTCCCGGAGGTACCCCCACGCGTGACGATAGGACATCTGAAATTCCTTCGCCGCCCGGCGCAGGGAGCCGAGCTCCTCGATGAGCTCCAGCAGCCGAGCCCGGCCGTCGCCGAACTTGAGATCGTCACTGAAGGTGACCCACACCTTGAGCTTGGGCTTCATGCCGGTCCCGATCTTACGCAAGATGGGCCGCGGGGGCCACCGCGCCCGAGCGTCCCCGTCTCCCGTATACTTAGGGGCATGAACACCGCCAAGCCGACCGACACGGAGCTCAAGGCGAGGCTCACGCCCGCCCAGTACCAGGTCACCCAGTGCAGCGCCACCGAGCCGCCGTTCCGGAACGAGTTCTGGAACCACCACGAGGCGGGGATCTACGTCGACGTGGTCTCGGGTGAGCCGTTGTTCGCCTCCTCGGACAAGTTCGAATCGGGCACGGGCTGGCCGAGCTTCACGCGGCCGATCGAGGCCGAGAACGTCATCGAGCACACCGACGACTCGCACGGCATGCGACGGGTCGAGGTGCGCTCGCTGCAGGGCAACTCGCACCTCGGTCACCTGTTCCCCGACGGGCCCGGGCCGACCGGGCTGCGCTACTGCATCAACTCGGCGTCGCTGCGGTTCGTCCCGCTGGCCAAGCTCGAGGCGGAAGGGTACGGACAGTACCGGGCGCTGTTCGAGAAGACCCCGACGCGGCCCTAGCGGCGGACGACGCGCCGGGCTTTCAGCTCGAAGCGCGGGAGGCTGCCGGCGTCCACGGGGGCGACCTCCAGCCGGATGCCGAGCGTGGCGCGCAGCGCTTCTTGCACGCGGCGGGCTCCCCCCTCGCCGCCCTCTACTTCCAGCAGCAAACGAACCTCGTCGAGCTCGCCCTCGCGGAACACCTCGATGCGGAACTCCTCCACGGGGAAGCGACGGACGACGGCTTCGATCGCCGAGGGGAATACGTTGACGCCCCGCACGATCAGCATGTCGTCGAGGCGCCCCAGGATTCCGCCTTCCAGCCGCACGAACGTCCGGCCGCACGCGCACAGACCATCGGCCAGACGCACCCGGTCGCCGGTCCGGTAGCGGATCAGGGGCGAGCCCAGCCGCCCGAGATTGGTCAACACCAGCTCGCCCTCGCGGCTCGCGGCGCCCGTCCCGGGATCGATCACCTCCGCGATGAACTCCGACTCGTTGACGTGCAGGCCGGCCTGCGCCTGGCACTCGTAGCCGTATGCGCCCATCTCGGTCATGCCCGCGTGATCGAAGGCGCGCGCGCCCCAGCCCTCCTCGATGCGGGCACGCACGGCCGGGATACCGGCACCCGGCTCGCCGGCGTGCACGGTCACTCGCACCGGCAGCCGCGCCGCGTCGATTCCGCGCTCGCGTGCGATCTGCAGGAGGTGGAGCGCATACGAGGGCGTGCAGACGAGCACCGTGGCCCCGAGCGATTCCATGGCCGCCAGGCGCGTCGGTGAGTCCTGACCGCCGCCCGGGATCGCCAGGGCGCCCAGCGCCTGCGCCCCCTCGAACCCGGCCCAGAAGCCGATGAAGAGGCCGAACGAGAACGGAAAGAACACGCGGTCGTCGGGCCGCACGCCGGCCCCCGCCAGCACGAAGCCCCAGCAGCGCGCCCACCACTCCCACGACGCTTGCGTCTCGAGCCACCGCAGCGGCGTGCCGCTGGTGCCGGAGGTCTGGTGCACGCGCACGTAGCGCTCCAGCGGGTACGTCAGATCGGTCCCGAACGGCGGATGCGCGGCCTGGTCGGCGACCAGCTCGGCCTTGGTCGTCAGCGGCAGGCGCGCGAAGTCCTTCCAGTCCCGCAGGTCACACGCGGTGTCGAGACCCGCGGCACGCCAGCGGGTGGTCCAGAACGGATTGGCGCCCGCCACCTCGTCGAGGAGCGCGCGGAGGCGGCTCCACTGGTGGGCGCGCAGGCGCTCGGCGGGCAGTGTCTCCAGCGTCCGGTCGTACACGGAGCTTCAGGTCCGCAGCTTGTACCGCTGGATCTTGCCCGTCGACGTCTTCGGCAGCTCGGTCACGAACTCGATCCAGCGCGGATACTTGTACGGGGCGATCTTGTCCTTCACGAAGCCCTTGAGCTCCTCGGCCAGGCCGGGAGCGGCACCGGCCGGATCTTTCAAGACGACGAACGCCTGCGGCTTGACGAGCCGGTCTCCGTCCTCGCGCCCGACCACGGCGGCTTCCAGCACGGCCGGATGCTTGATGAGCGTGTTCTCCACCTCGATCGGCGACACCCAGATACCACCGACCTTGAGCATGTCGTCGGCGCGGCCGGCGTACCAGAAGTAGCCGTCGGCGTCCTGGTAGTACTTGTCACCGGTCTGGATCCAGGGACCAAAGAGCGTCTCCTTGGTCTTGTCGTGCTTGTTCCAGTAGTACGCCATGATCGAGTCGCCCTTGACGCGCAGGTTGCCGATCTCACCCTGGGGGACGGGGCGGGCGTCGTCGTCCACCACGATCGCCTCGTAGCCCGGCACCGGCTGGCCGGTCGCCCCGGGGCGCGTGGCGCCCGGACGGTTCGAGATGAAGATGTGGCAGATCTCGGTGGTGCCGATGCCGTCGATGATCTCGACGCCGTAGCGCTCGTGCCAGCGCTTGTAGAGCTCGTCGGGCAGCGCCTCGCCGGCCGATACGCACAGACGCAGGCTCGAGAGATCGTAGCGCTCCGCGTCCTTGGCCGCCAGCATCGACGCGTACAGCGTGGGAATGCCGAAGAACAGTGTGGCGCGATGACGGCTCAGCATCTCGAAGACGCTGTCGGGCGTCGGCCGATGCGGATAGAGGATGCTCTGGGCGCCCACGCCCATCGGGAAGTAGCCGGCGTTGCCGAGCCCGTAGGCGAAGAAGAGCTTGGCCGCGGAGTACACACGGTCACTCTCGCGGATGCCCAGGACCTGCTTGGCGTACGTCTCCTGACACACGACCATGTCGTGGTGTAGATGGACGGCCCCCTTGGGGAAGCCGGTCGAGCCCGAGGAGTAGAGCCAGAACGCGGCGTCGTCCCGCGAGGTCGGCGCCGCCGTCAGCGTGCTGCTGGCGCGCGCGATCCGATCCTCCCAGGAC
>Ga0111538_10006397_pt1 | contig 15944 bp, 11 predicted proteins | sample SoiMethybrSBSTD1_FD_79669 | JGI IMG/M metagenome (GOLD analysis project Ga0111538, IMG submission 79669) | Bulk soil microbial communities from a Populus tree surrounding site in Tennessee, USA - Soil MetaG P. TD hybrid SBSTD1 (version 2)... | ecosystem: Environmental > Terrestrial > Soil >...
GAATTCGAACCCGACAGATCGAGTAACAGGACCAGATCAAACGGAGCATCCGCGGCTGCGAAAAACGAGATCTCCTGTGGCTCACCATCTTCCAGCACGACGAAATCTTTTTGCCCCAACGGCGGAATGGTCTTGTTCGGACCAGCGCCGATCACGCTGACTTTCAGATCGACCAGATCCGAATCGATGCGGATCGTCTCAACCGGATCCTGCCCGCGCGGATCCTGCCCGCGGACGAGACCCAGGAAAAACACGCACACAACCAAACTCGCGACGATACAGAAACGAGCGGGCGCTGCCGTTCTGAAGTTAATTTGCATAGTAGCCACGTTTGCCGCGTGCTACCGCATTCGGGCGACTAACACCAATCTTAATTGCTCGCCACTGTCCGTCGCGAGCAGCATTTGAGGGCTTGTAAGCCAAACTATAAACCGTTCCGAGATCGGCGACCACCTGTTCGTAGGCACCGGCGAGATCGGTGAGACGTTCGACCGGGTAGAACACTCCCCCTCCGGTGTCGGCCATCTCCTTCATCCGATCGTGACCCGCATCGAACGCTTCGGGCTGCGTGTCCTCCGGACTCATCGCCTCATACTCGGTGTTGAGCCATAACGTGTACAGGACACCATCGAATTCCTGGATGTTCCTCAGCGTCTCCCGGTAGGAAATCTGAGAACCGATCTGACCGCTGATTCCGGGAATGGTTCCATCCAACCCGTCGCTCATTACCACGATTGCCGCGCGACGCGAATTGTTGGCGTCCTTTTTGATCTGACTCATCGTGAAGTTTATCGCGTCATACAGCTTCGTGTCTCCCCGGGCCGTGTCCATTGACTCGATTCGCTGCCGCAGGAGGTCGCGGTCGGCTGTAAGTCCGGAGACGATCGTCGACGTTCCCGCGAAAGTGATCACCGCGATTCGATCGGCGGGCCGAGCGGCGTTGACGAAACGAAGCGCCGCTGCGCGAATCAGTTTCACGACTTCCTTCGTTGAACCTGAAAGATCGATCAGAAGCACAAGATCGAACGGCGCCGACGAAGATTCGAATTGCACGACGTTCTGTTCCTGACCATCTTCGAAGAGCCGGAAGTCTGATTGGACCAATCCCGCGAAGCCGCGACTGGTGCTGCGATCGATGACGCTGACGTTGAGCGTTACGAGTTGCGAGTCGACGCGGATGATGTCGCCTTCGCTGATCTCTACGTTGTCCGCTTTGTCGGCCGGAGTTCCCGCCGGCGTCCTTGCGTTATCTGCGCCGATCAATTTGGGTGCGACGTCTACAGAAACCTGTGTAGTCGGTTTCACATAGGCCTGACCGTCCCACGTGGTGATCTCGACACTGGCGGGGATCTTCAGGTTCAGATGGATTGGAACGGCCGGATCGGTCGGGCGACGGACCACGTTGATCGTCACCAGAGCACCACGATTGTCGATGAGTATTGGCGAACGAGTAAGAGTCGCGGAGCCGTCGATCGCGGTCGACACCGTGACGTAATTCCGGTCCCAGACTTCGACCGACACTTTGCCGAAGTCGTTGCGAACCTTCAGTTGCGCACGGGCCGGCACATCGATGCGAATCTCGTCGAAATGGGCGCCTGAAACTGTCGTCGGGAAGAGAAGCGCGGCTAGAATTAGAAAACGCAACATAGCCAACCGCCACAGATTATACAGATCAGGGCTCGATGAGATCGAGCATCGAGGTCCCATCCCGAGCAGGCGGCGGGGCATCACGGGATGGCGGAGGCGCACCGGCAAGGTCTGAAATCTTGAGCAAAAGGTTGTTCTGGTTGGTGGCGTAGGGCAATGCGGTTTCAATGCTCACGACGCCGTCGCGGATAAATTGTTCGATGACGTTATCAAACGTCTGCATTCCATCCAATTCGCCCTGTTCCATCGCGTCGATCAGCGACTTCCCTTCCGCCTCGCCTTTCTCGATGTACTCCCTTGTACGCATCGTCGACTTCAGAATCTCGATGGCGGCGATTCGTCCTTTGCCGTCGCCGAGCGGGATCAATCGTTGCGAAACAATGAAACGAAACGACTGCGCGACTCGCGTCCTGATCGCTTTTTCCTCGTTTTTGGGAAAGACGCCGATGATGCGGTCGACAGTTTTCGAGGCGTCGATCGTGTGCAGCGTCGAAAGCACGAGGTGACCGGTTTCGGCGGCTTCGAGCGCGACTTCAATCGTCTCGCGGTCGCGCATCTCGCCGACCAGGATCACTTTTGGCGCCTGACGCAACGCAGCGCGCAGGGCGATAGAGAAACTCGGCGTGTCCGAATGCAGCTCACGCTGGTGAATCGTCGAGTTCTTGTGCATGTGCAGAAACTCGATCGGGTCCTCGATGGTGACTATGTGGTAGTAGTGCAGTTCATTGATCAAATCGATGATGGCCGCGAGCGTCGAGCTTTTGCCGCTGCCGGTTGGACCAGTCACCAGCACGATGCCGTTCTTGAGATCCGCAATGTCCTTCAACGCGTCGGGGAGATTGAAATCGCTGAACCGCGGCGGACGCATCGGAATCACGCGCATGACGATCGCGTGCGTACCGCGCTGCCGGAAGATATTGACGCGGAAACGCGCGTCGCCCGGCACGCTGAACGACAAGTCGGCGGAGCCGGTCTTTTCCAGACTGTCGATCGCCGCCTGTTGATTGCCGAGAATCAACTTCGCGATTCCCGCGGTGTGTTGCGGCAACAGTTTTTCCAGCCCGGCAATGCGCACCGGGACCAGTTTGCCTGCCAACTCGATTTGCGGTGGCCGTCCCGGACTGAAAATCAGATCGCTGACTTTGTCGGAGGCCCGCAACATCTCTCTCAAAACAGCCATGAAATTTAGTGGCGGCGGGCTCGGGGGTTGTTGAGTGACAGAGATCGTCGATTGTTCGCTACTCATTTTTCGTTTTGGAACTTTTCACCGTGCTCGGGCGTCAAAAAGGCAGGTGAAAGAGAGTGAGAATATTTGCACTCCGAAGAACAAACTACTTTCATGTTGCGTACATCAAAGTTGTCGCTTTGAAAGAAACACGGTGAACAGAGAATTGGGCCGTGTGGTTGATTTTTAACAAGAAAGGCGCTGGACACATGGCAACGTACAGAGATCCTGTGAGCTGCTTTGCACCACTTGAAGTAATCGAGCGCCTGCTAGAAATTCGTGTTGAAGCGGGTTACTCGCCTGCCGTATATCTTCTTTCCCCCGATGATTTGGCAGACTATCTCGATGCATATGGCTTCGACGTCTATGCTTTATCGGAGGCTGAAGCTGAGTTTCACTTCGGCGATTATCGGGCTCCGTTGGCGCCGGGCGGTGATCATGCCCATTGCTCGCTAACGGCACATTAACCTTAACATAATCCGTGCTCCCCCACACGGATTATTGCTCTAAGGCCTTGATAACAAAAAACGTCACGTCGTCCGTCGCCCCTGCACTCGCGGTCCACTGCAAAACAGACATCTGAATACTCGCGATCATCTCGCGCGCGGGTCTGTCGCGTGATTCCTTCACCGCGTCCACCAACCGTTCGCGGCCAAACTCTTCGCCTGATGGGCTTTCTGCTTCCGTCGCGCCATCGGTGTACAGCACGAACACATCACCCGGTTCCAACACCACGTGATTCTCGTGATAACGGGTGTGCTGGAACATACCCAGGGGCTGTTCTCCCTCCGGGATGAAACGACTCTCGCCGTTTGCCTTCATGAGGAGCGGAGGATTATGTCCGCCGTTGGAGTACGACAGAGTTCTGTTCGACGCGTCCAAAATCCCGTAGATCGCCGTCACGAACTGGTTTCGCTCAATCGACTCCCAAAGCAGGTAGTTCACTTTCGCCATCGAGATGTGCGTCGCGTAACCGATGTGGCTCGCCGCTCGCAGACTCGCTCGCAGGAACGCCATCAGAATCGCCGCCGGCACGCCTTTGCCCGACACGTCGGCAATGACGATGCCGATCTGGTCCTCGTAAATGCGGACCCAATCGTAGTAGTCGCCCGAGACTTCCTCGGTCGGAAAGTTGTACGCACTGATGTCGAAGCCTGCCAGCTCAGGATCTCCGGGCGGCAGCAGCTCCAACTGGACCTGGCGCGCGACTTCGAGTTGACCCTGCAATCTCTTCTTCTCGATCAACTGCTCGTGCAGCTCGACCTTTTCGATGATGATCGCCACCTGCGACGCGAGCAGCGTGAGCACTTCGAGATCGTTGTCGGAATAGGCGTTGAGTTCGTCGCTTTCGAGATCGAAGCAGCCGATTACTTCGTCGTTGGAAATGATCGGCGCGACCATCTCGGAGCGCGTACGGTCGCGCGCGTTCACGTAGACGGGATCGTTTCGGACGTCGTTCGAGATGATCGGCTTCCCGGTCAACGCCACGCTGCCGAGAAATCCTTCGCCGAGCTTCAGGTGCAGATCGTAAAGTTCTTCGACGTCGTAACCGCGAACTGCTTCCGCCTTGAAACTGCAGGGTTCTTCACCTTCCGGCGCTTCGGCTTCGGGCACTTCGTCTTTGTCGACGCATTCGACGAGAAAGATTCCGGCGGCGTCGTAAGGGATTAGGGAATCGAGCGTGTCCATCACCAGGTTCAGCACTTCCTGGAGGTCCAGCGAGCGGCTGATCTTTTTGGTGATGTCGAGCAGCATTCGCAGCTTGTCGATCGTGGTCAGGCCATGCGCTGCTGCGTCTCTTACTTGTTCAGTCATTGGCGGTCTATTTTATCTGAAATCTTTGTACTCGCGCCAAAGGTGCGTCACCTTCATTCGATACTCGACCAGTTCGCGGCTGACACGAAAATGCGCCGCGACCTCTCGCACTGCTTTTCCCTGTAACAGCAACCTCTTCAACGAAGCATATGGGACCAGCGCGGCGGCGCCGACGCCATAGGCTTCTTCTTCGTCGGCCTTGCGGTAGTCGCGATTCATCACTTTGCCCCGTTCGTCTTTCGTGACGATCGAAAGGCGATTTGGTTGATGGGCCAAAAACACGTGACAGATCTCTTCCATCAGCGTTGCTTTCGTACGCGCTGGACCATGGTTCGGATTGAGAATCACCAGCTTCATTCCGTTGGGCAACGTACACGCGCCGCCGGACCAGGCTTCGCTTGCTGGTCCAAGCAGATGTTCGCGGGCGGCGTTGCTGAGGCCCTGGACTTTCTCGAAGTCGAGCACGATCAGGTTGGCAAACCGGGCAAGGTCAAAAGGATTGAGAGGCAAGTCAGGCCGCACGCGGGCGAAGTCACGCAGGGCCATGGCTTTGAGTTCGAAGTTTCGCCACTTTTCACCTGGAGGTAGGTCGCCAAGCTGCACCGGCTGAGTATAACGGTTAGCGTCGCTTCTTCGAGGTCTTTTCGCCGCCGCTCTTGCTGAACTGCGTGTACGCAACGCGGAAGAGTTCCGACAGCGCCGAGGCCGTTTCCGGTGTGAGATTGCGATCTGCGCGCAGGTGGGCCTCAACGATCTCGGGCGTTGGTTCCTGCGGGTAGTAAACAACGGGCGGCGCTGCTTCTGCCTGGTTTTGTCGTCCGCTGAGGATTCGCTCCATCGGCACGTCGAGCCACGACGTGAGGCGCGCGATGTTGTCGGCGTCGGGCTTGCCGGTGCCGTTCTCAATGCGCGACAGCGTCGAGGCCGAGACGGAGGTGCGAGTGGCGACGTCGCGGAGGCTGAGTCCGAGCTCCTCGCGACGCCGGCGGACAGCGCGTCCGAGCTCTTCGGTGTTGACGAGCGGCTTGGAGGTTCGATTGGTGCGTTTCATACCGGCAGAACGTATCACACTGCGGGTTTTAGACGCAAGACTCTGTTTTATGCTTGAAACAGTAATCACAAAAGGCACAAGACTCTTCCTCTATTCTTAATTCCTGTGCCTTTTGTGCCTTTTGTGGCTAAGGTCTGATGCTGGCGTCGGCAGTGCCGCGAGCGAGGTTGCGCGCTTTCGGTAACACGTCGACTGCTTTCGACACTTGCGGATCGTCCATCGTGATGAAGACGCGATCCCCGATAACGCGGCCATACGCCGCCGTCACCAGATTGAATCGCAGTTCGAGCTCGACGAAAGAGCGGTATTTATCGACCGTCGCCGGTGTGATGTTATAAGCCGGATCGTTAGCGACGAAATCGCGAAACGCGCGGTACATCGCATCGGTAACGCGGTACTCGTCATTCGTGAGATCGTGGTCGTAGAGACTGCGCGAGATCTTGCTCGACTCCAATCCACGCACTCGACCGTTTACCAGGTCGCGAGTGAACGAAAAGATCGGACTCAGCATGCGGCGCTGCGTAATATTGACGGTCCGCGGGTTAACATTCTCGTCAGGCGTGATGCCGCCGCCACCGTAAACCGCGCGACCAGTGTCGGTCTTCCGCTCCGGACCCGACGGTTTCGCCGGTTCCTGCTTCGGATCGCGCGCGATGCCCGCACCGTGCGTGTAGTAGTCGTAGAATCCGCCATTCGAGTAATCACGTTGAATCAAGCGGCCCGAAGGCGTGAAGTACTTCGCGGAAGTGAGCGTCAGGCCCGCGCCGTAGTCGAGCGGAATGATGCTTTGGACCAGGCCTTTACCGAAACTCGTTTGACCCACAATCAACGCGCGATCGTGGTCCTGCATCGCGCCCGCGACGATCTCCGACGCTGACGCCGTGTTCTCGTTGATCAGGATCACGAGCGGCGTCGTGTTTGGAGTATTGTTTTTCGACTCGAAACTGTTATCCCGATAACCGTTGCGCCCCTTTTGCGTCAGGATTAACTGGCCGCTCGGCAGAAACACTTCCGCCACATGAATCGCCTGGTCCAAAAACCCGCCCGGATTGTTCCGCAGATCCAGCACCAGCGACTTCATCCCCTTCGCGCCGAGCCGATCTATTGCGTCGACCAGTTCGTCGCTCGTGGTGTAGTTGAACCCGCGCGTCATGTCGATATAACCGACACCGGGGCGAAGCATGTAAGCATCAGGAATAGACGGTTGCGGCACCGCGTCGCGGACGATTTCAACTTTCTCGAGCCGTTTGTCAGCAGCACGTTCGAGCGTCAGCCTGACGGTCGATCCGCGTGGACCACGAATCTTGTCGCGTACTTCCAGCGAGGTTTTGCCGGTCATCGCGACGCCGTCGACTTCCACGATCCGATCGCCATAGCGCAAACCTGCCTTGCTCGCGGGCGATCCGTCGAACGTCGCAGTGATGTACGTGTCAGCCTGTTCCTTGTAGATGTAATTCTGAATCGAGGCGCCGATGCCGAAGTATTCGGAACGCTGGTCGGTCTTCAGTTCTTCAAACTCTTCGCGGTCGTAGTAGTTGGAATGCGGATCGAGCGAGCGCAGCATGCCGATGATCGACGACTTGAAGACGTCGTTGTAGTTGAGCTTCCTGCCGTCGACATATTGTTCCTGAACGAGCTTCAGCGCTTCGTCGAAGTCGCGCTGAATGGAGGCGAGCTTGGGATCCGACACCGGCCTTGGCCGGCGTCCCACCGTGCGTCCATCGAGCGTACCGGGCTTTTGTGCAAAAACAAAACTCGGTGCGACGAGGGAGAGAACCAGGAGGACTAGAGTTAACAGCTTCGGAAATCTTTTCATGAGACCTCGAATCTACGTTCCCAAACTTCGTCTGGCAATATAACGGATGCCCAGTTGACCGGGCAAGAACGTGAGCGTTCCAGAAACACGATCGTACCCATTTAGCGTTGCTTGACGGGTGTTTCCCGCGCTCCGTAGAATGAACTTCCAAATGACGACAATCGTAAGAACGGACGGTAAGAATTCGGAGTCACCAAAGGAGTCTTTACGAAAATGAGCAGTCCGTATCACAAGGAAGAGCAGCCCATGCCGGAACGAGTAGACGATTTAATGCTACGCGACGATCCAGACCCAAATAACGACGAGAGTAATCGAGCCGCATCGTCAGTCCGCGATATTGCTTCGCGTATTCCGGAATCGTTGAGCGCCATCGGGCGCGACATCAGTAGGACCATCGAGAAGGCCATCTCGGCGAAAGACGATTACGTAGTCGCCGTGAAAGTCACTCCTGAGTCGCAGGAGAAACTCGAGGCCCTGGTCCAGGCCGGCGTCTTTCGCAATCGCGCGGAAGCGGCAGGCTTCCTGATCGAAGAAGGCATCAAGACTCAGTCGGCTTTGTTCGAACGCGTGAGACAGAAACTGTCGGAGATCGAACGACTGCGCGCGGAACTTCGCGGCCTGATAGCCGACAGAACGGTTTAAGGTCCCAATAACGGCGCGCCGAGCAATGCGCCCCGCTCGAGCGCCAGAGAAAATTAACTTCCCCCCGAAGCAGTGCTTTACCATTCCTCTCGATTGGTAAAGCACGCCTTTGTTTTCGGCAGAGAAAGCACCTCGTGGCAGAAACATTTCAACTACCACCTACTGCGCTCGAAGAGTATACGCTGGCCAACGGTCTGCGCGTCGTTTTTAGTCCGGACCATGCCATGCCCGTTGTATCTATCGCCGTCTATTACGACGTCGGCTCGCGCAATGAACGGGAAGGCCGCACAGGTTTTGCGCACCTGTTCGAACACATGATGTTCCAGGGATCGGAGAACGTTCCCAAAGCCGCGCATTTTCAGTACATCTTCAACGCCGGCGGCACGATGAATGGCACCACGTCGACCGAACGCACGAACTACTTCGAAACTCTTCCCTCAAACTACCTGCCGCTCGCCCTCTGGCTCGAGAGCGATCGCATGCGCTCACTGAAGGTCACGCAGGAGAACCTCGACAATCAGCGCAGCGCGGTCCAGGAAGAAAAACGGTTACGCTACGACAATCAACCGTACGTCACGGCGTTTCTGCGCATGAACGAAATGATATTCGTTAATTCCGCGAACGCTCACTCGACAATTGGCTCGATGGAAGATCTCGACGCAGCCACGATCGACGACGTACGTGAGTTCTTCCGCATTTATTACGCGCCTAACAACGCCGTGATGTCGATCGTCGGCGACTTCGACGTCGCCGAAGCACGCGCGCTCGTGGAGAAATATTTTTCCGGTATCCCAGCCCAACCAGTGCCGCCAAGCGTCGACGTTTCCGAACCGGAAGAAGTCGCATTCCGCAACGAGACATTCCCGGATCCGCTCGCTCCGGCGCCGGCGTTTGTCCTCGGCTGGAAGATTCCCACGCGGCGCACGAGGGAGTTTTACGCTTTGTCACTTGGCGGCACATTGTTATTCGAAGGCGATAGCTCGCGGTTGTATCAAAAGCTGGTGAAGGGCGACGAGTCGGTCATCTCGATCGAGGGTGGACTTGACGAACGTCGTGGTCCATCGGCGTTCTTCATCTTCGCGCTGCCCAAGCCAGGGCAGGACCCGGAAGCGATTCGACAGCAAATCTTTCAGGAGATCAGTCTCATCGCGACTGAAGGTCCAACTGACGACGAAATGGAGAAACTGCGCAACTCGCTTTGTAACGATGCAGTCCGCGGACGCCAGTCGACGATGTATCGCGCGCAGCGTCTCGCGGAGTTTGCGCTTTACGATTCGGATCCGCGGCTGATCGATTCCGAGTTGGACCACTATCTCAGCATCACTGCTTCAGACATCAAAGACGCCATAGCCCGTTACATCGACGTCGACAACCGCATTTTCCTCGACATCGTTCCGTCAATCGCGGAAGAAGCTGAGGCCGTTGCCGCCTCGCCGCATCCTCCTGGCGCTCCGCATCAACCCGCGGCGCCTTCACCCCAGATTCCTGACGCGCCTCCTCCCGAACCTGAGTCGCCCATGAAAGTGGAGATGCCACAAATAAAACCGGCAGCTCCCGTTGAGCAACCAAGCGACCCGGCTGACGTTCCGCCGCAAACGAAACCTGGATCCGGACCGTTACATCCGTAGGTACACATGATCGAGCCAGAAACCTTTCGTAGGCAGGCGCCGCCGCCGCTACAACCACACCCGATTACTATTCCCGCGGCGCGCGAGGTCGTGCTGCCTAATGGCCTGACTGTTGTAGTCGTCGAAGACCACCGGCTGCCACTTGTGAGTTATCGTCTCGCGTTTCGCGTCGGCGGCGCTTTCGATCCGCCCGGACTGCCCGGACTTATCGATCTGCTGGCCGGACTTTTGCCGGAAGGCACGACGTCGAGAACGAGCCGGGAAATTGCGGAAGAAGTCGCGCGCATGGGCGCGAGCTTGTCGGCGGGAGCAAACTCCGATTACACGATCGTCGCAGCGTCCGCGTTGGCGCAATTCAACGATCGCATACTCGAGTTGATGGCTGACGTCGTTTTGAACCCGTCGTTTCCTGAGAACGAGGTTGAACTCGCGCGACAGAATACGAAGGAGAGCCTGCGGCAACAGCGTGCGCAACCAGCGTTTCTCGCGAGCGAGATGGTGTCGCGAGTGATGTTTGGCGCTCATCCGTATTCGATCGTGGCGCCGACTCCGGAATCGATCGATCGTTCCTCGCGCGAGGAGTTCGTCAACTTTCACAAGAGCAAGATCGTTCCGAACAGTGCCGTCTTCATCATCGTCGGCGACGTTCGATACGACGATGTTCTGCGGCGAATCGAGTCGCTTTATTCGACGTGGGAACGAGGAGCAGAGATCGTCACGGATTTTCCCGCGCCGCCAATCAGAACGAAGCGGACTGCGTATCTCATCGATCGTCCCGGTTCAGCGCAATCAAACATCGTCATCGCCAACAGCGGCATTACGCGCACCAGTCCCGACTACTTTCCGCTGCTGTTGATGCACACAGTGCTCGGCGCGAATGCGTCGTCGCGTTTGTTCATGAACCTGCGCGAGGAAAAAGGTTACACCTACGGTGCGTACACGAACCTCGACGCGCGTCGCACGGCCGGAACGTTTCGCGCGACCGCCGAAGTGCGAACGCCAGTCACAGGCGATTCGCTGAAAGAGTTCTTCTATGAGTTGAAGCGCATTCGCGACGACCGCGTGTCGGAGAAAGAGATTGCGGACGCGAAAGCGTACCTGACCGGCGTATTTCCGATTCGTTTGGAGACGCAGGAAGGACTGACGGATCAACTCGTGCAGATCAAGATGCTGCGATTGCCGGACGACTATTTGCAATTCTATCGCGATCGCGTGCAAGCGATTACGATCGACGAGATTCAACGAGTCGCGCTGAAATACGTTAAGCCTGATGAAGCGGCGTTGATCGTTGTCGGCGACGGCGCCGCAGTGTTGGACCAGATCAGGCCGTACTGCGAAGACATCGAGATCTACAACACGTCCGGCAAACGGAAGCAGGTTGATGCGTCCGTGCCGACCGATCCCGCGGGTTCGTGGTCGATTGAGTTGGAGACACCGCTCGGACAGAACATTCCGGCGACGCTTACGATCTCACGCGACGGAGAAAACTTTACCGGCCGCTTTAGTTCGGAACTGGGCGAAGCGGATCTGGGAGCGATCGCGATACACGATAATTCGTTCAGCGCGTCCACTGCCGTAGAAATGGATGGACACTCGGTGCCGGTGCAGATCTCGGGAAGTTTCGAAGGCGATCACGCCGAAGGTTTGGTGAAGCTGCAAGACGCGCCGGCAATCCCCTTCACCGGCAACAAAGACTGACGCAAAAAGGCACAAAAAGACAAAAGAAAGCGCCCGGCATGGCCGACATACCGGGCGCAAATCACAGGAGGAACCGAGTGTTATGGTCGTCACTATCACTTGCGACGATCCGATTAACCTCGCAGGCTGAGATGTAAGTTTCGGTACACGGGTTGCTCATTCGCGGCAATCCGTCAGCAATCCGCGAAAATCCCTAATCACAAGCGCAACGCAGCACGATTCCCTCGCCGCCCACTGCCCACCCGATCTTCTTGTTGAAATTGAGCGAGTAAAGGTTTTGCCTGGTTGTGGATTCTTGTTGCACCCAGGTCTTGCCTTCGTCACTGCTGCGCAGGATCGTTCCGCCGCGGCCGACCGCCCATCCCTCGTCGTCGTTCATGAAATGAATACTCAACAAGGTAGCTGTTGCTTTCGTCGGAATCGCGATCCACGTTTCGCCGCCGTCAGTCGTGCGTAACAACGTGCCGCGCTCGCCTACCGCCCAACCATTCTTGTCGCCGCGAAAGTCGACGTGATAGAGCGTCGCGTTCGTGCCGGTGTTCTGCTTCGTCCAACTCTCACCGCTGTCGCGCGTGAACAGAACTGTGCCATCGGCGCCGACGATCCAACCTCGCTTGTCGCTGACGAAGTCGATATGAATCAGCTCGAGACGGCTCGGCGCGCGCTGCCTGCGCCAACTCTGTCCCGCGTCGTCGGTGTAAACGAGAATGCTGTCGACGACGCGCTCGTGCTTGCTGACGGAACCAACGACCCAGCCTTTGTTCTTGCTGGAGAAACGGACGCTGTAGAGCTCGACTTCCGCTCCTTCGAATTCTTCGGGCAGGAAAGTTCGCGACTTGGTCCAGGTCGTGCCGTTGTCGCGCGTGACGAAGATCGCATTTCCGGCAAGCAGAAATCCGATCTCTTTGTCGCGGAAATAAATGTCGTTGATGGCCGCTTTGGTGGCGACTGTTTGGCGGACCCAGGTTTGGCCGCCGTCGTCGGTGCGACTCAGGAAACCTTGGTCGCCACCGACCCAGCCACGTTTGCCGTCGACAAAGTAAACCGTGTTGAGATCGTTGCCGCCGGTATTGACGCGGTACGGCACCCAACCCCCTTGCGCATTCGCGGCCGCGATGACAGTCAGGAGGACCAGTCCGGCGGCCGCAAGCCGGAGCATTGAAATTCGGGCGTTCATGATTGTGAATTTTTTACCCTAGTTTCAATGCTTACGGCAAGGCAAAGCCATGCCTCATATCAGGCGGCAAAGCCGATGCGCACCAGGCTCATTGAGTCGTAACTCTGTATACTCGGCCCTCGAACACCACCACCACTCGTTCGGCCAACGAGAAGTAACTTCCCAACTTCGGATACTGCTTGAGCAACGCGAAATACTGGTCACTGCCAAAGCTGACCACTGTCTCCGGCAGCCCCGCGTCACGCTTGAATTCCGAATCGGTCCAAACACCGTCGATTAGGTAGAACGTCTTGTCTGCCACGCGACGCAGGGCATCGGTCCGCACTTCTTCCTTCAACTTCTCGGCCTGTTGCTGATCGCGCGCTTGCCGGCTTAATTGGACTGCTTCGGCGCCGGTGGTCACTCTCACGGAGTCCGTCGTCGTAAGACCGACCGTTGGCGGTGCATTCGCAGGTGCGTCTTTCGCAGGTCGGCTGTTGCTGAAACCACCCATTGTCTTATTTGCGCCATCTGCGCGCGGCTGAGAATACAAATTGCTGCGGAGGCTTACATTGCCATCTTCCAATGCCAGATACGAGGTGTACGGCGTGACGATGCCATACCTCGTACCGAGGTCGACGATCTCGTCGACTAACTCTTTCTGCTGGCCGTTCGTGCGCACCTGCTCCATCAACCACCCGACACGTCGAGTCGCCCACAAGCGCGGCAGATACTCGTTCGCCTCAGCACGCAGCGGAAAACTCAGCTTGTCGTACGTGTAACTCCGACTCTGCCCGCTCGACCTACCAGTCAATCGCATGTTTACCGAATCAAGACCCGATGCATTCGTGTAGCGGCCAATCAACGTCACCTGCGAACCACGAAACACGTCGGGAATGCTGCGCGGGTACATCAGATCCGTTTTCGCTCCACCCATGTCGATTTGTAGATCGGTGAGCACCGGATAGTTCACCTTCGTGAAGAAGTTTGAGACTTTGACTTCCAGATCTTCTTTCGGCTCGACGTAATCGGCAGTGCCGCCGTTGTCAGCCGCAAGCTTGTCAAGCAGCGTCGTGTTGACGTCGTAACCAACACCGAACGTGAACAACCGCACGCCCGCTTTGCTCGCCTTGCTAACGTTGTCGATGATCTTGTTGACGTTTGTCTCGTCGACCGTCGGTAAACCGTCAGTCATGAAGACGAGGATCTTCGGCCGGTCGCGACCGGGATCGCTGAACTGTCGCAGCGACGCGAGTAACGACTGGTTGATGTTTGTCCCACCGACGGGCTTCAGAGCCTTCACGAAGGCGGCGCCACGCTGGCGGCCTTTTTCATCGGCAGCGATCAACCCGTTCTCCATCAAATGTTCTTCGCCGGCAAACGAGATCACGTTGAAACGATCCTGAGGCCGCAGAATACTGACGCCATAGAGCAACGCAGATCGCGCCTTCTCCATTTTCCCTTCCTGGGCCATCGAGCCGGAAGTATCGACCACAAACACGACGTCCTTCGCCGAGTACTCCTGATCCGACCAATCGTCTTTCGGCGAGATCATCAGGAGGAAATAACCATCCTTGCCGGGTTCGCGATGAGTCAGCAATGTAAGACCGAAGTCTTCTTTCGAGATCGTGTAGAAGAGCTGAAAGTCCTGAGGGTCCTTTCCACCCGCGGTTTCAAACGAAACCATCGAATGCCGATCGTTCTGGCGTTTGACGTCGATCGTGTGCGTCGGCGAGTAGACATTGCGCAACGGTTCGCGACTCTCGAGTTCAACGCGTCCTGCAACCGTTCCGATCTGCGTCGCTTGCCGTCCGGTGCCGAGCGGATAGCGATAAGAGACCGTGCCGCCTTCGGCATGAACGACCTGCGTGTACGTTATTTCAAGCTTCTTGTCTGAATGTGCCGGAATGGGAAAGATACTCGCCTGGAACAGGTCTTTGCCTGCGTACTCCAACAAGCCGGGATCGCGCTGGCGCCTGACGATCTCGTCGTAGATGCGACGCGCCTCCTCGCGAGTCCTGACTTCGCCGACTAGCCTTCGGTCGCCGTCCCAGATCGCGAACTCAGCAATCGACGCCGATTCCGGAATCGGAAAGAAGTAAGTGCCTTCGAGGACGAAACTCGTGTCGTTGCGGAACACCTGCTCGACGTGCGTTGTCGCCACTTGCGAACTTATGCGCGTGTCGATCTTGATCGACTTGACCGGGAGAGAGCGCGGGAGCGCCTGGGGTGGTATCTCGCGAATCGGCGGCGTCGGGCAGCGGCGGCACGGGCCGGGGACGATAACACCCTGGGCGTTGGCCATGGCCGCTCCGGCCGTGAAAATGAGGAAGAGAAGCAGAATCTGCGTCAGGTTAGGTCGCAATGGCATAGGAGTCTCCAATCAGAAATCCAACTGTCGGAAGTAGAACGACCCGGGGTTTGGTTCTTGCGTAGGGTTAGTGTAATTCGCGCAAACGCTGGTTGAAAATGGTGACAGCGCTGGCGAACAACGTGATGATGAGCCCGCCGACCGCCAGCGTCCGTTGCGGTCCGAACCGGTTCGACAGCGCGCCCGCGACAATGTTTCCAATCGGCATCGTACCCATGAACGAGACGATGAACATGCTCATTACACGCCCGCGCATCTGATCGGTCACCAATTTTTGCAGCAACGTGTTGGTGGTGGCAACGGAAACGACCAGTGCAAAGCCGACTCCGAAGAGGAAGGTCAACGAGAATCCGAGCCGTCTGGAGAGCGCAAAGTTGGCGATACAGATGCCAAAGAGAATCGCGCCTCCGAGCACGAGCCAGCCTTTCCTCCGGAAGTCGCCGAGATATGCCACGAGGAGCGCTCCGGCAAAAGCTCCGGCGCCCGAGATGCCCATCATCAGCGCCAAACCCGTTTCGCCGAGGTGAAAAATGTCACGGGCGTAAATCGGCACCATCGTGAAGTACGGGGCGCCGAACAGACTGTTGACGGATGACAACATGAGCAACGCGGAAACGCGCGGCCGGTTGCGGACGTAACGAAAACCCTCGACCAGATCGCGCCAGAGCGCGCGGCGATCGCGAACGGAATGCGCGGCGGCCTGCGGATCTCGCAGTGGTCGCACTCTCCTGAGCGCCGCGATCACCGCGACGAACGAAAGCGCATTGGCATAGAAACAACCGGCCAGTCCGAACACACGAAACGCGACCCCCGCGAGTGCTGGTCCAACAACTCGCGAGAGTTGAAACTGTGTCGAGTTCATCGCGATCGCGTTCGCCAGGTCTTCGCGACCGAC
>Ga0111538_10006400_pt1 | contig 15942 bp, 15 predicted proteins | sample SoiMethybrSBSTD1_FD_79669 | JGI IMG/M metagenome (GOLD analysis project Ga0111538, IMG submission 79669) | Bulk soil microbial communities from a Populus tree surrounding site in Tennessee, USA - Soil MetaG P. TD hybrid SBSTD1 (version 2)... | ecosystem: Environmental > Terrestrial > Soil >...
CGCAGACCCCGGTCGCGGTCGTCATCTCGACGCCGAACAGCTCGAGCAGGAGCCCGCCGATCGCGTTTCCGTCGAGTCTCATGGCGCTCGTTTCCATCAGCCGGTCGCTCCGAACCGCTCGGTCCTGATCGACTCGGGCTCGTAGCCGAGCTCCACCAGCCCGTCGGCGGCGGCGTCGACGAACCGCGTCGAGCCGCAGATGAAGACGTGCGGGCGGTCGGCCGCGGGCCAGGCCACCTCGCGCAAAAGCGCCGTGTCGATGCGCTTCGAATAGCCCGTCCAGCCGGGCGGCTGGGCGCGCGTGAGCGTGTAGAAGACCTCGACGCCGTGGCCTTCTCGCTCGGCGAGCTCGTCACGGTAGATCACGTCCTCGAGCGTCCGTGACGAGTAGAGCAGGCGCATCCGCGCGCTCCCGGAAGACGAGCGGATCATCGCCATCAGCGGCACGACTCCCGACCCACCGCCGACGAGGAAGACCGGGCGGCCGTCGTCCTGCCAGACGAAGTAGCCGCCGATCGGCCCCCGCACTTCGAAGCGGTCTCCGTCACGCGCGTCGTCGACAAGCCAAGGTGAGACCTCACCGTCCGCGAGCTTCTCGACCGTGATCGCCAGCTGTTCGTCGGGCGCCGAGGCGATCGAGTAGCTGCGCTGCGCCTGGTAGCCGTCCTCGGCCGTCAGCCGGACGTCGAGGTGTTGCCCCGGACGGTGGCCGGCCCAGCCGTTGGCGTCGAGCGTGAGCGTTCGAACCCGAGGGGTCTCGTCGACCTTCCCGGTTACCTCAGCGACGAGCCAAGTAAGGCGGGCCTGGCGGAATGGAGCCTGTGCCACAGGGCCGCGCTGCTCGCCCGCTGTCAGTGTCCTCGGTTGCGCCAATAGCTCCTCGCTATTGACGCGCCGTGCGTCCTTGCCAGCGAACGACCATCGCACCCCTGTGGCGAGCGCCATCCCACCAGGCCCGCCTAGTCGCCCCAGTACCGCTGTTCCAGCCAAGGGTCGCCGAGGATGTGGTAACCGTTCGACTCCCAGAAGCCGGGATCGTCCTCGTCGCGGAGCCGCAGGCCGCGGACCCATTTCGCGCTCTTCCAGAAGTAGAGGTGGGGCACCAGCAGTCGTGCGGGACCGCCGTGCTCCGGCTCGAGCGGCTCGCCGCCGTAGTTGTACGCAACCCAGGCCTTGCCGTCGGTGACGTGCTCGAGGGGCAGGTTCGTCGTGTAGCCGCCGTCCGAGTACGCCAGGAGGTAGTCCGAGTCGTAGTCGACGTGATCCAGGAGGGTGTCGATCGAGACACCCTCCCACACGGTGTCGAGCTTCGACCACTTCGTGACGCAGTGGATGTCGACCGTGACCTCTTCTCTCGGGAGCGCCTGAAACTCGTCCCACGTCCAGCGGACCGGCTCCGCCCCGCCCTCGATCGTGAACGTCCACTCCTCGAGGGTCGTGTGCGGCGTCGGTCCGGCCGAGAGCACGGGGAAGTCGTCCACCAGGTGCTGTCCGGGCGGTATACGGTCGGCCGGGCCTTCGCTGCCGCGACCATGAAAGCCGCGTGAGATCAGAGGCACGGTGCGACTTTCTCAGGTCGCGGCCAGTCCGGCAACTGTCTCCGGCAACCCGTCGACGGCGCCGATCTCTGCGAGGCGGCCGTCTCCGCCGACCGTCCACCCGTGGACCTTCTGCGCGTCGGCGTCGAGCGCGTACAGGAAGCGGCCGTCCCCGCTGAGCGCCTCGTCTCGAACGCCGGGCTTCCCGAGCCGCGTCGCCGCCGCGACCGCCTCGGCGAGCTCGATGCTGCCGTCCTCGCCGATCCGGTAGCTGGAGATCGTCCCGTCGCCGAAGTTGGTGACGTAGACGAAGCGGCCGTCGTTCGTGACCGCGGCCCAGCAGACCTCGCTGCGGGTGTTCGCCACGGAGCCGCTTACGTGCCTCACCTCGCCGGGCCCTCCGACCGCGTACGACGAGGCCGCCGCCCTGCCGATCTCGCCGCCGAACGCCTCGGTGACGACGAGCGCGCCGGAGGTGGTGAAGTCGAAGCCGTACGGCGTCTGCCCGGCCGATCGAATCGTCGCCGGTCCCTCCGCGTAGCCGCGTTCGTCGACGGCGTACGCGCTGAGTGAATTGGTACCTCGCTCGGTGACCACGAGCGTCGTGCCGTCCGGGCTGAACGCGATCTGCGCGCCGTCGGCGCCGTCGCTGCTCAGCGGCCGCCTCGAGTCGGCGATCGGCTCGAGCTTCTCGCCGGCGATCCGGAAGCCGTCGATCGTCGCGGATCCATTGTTGAGGACGTAGACGAGGCCGTCGCGGGCGGCAATGCTCGTCGGACGCGATCCACCCGACGGAGCCGTGTCCGCGAGGCGCAGTCCGTCGTCCTCGACCGCGAACAATGAGACGTCGTCGCTGCCTGCGTTCGCGACGAGCAGGTACCCGCCCGCGACGATCAGGGAGCTCTGTGACGGCAGGTGCCGCTCCCCGGTGCCGCGACCTCCGGTCTCAAAGGCGCCCCATTGCGTCAGGGACCCGTCGGCTGCGCGGCGGTAGCCGACGACCTCGTTCTTGACGGCGTCGTTCGTCTGCACGTAGACGGCGCCGGTCGGTTCGTTCTCCATTGCCACTCCTCCTCCGACCCCTCGGTTGTCGCAGTGCAGTCGCGCCGGAACGGCGGGCGTTACAACGCGGCCGGACGCAGTGCACTGGCCGCCGCCTGGAGGTTCGCGCGGCCTCCGCCGTAACTGGCGACGTATGACGCCCCCGCCGGCTGCCACAGAGGGAGCCCGGTCTCGACGACCACCGCTTGCGGGGCTCGTCCGAGCAAGCGTTCGACCGCCGTCCGCTCCCACTCGTGCCGGTGAGCGTCTCGAACGACGACGACGAGCGGGCGCCCGTTCGGCTCCGGAAGGGGGTCCCCTTCCTTGACCACCACCGCTTCGGCGACGTCCATGAGGTCGGCGAGCCCATGGCCTGCCTCGCCCGCGGCGATGGACGCCGGCGGCCGCAGGTCGACGACGAGAGGCGGTGCCGAGAGGCCCGTCGCCCCGTCGCTGCGGAGCGCGAGCGCCGCCGCGCGGGCGCCCAGCTCGGGGCGGGGGGTCGACCCGGAGGGGGACGCCGCCCAGGCGGCGAGCGCATGCACGCGCTCAGACGCTTCGCCAAGGCGCTCCTCGGCAAGGCGGCCTGAACGGACGGCGGCGACGACGGCGCCGTGAACCGCGGCAACGATCGGTTCGTCGATGGCGGCCCCGAGGCAGAGCGCGTCAGCCCCCGCGGCCAGCGCGCGAACGGCGCCTTCCTGGACGCCGACGGTATCGGCGACGGCGCGCATCTCGAGAGCGTCGGTGATCGCCACTCCGCCGAAGCCGAGCTCGTCGCGCAGCAGTGTCTGCAGAATCTCACGGCTCAGAGTTGCCTGCTCGGCGGCGAGCTCCGGGACGAGGATGTGCGCGGTCATGATCGAGCGGACGCCGGCGGCGATCGCTGCCCGGAACGGCTCCAGGGCCTCGCCGACGTTGCCCTCGACGACCGGAAGCTCGAGGTGCGAATCCTGCGAGGTGTCGCCGTGGCCCGGGAAATGCTTTGCGCACCCCGCGACGCCCCCGCGTTGCAGCCCGGTGACGAAGGCCCGGACGTGACGCGCTACGAGCGACGGCTCACCGCCGAAGGAACGTATCCCGATCACCGGGTTGTCGGGGTTCGAGTTCACGTCCGTTACCGGTGCGAAGTCGAGGTTGATCCCCACGTCGGCGAGCTCCGCCGCGATCGAGGCTGCGACCGCCCCGGTCAGTTCGGTGTCGTCGACGATCCCGAGCGCCCAGTTGCCCGGATAGGAGCTTCCGCGCCGGGCCTCCAGGCGGGTGACGTCTCCTCCTTCCTCGTCCGTCGCCACGAGGAGGTCGTCACGCTCGGCGCGAAGCGACGCGGTCAGATCGCGTACCTGCCCGCTCGAGTCGATGTTCTGGCCGAAGAGGACGACCCCGCCCAGCCCGCGCTCGATCCAACCACGAACCCACTCGGGAGCGCTGAGGCCGACGAAGCCGGGGAGAAGGCAGGCCGCCGCGGCCCGCTCGACGTTCATCCCCTGACGGCGCCGGAGGTCAGGCCGAACGCGATTCTGCGCTGGATCGCGACGAAGAAGAGCACGACCGGAAGCGCCGTCAGCGTTGCGCCGGCCATCAGCGGGCCCCAGGCCGTCCCGCGGTCGGTGATGAAGCCCGCGAGCCACAGGGTCAGGGTCTGGTTGTGGGCGCTGTGCACCAGGACAGACGCCATGAGGTACTCGTTCCAGGCCTGGATGAACGCGAAGATCGAGGTCGCCACCAGCCCAGGGCCGATCAGCGGCAGCAGGATGCGGACGAAGGCTCCGAACCGGGTCGAGCCGTCGACCTGCGCGGCTTCCTCGAGCTCGCGCGGAACGCCGAGCAGGAACCCACGCAGGGTCCAGATCGTGAACGGCAGCACGAACGTCAGGTACGTGATGACGAGGCCGCTGAGCTTGTCGACCTGGTGCGCCTTCGAGAGCACCAGGTAGATCGGGATGATCAGGGCGTTGAGCGGGACCATCTGCACGGCGATGATCAGGACGATGAATGCCTTGCGTCCGTAGAAGCGGAACTTCGCGAGCGCGAGCGCCGCGAGGAAGGCCAGGACGAGCGAGATGACCACGACCGAGACGACGACGATCAAACTGTTCCTAACGGACGTCCAGAAGTACGGCCTGTCGATCGCGTCGGAGAAGTTCGAGAGCGTCGGGTGCGTCGGGAACCAGACCGGGGTGTTGGCGATGATGTCTCCGCCCGGCTTGAACGCGGTCGCGACCATCCAGTAGACGGGAAAGATCATCACCAGGAAGACGAGGAGCCCGAGCGCGTCCACTCCCCAGCGGCGCGCGCGCGTCCGGCGGCTCCGTCGCCGCACCGGCCTGAGGCCCGCGAGCGGAGCGCCGGCGAGCGGCGCGCTCATTCGACGTCTCCCAGCTTGACCATCTGGCGGACGTAGAAGACGCTGATCAGCGCCATGATCGCGACCATCACGACCGCGATCGCCGAGCCGAGGCCGTACTCGCTGATCTTGAACGACGTGACGTAGGAGTACACCGCCATCACGTAGTAGTCCGGCGACGGGGTCGTGTTCGTGATCAGCCAGACCTGGTTGAAGACCTGGAAGTCCCAGATGATCGAGAGGCTGATCACGATCACGTAGATGGGCTTCAGGAGGGGCAGCGTGATGTCGCGGAAGATCCGCCAGCGGCTCGCACCGTCGATCGAGGCCGCCTCCACGAGCTCACGGGAGACTTGCGTCAGCCCGGCGTAGAGCGTGATCGCGACGAACGGGATCGCCCCCCAGACGATCAGCGAGATGATCACGCTCCAACCGCTCCAGGGATTCGCGAGCCAGTCGTGGTGATTGAACTTCCCGACGCCGAGCTTGGTGAGCGTCCAGTTCGCGACCCCGAACTCGAAGTCGATCATCCACGACCAGACCGAGATGGCGACGACGACGGGCGTCGCCCAGACGAAGATCAGGCCGGCCGTCAGCAACAGCCGCACCCAGGAACTGAGCTCTGCGAGCAGAAGCGCGATCAGCGTCGCGAGCACGACGGTCAGCACCACGCAGACGGCCGTCACCGCGACCGTGCGCAGCAGCGTGTGCCAGAAGACACTGTCGTGAAAGATCTCTGTGTAGTTGGCGGTGCCGATCGCCTCGCCCTTGTGCCGGACCAGCTGGAAGAGCCCGTAGTGCTGGAAAGAGAGCCGGACGAGGTAGTAGAGGGGATAGGCAAGGACGGCCGCGATCACCGCCGAGGCCGGCAGTAGCAGCCCGTACGGGGCGAATGCACGCCGAAGGCGCCGCCCCAGTGGACGGCGCCTTCGGAGGTAGGGAGGGGCGACGGAAGCCGCTGCAGCGGGGGAGCGGGAGCTCATCCGCAGAGCTTCCCGCTTCCCGCTGCGTCGGTCACGACTTTGCGTTCAGGATCTTCGTGATCGAAGCGCTGGCGGTTGCGGTCGCCTGCGCCACGGACTTGCGGTTCGTGAGAATCGCCGTGCACATCGTCTTCAGGAGGTTGGAGCTCTCGACGTTGACCCAGTTCGGCGCGCTCGGCACGAACCAGCTGTAAGTGGCGGCCCGTGCGAACGGCGCCAGCGACGGGTTCTTCGCGTTGACGCCGAGGAGCTTCGTCGAGTTCGCGATGTTGCCGGCCTTGGCGATCATCGTCTCGGACGCGGTACCGGTGAAGGCCTTGATCCAGTCAGCCGCAAGCGACTTGTTCTTGCTGGAGGACGGGATACCGACATCTGAGCCGCCGAGGAACGTCGGCAGGAACGTGCCCGCGCGGCGACCCGGCATCGGGTAGGCGCCCATCTTCTTCGCGAAGGACGCCGGCGCCGCGCCGCCCTTCGGGTTGAACACGTACGGCCATTCCCAACCGTTGCCGATGAACGAGGCGGCGCGTCCCTTGGCGAACGGGATGCTCGGGTACGGATGCGCCTCGTCGTTCGTCTTGCTCGCCCGTGAGAAGGCCAGCGTCATCTTCTTGAATGCGGTCAGGCCCGCGATCGCCTGCGGCGAGTTGAGCGTGCCCTTCCACTTGCCGCCCTTCTGGACGGCGATCTTGCCGCCGTAGTCGATGACGAAGGACATGGCGACGTACCAGTTCTGGCCGGGCTCGTAGAAGGCGGAGAAGTTCGAGTTGCGGCCGTACTTCTTCATCAGCTTCTTGTTGATCGTCAGGAACTTCGAGTACGTCTTCGGCGCGGACCTGGCGCCGACGCTCCGGTAGAGGTCCTTGCGGTAGATCACCGCACGCGCGCCCGCGTAGTAGGGGACGCAGTACGTCTTGCCGGCGTACGTGCACGACTGCTTGAGACCGCCGAGCCAGGTACTGGAGTTCGGATAGTTCTTCGCCTTGATGGCCTGGAACGCCCCGGCGGCCATGTACTTCGCGGTCTGACTGTTGCCCAGCTCGATCACGTCGGGCGTGTCGCCGGCCGCGATCGACGCGTCGAACTTCTGCAGCACGCTGTCCCAGCTCTGGTACTGGATGTTGACGTCCGCACCTGGGTGCTGGGACTTGAACTGGCTGGTCGCGTTGGCAACTGCCGCGGGCCAGCCGTTCTGTGCGTCGGACATCAGCCAGACGGTGATGCTCGAGGCAGATGCCCTGGTCGTACCACCCGACGCAGTGGATGCCGGAATCGCGAGCGCGACCGCGAGCGCCACGGCGGTAATGATGCGTGTCCTCATTTGACGATCCCCCAAAGGTTGGTGGACCGCTCACGCACGCTGCTCCGCTGTGGCTGAGCAAAAGCCGCGTGGGGCGGCCGAGATACTGGTACATACCACTTCGCCACGGTTTCGGACTCTCTCACACCAATCACGAGGATGTCAAGACCACTTTGCGCGGAGGTCAGAAACCGTTGCGGCTTACAAGCCGCGGGGCACGGGCGTCGCGGGCCTCCGGCTGCGTGCTCAGGTCCGTGACGATCCGGTAGCGGTCGCCGCGGTAGATCGAGCGCACGAACTCGACCACATTCCCCTCGCCGTCCCGTGTAAAGCGCTCGAAGAGGAACGCCGGCGAGTGCAGGGGCACGCCGAGCGCTTCGGATTCCTCGGCGTTGGTGACCGTCGGTTCGATCGTCTGAACGCCGCCTGCGATCACCGTTCCGTAGCGCTCGCGGAGCAGCTCGTAGAACGAGCGCTTCTCGAGCTCGTCACCGCTCAGGCCGGGAACGAGCGCCTCGCGGACGTGAAGGGTCTCGATCGCCATCGTCTCTCGGTCGGCGAGGCGCAGGCGCCTGACCACGACCACGGGCTCCGAGGGCGATACGTGCAGGAAGCGGCCGAGCTGCGCCCCGGCAGGAACCACCTCGAGGCCGAGCGTCTTGCTCGCCGGCTCCATCCCGCGGCGGCGCATGTCCTCGGTGAACGAGGTCATGGTCAGCTCCTGCGCGATCTTCGGCTCGCTGACGAACGTTCCCGAGCCGCGGCGCCGAACGAGATAACCGTCGCGGGCGAGGTCGTCCAGCGCCGCGCGAACGGTCAGCCGGGACACGCCGAGATCGGCGCTCAGCTGGCGCTCGGACGGGATCGCGGCGCCCATCTCGAGCCTCTCGATCAGGGAGAGAACTCGCGCGCGGGTCTCGCTTTGCTTCGTCACGTTCCGACGGGAGAGAGCGTTTCGGGGACGTCGTCGGTCGCGCGGGCAGGTTCGGTTGCCAACAGGCTCGCGCCGCTCTCGGGATCGAAGAAATGGAACTGCGTCGCGTCGACGGCAACCTGCAGTGGCCTGCCGACCTGCGCCTCGGTCCGCGGATCGAGCCGGGCGCTGAAGAGGGCCTGGTCTGCGGGGAGGAGGCTCTCCTCTTCGGCTTCCCGAGCCGCCGCCGACGCCACGCGCGCCGCTTCGACCGGGAAGAAGACGAGCAAATCCGAGCCGAGCTCCTCGACGACGGCCGGTGTGATCTCGATCGTATGCCCCCTGGCCGAGGCGGCGGTGAAGCTCTCCGGCCTGATCCCGAGAATCACTTGGCTGCCGGCGCGGCCGGGCGGGAGGCGCCCGGGAGCGAGGGGGATGCTGAACTGGCCGAAGGCGACTTCGTCTCCTCGGAGCGAAGCCTCGACGAGGTTCATCGACGGCGTGCCGATGAACCCCGCCACGAAGAGGTCGGCAGGCTCGCGATAGAGGCGCTGCGGGGAGTCCACCTGCAGCACGCGGCCCTCGCTTATGACAGCGACCCGCTCGCCGAGCGTCATCGCTTCGGTTTGGTCGTGGGTGACGTAGATCGTGGTCGTGCCGAGGCGGGCGTGCAGCTGCGCCAGTGACGCGCGCATGCCCACCCGAAGCTTCGCGTCGAGGTTCGAAAGCGGCTCGTCCATGAGAAACGCCGCCGGCTCGCGCACGATTGCCCGGCCCATGGCGACGCGCTGCCGCTGGCCGCCGGAGAGATGTGCGGGGCGACGGTCGAGCAGCTCCTCGAGGCCGAGCATCGCCGCCACCTCGCTCACGCGGCGCTCGATCTCCTTCTTTGCGGTCTTCCGCACCTTCAGTCCGTAGGCGATGTTCTGGCGGACGCTCATGTGCGGGTAGAGCGCGTAGCTCTGGAAGACCATCGCCACGTCCCGGTCCCGAGGGGCGAGGTCGGTGACGTCACGCTCGCCGATCGAGATGCATCCGTGGCTGACCTCCTCGAGCCCGGCGATCATGCGCAGCAGGGTCGACTTACCGCACCCGGAAGGGCCGACCAGGACTATGAACTCGCCGTCCGCGATGCGGAGCGAGACGTCGTCGACCGCGACCACTCCTCCCTGGAAGACCTTCGTCACGTGCTCGAGCAGGATCCCGGCCATGGCGCGCAGCATACGAGACCGGACCGGCGAAAGACAAGACCAAAATGTGTCGAGAGGGTGAAATGGTATTGACCACCGCTGCTCCACCCGCTTAGACTGCTCGTATGGCACCGGGGGAGCAGACCGGCGAACTCGGGCTCGAGAAGCTCGTCACCGAAGGCCGACTGACCCAGGACACCGACTACGACGATCTGTCCACGCGGGAGCTGCTCGGGCTCGTCAACCGCGAAGACGCGATCGTGCCCGCGGCAGTGGCCGCCGCCGGGGACGAGCTCGCCGTGGCGATCGACGCGATCGTCGAAAGGCTCCGCGGCGGCGGTCGGCTCGTCTACGTGGGTGCCGGAACCTCGGGCCGGCTCGCCGCTCTCGATGCCGAAGAATGCGAATCGACCTTCGCCACCGAGCCCGGACAGGTGACGGCGATCGTCGCCGGCGCGTCGCTCGGCTCGGCTGCCGAGCGTGACGCCGCCGAGGACGACGGCGAGGCAGGCGCGGAGGCGGTGCGCGCGCTCGGCATCGCGCGCGACGACGCTGTGGTCGGCGTCAGCGCCAGCGGCCGGACGCCCTTCGTCGTCGGCGCGGTCGAGGCGGCCGCAGCCGCAGGCGCCCTGACCGTGTGCGTCGTCTCAGTGCCGGACTCGGTTCTGGCGCGGATTGCCGAGCACGAGGTCGCGGTCGTCGTCGGCCCGGAGATCGTCGCAGGATCGACGCGCCTCAAGGCCGGGACGGCGCAGAAGCTGGTGCTGAACTCGATCTCCACTCTCTCGATGATCCGCCTGGGCAAGACCTACGGCGACCTGATGGTCGACGTTGCCTCCACCAACGAGAAGCTTAGGACGCGTGCCCGCCGGGCGGTTAGCCTCGCCACCGGCGCGGACGACGATGCCGTCGACGCGGCGCTGGCCGCGGCGGAGGGTGATGGGAAGGTCGCGATCGTCTCGTTGCTCGGCGACGTCGACGCCGAGACCGCTCGCGCGCAGTTGGAACGAGCGGGGGGCAACATCCGGAGAGCGCTCAAATGAGGCTCGGGGTCGAGGCCGCGCTTGTCGGCAACCGGCTCATCCCAGGTGACGTCGAGGTCGCCGACGGCGTCGTGACCGCGTACGGCCTCGGGTCGCCGAACGGCCGCGGCCGCGGAATCGCCACACCCGGCTTCGTCGACCTGCAGGTGAACGGGTTCGGCGGCGTCGACCTGCTCGAGGCCGACGCCGACGGCTTTCGCCGGGCGGGAGATGCCCTGCTCGAGACCGGCGTGACGGCCTACCTGCCGACTTTCATCACCGCTCCGGAGGAGCAGATCCTCACCGCTTTGAGCGAGCTTCCGATCGGGGCCGACGGGCCACGGATCCTGGGCGTTCATCTCGAGGGCCCGTTCCTGTCTCCGGCGAGGCTCGGCACCCACCCCCCGGACTACCGCCGCGATCCTGACCCGGGCCTGCTTCAGCGCCTCATCGACGCCGGACCGGTCCGGCTCGTGACGCTCGCACCGGAGCTCCCCGGGGCCGAGGAGCTCGTCGACCTCCTCCACCTCCGCCGCATCACGGTCTCGGCCGGGCACACGGACGCCAGCGCGGCGGAGGGCGACCAGGCCTTCGATCGTGGGATCCGGACGGTCACCCATCTCTTCAATGCCATGCGGCCGCTGCGTCATCGCGACCCCGGGCTCGTGGGAGCGGCACTCGCTCGAGACGACGTGGTCGTTCAGGTGATCGTCGACGGAATCCATCTCGCCGGAGAGACGGCCAAGGTCGTCTGGCGCGCCGCCGCCGGGCGGGTCGCGCTCGTCACGGACGCGATCTCGAGCGCCGGCGTCACCGGAAACGACGGCACCTCCAGCCTCGGCGGCTTCGAGGTCTCCATTCGGGACGGCGTCGCCCGTGGTCCCGACGGCGTGCTCGCCGGTTCGCTGCTGACGATGATCGAGGCGGTTCGAAACCTCCACGAGCTCGGCGCGCCGCTCGAGGATGCCCTGACCGCGGCGACCGCGGTGCCCGCGAGCGTGATCTCGGAGCGGGTCGCCGGCTGGCTGGACGTCGGGCTGCCGGCCGACCTGCTCGTCCTCGACGACAACCTCGAGATCGAGCGCGTCCTGATCGGCGGAGAGGCTCGTGTCGTTGCCTAGCGCCGCCGCCGCGGCGCCCGCGGATCGACCGGGCGATCTCTTCTTCGCCGAGATTCGGGAGCAGCCGGAGGCCCTGCGGCGCCTGCTCGAGCACGAGGCGGAGTACGGCGAGATCGCCCGTACGATCGCCGGCCGCCGTCCTTCGCTGATCCGACTCGTCGGTCACGGCTCGTCCGACAACGCCGCGACCTACGGTGTCTACGCCTTCGGCCTCCTGCCGCGCATGACCGCCGTCCGCGACTCGATCTCGCTCCGCATCTACTACGGGGCGGAGCTCGATTTTTCGGCTTCCGTCGTGGTTGCGCTCTCGCAGTCAGGCAGGACGCCCGACGTGGTCGATTACGTGCGCAGCGCGCAGGAGCTCGGCGCCTTCACGGTCGCGGTCACGAACGAACCGGCCGCCGAGCTGGGGGAGGCCGCCGACGCGGTCCTGCCGCTGGCAGCCGGCCCTGAGAACGCCGTGGCCGCCACGAAGACCTATCTGAACCAGCTTGCGGCGCTCGCGCTCCTCGCTGGAGGCATAGCCGGGCGGGGCGCCGAGGTTGCCGAGAACCTACGACACACCGCGGACCTGATCTCCACTTCCCTCACCCGGCTCGAGGCCGAGGCACGGCCGATCGCGGCTTCTTTTGCGTACGTCGGCAGGATGTATGCGATCGGCCGCGGCCTCGAGTTCGCAACCGCGCGCGAGGTGGCGCTGAAGCTGACGGAGACCTGCCGGATCGCGGCCGAGCCGCTGACCGCGACCGACCTCGCGCACGGCCCCGTCGCCGCACTCGACTCCCTCTTCCCCGTTTGGACGATCGCATCCAACGACGAGAGCCTCCCCGCCGTGATCGAGGGTGCGAGCAGAGTCCGCGCCGCGGGAGCGACCGTGGTGGCAAGCGGCAGCGCGGCGGACGAGATCGGCGCCGCGCAATACCTCCTCAAGGTGCCCGCGGCGCCCTCGCCGCTGCTCGCTCCTTTGCTTTCGGTCGTGCCGGGTCAGCTCTTCGCCGGGGCGCTCGCTCAGGCGAAGGGCCTGGACCCTGACCGGCCCGCAGGCCTGACCAAGGTCACGATCGCGCGCTAGCGCCCTACGGCGGCCTGACGCCGGCGGGCGACCGTGTCGAGAGTCACCGCGGCGAGAAGGATCGACCCGGTCGTCACGTACTTCACCCAGTCCGCCGACCCGAGGAGATCGGTGCCGTTGCTGATCATTCCGATGATCAGGCCGCCGAAGAGGGCGCCGCTGACTCGCCCCCGGCCGCCGAAAAGGCTGACGCCGCCGATGACGGCGGCGGAGATCGAGTCGAGCAGCAGCGTTCCTCCGCCGAACGTCAGGTCGACGGAGTTGAGCCGCGAGGCGAGGATGACGCCGCCCAGGCCGGCCATCGCGCCGGAGATGACGAAGCAGAGGATCCGGATCAGCTTGACGTTGATTCCGGCGCGCCGGGCTGCTTCGGCGCTACCGCCGACGGCGTAGACGTGACGGCCGAACGAGGTGCGTCCCGCGAGGTAGCTGCCGAGGACGACCACGAAGAGGATGATCAACCCGACGAGCGGCACGCCACGGTAGTGATTGCAGACCGCGACCGCGGCAAAGGCAAGCCCGCCGTAGAAGACGACTCGGGCCGCGGTGATGATGATGTTGCCGGTCGGAAGGCCCGCGCGCCGACGGCTGAAGTACGTCCCGAAAGAGGCAGCGGCCAGCCCGACGGTGAAAACGATCGCGATGATCCAGCCGGTGTTCTTCGTGAGGATGTAGTTCGAGACGTCGAGCACCTTCTGGTCCTGAATCCCGATCACGCCCTGGGTGCCGAGCGCCTTGATCACGATTCCCTGTGAGATCAGCAGGCCCGCCAGGGTGACGACGAACGACGGCACTCCGACGAAGGCGATGATCGAGCCTTGCGCGGCGCCGATCAATGCTCCGGCGAGGATGGCAAGCCCAATCGCAACCAGCCCTGGGTAGTCGTGGTTGGTGCCCGCCGGCTGGGCCTCGGCGACGACAACGCTGGCGACGGCACTGACGTAGCCGACCGAGAGGTCGATCTCTCCAATCAGAAGCACGAACACGATCCCGACGGCGATCACGGTGACACCGGCCATCTGGCCGATGAGGTTCGTGAAGTTGACCGCGCTGAAGAAAATGCTGCTCTTCGACGTGAAGAAGATCGTGATCGCGATGATCCCGACGATCACTGGGAGGTTTCCGACGTCGCCGCCCTTCAGCGCCTCCCAGCGCGCACGCAGGACTGCCGCGAGGCTGTCCTGATCCTCTGCTGCTGCTTGGATCTCGGCCGGTGCGGCCGAGCTCATGCAGACCTCATGCCGCCGCCTGACCGGTCGGAGCTCCGCCCATCGTGATCGCCTCGACGATCTCCTCGACCGTGGTCTTGTCCTTCTCGTACACGCCGACATTGCGGCCGAGCCGAAGCACCGTGATCCGATCCGCGACCTCGAAGACATCGTTGAGGTTATGGGAGACGAGGACGACGGCCAGCCCCTGTTCGCCGAGGCGCTTCACGAGGTCGAGCACCTGTCGCGTCTGGGCGACCCCGAGGGCTGCGGTGGGTTCGTCGAGAAAGACGACGCGGTTGTTCCACAGCACGGCTCGAGCGACCGCCACAGACTGACGCTGGCCGCCGGAGAGGGTGGCCACCGGTTGCCGAACCGACTTGATCGTGGTCACGGACAACGACTTCAGCGTCTCGGTCGTCCTCTGTTCCATCGGCGCTTCTTTCAGGCGGAAGAGGGGGTCGTGGACCTCACGGCCCAGGTACATGTTCTGAACCACGTCGAGGTTGTCGCAAAGCGCGAGATCCTGGTAGACGACCTCGATTCCGAGCTTGGCGGCGTCCTTCGGGCCGTGGATAGTCACCGGCTGTCCTTCGAAGAGGATCTCGCCGGAGTCGATCGAGTTGATCCCGGCGACGCACTTGATCAGCGTCGACTTCCCTGCGCCGTTGTCACCGACGAGCGCCATCACCTCGCCGGCGCGAACCTCGAAGTCCACCCCTCTCAGAGCCTCGACCGAGCCGAAGCTCTTGAACATCTCGCGAAGCTCGAGCGTGGGGGGTGAGGACTCGTTCACGCCGCGGTATCTAACACGACGGGGCGCTCAGAGCGAGCGCCCCATCGTTTGCTGTTCCTATTTGCAGAACTTGGCGTAATCGCCGACGCAGACCTGGCTTCGCTTCAGGAAGCCTTCCTTGAAGAGGAGCGTGTAGTTCTTCTTCGTGATCCACACCGGGGTCAGCAGGACTGACTTCGTGCCGCTGACCTTGCCGTTGACGCCAGGGACCTTCTTGCCCTTGATGATCGCGATTGCAGCCGCTGCGGCCGCGTTCGCCTCCTTGCGCACGGACTTGTAGACCGTGCCGCTCTGCCAGCCGGCGAGGATGAACTGGACGCCGGTCGGCGTCGCGTCCTGGCCGGTCAGCGGGATCGACTTGAGGCCGTGCGCCTTCAGCGAGGCGACGACTGCGCCTGCGAGGCCGTCGTTGGCCGCGAGGACACCGTCGATCTTGTTGCCGTTGCGGACGAGCATCTGATCGAAGATCGTGCGGCCCTTGATCGGATCCCAGTCGGTCCACTGGTCACCGGCGGTCGCCTTCTTGAAGGTGCCGGCCTTGTAGAGCGGATTCAGGATCGAGTCGTAGCCCTTCTTGAACAGATGGGCATTGTTGTCCGTCAACCCGCCGTTCAGCTCGGCGATGACCGGGTGCTGCGAGTACTTGCCCCTTGCCTTGAGCGCGGCGACGAGGCCCCCGCCCTGCAGCTTGCCGACGCGCACGTTGTCGAACGAGACGTAGTACGCGGCCTTGCTGCCGACGACGAGGCGGTCGTAGTCGATCACCTTCGCGTGCTGGCTGACGGCGAGGTTGGTGATCGCCTTGCCCGACGCGGCGTTCAGCTGGTCGAGCAGGATCACCTTGGCGCCCTTGGCCAGGCACTGCTGCGCCTGCGACTTCTGCTTCTGCGCGTCGCCGAGCGCGTTCAGGACCTGTGCAGCGACGCCGGCCTTCTTGAAGGCCGCCTTCAGGTACGGCGCGTCGAACAGCGTGTAGCGCGTCGACGACTTGGTGTCGGGAAGCAGAGCGCATGCCTTGATGCCCGCACTCTGTTTCGCCGGCGAGCTGGTTCGCGCCGAGGCCCCGGCGGCGATCAGCCCGACAAGGACGGTCGCGGTTACGCCCGCAATCGTCCAGCGTGAGAGTTTCTTCACTTTTCCTCCTTCTGACGAGACCCGGTGGTGCTTTCGTACCACACCGGTTGTTACCCTCACAAGTGGGACCCCAAAGCGGCTGGTTAGTTAGAGGAGAGCCGGCGGCTTCACGGAGCAGGGCAGTGCCGCCGAGGACGCGCGCTCCCGGCGCGGGAGAGGCTGACACGCAAAAAATCGACGGTGATATCGCGAGATTTGCGCGCCGAAATTACGGAAGAACGACGGTGAAATTGACTGATTGGTCAGTCGTCGGCGGCCAGCGACCTGCCCGGCCTAA
>Ga0111538_10006401_pt1 | contig 15941 bp, 9 predicted proteins | sample SoiMethybrSBSTD1_FD_79669 | JGI IMG/M metagenome (GOLD analysis project Ga0111538, IMG submission 79669) | Bulk soil microbial communities from a Populus tree surrounding site in Tennessee, USA - Soil MetaG P. TD hybrid SBSTD1 (version 2)... | ecosystem: Environmental > Terrestrial > Soil > Tree...
ATGTAGGGATACCAGCCGCCGTAGTACCCCGGGTAGCCGCCGTACCCGCCCACTCCCACCGACACGTAGGACGGCGGGTGGTACTGCTCCACCTCGCGGCGCTCCACCACGCGCGTCACGAGCACGTGGGTCACGCCGCGCTTCTTCAGCTCGGCCGCCACGGCCTCCCGGTCCACCTGTGAGATGTCTTTGATGAGCTCGTAGCCGGGGGTGACCTTGATTGTCTTGGACTCCAGCGCCAGGATGAAGGTGTCCTCGTAGACCTTCCGCATCATCATGCTCTCCGCGACCCCGACCACGAAGACGCTCTTCACCGAGCCCTCGACCAGGGCCGGGTCGGACCAGGAGCGCACCAGCTTCATCGAGGAGGAGCAGCCTGCCGATAGGGCCAGCGCGAGGATCGCCGCGAGGCCGGGGACACAGCATCTCAGAGACGGAGGCATCGCGGGCTCCTTCAGAATCCGACCGAGACGCCTGCGCGCACCACCCATGGGCTGTCGTAGGGGCTCGTCGGGTCGTTGTCATCATAGGAGAGGTTGTAGAGAGTCGAGGCGTAGAACGCCGCGTTGTGCCCGAGCGGCTGGCTCACGCCCCCGCCGACGAAGACGCTGCCGGCGCTCGTCCGCGCCGTGTCCAGGCTCGGGAGCACGTATTCGTAGTCGAGATACTCGTACTCCAGCTGGCCGAAGAAATTCGGCACCGGGAAGAACTGCAGGAAGGCACGGGCGCCGTAGTCGTTGAAATGGATCTCCTCCGGGTAGCGGTCGTCGCTCGTGTAGCGGTACAGGAGCGTCGCCCCGACCGAGAGTTTGGGGTCGAGTCGGATCCCGATCAGCGGCTCGACCGAGACGAAATCGACGTCGCCGAAGCCGAACCCGACACCCCCGCCGAAGAACATCCGGTCCTTCCAGGAAGGAGGAGGGGGAGGAGGCGGGGTCGCCGCCAGCGCGCTCGTCATCTCACCGAGGCCCGCGCCGAGGAACAAAAGCGTCACTGCGACGTAGATCGCCTTCGGCATGGCAAAAACCCCCTTTTCCCGTTTCCAATCCCTGTTTTTGGGCTGGCTTTGCCCGCAGCGTGCTGTATCATGCATGAAGTGACCGAACTACGTAGCGTCCTCTCGTTGTCTGCTGTGACTGTCGTATCTGGAATTGCATTTGCGGTCTGGGCCGCTTCCCCCGTCCAGCCGCCTCCCGAGACGACGCAACCGCCGGCCGTCGCCGTTCCCCAGCTCGACCCGCTGCCTTTCCCCGTCGCCGACATCCACCCCGGACTCCGCGGAGTGGCGCGCACCGTCTTCGAAGGCAACCGCCTGGAGGAGTTCGAGGTCGAGTTCCTCGGGGTCCTGCGCAACGCCATCGGCCCGCAGCAGGACATGATCCTCGCCCGTCTGCACGGCGAGAAGGTCGAGTTCACTGGCGTCGTGGCCGGCATGAGCGGCAGCCCGGTCTATATCGACGGGAGAATCGTCGGCGCCATCTCGTACCGCCTCGGCGCCTTCGCGAAGGAGCCGATCGCGGGCATCACCCCGATCGCCGACATGATGCGGGCCGGCACCCCCTCGGTGCGCCCGCGCATCGCGCAGTTCCAGACCTCCGGGAACCTGCTCGACTGGCTCGAGCGCGGCCCGGAGAAGGCCTCGGCCCAGGCGCCCGGCGTCCCCGGCAGGACCGATGCCGTCCCGGCCGGGTCGTTCGGCAACTTCGTGCCGATCGCCACGCCGCTCGTCTGCGCCGGCTGCGATGCCTCGGTGCTCGATTACTATGCCCCGGCGTTCCAGGCCTTCGGGCTGCACCCCTCCTCGGGAGGGGGCGGTGGCTCGGCGCCGGACACGCCTCCGGATCCATCCCCGCTGCGCCCCGGCGAGGCGGTGGGCGCCGAGCTGGCCAGCGGCGACCTGAGCCTCGCCGCCATCGGCACGCTGACGCACGTGGACGGCAACCGGGTGTACGCCTTCGGGCACCCCATGGCCGGCCTCGGGCCGATCGAGGTGCCGATGACGCGGGCGGACGTCGTGGTCACGCTCGCCTCGTCGATGGGCTCCTTCAAGCTCGCCAACACCACGTCGCCGGTCGGCGCCATCGTCGAGGATCGCCTCACCGCCATCGTCGGCGAGATCGGGAAGAAGGCCGCGATCCTGCCGATGAAGGTGCGCGTCACCTCGTCGGGCGGGGAGCGCGAGTTCAAGTACGACGTGGTGCGTGACCGCACCTGGACGCCGGTCATCGCCGCCCTGACGACTGCCAACAGCATGGTCCGCAGCACCGAGTTCGACGCCGCCGCGACCGTGGCCATCAAGGCGCGCATCGTGCTCGACGGCCATCCCGAGGTGCGCTACGAGGACCTCTACTCCGGCACCAGCCCGTCGCAGCCCGTGCACATCCAGGCGGCCAACGACGTCGGCAGCCTCATCGGGCTCCTGTGCAACAACCCGTTCGAGGAGACGGTGGTCCGCTCCGCCGAGACGCAGATCGAGATCCTTCCGCCGTCGCAGGTGGCGAGCCTGACCTCGGTGCACGCGGCGCGCGGCGAGGTGCGCGCCGGGGAGCCGTTCCGCGTGAGCGCCGTGCTCAGCCCGTTCCGCGGACGCGACCGCATCGTCTCGTTCGACGTCACCCTGCCCGAGGACACGCCCCCCGGCGAGGTGCAGATCTTCGTCGGCGGCGGCTCGGCCATGGACACCCTCGACCGCCGCGTCATCGAGCGCCAGGCGTCCCAGGCCAAGGACCTCGACGATCTGCTGCGTCTCGTCAGCCGGCAGCGCAAGAGCCACACGCTGTTCCTGCGCGTCCTGCGGCGTGCCCCGTCGGCCATCGTCCGCAGCGACCTGATGCCGGAGCTGCCCCTTTCGGTCTTCAGTGTCTTCAACAATCCGCGGCTGAGCGCCGATTCGTCCGTCCTGCTCGAGGCGCCGATCCTGGAGATCGGCCGGGACCTCGATCTGGTCGCGACCGGCGGGCGCCGCATCTCCGTGAAGGTGAAATGAACCACGGCACCGGCCGTCCCCGACGCGCCGCCGCCGGCGCGTTGGGCGCCCTCGTGGTCTTCGTCCTTTTCGCCCCTCCCGCCGCAGCGGTCACTTCCCGCACCTGGAAACAGCGCGATCGCGTCGACTTCGATCAGGGAGAGCCGCAGGGGGTCTCCCTGCTCGCTGAAGGACCGATCCGCCTCGGCGCCCGGCTCGAGTCGATCTTCGAGCCGGATCAGCCGTACATCTGGGCGGTCGCCTCCGGCCCCGGCGGCGTCGTGTACGCCGCCGGCGGCAACGAAGGAGTCGTCTACCGCATCGAGCCGGGCAAGCCCGGCGCCCCCTTCCTCCGGGTCGAGGAGCCGGAGGTCCAGTCGCTCGCGGTGGACGGGAGCGGCGCCATCTACGCCGGCTCGGCTCCGGGAGGGCGCGTCTACAAGTTCACCCCGGACGGCAAGCTCGTGTGGCGCACCGACACGCTCGAGCAGTACATCTGGTCGCTGGTCTTCGATCCGAAGGGGACGCTGTACGCCGCCACCGGCACACAGGGGCGGGTCCTGCAGATCGGCAAGGACGGCTCGAGCCGCGTGCACTTCGACAGCGCCGAGACGCACGTCCGCACCCTGGCGCTCGATCGGGACGGGAACCTCCTGGCAGGGACCGACGGCCACGGGCTCATCCTGCGCATCACCCCGGACGGGAAGGGCACGGTGCTGTACGACGCGCCGCTCACCGAGGTGGTCGCCCTCGCCACGGGAACCGACGGGAAGCTCTACGCCGCGGTCGCCGGCGAGTCGGGGCGCCCGTCGCGCCCCTCGGGCGGCACGCGCACGGGAGAGTCGGGGGACAGCGGGTCCTCCTCGTCGCCGCCCTCCTCGTCGCAGGAAGGAGCCTCGCAGGGGGGCGCGCCGAGCGAGCAGCGCCTGTCGATCGGCATGGAGGGGAAGGTGCTGTCCATCTCCCCCGACGGGTACGCGCGCGAGGTCTGGTCCGCGAGCCAGGAGGCGATCCTGAGCCTGGCGCGGATGGACAACGGCAGCATCCTGCTGGGATCGAGCGGGCAGGGACGGCTCTATCTGCTCGATGCGAAGGGGACCTTGAGCGAGGTGGGGCGGACGAGTGCGTCGCAGGTGACGGCGCTCCTGCCGCGCCCGGCCTCTTCGGGCAAGGGGATGGACATTGTCGTCGCCGGCAGCAATCTCGGAAGCGTCGCCATCCTCAAGCCCGGTTACCTCGCCCGCGGCCAGTTCGAGTCGAAGGTGTTCGACGCCCAGTCGTTCGCGACCTGGGGGCGCATCGGCTGGCGGGCCGACGTCCCGTCCGGCACGGCGGTGGCGTTCCAGACCCGCAGCGGCAACACCGAGGAGCCGGATCGCACCTGGTCCGACTGGAGCCCCGAGCAGTCCGAGGCGGCCGGTGGCCGGGTCGAGTCGCCCTCGTCCCGCTTCATCCAGTGGCGCGCCCTGCTCACGAGCAAGGATCCGGTGCTGACCCCCGAGCTGCGCGAGGTGGGGGTGGTGTACATGCAGAAGAACCTGCCCCCGGAGTTCCGCAAGATCGAGGTGCTGTCGACCGGCGTGACGCTCCAGGAGGTCCCCGCAGCGGCGCCCGGCCAGGGAGAGGGGAAGCCCGCCTCGAGTGACGACACGTCGGCGCGGCACCGGCCGCGACCGACGTCGCGCCGCGGTTTCGACGCCGGGGCACGCAGCATCACCTGGCAGGTGAACGATCCCAACGAGGACGACCTGACCTACGACGTGCAGTACCGGGCGCTCGACGAGAAGGCGTGGAAGACCATCCGCACCCGCATCGACGAGGACTTCGTGACCTTCGACGGCTCGGCGCTGTCGGACGGCACGTACCTCGTGCGGGTGATCGCCAGCGACGCGCTGTCGAACCCGAGCGGCATGGCGCTCACCGCCGAGAAGATCTCCCCGCCGTTCGACGTGGACAACACGCCGCCGCGCATCGACCGCCTCAAGGCGCAGCTCGATCACGGGACGATCAAGGTGTCGTTCGAGGCGAACGACGGCTTCAGCGTGGTGCGGGAGGCCTCCTACTCGATGGACGCCGGGGAGTGGATGCCGGCGCGGCCGGAGGACGGCCTGAGCGACTCGGCCGCCGAGGCCTTCGCGATCGAGATCCCGACGCCGCCGTCGGGCGAGTGCAGCATCGTGGTGCGCGCGGTGGACGGCGCCGGGAACGTCGGCTCCGGCCGGACGGTCATCGACGTCCCGCCGCCCCCGCAGTCCTCGTCGCGCTGAGGCGGCGCGGTCCGCCCGCTATTCCCGCTGCAGCCAGTGGAAGATCCGCTTCGCCCATGAGGTGAAGGGGCGATCGTGCTGGCACGCCTCGGCCGGCGCGCTTCCCTGGATGAACAGCTCGTCCACCGAGTCGGGGCAGCGCCAGCCGGCGAGGAGCCCGGTCGTGGGGTCGACCTCTTCCCGCACCAGCCCCTCCGGCTCCTCGAAGCGGGCCTGCGGATCGAGCCCGGCCCCGGCGGCGAAATCGGCCCAGATCGGCAGCGCCAGGGCCGACCCTCCCAGCCGCAGCGGCCGGTTGTTGTCGAATCCCACCCAGGCGAGCGCCAGCACCTCCGGGTTGAAGCCGAGGAACCAGGCGTCCCGTCCCTCGTCCGTCGTGCCGGTCTTGCCGGCGAGATCCGCCTCGATCCCCCAGGCGCCGATCCCGGCGGCGGTCCCCTCGCGCACCACGTCGCGCATCAGGTCGAGAGTCAGGTAGGCGGCCTGGGGCGTCGCCGCGACGCGGTGCTCCGGATCCGGCAGGTCGCGACGCTTGCCGCGGCCGTCCACGATCGCCTCGATGGCGCGCGGCGCCCGCCGCTCCCCATCGTTGGCGAAGGTGGTGAATGCCGCGGCGATCTCGAGCGGCGTGACCTCGAACGTCCCGAGCGCGATCGACGGGACCGGCTCGAGCGGGCTGGTGATGCCGCAGCGTCGCGCCGCCTGGATCACCTCGCGCAGGCCGATCTGCTCCGCCGCCCGGATGGTCGGGATGTTGAGGCTGTGCGTGAGGGCCTGGCGCGCCGTCACCGGTCCGCGGAACTCCTCGTCGAAGTTGTGCGGCGCCCACAGCGTCCCCGCGACCTCCTCTTCGAAGGGGGAGTCGTCGAGGACGGTGGCCGGCGTGAAGCTCGCCTCCCCCTCCTCCTGCGCGCGCTGGAAGCCGGCGAGGTAAACGAACGGCTTGAAGAGGGAGCCCGGCTGGCGATGCGCCTGCACCACGCGATTGAACTGCGAGTGCCCGTAGTCGCGGCCGCCGACCATCGCGAGCACCGCGCCGTCTTTGGGGCGGAGCGCCAGGAGCGCTCCCTGCAGGCTCCCGCCGGGCAGCGGCCGCAGCTGCTTCCAGGTCTTCTCGTCCTTCGCGAGGCGGCCCTCGAGCGCCCGCTCGGCCCGGGCCTGCAGCAGCGGGTCGAGGGTGGTGAAGACGGTCAGGCCCGAGGCGCTGTCGTCGTCGATGCCGGCGCGGCGCAGCTCCTCGGCGACGTAGTCGGCGAAGTACGGGGCCTGCCGCGGATCGTGCGACGGCTCCGGCCGGAGCCGCAGCGGCGCCGCCGAGGCCGTCTTACGCTCCTCCTCGGTGATGAAGCCGGCCTCCAGCATCAGGCCGAGCACGACGTCGCGCCGCTGGTGCGCCGCGTCCGGATGCCGGTAGGGATGGTAGTGGCCCGGCGACTGGATGAGCCCGGCGAGCAGGGCCGCCTCCGGCAGATCGAGGTAGCGCACCTCCTTGCCGAAGTAGTGCTGCGAGGCGGCGCCGATGCCGACGATCGCCATCGGCCCGCGCTGCGCCAGGTACACCTCGTTGAGGTAGCGCTCGAGGATGGCGTCCTTGGTGCGGGTCATCTCGAGGCTGATGGCCGCGAGCGTCTCCCAGATCTTCCGCGCCACGGTGCGCTTGTCCCCGGCGTGGTAGAGGTTCTTGGCGAGTTGCTGGGTGATCGTGCTCCCGCCCTGCACCACCTCCCCCTGGCGCAGGTTGGCGATCAGGGCGCGCAGGATACCGAGCGGGTCGAACCCGGGGTGGCTCAGGAAGCGCCGGTCCTCGACCGCGATGACCGCGTGCTTCAGGAGATCCGGCACGTCGGCGATCGGCGTGCGCCGCCGCTCCTCGTGCGCGTCCCCCGACAGGAACCCGAGCGGCTCCGGCTCGAGCCGGAAATCCCCGAGGTCGCGGCCGGTCTCGGCGTTCTCCACGTTGCCGACGCGCGACGAGCCCAGCCGGACGCGCACGAGGAGCGGCTCGACCGGCCCGTCGGGGCCGTCGAAGCGGTTCCGGTCGATCTCGACCGAGCGGAAGCGCAGCGCATATTCCCCCGGCGTCGTCGGCCGGCCGTCCACCTGGTGGTAGCCGAGCCGCTGCAGGCGGGCGACGAGGTCCTCGCGCGACAGCCGCATCCCCTCGCGGAGGGGGTACGAGGCGGACAGCAGCCGGACCGGGGGCGAGGGAATCTGGCGCGAGAAGCGCCAGTTGGCGTCGATGAAGGCGATGGTGAGGGCGCCGAGCACCAGCGCGAGTCCGGCGAGAGGTACGCCCCAAAAGAGAGTCCGGCGGGAGGACCCGGTGCGCTTCCTGGTGCGCGTGCTGCGTGCGGCTGCGGCCATCAGGGCTCCACCGCGGCTCCCGCGAACCGCTTCCGGAGTCTATCACCCGGCGCGCCGGCCGCCCGGCGGCGGCCGGCCAGGGGCGCGGACATCGTCTCCCGGGCCTAGAAATCGTCGCCGGGAGGTGGGATCGCGGGGCCGTCCTCGTAGGAGGCTTTGAAGATGGTGGAGAGATCCCCTTCGAGGATGTCGCCGGGGATCGAGGCGCGATCGAGGATGACCTTGTTGCGGGTCGTCTGCTTCGCCCGGTAGAGCGCCTCGTCGGCGGCGCGCAGGAGGTCCGCCTCGGTGTGGACCGCGGCATTGGCCGGCACCGACGCGAGCCCGATGCTCACCGTCATGCGCACGAGGAACTCCCTGTAGCGGTAGACGTGGTCCTCCGCCGCCTTGCGCACCCGCTCGGCCACGACCGCGGCGCGGATGCCGTCGGTGTTCGGCAGGATGATGAGGAACTCCTCCCCGCCGTAGCGCCCGACGATGTCGATCTCTCGCGCGTTGTCCACGAGGATCTTCGCGAACTCGGCGAGCACCTGGTCGCCGCAGTCGTGCCCGTACTTGTCGTTCACCTGCTTGAAGTGGTCGAGGTCGAGGAGCATGACGGTGAGCGGCGCGCCGTAGCGCCGCGCCCGCTTGAACTCCTCCGCCAGCCGCCGCTTCAGGTAGCGATCGTTGAGCAGGTTGGTACGGTCGTCGGTGACCGACAGCTTGGTGAGCTTCTCGTTGGCGTCGCGCAGCTGCCGGTTCGCCTTCTCGAGCGAGGTGTACAGGTAGCGCTTCTTGAGCGAGGCGCGCATCACCGCATCCAGCTCGTCGAAGTGGAACGGCTTGACGATGAAGTCGTCCGCCCCGGTCCGCAGCGCCTCGATCTTCGTCTTGACGTCGCGCTTGACGGTCATGACGACGATCGGCACGGTGGACATGGCGCGGTCCCGCTTCACCGTCCGGATCACCTGGAGCCCCTCGGGGGCCGGGATGATCAGGTCGAGGAGGACGAGGTCGGGGCGCTCGGCGGCGATGCGCTGCAGCGCCTCGGCGCCGTCCTTCGCCGTCGTGACGTCGTAGCCTTCCATCGCCAGCCAGCGGTTGAGCAGGTCCACGCTGTCGGTGTCGTCGTCCACCACCAGGACGCGGAAGCGCCGCGTGGGGGGGGCGGGGCGGGCCGGCGGGAGGCCGGGGGCTGTCGGATCTCTGTCGTTCATGACGAGGAGCCGCGCGGGCCGTGGGTCGGGCGGCCATGCATGATATACCACCGCGCGGCGGGGCGGGCAACGGGAAAAGCCATGCGCCGCAACGGTTTCCCGGGATTCTTCGACGGCGTCACGCCGCCGCCGCGGGCGTCAGCGGGCGGTCGCGCCGGCCCCCCACGATTGCAGGAACGCGCGCTCGCGTGTCCAGGCGTCGAACACTTTCTGGTTGTCGATCGCCTGAACGTTCAGCGAGCCGAGCACCGGGACCCACTCCGGCTTCGGGATCCCCAGCTCGTTGACCGGCAGAAGGCTGATGAGGGCGCAGTCGTTCTGCCCGATCGCCCAGACGGCATCGGTGGAGAAGAGGTAGCCGATGAGCCCGCGCGCCTGGTCCGGGTTCGGCGCCCCCTTGAAGAGGGCGATCACCTCCGGGATCGCGACCGCCCCCATCCCGAGCCGGTCCGGGAAGATGATCGACACCGGCTCCCCCTGGCGCTTCGAGCAGATCGCCCGGTCGAGATCGATGAGCCCCCAGTCCCGCTCCCCGGCAACCACGAGCCGCCGCACCTCGTCGTCGCTCTCGACGGCGAGATTGCCGGCTTTTGCGGCCCGCTCGAAGAACTCCCGGGCGCGGGCGGCCCCGAGCCAGGCGAACAGGGCCGCGGCCTGGAACGCCGCCGTCCCCTCCACGGGACGCGTCAGGGCGGCCTTGCCGGCCCAGGCCCCCTCCACGAGGTCCTCGAGCCCCGTGGGAGGACGGGCGCGCACCGCGTCGCTGTCGTGCGCCAGGATCACCCGCGGGTTCACCGCGAAGCCGATCCAGCGGTAGGAGCGATCGTGGTACTGCGGCGGCACCGGCCGCGCCCCCGCCGGACGGAACGGCACCAGGAGGTCCTTCGCCTGGAGCGTGAGCGCCGCCAGCGGGCTCGCGCCCCACAGCACGTCGGCTTTCTTCTCCGCCGCCGCGGCCTCCGCCTGATCGAGGAATCGGGGGCCCGCCTCCTCGCGGTAGGTCGCCTCGACCGCGATGCCGGTCTGTTCGCTGAACATCTTGAGGATCGGACCGGCGACGTAGCGGGGGGCCTCGACGAAGACGACCACCTTCCCCTCGGCAGGGACGCGCACAGCCACCTCGGGGGGGATCGGCGGCCCGCCGGCGCCGCAGGCGGCGAGCAGGAGCGGCGCGAGGCCGACCAGAAGCCGCGGGAGGAGGCGCATCGGGCGGCTACAGTAGCCGCATCCCCCCGTGGCCGCAACCAGAGGTCCGGGGCGACCGGCGAATCCTTGCTAGAATACCCGGGCCATGAGCGCCATCGACCCGGACAAGGCCGCCGCGATGCACGGGATGCGCGTGGTCGATCCCCCCTCGGACGCGCCGGCCCCGGAGGCGGGCGGCGAGGCGAAGCGGCCGATCGAGATCCTCCGCTGTTCCTACCGTCCGCCGGGCGCCGACTTCTACTGCTGGAAGTACGGGGTCTGGTACAACCTCATGGAATGCTGCCTGCGGCACGACGAGAACACTTACGAGGGGTGCGGCGACTGCGGCCAGGGGCGCAACAACCTCAAGGCGAATCTGTCCCGCTACCTCGACGACCGGAAGCGCCGCACCCAGTTCGGACCGAAAAGCCTGGCCTGAGACGACGTGCTCGATCTGATCCTCGCCGACGCCGAGGTGCTCGACGGGACCGGACGGTCCCGCCGCCGCATGGACGTCGCCCTCCAGAATGATCGGATCGCCGCCATCGCCCCCCGGATCGAGGCCGGGGCGCGGAAGCGGCTCGACCTGCGCGGTCTCGCCCTGGCCCCCGGCTTCATCGACCTGCACTCGCACCACGACCTCGTGCTGGCGCTGCCGCCGGCGCGCCAGGAGGCGCTCCTCGAGGGGCGCCTGCGGCAGGGGATCACGACCGAGGTGGTCGGCAACTGCGGCATCGGCGTCGCCCCGGTGGAGCCGGCGCACGCGGACCAGGTCCGCAAGGTCTGCGGTTTCATCACGCCCGACGGCGTCGAGTGGGAGTGGCGGACGATCGCCGAGTGGCTCGATCGAGTCGAGCGCCAGGGGGTGCTGGTGAACGTCGCGACGCTCGCCGCGCATGGGCCGGCGCGGGCGGCCGTCATGGGCGGGCGTTCCGGGCGGCCGGGGCGATCCGAGCAGGAGCGCATCGAGCGGCTGCTGCGCGAGGCGGTCGAGGCGGGTGCCTTCGGCATCTCGTTCGGCCTCATCTACCCGCCGGGGCAGTTCGCCGACACCGATGAGGTCGCGGGCTGCGCCGCCGCGGCCGCCGCGGCGGGCGGGTTCGCCGCGTTCCACCAGCGCGGCAGCAGCCGGCCGACCCTCCTCCCGGCGGTGCGCGAGCTGATCGAGGTCGGCCGGCGCAGCCGGGCGGCGATCCACCATTCGCACGTCGAGACGGTCGGGCCGCGCGCCTGGCCCGGGACGGAGGAGGTCCTGCGTCTGCACGCCGAGGCGGAGCGGGACGGCGCGGCTCTGAGCGGCGACGTCATTCCGTACACGGCGGTCTGCACGACGCTCCTCGCCCTGCTCCCGCCGTGGTCCCTCGACGGCGGCGTCCCGGCGCTGCTCGATCGGCTGCGCGATGAGGCGACGCGCCGCCGGATGGCGGCGGAGGTGGAAGAGCTGGACGCGGCGTGGCCCCCCTGGGAAGACCCCGCCCGCTTCACCATGAACATCGCGAAGGAATGCGGCTGGGAGCGGATCCGCCTGGCGCACGTGGACGGCGACGCCAACAAGCGGTTCGAGGGGCGCCCGCTCGCCGCCATCGCCCGCGACCGGGGCGTGACGCCGTTCGACGCGCTCGCCGACCTCCTGCTGGAGGAGCAGGGGGTGGCGACCCAGCTCATCTTCGGCATCTCCGGCGACGACCGGGGAGACGAGCACCTCGTGCCATTCCTGCGGGCGCCGCACCTGGCGTTCGTCAGCGACGCGTGGGAGATCGGCAAGGGAGCGCCTCATCCCGGCGCGTACGGCGCGTTCCCGCGGGTGCTCGGGCACTACGTGCGCGAGCGGCGGCTCCTGGGCCTCGAGGAGGCGGTGCGCCGCATGACGTCGCTGCCGGCGGAACGCCTCGGCCTGCGCGACCGCGGCGTGGTGCGCGAAGGGGCGAAGGCCGATCTCGTGGCGTTCGATCCGGAGCGCGTCGGCGCGCTTTCCGACTACGCGGCGCCGCGGCGCATGCCGGCCGGCATCGAGCACGTCTTCGTCAACGGCCGGCCGCAGATCGAAGCGGGGGTCTACCGGCCGTCGGCCGCCGGCCAGGTCCTGAGGCGCGCGGCATGAGGAGCGCGCGCGGGCCGCTGCTGCGCCTCATGGCGGTCGTCCTGTCGGCGGCGGCGTGCTCGAGCGGGGCGTCGCCGCGCGAGGCCGCCGGCGGTGCTGTCGACACCGAGGCCCTGTTCGCCGCCAACAACCGCGGCGCGGCGCTGATGGAGCAGTACAAGCCGGCGCAGGCGCTCGAGGAGTTCGTCAAGGTCACGACCCTGGCCCCCGGCTGGGCGCCGGGGCATGCCAACCTCGGGCTGGCCGCGCTCTACGCGCGGCAGATGGATCGGGCCCGGCAGGGGTTCCGCGAGGCGATCCGCCTCGATCCGTCGCTCGTCGCCGGACACTTCGGCCTGGCGACGCTCGAGAAGGGGCAGGGGCAGAGCGCCGAGGCGCTCGCGGAGTTCGAGGCGGCGCAGAAGCTCGACCCGAACGACGCCGACATCCACTACAACATCGGGCTCCTCTACGGACGGCAGCGGCAGTTCGATCGCGCCATCGAGGCGCTGCGGCAGGCGCGGGAGATCGACCCGAACAACATGTCGGTGCGCTACCAGCTGGCGCGGGCGTATCTGCAGTCGGGCAAGACGGCGGAAGGGGAGAAGGAGATGGCGGTCTATCAGAAGCTCGCCGCCAACCCGAAGTTCGCCGTGCCGACCGGCAACCAGTACGCGGAGGCCGGCCGTTACGCCCTCGTCATCACCGACTACACCGCGCTCGTTTCCGCCGCCCCGCCGGCCCCCGCCGTGGCGGTCCGGTTCCGCGATGGCGCCGCCGTCGCCGGAGTCGCGTTCCGCCATGCCGGACCCGGCGGCGAGGCGAAGCCGGGCGACGCCGCACGGCTCGGGTCCGGAGTCACGGTCGGAGATCTCGACGGCGACGGCCTGCCGGATCTCGTCTTCGCCAACGCCGCGGCGGACGCGAAGGCGGCCCCGCCGGCGATCCTCCGCAACAAAGGGAAGGGGATGTTCGAGGACGTCACGGTCGCCGCGGGCGTGACCTTCGCGTCCGCCGGGCTCGGGGCCGCGCTCGCCGACTACGACAACGACGGCGACCTCGATCTGTCCCTGACCGGTCAGCGCGGCCTGGCCCTCTACCGCAACGACGGCCGGGGAGCGTTCAAGGAGGTCACCGCCGAGGCGCACGCCTCGGTCGCGGGACTCCTGGCCGGTGCCGCGTGGGGGGATCTCGATCACGACGGCGATCTCGATCTCATCGTCACCCGGCCCTCGCCGCAGCCGGGAAAGGCCCGCGTCGTCCTCCTGCGCAATCGCGGCGACGGTGCCTTCGAGGACGCCACCTCGACGCTGCCGATCAAACCGGGATCGGGCGGCGCGATCGGAGCGGTCTTCTCCGATCTCGATCTCGATCGGGATCTCGACGTCGTGGTCGCGGGGACCGGCGCGCCGGACGTCCTCCTCGACAACCGGCGCGAGGAGGGGTTCGCCGACGCCGGGGCGAAGGCCGGGCTGCGGGCCGCGGGGGGCGGGCGCGGCGTCGCGGTCGGGGACGTCAACGGCGACGGTCGCCCCGATCTGGTCTTCCCGGCCGCCGCCCCCGAGAGCACGGCGCTCTTCCTCGGGACCGCCGGCAGCGGGTTCGCCCGGCGCGATCTCCCTGCGTTCCCCGGCGGATCGGCGTACGGCGCCGTCCTGTTCGACGCCGACAACGACGGCGATCTCGATCTCTATCTCGCGGGCAGCGGCCAGGCGCTGCTGCTCAACGACGGCAAGGGGACCTTCGCGGACGCGGGGCCGTCGGCCGGACTCGCGGCGATCCCGGTGAAGGACGGCCGCGGCGCCGCCGCCGCCGATCTCGACGGCGACGGCGACCTCGATCTCGTCGTCTCCACAAACGGCGGCCGGCCGCTCCTGCTGATGAACGACACGCCGTCGCAGAACCGCTGGGTGGAGATCGCTCCGCGCGGCCTCAATTCCAATCGGCAGGCGGTGGGGACGAAGGTCGAGGTGCAGGCGGGCCCGGCCTGGCAGCGCCGCGAGGTGACCGCGGGCTCCGGCTACCTGTCGTCGTCGGCAGTGCCGCTGCACGCCGGGCTCGGGGCGCGCCCGGTCGCGGACGTGGTGCGGCTGGTGTGGCCGGGGGGCGTGCTGCAGGCGGAGCTCGACGTCTCCGCCGGGCAGCGGCTCGAGCCCCAGGAGCTGGATCGCAAGGGATCCTCGTGCCCACTGCTGTTCGCCTGGGACGGCGGCGGCTGGCGGTTCATCACCGACGTCCTCGGCGTCGGCGGCCTCGGCATGTGGCTGGCCCCCGGGAAGTACGGCACACCGGTGCCGGACGAGTCGCTCCTCATCCCCTCGACCTGGCTGCAGCCGCTCGATGGGGCGTACTACTTCCAGATGCTCGAGAACCTGGAGGAGGTGACCTACCTCGACGCGGCGAAGCTGCAGGTGATCGATCACCCGAAGGACGTCGAGGTCTATCCCAACATGAACTTCGGCGGCGCACCGCGTGGCGCGCCGCGGCTGTATGCGGTCGACAAGGCGGCGCGCATCTTCCCGGCGCGGGCGACCGACCATCACGGCCGCAGCGTGATCGACCGGCTGCTCAAGGTGGACCGCACCTACCCGGACGAGTTCCGGAAGCTGAGCCTCGCAGGTTACGCCGAGATGCACGACGTGACGCTGGAGTTCCCGGCGTCGATCCTCGACCAGGAAGGGCTCGTCCTGTTCCTCAACGGCTGGACCGACTTCGAGTACTCCTCCAGTAACTATGCGGCATCCCAGCAGGAGCTGACGATGACGCTGCCGGTCCTCGAGATGGAGGACGCCGACGGCATCTTCAAGCCGGTCCTCGAGCCGATGGGCTTCCCGCCCGGGATGGCGCGGACCATCGCCGTCGATCTCGCGTCGCTCGGGCCGCTCAAGGGACGGCGCATGCGCCTGCGGACCAACATGCGGGTGTACTGGGACCAGATCTTCCTCGCGCGTCCCTTCGACGAGGCGACGATGGCGGCGCGCCTCCAGGTGTCCGAGGCGAAGGCGGCCGCCGCCCACCTGCACCGCCGCGGCTTCCCGCGCGAGCACAGCCCGGACGGGAAGGAGCCGCGTCTGTACGACTACCGCATCATGGACAACACGCAGCCGTTCCGGGTGATGACCGGCGACTACACCCGCCTCGGGCGCGTCACCGATCTCGTCACCGACGCCGACGATCGCGTCGTCATCTTCGGCAAGGGGGAGGAGGTGACGCTGGAGTTCCCGGTCAAGGGGCTGCCGCCGCAGCCCAAGGGGACGATCCGCTCCTTCGTCCTCCACCTGAGCGGCTGGTGCAAGGACATGGACCCGCACACGGCGCACGGCGAGACGGTCGAGCCGCTGCCATTCCGGAGCATGACCTCGTATCCGTACGCCGAGGGGGAGACGTACCCCGACGACGCGGAACACAAGGGCTGGCGCGCCACCTGGAACACGCGGCGGCTCGAGGGGCGCTGATGGCCACGGCGGACGCCCCCGGCCCTTCGCCCGCCTCCGCGACGCCGGCGATCCGGCTGACCCAGGTCGGGAAGACCTACATCAAGCGCCGCTCCCTCCTCGAGATGACGCTCCATCCCTGGCGCCGCGCCGAGCGGGTGGAAGGGCTCGTCGACGTGGACCTCACCGTCCCGCGGGGGACGCTCTATGGCCTGCTCGGCCCGAACGGCGCCGGCAAGACGACCCTCCTCAAGATCCTTTCGTGCCTCATCCTGCCGAATCGCGGCCGGGCGGAGGTGGACGGCCGCGATGTTGCGACCGAGGACCGGGAGGTGAAGCAGGCCATCGGCTTCGTCACATCCGACGAGCGGTCGTTCTACTGGCGCCTCACCGGGGAGCAGAACCTCGAGTTCTTCGCGCGTCTCTACGGGTTGTCGGCTTCGGACG
>Ga0111538_10006402_pt1 | contig 15940 bp, 14 predicted proteins | sample SoiMethybrSBSTD1_FD_79669 | JGI IMG/M metagenome (GOLD analysis project Ga0111538, IMG submission 79669) | Bulk soil microbial communities from a Populus tree surrounding site in Tennessee, USA - Soil MetaG P. TD hybrid SBSTD1 (version 2)... | ecosystem: Environmental > Terrestrial > Soil >...
AGGTCGCTCGCGGTTCACGCGATTGAGTGGTCGGCTCCTTAGCCCGCCGCGCAGGGCGATATTTAAGCGGCCGCCGAGCCGGGCGGGTCTTTCCCGGCAAACGGCCCCGTCGTCGGCGCTGCTCGGCCCGTCTCGAGACGCGGACGGGGGCGTGATATATTCGGGGGTCCTCGAGTGCCCAAGGACCTGTCCGAAACGACGATCGAAGTCACGATGAGTCGTGACAGCGCCTTGATGCGTCGGGTAGCGGCGCTCGACAAGGCGTTCCTGGTCGTGCTCTCGGGGCCCAAGATCGGGCAGCGCTTCGTGCTCGGCGAGCAGACGCTGGAGATCGGGCGCACCTCGAGCTCTGGGCTCGTGCTCGACCTCGATTCGGTGAGCCGCCAGCACGCGCGCATCGAGTGGACGGGAGCCTCGCACCGGGTGAAGGATCTGGGCTCGACCAACGGCACCTACGTCAACGAGCACCGGATCTCGGAGGCCGCGCTGACCGACGGCGATCGACTGCAGATCGGCAAGGTGCTGCTCAAGTACATCGCCGGCGGCAACATCGAGGCCTCGTACCACGAAGAGGTGCAGCGCCTGATGCGCTTCGACGGGCTCACCGGCGTCTACAACAAGAGCCACTTCGAGGAGACGCTGCATCACCTGCTCGCGAGCGAACGCTCCGCGCCGCGGCCGATTGGCCTGATCGTGTTCGATCTCGACCACTTCAAGCGCGTCAACGATACCCACGGCCACACCGCGGGCGACGCGGTGCTGCGCCAGGTTGCCGGCGTCGTCGCCGACCAGCTGACGCAGCAGGAGTTTCTGGCGCGTGTCGGCGGTGAGGAATTCGCGGTGCTGTGCAACGGCATGACGTTGCGAGCGGTGCAGCAACTGGCCGAGCGGATCCGGGTTTCAGTCGAGGGCACACGGTGCGTGTTCGAGGATCGGCTGATCCCGGTGACGTTGAGCCTGGGCGCCGCCGAACGCGTCGCGGGGAGCCAGGAGGCGGCGGAGCGGCTGTTCGAGCGCGCCGACACGTTGCTGTACGCTGCCAAGGCCGCAGGCCGAAACTGCGTGCGGTAGTGCGGAAATTTTCGGCGCGCCGGGCCGGCATGCGCTATGGCAGCCTCCGTGATTCTTCGGATCTGTCTGGCCGCCCTGTTCATCGGGCTCGTGGGCTGTCGCCGCGGGAGCGAAAACCCGGAGCAGCGCGGCGCAGGGATTTTCGTTCGCAATTGCGCGACCTGTCACGGTCCGAGTGGGCGTCCACCGCTGACGACGACGCTTCCGGTGATGCCGCGCGACCTGTCGGATCCGGGACTCTACCAGCGGCTCAGCGACAGCGACCTCAAGGCGTCGATCAAGAATGGCAAGGGGGCCATGCCCGCATTCGGCGTTGCGCTCGAGGACGAAGATCTCGACCAGGTCGTCGCACACCTGCACACGCTGGCGCGGTCCCGTTGAAGATAACGCCGCGTCATCGTGCCACGCGCCGCTCGTGTTTCTAGAACGCAGTGTGGCGGAAAGCTGCGCCGCGCTCAGAAAAATCGTGATGGACGACTAAACGATTGGCCTCGGAGGAGAATTGAGCACAGATTCACGGAATGTCGGGCGATGCGACCGGGCACACGATTCTCGTCGTCGAGGATGACACGGATGTTCGCGAGTCGATCCGGGAGGTCCTCGAGGACGCGGGGTACCAGGTGACGACCGCGGCCAACGGTGCGGAAGGTCTGAACCGGCTCGAGACCAAGCGGCCGAGCTTGATCCTGCTCGATCTGATGATGCCGGTGATGAGCGGGCCGGAATTGCTCGCGATCCTGCACCAGCGCGGCAGCGACGTGCCCGTGGTCGTCGTGTCGGCCTACGCCGACCAGGCCGACGCGAGTTGCGGCGTGGCCGGCGTGATCAGCAAACCCGTGCGGCTCCAGAAGCTTCTGGATACCGTTCGCGAGTACTGTCCGGTTTAGCCTAGGCGCTGGCTTCGGCGGTTTTGGCGGCGCGCTTCTTCTTCTTGCCGCGCTTGGCGCCGGAGGTGCCGTTACCGTTGGCGCGCGCGGAGCCGTTGGCCTTGGCGGGCCGAGGTTTTCCGAGCAGCTCGGCCGCCATCTCCTCCGCGCGGTCCGCGCGCTCCCAGCTGAACTCGTTGCGGCCGAAGTGGCCGTACGAAGCCGTGGCCTGGTAAATCGGGCGGAGCAGGTCGAGCGTTTCGATGATCGCGCGCGGGCGCATGTCGAAGTTCTCGGCAACCCACTCGCCGAGCTTGTCGTCGGAGATCTTGCCGGTGCCGAAAGTGTGCACGTAGACGCCCATCGGCTTTGCGACGCCGATCGCGTAGGCGACCTGGACCTCGGCGCGCGTCGCGAGCCCGGCCGCGACGATGTTCTTGGCGACGTAGCGCGCGAAGTAACAGGCCGAGCGATCCACCTTGCTCGGATCCTTGCCGCTGAACGCGCCGCCGCCATGGCGGCCCATACCGCCGTAGGTGTCGACGATCAGCTTGCGGCCGGTCAAACCCGCGTCGCCGAACGGTCCGCCGATCACGAAGCGGCCGGTCGGATTGACGAAATACTTGGTGTTTTTGTCGAGCAGCTTGGCGGGCAGGCTCTTCTTGATGACGAGCTCCATCACCGCTTCCTTGAGGTCCTTGTGCTTGACGTCGGGCGAGTGCTGGCTCGACACCACCACCGCCTCGATGCGCACCGGCTTGTCGCTGTCGTACTCGACGGTGACCTGGCTCTTGCCGTCGGGGCGCAAGAAGTCGACTTTGCCCGCCTTGCGCACGGCGGCGAGCTTTCGCGTCAGCGCGTGGGCGTACATGATCGGCGCGGGCATCAGCTCCGGCGTCTCGTCGCAGGCGTAGCCGAACATCAGACCCTGGTCGCCCGCGCCCTGCTCCTTGAACAGACCCTGGCCCTCGGTCACGCCCTGAGAGATATCCGGCGACTGGGGCTCGACTGCGGTCAAGATCCCGCAGGTCTCGTAGTCGAAGCCCATCCGCGAATCGGTGTAGCCGATCTCTTTGATCACGTTGCGCGCGAGCTTGCCGAAGTCGATCACGGTCTGGGTCGTGATCTCGCCCGCGACGACCACGAAGCCGGTCTTGCACAGCGTTTCACAAGCGACGCGGCTCTTGCGATCACCCGAGAGCGCGGCGTCGAGCACCGCATCGGAAATTTGGTCGCAGACTTTGTCCGGATGACCCTCGGTGACCGACTCAGACGTGAACAGGTAGCGGCTCATTGAAACACTCCCGGAGAAAAGGTCCCTGCTGGGGGCGCTCTGAATGAGGCCTGCGCAGCGGGGCCCGGGACCCTAGCACTGTTTTTGGGCGCTTGCGATCGGCGGTTTTTCAGCGAGCGGTGGCTTTTTCGCGCCGGGCCAGCAGGGCGTCGAGCGTGGCGACGAGCCGCCGCGGATCGGTCGGTTTGGCGAGGTATGCGTCCGCACCGGCGTCGTGGCCGCGGAGAGCGTCGAGCCGCGCGTCCTTGCTGGTCACCATCACGATTGGTGTCGATGCGTAACGCGGGTCCGCGCGCAGTGCTCGCGCGAGATCGTAGCCGTCCATTTTGGGCATCGTCACGTCCGTGGAGACGGCGTCGAACTCCTGCTCGCGCGCCAGCGCCAGGGCCTCGCTGCCGTCGGCCGCGGTCACCACCTCGAAGCCCGCCGCTTGTAGCCCGCGGCGCAGGCCCTCGCGGATCACGGGGCTGTCGTCGGCGACCAGAATCCGCGCACGGCGCTCGACGCGAGGGAGAGGCCGCGCGGCCGGCGCTCCGGCGGGCTTGTGGGCGCGGCTGGCGACGTCGGCGAGGTCGACCACCAGGACGACGCGGTCGCCGATCAGCGTTGCGCCGGCGGTACAGGGCGCCGCGGAGAGCAGCGGGCCGAGACTCTTGATCACGACCTCGTGCCGCCCCAAAACGTGCTCGACGAGAAGGCCCAGGCGTTCGCTCCCGGCCTCGACCAACACGACGGCGGCGTCCCGCCCCTCGCCGAGCAGCGGATCGCTATCGAGCCCCAAAAGGCTCGCCAGATCCAGCACCGGAATCAGCTCGCCTCCGACGCGCAGGCAGGACCGGTCGGCGACCGCCTCGATCTGACCTTGATCGAGTGTCTGGGCGCTGATCACCGCGTCGAGCGGGACTGCTACCAGCTCGCCGCCGACCCGCGCCGTGAGGACCTGGGTGATCGCCAGGGTGAGCGGCAGCCGCAGCTCGACCACCGAACCCTGGCCGCGCGTCGAAGCCAGGTGGATCGAGCCCTTGAGGCGAGTGATCGCGTCTTTGACCACGTCCATGCCCACGCCCCGTCCCGACACGTCGGACACCGCCGCAGCGGTCGAGAACCCGGCGCGGAAAATCAGCTCGAGGCTCTCCTGCTCGTCGAGGGCCGCCGCTTCCTCGCGCGAGATCACCGCCTTTTCCACGGCTTTTTCTCGCAGCGCGGCGGGGTCCATGCCCGCTCCGTCGTCCTCGATCGTCACCACGATCTGGGCGCCGCGGTGCTCGGCGGCGAGCCGCAGCGTGCCCGCGGCGGGCTTGCCGGCGGCGGCGCGCCGCTCGGGCAGCTCGATGCCGTGGTCGATCGCGTTGCGCACCAGGTGCAAAATCGGATCTTCGAGCCGCTCGACCAGCACCTTGTCGAGCTCGGTCTCGGCCCCGACCAGCTCCACTTTCACCTGCTTGCCGAGCGTGTGACAAAGCTCGCGAACCGTGCGCTGATACTTGGTGAAGAGCCGCGCGATCGGCACCATCCGGAGCTTCATCACGTTGTCGCGCAGCTGCCCGACCGCCAAGGTCAGGCTGCCGAGCGTGCCGTCCAGATCGCCGTGGGTTTCCCGCAGCACGCGCTCGGTGCGCTGCAGCTCTTCGACCAGCTGCGACGCCGAACCCCGTCCTGGCGCGGTCGAGCCATTTTTTCTCGCTCCGTCGCCGGCGAGGAGCCCCGCCTTCTTGCGCAGCTGCGCCACTTCCCGCAAAAGGGCGCCCTGGGCTTCGGCGGCGGCCGTGAGCTTGCCGCGTGCGAGCACGATCTCGCCGACGAGATTCAGCAGCAGGTCGACCTTCTCGAAATCGATGCGCAGCGTGGCCTGGCCCGCGGGCGCCGCGGGCACCGGGGCCGCGGTGGTCGCCGCCGGCTTGGCCGGCGCCCGTGCGGACGGATTTTTCAGGCGCTCGAGCAGACCGCGCACGTCGACGTCGATCAGCGCTCCCGTCCGCGCCCGCTCGACAATCGCCCTCAGCACGTCGAGGGTCTCGAGCAGGACGTCGATCAGCGCCCGATCGGCCTCGAGCCTCCCGCCACGTAGCTCGCCGATCAAGTCCTCGGCCTGGTGCGCCACGCGATTGAGCTTGCGCAGGCCGGCGAAAGCGCTCGAGCCCTTGAGCGTGTGCAGATCGCGGAAAATCTCGTTCACCAGGGAGGGGTCCGCGCCGCGTTCCTCGAGCGCCAGCAAACGGCCGGCGAGCGCCTCGGTGCGCTCGACGCACTCGTCGAGAAAGGCCGCGATCATGTCGTCGCCGATCTGCGGTTCCCATCGCGATTCGGCGTCGCCGGCGCCTTCGCCGGCAGGCTCGGGGGGCACCGGCGGCCGCGTGGCGGCGCGGGCACGGCCGCGCAGCGCTTCGGCCTGGGCGATCAGCGCGGATTCATCGACGCGCGCGCCGGAGGCGTCACCGTGGGCGAGCTCGTCGGCGGCGCGCTCGAGCGCGGCGAGCGCGCTCTCCAGCCGCTCGCGCGGAGCGGGCGGGCTTTCGGACAGCGCGAGCGCCAGCGCGGCGAGCCCCTCGGCACCGAGCAGCGCCGCATCCACCGCGAGCGGCACCAGCGCCGCCGAAAGCGCGGTCGCGCGGGCGTCCCCCGTCTCGTCCAGCGCCGCTCGCGCCGCGGAGAGGCGCGCGGGCACGAGCGCCAGAAATAGCTGGTAGAGCTCGTGCGAGTCCACGCGACGCTCGTCAGCGGCCGCGGGTTGCTAGCAGCTCTTTGGCGCGTGCGACCCAGGCGTCGCGGCGGATGCGATCCGGTCGCGTCTTGAGCGCTTCGGCCACTCGGATCAAGTCGTCGTCGGTCCACGCCGCAATCTGGGCGTAGGTGCTGATCCCGATCGCGTGCAGGCTGCGCTCGTAGGCGGGGCCGATGCCTTTGATCTTGCGCAGGTCGTCGCTGCCGTTGCCGGGTGTGGCAGCTGCGGTGTCGGCTGCGGTCGTCGCTGATTCCAGCTCGGCGACGCGCGCCTTGAACGCCGCGGCCGCGGCCTCGCTTTCCGCCAGGCGCGCTTCGAGCTCCGCCACGCGGCTGCGCAGAGCGGGGGCCTCCTGGGCATCCGGTTCGAGCTTCGCGAGCCGCGCCCGCGAGGCTTCCACGGCCGCCAGCTGGCGGTCGCGGTCCTCGATCAGCCGGTCGCGCTCTTCGAGCTTTTGGCTGCGTTCCTCGAGCTTTCGGTCGCGCTCCTCGAGCTTTTGCCGGTGCTCGTCGCGCTCGCGGTTCCGGTCCTCGAGGCGGCGGTCTCGCTCGTCGAGCCCGCGCTCCAGCTCGGCGAGCTTCCGGTCGCGCTCCTCGATCTGACGCTGCTGCTCGCCCAGGTGGCGCTCGAGGTCGGCCGTGCGCTGGCGCAACTCGATCTCGCGTGCGCTCGCCTTTTCGAGCTCGCGGATTCGCGCCTCGCGTCCGCTGACCTGGGTCCGGAGCAGATCGCGCTGCGCGATCACGGCCCGGAGCTCGTTGTCCTTGTTGGTCAGCGCCTGCTTGTTTTGCCCGAGCAGCGCCTGAAGCTGGCGGATCCGCGTCGCGTCGTCGCCCGCAGGGGGCGGAGTGCTCTGTGCTCCCGCGGGCGACGACACCGTGGCCGGCGCGATCGACGTCACGCTTTGGGGAATTCGTTCCTCCGGCGAGGCCAGCGTTTCGGCCGCGGCCGACACCGGTGGATGCGACGCGCTCGCGAAGCGCGGCGGCGGGAGCGGCAACCGCGGCGAGGAGGGCCGCGTGCTCGTGCCTGCCCCGCGAACCGGCGGCGGCGGCGGCGTGGTGCGACCGGTGCGGCTCGGCGGGGGCGGGGGCAAGCTCCGCGGCTGCGGCGCGAGCGTCATCTCCCCGGTCGCAGGCGCCGGAGTGGGCCGGGGTGGCAGCGTGACGGTCACGGCCGCCTTGGCTTCCGAGCTCCCGTCGCCCGGGCCCTGGTCATCGTTGGCTGCGCCCGCGGCCGGCGGCGCTGCAGTTTCAGGAGCGTCGGTTGCCGGCTGACGCGTCTCGTCGATCATGGTCCCGAAAAGGGTGGCCGTGCCAGCGCTGTCGCTGGGGTGTCCACTCTACCGCGGGAGCCCTCCGCCGACCAAGAGGCGGCTCAGCCGAGCAGCTGTTTCAGCCGTTCCGCCACGCGGTCGACCCAGGGACCCGCGGTGTCGCTGGGCGCGAGCTCGCCCAGCAGGCTCACGGCTCGAGCGATGCGCTCCGCGGTCGAGTGGTCGATGCGGGTGCCCTCGGCCATGAAGCTCTCGAGGGCGTCGTCGAGCAGCGTGCGCACCGTGCGCGCGGTTTCCAGCGGACGTTCCCCCAGCTCGTAGCTCGAAAGCATCGCTTCGACGACCTCGAGCGTGTCGAGGGCAGCCGCGAGGTCGTCCATCGGCTCGGTCGTCGGGGGGGCCGTGAACGGCGCCGGCGTCCGCGCCGAGATCGGCGGCACCTCGTCGCTGAAGACTTCGATCGACTCCACCCCGAGTTTGACGACATCGCCAGATTTCAATCGGCGTGGACCGAGCAGACGCTGGCCGTTGACGCGCGTTCCGTTCATGCTGCCGAGGTCGACGATCTCGAGATCGTCGCCGTTCAGCCGCAGCTGGGCGTGGACGCGGCTCACCTTCGCGTGCTCGACGCGGATTGCACAATCGTCACCGCGACCGATCAGAGTCTCCGCCGTGGTCACGCGATGAACGACGCCGCGGTAGCGCAGCAGGTAGGTGGGCATGAAAAGACGAAAGCCGGGGGAGTTAGCGCGGACGATTGCACTTTTCTCCGACTTCGGTCAACGGCAAGGACGATCGACCGGGTTACTGTCCGGTTACGGGCGTACCAGCGTCGCTTGGTTGCCGTGGGCGGCGTGCGACGGTGCGCTTCAGGGTAACCCGCAAGACACTTTCGCCGCGCAGCAGCGTGAGCTTGACGGGATCGCCGACCTCTCCTGACAGCGCCTCGTGCAGGCGCCGATCGTCGAGCAGACGCACGTCGATGCCGTCGATCAACAGGATCTCGTCGCCTTCGCGCATGCCGGCTTCGTCCGCCGCGAGCCCCGGCGGCGTCTCGCGCACGAACACGCGGCCGTCGCCGCGGCGGCCGAGCATCGCGCCAATCGTGCCGCGCTGGGGCGCGCAACCCAGCAGAAAAATCGCCAGAGTCGCGATCAACCAGCGCCGTTCACGACCGCGGCGGGTCACGACCGATAGCTGGCGTTGACGTCGACGTAGCCGTGCCCGAGGTCGCTCGTCAGGTAGACGAACTCCCCCGGGCCACCGCCGAGATCGAGCTCGATCACGTAGCTCGACTGCGCGAGCACCGCGGCGACGGCTTTTTCGGCCGCCCCGCCGAGCGTCACCCCGTCGCGCACGATGTCCACCCCCCCGATCGCGATCCGCGCCCGCGACGGATCGAAGCGCACGCCCGCGCGCCCCGCGGCCGCCAGCAGCCGCCCCCAGTTCGCGTCCTTGCCGTGGAGTGCGGTCTTCACCAATAGTGACGTCGCCACGGTGCGAGCGACGATGCGCGCGTCCTCGGTGGTCGAGAGACCGCGGACGTGGATCTCCGCCACGTGATCCGCGCCTTCACCATCGGCGACGATCGAACGCGCGAGCTTGTCGCAGACGGCGAACATGGCGTGTCCGAGCTCGCCGGCGTCGGCTTCGTAGCCCGACGCTCCGGACGCGAGCGCGATCACCGTGTCGTTGGTGCTGGTATCTCCGTCGACGCTGCAGGCGTTGAAGGTCTTGTCGACCGCGGCCACGAGCGCGTACTCGAGCACCTCGCGCCGGACCAGCGCGTCGGTGAAAAGAAACGCGAGCAGCGTCGCCTGGTGCGGCGATCCCACGAGCCCCATGTCCGGATGGATCATGCCCGCGCCCTTGGCGATGCCGAGCAGGCGCGCGCGCCCGTCGCCGAGCGACTCGTCCGCGAGCTTCGGCCAGCGGTCTGTAGTGCAGATCGCCTCCGCGAAGGACTGGGCTTGATCGTCCCCGAGCCCGGCGACCAGATCGTCGGCGCTCGCGATCACGCGCTCGTGGGGCAGCGTCACGCCGATCACGCCGGTCGACGCCGGGAGCACCGACGATTCGTCGAGCACCAGCGCTTCGGCGATCGCCCGGGTCGAAAGCAGCGTCGCATCGAGCCCCGCCCGCCCCGTGCAGGCGTTGGCACAGCCGCTGTTCACCAGGATGGCGTGGACGCTGCGGGCGACCCGCAAACGCTCTGCCGCGACGTCGACCGGCGCCGCTCGCACCAGGTTACGGGTAAAAACGCCGGCAGCCACGGCGCCCCCATCGGCCACCACGAGCCCCAAATCCGGCTTACTGTCCTTCTTGATCCCGGCCGAAACTGCGGCAAAACGAAAACCGCCGACTCTTACCATGACGCTGCTCTCGGGCGCACCATAGCGCAAAGCTCGCGTGCATTGGGCGCCGGCTTGACTCACCCGCGCTCCCGCCTATGCTCCCGGCCCCTCGAAAAAGCCAGGCCGACTTAGCTCAGTGGTAGAGCAACGGTTTCGTAAACCGTAGGTCTGGGGTTCAAATCCCCAAGTCGGCTCCGGGAGATCGCTGCGTTGATGCTGCCGGAGCGATGGTCCCCCATCGGAACGCTTCGGTTTTTCTGTCCTTCGGAGAGCAGCTACTTCGGGGTCTTCACGCGCTTAGCGGCTGCCACAGCGGCCTTCTTGTCCTTGAACGCTTGCTGTTGCTTCTTTGCTTTGGCTTTGGACTTCGGAGATGCGTCACCCATGATTTTGCCTCCGTCGATAGGTGTTCAAAGCGCCTTGACGACTTCGGCCCGGGGGCCCTTCGGTCCCATGCCCTCACTGAACTGCACCCGTTGCCCGACACGCAGCGCTTCGAATGAAATGCCGTCGAGTGCCGACGAGTGAAAAAAGAGATCTTTTCCTGAAGCCGTTTCGATGAATCCGAAACCCTTGTCCGTCAGGCGCTTGATAGTACCTTCAGTCATTCTTGATTCGCTCCTGGCTCGAGGACACGTTGCTGTTCGACAGTGATCGAAACAGCTCGGAACTCGAAATTCTTGATCCCCATATACGCGCGGGTCGAGGGTTCGTCCACCTGCTTCGTGATTTGATCGATGTCGGCGAGGATGAGTCGCTGTCGCTCCTGTCGCCCGTGCGCGAAAGCCCGCGTAGGGGGACCTGACGGGTTTTAGACGTCCTCTGCCCATACGCGGAGGTTTTCGAGCGTGTTCGGACCGAACGTCGTGGTGAGGGCGACGTCGGCGGCGTCACGACCGCGGGCGATGAGGACGCGACCGATCCGCGGCACGTTGTTTCGAGGGTCGAAAACGTGCCAGCCGCCGCCCAGATAGGCCTCGAACCAACCTGCAAAGTCCATGGGTGAGTGAGGTGGTGGTACGCCGATGTCGGTGAGGTAGCCCGTGCAGTAGCGGGCGGGAATGTTCATGCAACGGCACAGCGCGATCGCCAGGTGGGCGAAGTCGCGACACACTCCGCGGCGGTCGTTGAAAACGTCCCAGGCCGTCTTGGTCGGGCTCGCAAATTCGTAACCGAACTGAATGTGGCGATGCACGAAGTCGCAAATCGCCTGGACGCGACGCCAACCTGGCGGAGACCCGTCGAAAAGATTCCAGGCGATGTCGTTGAAACGGTCCGTTTCGCAGTAGCGACTTCCCAGCAGAAAAACCAGGACCTCGTCGGGCAACGAGTCGACAGCGTGCTGTTCGGCTCGCTCGTTTGCGGCGTCCGGGGATCCGGAATCGTTGACGATGGCGTCCGCCCAGATCAAGAACCCGCCGGCCGGAGCGACCATGCGGTGACACAGGTTGCCGAAACCGTCTCGATAGGCCCGGATTGGTATGGACGGGTTCGTCATCATGTGATCGGGCTGAACCAGGTCCGCCGCTCGCGAATAGTGAACGCAAAGCGTCAGCACCATCGGAGTCGGCTGCGGGAAGCTGTAGCGAAGCTCATAGCCCACGTGGAGCAATACTCCTGCGGACAGCGAAGAAACTTGCATTCGATGATCCTTCGGCTGCGTGAAGGTATCACCAGCGACCGCGCCGGAAGGTTTCGGATCTCAGAAAGATGCGCCTCGAACCCGAAACTCTACGCTCACGTCGAGCAAGCTTGCAGCCGCGGGTTTTCGGCCTCATGCTCCGTCTCTCGTGGTTGATTCGTCGGGCGTGGCGATCAGCTACGGTGCTTTCGGTCACGCGCGCTCCAGTTCGGAGCGAGCATGCACCAGTACGAAAACTCAGGAGCGATCCGTCAGGTCGCACTGCTGGGAAACTACCTGCCGCGGCAATGCGGAATTGCGACTTTCACCACCGACCTTGCTACCGCGATTTCAGCAGAATTCGCCGCCATCGAGTGCGGCGTGGTCGCGATGAACGATACGGGTAAGAGGCACGCCTACTCCGAGCGCGTTCGTTTCGAAATCAAAGAGAGTGACCTGGCGTCCTATCGTCGCGCCGCCGATTTCCTGAACGTCAGCGCGGCCGACGTGCTCTGTCTGCAGCACGAGTACGGCATTTTTGGCGGGAAAGCCGGCAGCCACGTGCTCGCACTGCTCCGCGAGCTGCGCATGCCGATCGTGACGACGCTCCACACCATTCTCGGGGAGCCCACTGCCGACCAGCGGAGCGTGATGGACGAGATCGCGCAGTTGTCGAGCCGTCTGATCGTGATGAGCAGGCACGGCTCCGAGCTCTTGCGCGAAGTCCACGGGGTAAAAGCGGACAAGATCGACTTGATCCCCCACGGGATCCCGACCTTGCCGATCGCGCGCGCCACCAGGAAGCATCTCGGCGTGGAAGGCAAATCGGTGATCCTGACTTTTGGGCTGTTGTCGCCCGATAAGGGGATCGAGTACGCGATCGAGGCACTTCCTGCCGTCGCCAGTCGCCACCCGAACGCGATCTATCTCGTCTTGGGAGCCACGCATCCGCACGTCAAGGAGCGCCACGGCGAAGCGTATCGCCAGAGCCTCGAGATTCTGGCGCGCAAGCTCGACGTACAAGCGAACATCATCTTCCACGACCGGTTCGTGAGCTTGCGAGAGCTCACGGATTTCTTGTCCGCAGCGGACATCTACATCACCCCGTACTTGAACCCCGAGCAGATCACTTCGGGTACCCTCGCGTACGCCGTCGGGGCCGGAAAAGCGGTGATCTCCACGCCGTATCGCTACGCGCGTGAGCTCTTGGCCGACGACCGCGGCGTGCTCGTTCCCTTCAAGAACTCTGCCGCGATCGCCGTGGCGCTGAACGATTTGCTCGACGATGGCAAAAAGCTCTGCGCACTCGGGGAGCGGGCGGCCGCCTACGGACGCGACATGGTCTGGCCTTCAGTCGCGCGTCGGTACGTCGAGAGCATGGAGCGCGCGGTCAGCGAGCAGGCCTCGCTGCGTCGGTCGTTCTTCGAGGCCAAGACGTTGGCGACGCGTCCGGTAGATCTGCCGGAGCTCAACATCGAGCACTTGCGCGTGATGACGGACAGTACCGGCGTCCTGCAACACGCCCGGTTCTCGATCCCGCGCTACGAAGATGGATACTGTCTCGACGACAACGCGCGCGCTCTGCTGCTGATGTCGCTGATCGAAGATTCGGGCACGGAAGATCCCGCGAGCGCACGCGCGCTGACGACGCGTTATCTGGCGTTCGTCAGCCACGCGTTCAACCACGATCTCCGACGCTTTCGCAATTTCATGAGCTACGCCCGCAGGTGGACGGAGGATTGTGGATCGGAGGACAGCCACGGGCGCGCATTGTGGGCGCTGGGAGCGGTGGTCGGTCGCTCGACGGAGCCGGGACGCCGAAGTCTCAGCGGTAGCTTGTTTCATGCCGCGCTGCAGTCGACGGCGGGGTTCACGAGCCCGCGGGGTTGGGCCTTGACCTTGCTCGGCATCAGCGAGTACCTGCGCGCATTTCAGGGCGAAAGCAGCGTCGAGGCGCTGCAAAGGCTGCTCGCGGAGCGACTCTTGTCGCTGTTCAAGACCAAGAGTCGCGCCGATTGGCCCTGGTGCGAGGAGAGCGCCACCTACGACAACGCACGCCTGCCGCAGGCGCTCATCGTATCCGGGAACAGCTTGGGAAATCCGGAGATGACCGCCGCCGGGTTGCGATCCCTGACATGGCTGGCAAAAATCCAGCGTTCGAAGGAAGGTTACTTCGATCCGATCGGCTCCAACGGATTTTACCCGAGATCTGCGGAGAGGGCGCGCTTCGATCAACAGCCGCTCGAGGCCTGCGCGATGGTCTCCGCCTGCCTCGACGCGTGGCGCACTACCCGCGAGGAGCGCTGGGCGCACGAGATGCGCCGCGCCTTTCGCTGGTTCCTCGGCGAGAATGCACTTCAATTTTCGCTCTACGATCCCGCGACCGGCAGCTGTCGTGACGGGCTCCACGCCGATCGCCCGAACGAAAACCAGGGAGCAGAGTCGACGCTTTCATTCTTGCTCGCGCTCACCGAGATGAGCATCCACGACAGCGAATTCCGGCTGGGGGATGCGAGCCGTGCGGCCGTGCCAGCAGCGGAGCGCAAACCAGCGGCTCAATCGTGACGTCTCCCGCGGTTCGCGACGGACTTCGCGTAGCGATGCTGGCGCCGATCTCGTGGCGGGTACCGCCTCGCCACTATGGACCCTGGGAACAGTTCGTTTCGCTCTTGACCGAAGGTCTGGTCGAGCGCGGCCTGGACGTCACGCTTTTCGCGACCGCTGACTCGCTGACGACGGCGCGCCTGGTCGGAAGCTCTCCGACGGGTTATTCGGAGGATGGTGCGCTCGACGCAAAAGTCTGGGAAAGCCTGCACATCTCCGCAGTTTTCGAGCGCGCTGCCGAGTTCGACCTCATCCACAACAGCTTCGATTTTTTGCCGCTCAGTTACTCGGGATTGGTCGAGACACCCGTCATCACCACGATTCATGGCTTTTCGTCGGAACGAATCCTGCCCGTCTACCGGAAGTACAACGCACGGTCTCACTACGTGGCGATCAGTGAAGCGAACCGACACCCGGCGCTCGACTACGTGGCCACCATCCACCACGGCATCGACATGCGACAGTTTGCGGCGCGCTCCAGTGCCCGCGACTACTTGTTGTTCTTCGGGCGCATCCATCCGGACAAGGGCACCGCGGAGGCGATCGAGGTCGCCCGGCGCGCGGGCATGCGGCTGATCATCGCCGGCATCGTTCAGGATCACGGCTACTTCGCGCGCGCGGTCGAACCTCACATCGACGGCGACCGTGTGCAATTCATCGGCGCAGTCGGGCCCGAACGGAGGAGCGAGCTACTCGGTGGCGCGCGTGCGCTGCTTCATCTGGTAAACTTCGACGAACCGTTCGGCTTCAGCGTGGTCGAGGCGATGGCGTCGGGCACGCCGGTGATCGCTTCTAGACGTGGATCGATGACGGAAATCGTGCGTGACGGCCAGAACGGCTACCTGGTCGACTCGATTGCGGCGGCCGTTCGAGCGGTGCAAGCAGCGCTCGGCGCGGATCCCACACGAGTGAGGGCCAGCGTCGAGAGCCGCTTCGATTCTGGACGGATGGTCGATGAATACATCGCCACGTACCGCCACGTGCTGGCGCTTGCAGCCGAAAGACGCACGTGAGCGCGGGGCGGCCATCGCGCGACGGCGAACGCTTTCGACTCGGCATCAACTACTGGCCCGCTCGCACCGCGATGGGTTGGTGGAGCGCGTTCGAGCGTTCGGAAGTTGCCGAGGATTTTTCGCGCATCGCCGCGAGCGGATTCGATTCGATCAGGCTGTTTCTCACCTGGGAGGACTTCCAGCCCACGCCCGACTCGGTGGATGCGCCGATGATTGCGCGACTGGTCCAAAGCCTGGAACTTGCGAAAGATTCGGGCCTCTCGGTGATGCCGACGCTTTTCACCGGTCACATGAGCGGAGTGAACTGGATTCCGCCGTGGGCGCTGGGTGAGGGGGGAGGCGACGCTCGCTTCCGCGTCGTGTCCAATCGGAGCCTCGTCGGCCCTCGACTACGAAACTGGTACTCCGACGAGGCCGTCCTCCGCGCCCAGATTCTGCTGGCAAGTACGCTCGCGCGAGCCGTCGCGGGGCACGATGCGCTGTGGGCCTGGGATCTCGGCAACGAAAACTCGAACTGTGTCATGCCGCCGAGCAGGCCAGACGGGCGGAACTGGCTTTTTCGCGTGGGCGATGCCATCCGGAACGCCGACGCCGATGCGCTGGTCACGGTCGGGCTTCACATGGAGGATCTGGAGCAGGATCGGCGCCTGGGGCCGGCGGAAGCGGCCGGGGCGTGCGACTTTTTGCAGATGCACGGATATCCCGGCTACGCCGCTTGGGCACGAGGTCCCACCGACGAAACGCTCTTGCCCTTTCTCGCCCGAGTGACGCGTTGGCTCGCTGGGGGGGCCCAGGTTCTGTTCGCCGAATTCGGCGTGCCGACCTACCGTCGCGGAGACCCGGAGGGCGAGCGCGTGCGAAGGACGAGTCAGGCCGAGCTCGTCGAAGAGGAGGAGGCGGCTTCGTACATCGCGCGCGCCCTCGACGCATTGCTCGAGAGCGGTTGCACGGGTGCGCTCTTGTGGTGCCACGCCGACTACGTTCCGGGAATCTGGGAAAACCCGCCTCTCGACAAGGCCGTTCACGAGCGCTCTTTCGGCCTCTGGCGAGCCGATGGGTCGCCCAAACCAGCGCTCGCCACGGCCGAAAAATTTGCGAAGCTAAAAGCTGCGGTGAGGA
>Ga0111538_10006403_pt1 | contig 15939 bp, 9 predicted proteins | sample SoiMethybrSBSTD1_FD_79669 | JGI IMG/M metagenome (GOLD analysis project Ga0111538, IMG submission 79669) | Bulk soil microbial communities from a Populus tree surrounding site in Tennessee, USA - Soil MetaG P. TD hybrid SBSTD1 (version 2)... | ecosystem: Environmental > Terrestrial > Soil > Tree...
CGGCTCCTTCACGCATCCGGCAGCAACCGTGGAGGACATGTACCGCCCCGACCGCTTCGCCCGCACCGCCTCCGGCCGGCTGCAGGTGAAGGCGAAGGAGTGAGGGCTGCGCCAATGGCTCGGGGCGAAGCAGCGCGCGACTCCCCTCCCCCTTGTGGGAAGGGAAGCAAACTTGGTTGGGGGCGCATACTCCGACATGCGCTGGTTCTCGCGGCGCTGCTCATCTGCGCCGCCACCGCTGCACTCGCCGTCATCTGGCAGCGCATGCCGCCGCTGTCGCTGGCGCGGGCCGAGACGATGTCCGTCACGGTCCTCGATCGCAACGACAGGCTGCTGCGGGCCTACACGACGCCCGACGGGCGCTGGCGGCTGCCTGTTGCCGCCAAGGACGTCGACCCGCGCTACCTCGCCATGCTGATGGCGTTCGAGGACCGCCGGTACAACAGCCACTACGGCGTCGACCCCTATGCCATCGGCCGCGCCAGCTGGCAGCTGGTTCGCCATGGCCGCATCGTCTCGGGCGGCTCGACGCTCACAATGCAGGTTGCGCGCCTGCTCACCGAGCACGAGCGCTCCGGCGCCGGCAAGCTGCGCCAGATGCTGCACGCCCTGGCGCTGGAGCGCCGGCATTCCAAGGATCAGATCCTCGCGCTCTACCTCCGCCTCGCGCCGTTCGGCGGCAATCTGGAGGGCGTGCGCGCCGCCTCGCTGGCCTACTTCGGCAAAGAGGCTCGGCGGCTGTCGCTGGCGGAGGCTGCTCTTCTCGTGGCGCTGCCGCAGTCGCCGGAGACGCGCCGTCCCGATCGCTTTCCCGAAGCTGCCCGACGCGCGCGCAATCGCGTACTGGCCCATGCCGCCCTGCACGGCGTGATCCCGCGCGAGGAGGCGACACGCGCCGCAAACGAACGCATGCCGACCGCGCGCCGCGAGTTCCCCATGCTGGCGCCGCATCTGGCGGACGCCGAGATCGAGCGGGACAAGACGCGCTCCGTGCATCGGCTGACGCTCGACCGTGCCGCCCAAGCCAAGCTCGAGCAGCTGACGCGCGAGCACACGGCAGGCCTCGGCGGCCGGTTGTCCGCAGCGCTGATCGCGCTCGACCACAGGACCGGCGAGGTCGTGGCCCATGTCGGCTCGCCGGGCTACCTCGACGGGGACCGCTTCGGCGCCGTCGACATGACGATGGCCGTGCGCTCGCCGGGCTCCACACTCAAGCCCTTCATCTACGGCCTCGCCTTCGAAGCCGGCCTCGCCCATCCCGAGACGCTGATCGAGGACCGGCCAGCCCGATTCGGCGCCTACGTGCCGAAGAACTTCGATCAGGACTGGCACGGCACGGTGACGATCCGCATGGCGCTCGCCCAGTCGCTCAACATTCCCGCAGTCAAGGTGCTGGATGCGCTGGGGCCGCCGAGGCTGTTCGGCCGGCTGGCCCAAGTGGGCGTCACGCCGGTGCTGCCCAAGGGCGCCGAGCCGACGCTGGCGATCGCACTCGGCGGCCTCGGTCTCCGACTCGCCGATCTCGCTTCGCTCTATGCCGGCCTGGCACGCGGCGGCGAGCCGGTCGCCCTCGTCTATCGCCGCGACGCGGACAGAAGCCAGGGCGAGGTCAAGCCGCCGGCAACCGCTCGACTTCTTTCGCCGGTCGCGGCCTGGTACATTACGGACATCCTGCGCAACGCACCCGCGCCCGCCAACGCCAAGCCGGGCGAGATCGCCTACAAGACCGGCACCTCCTACGGCTTTCGCGACGCCTGGGCGGTCGGCTACGACGGCCGCCACACCATCGCGGTGTGGGTCGGCCGGCCCGACGGTGCCGCCACGCCCGGCCTTGCCGGCCGCACCGCTGCAGCGCCGCTGCTGTTCGACGCCTTTGCCCGTCTCTCGGCGCGGCGCGCGCCGTTGCCGTCTGCGCCTTCCGGCGCGCTCACTGCCTCGGGCCCCGACCTGCCGCCGCCGCTCAAGAGATTCCGCGAGGGCATGGAAGCGACCATCGCGTCCAGTGCCGGCGCGTACCTGGAACCGCCGGTGCAGATCGCCTTCCCGCCCGACCGGTCCGAGCTCGACGTGGAGGACACCGATGGCACCGGCATCATCGTCAGGGCGGAGGGTGGCGCCCTGCCGCTGACCTGGCTCGTCGACGGCGTGCCGATCGATGCGGATCCGATGCGGCGCGAGGCGGAGCTACCGACGGGCAGCCGTGGCTTTCTCAAGCTGTCAGTGATCGACGCCCAGGGCCGCGCCGACCGAGTGACCGTGCGGGTGAAGTAACTCTTCCTCGTTCGCCGCCGCTGGCATAGCAGGCCGTCCGCATGTAGCATCGGCGCATGTTTTGTCGATTGCACGGCGTGACAAGCTTCAGGCAGATCATCGTTGCGACTGCCGTCGCCCTTCTGGCCGCAGTCTGGGCGGGCTCAGGGCGCGCCCAAGCGCCGCTCCCCGCGCTGGGTGCAGATCTCCGCGCCACCTCCGTCTCCGGCCTTTCCGCGGGGGCGTTCATGGCGAGCCAGTTCCACATCGCCAATTCGAGCATCGTCGTCGGCGCCGGCATCGTCGCCGGTGGACCGTACGGCTGCGCGGCGGCTGCCACGCCCTGGTTCGCACGCCCGTTCGGCCTCGGCGCAACCATCTATTGGGCGAGCGGCCGCTGCATGGCGGGCAGCCGCCTGGGCTTCGGCATCCCCGCCACAGGCCGGCTGGAGGGGCAGATCCACGAGATGGCGCGTGCCGGCAGCATCGATGCCCTGGAAGGCGTTGCGCGCGCCCGCATCTATCTCTTCACAAGCACGGCCGACGACAGGGTGATTTCGCCCGTCGTGGATGCCGCGCAGGCGCTCTATGTAAAGCTCGGCGTGCCTGAAGGCAGGGTCCAGCTCGCCCGGCGCAACGATGCCAAGCATGCCTTCGTCACCGAGGAAAAGGGCGCCAGGTGCGGCACGCAAGACTCGACCTACATCACGGACTGCAACTACGACCAGGCCGGAGCCATCCTGCGCCACCTCTACCCGGATGTAGCAAGGCGCAGCGGGCGAGCACCGGGCGGGGCGACCAAGTTCGACCAGCGGCCTTATACGCGCGGCTCACTGGCTCACGGTATGGCCGACACCGGCTATCTTCATGTCCCCGAGGGCTGCCTCGACGCGCGCGCCTGCAGAGTTCACGTCGTCTTCCACGGCTGCAACCAGACCGGCGAGGGCTTCGTGCGCGACGCGGGCTATCTCGAGTGGGCCGACGGCAATCGCATCATTCTGCTCTTCCCGCAGGTGGAGAAGCAGCCCTTCCACGACCCGCCGGGTTGCTGGGATTGGGTCGGCTATACCGGCCCCGACTATCTCACGCGGGAGGGGGCACAGGTCTCAGCTGTAAGGCGCATGCTCGAGCGGCTCGCAGAGCAGACCAACTGACAGCTCGACGCAGGCTCAGCCGGCCTGCAGCCGCACCTTGGCGAGACCGCTGCCCGCCGGCGTGTCGGCGACCACGGCGAAGTTGCCGACGGTGGACATGCCCGTGCCGTTCCTGGCATCGCGGAACCAATCGGCGAGAAAATCGAGCAGCGCCCGCATGCGCGGCAAGACGTGCTTGGCGCTCGGGTACAGCGCCCAAAGCGCCGCATTGGTCGCGACCTCGAAGTCGGGGAGCACCTGCACGAGCTTGCCCGAGCGCAATTCGCACAGCACCTCGAGCTCGGAGGCGCGGATCAGGCCGAGCCCATCGACCGCCGCACGACAGAGAAGCTCGCCGTTGTTGGACCTCAACGGGCCGTGCACGCGTACCGTCCTCTCCCTGCCGTCCTTGCTGAACGACCACTGGCGGGACTCGCCGAGCAGGAGGCACTGATGTCGGACCAAGTCCTCGGGGGCCATCGGGCGCCCGGCGCGCGCAAGATAGGCGGCCGACCCGACGATGACATAGCGGTCGGGGGCAAGGCGTTTGGCGATCAACGAGGAATCCGAGAGAACGCCGGTACGGATCGCCACGTCGTAGCCGTCCTCCTGCAGGTTGACCTGCCGGTCGTGCAGGTCGACGTGCACATCGATTTCCGGGAAAGCGCGGACGAACTCGCACAGCGCCGGCGCCACGTACCGCCGCCCGAGGCCCGCCGGCGCCGCAATCTTGAGCCGGCCTTTCGGCTTGCTCACCTTGTCATCGACGCTGGCGCGGGCCGCTTCGACTTCGGACAGGATGCGCTCGACGTGCCCGAGGAAAGCCGCACCCTCCTCGGTGATGCGGATCGATCTCGTCGTTCGATCGAACAATCGCGCTGACAGCTCGTCCTCGAGGGACTGGATCCGCTTGGAAATCGTGCCCGGTGTCAAACCGAGCTCAGTGCCCACGGCCGACAGGTTCTGCACTGCCGCCACCCGGGCGAAGATGCGCATATCCTGGATATCCATATCGTTCCCCCACCCCACACAGGCGCCGTCCAGCATTCAGCAAGCGGTCGGACGACACTTCTGGAAGGCTGTGTTTCACATTGCTGTGTTTCACATTATTGTGACTTTTTGCGCGGCACTGTAACCGCCACGGCGCTCCAGTTCAAACTCGAATTGAGACGCCACGTCCCGTGCCGACAGGAGCACGTCGCCAGATCGCCACAAGCCTTGCGTTGGGGCGGCCCGATTGGCGGCCTTCAGCACGCGATTTGCCAGCGCGGGCCGCCTGGCGAACGGCGTTAACGATAGTTCCTGGTGTGATCAGCGAGACGTCCGCGAAGCGGACTTCTCGACGTGGATCACACTCAAATCACTACCTTGGCTTGTGCCCTTCAGGACGCGAGGTTCGTCCTTGCGCGCACGCTGAGACGAAATTCGCGATCAGGGCGCTAGGCTAGAAGCGCTTCAGCAGGCGCTCCAGATATTCGAGCTCCAGCGGCTGGCGCGTCGGCTCACCAAGGCGCCGGCGCAGCTCCTCCAGGATCTCGCGGGCCCGCTGGACGTCGATCTGATCGGGCACCTTCACGCCAACGCCGGGGTCGGGACCATCGGTGCGCTGCGGTGGCCGGCCCATCGGATCGAGCTCGCCGCGCGAATCGGAGAGGCCGTACTGGGACGGCATCTGCCGCAGCATCTGCTGGGCCATCTCGCGCGCGCCCTCACGCAGCTGCTCGAGCGCCCGCGCCTCTTCCTGCGTGGCACCCTCGAGATCACCCTCCCGCAGCGCCTGCTCGGCCCGCTCCATAGCCTCGCCGGCGCCGTCGAGCTGTCCGGGACCACGCATCCCCAATTCGCCAAGGCGCCTCTGGAGGCGGCCCAGCATATCGCGCAGCTCGCGCTGGCGATCGCCGAGCGCACCCATCTGGTCGCCGCCCTCGCCCTGCTCGCCCTGGCCGCCTTGTCCTTGCTGGCCGCGCTGACCCTGCTGACCCCGCTGGCCCCGCTGCTGGCCTTGCTGGCCTCTCTGCTGGCCTTGCTGGCCGCGCTGACCTTGCTGGCGCTGCTCGCCGAAGGTGTCGTCGAGGAGCTGCTGCTGGCGGCCGAGCAGGTTGCCGAACTCGTCCATCATCTGGCCGAAGCGCTGGCTCTGGCCCTGATCCGCCATGCGGCCGGACTGCAGCCGGTCGAGCAGGTCGCGCAGCTGGCTCAGCATCTGCTGGGCCATGTTGCGGTCTCCGGAGCGCGCCATGTTCTCGAGATTGCGCAGCATCTGCTCGATGTCCTGCGGCGTCATGAACTGGTTGTTGCGGTCCTGCCCCTGCATCGGCGGCTGGTTCTGCGCCTGCCGTGCCAGCTGCTCGAGGAATTGGGCAAGCGCCTGCCGCAGCTCCTGCATGAGCCGCTGGATCTCCTCATCGGAGGCACCCTCCTCCAGCGCCTTCGACAGCCGCTCCTGGGCCGCGCGCAGGGCCCGTTCCGCGTCGGAGAGATTGCCGTCCTCGATGCGGAGGGCGATGTTCCAAAGCTGCGCGATGACGCTGTTGCGGCTGACGCGTGTATTTTCGCGCTGCAGGCGCCAGTAGGCTGACCTGAGGCCCAGGTACACCTGCAGGTCCTCGATGAAGCCGTCCGGCGCGAGCGTAAGCGCATCGAGGGCGCGGGCCACCTGCACGCGATCGCGCGGGTCTTCGGCCAGACGCCGGCGCTGCTCCACGACCGCACGCGCCAGCGGCTTGGAAAAACGCCGCTCGGGCAGGACCAGCTCAACCGACTCACTTCGCCCCGTCTGACCGGCAAGATCCCTGGCGACCAGTGTCAGCTGCACCTGCATTCCGGCCCAGAAATGATCACCGATCTCGTGGAAGCTCTGGCCTTCCGCTTGCTTGGGATAGGCGCGCGGCAGCCTTAAGGCGAGCGCGGGCGGGCGCTCGTAGGGTGGCCGCGGCCCTTTCTTGGCGCTCGGCCGCGCCCAGGCCGTCGAAGAGGTATCCTCCTTCGGCTTGAGGCGCCGGACCCGGCCCTCGGCCGAGACCACGCCGTAGTCGTCCTCGACCTTGAACGTGAATTTCAGCCCCCCGCGCGGGGTGCGCTCGGGGTCCTTGGTCAGGGCGATCTTTGGCGGATGATCCGGCGTGATGTGGAACGGCCAGCTCAGAAGCTGGGTGCCGCCACCGTAGACTGTCACGGTGCCGGAATGCCGCAGCTCAAGCTTGATCTCCGATACATCGGACGCGCTGGCCGGCGCCGGGGCGGCAAGCTGCTGTTGGGCGCCATCGCCGCCGGGGGCTTCAAGCGTCAATGCTCCCAACGCGGCGCCGCTCGCACGCACGACCAGGATGCTCCGATCCGGAACCTCCAACGGTCCTGCTGGCTTCTCCTGCGGGCGCATCCCGGTGTATCCGCCGTCAGCCAGCATGATGGGTGGCTTGGCGGTATAGGCCGGAGGGGTCACCCAGGCGTCGATCCGCGCCTCGGCGCCCTTGGCCAGGGCTCCGAAGCGGAAGGCCGACCGCAGGCGGTCAGAGGCGCTATCGCCGACCACTACCAGCAGCACGAACACGCCGAGCAGAAGCAGGGCACGCAGCGCGAAGGGGTCGCGCCGATCCGTGCGCGGCGATGGAGGCCCGACACGCAGCTTCTGCAGCATGGCCGCCAGGCGCTGACGGTGTGCGCGCCACAAGGCCTCGGTACGGGCGTCGCCAGCCCCCAGCGTCAGGGTGTCCTCGTAAGAGGACGCCGGACGGTGCTTGACGCCCGAGATGGCCTCGACGCGGCGGATGGCCTGCTCGCGGGTTGGCATCCGCACCCGCACCAGGAGGACCAGCGCAGCGGCAAAGGCGAGGGCGAAGATGGAAAGGACCGACTTATGGGCGAGCTCGGGCAGCCTCGGCCAAAGTCCCGCCAGCGAAGCGCCGATGAAGAGCGCCGCCACGCCCAGCACCAGCCATGCCCGCGGCCACAGCTGTTCGAACAGCAGCGCCCACCTGCTGAGGCGCACCTTGCGCTCAAACACCCGCTCGGCCGCCGGCGCAAGCGAGCGTTCACCCGGTGGTGGTCCTTGCCATGCTGCCATCGATGCTACTCTAGCATGCTCCGGGCCGGAGCGATCAACACATCAACAGTCTTCTTTTGCCGCAGGTTGCCGAGGCAATAGGGCGCCACCTTGGCATTCTTCCCCACCGGCTGCACTCACAAGAATGTGCGCAGGTCTAGGGCCCCCAATCCAGCCTCGGGGCGTACCGACCCCCAGCTGCGGCTCTATGCCCGGCCCAAAATGCCTCACTGCGCCGCGGCTAGGGGGATGTCCGCCGAAACCGCTGCATAAAGATCGAGCACACCGTCCGCCATGGCCGGAACGGTGAAGCGGCGCGCCACCGCCTCCTGCAATCGACGGGCGCGGGCCTGCACCGCCTCGAGATCGTTGATTGCGTCGAGCATGGCGAGCGCCAGCTTTACCGCATCCTGTGGCGGCAGCAGGGCCGTATCCGTGCCGGCGACGATCTCGGGGATGCCGCCGACGTCGGTGGCGAGCAGGGGGAGCGCGGCCGCGGCCGCCTCCAGCACGATGTAGGGGAAGCTCTCCGCAAGCGACGGCACGACGAGCACCCGTCCGAGCCCGAACGCCTCGCGCACCGGCATCGCGCCCCGGAACGAGACGGCGGAGCCGAGCCCCAGCTGCACGCACTCCGCCTTGAACGCTGCCTCATCGGGACCGCCCCCGACGATGACCGCACGCACCGGGCGCGCCCGCCGCACATCGGCCAGTGCGGTCAGCAGGACGTCGACGCCCTTGAGTCGCCGAAGCTCGCCGACGAACAGAAAATCTGCGGCGTCGGCGGCGGGACGGGCCTCGGCAAAGTCGTCGGCGTCGAGACCGTTGGGGATGATCCGAGCGGCGCATAGCGGCCGACCGACCTGGGCCGCGTATCTGTTCGCCGAATAGGCGCTCTCGAAAATCAGGGCATCGGTGGCGCCGGCAAGCTGCCGCTCCAGGTGCATATAGATGCGTCCCTGCAACGTGCTCGGATGGTAATGCAGACTGCCGCCATGCGGCGTGTAGCAGGAAGCGACAGAAGCTCCTGCACGCTTGAGCGAGCGCGCGACGAGACGCGAATAGGCGCCGCCCTTGGCACCGTGGCCGTGGATGACATCGATGCCGAGGCTTGCGGCGTGGCGGCGGATGGCCAAGTAGGCCGACAGATCGCTCAGGCCGAGCTCGCGGCTCATGCGGGTGCGCTTAAGGCCGAGGCGCAGATGCGGTTCGAGCTCCCTCAGGCGCGCCTCGGTCAGCGCATCGCCCACCGCAGCGTCGCAGACGACGCCGACGCAATGGCCCCGGCGCGCCTGCTCCCGGCTCAGATCGCGCACGTGCCGGAAGAGCCCGCCGACCGGAGCCCTCAGGCAATGCAGGATGCGAAGGCTGCCGTCTTTGGCAGGCTGCACGCCGTTCCGCTCAGAGCCAGCGCTCATAGACGTAAAGTGTGTCGCCGGGGCGGACCAGATAGTCCGGTGGTACATCCATCTTCTCGACGATGCCGTTGGCGTGGCGGCGGGTGATCTGGACGCGGCGCTCATCGGCCCGGTCGGCATAGCCGCCGGCGATGGCGACGGCCGCCTGCACCGTCATGCCGCTGACGAAGGGGAACTGTCCGGCGTTGCGCACCTCGCCCAGGATGAAGAAGGGGCGGCTCTGCGCGATGTCGACGGTGACGTGCGGGTCCCTGACGTACTGCGCACCGAGGCGCGCAGCTATGGCTCGCCCGAGGCTGCGCGTCGTCCGCCCGCGCGCCGGCACGTCGCCGACCAGCGGCACGGACACCATGCCCTGCTGATCAACCGTGTAGAGGCGGGAAAGGTTGGGGAGGCCGTAGACGAAGATGCGCAACCGGTCGCCGCTGTCGAGCACGTAGGGGCCATCGCCATCCTCGTCGATCACATGCTCGGCCGCGACGACGATCGTCTCGCCCCAGCCGCGGTGCCCGACGGCTCCGACGGCCTCTGCCGGCGCCAGGGCGATCTCAGGATCCCAAGGCGACAGATGTCTGCAACCGGCCAATGCGCTCGCCACTGCGAGGGCGACGAACACCGCCCTGAACCGACGCAAAGTGCACGACATGGACCGGCAGGCCTCTTGCATGGGATGTCGGCGAGAGTGCCGACGAGTGACCGACGCAAGACCAACGAGCCGTGGAAATCCAGGTTCTAGACAGCGGGGGTTAAGAAACCTTTTGCCGGTGCACCTTTCCGGCAAGTCTTAAGCAAAAGCTAACCTCCCGCCGCTCTAAATGCGGGTCCTACTTCCCGAAGGAGCAGCCCGCGGGGCCTAGATGCGCGACCAACCGATGGCTTCCCCCGATGACATCGATCTCGTAGCGCTCGGAATTGCGGTCCGGCGCTCGCTCGCGAAGCTGCTGGTCGCCACGCTCGGCGTCGGGATCGCCTGCGCTGCAGTCTTGTCGATGCTCACGCCGAAGTATGCGTCCCAGACGCAGATCGAGATCGTCTCCAAGGGGCTCGGCAATCCCTTCGAGCCGAGACGCGACGCCTCCAGCTCCGAGCTCGTCTCGGTGCGTATGGACAAGGAAGCCATTGCCACGCACGTGCGCGCGCTGATGTCGAGCGATCTTGCCCTCAAGGTCGCGACCGACCTGCGCCTGGCCACCGAGCCCGAGTTCAACAGCGCGCTGGTCGAGCGAGGGCCTGTGGGCGAAATCCTGCATATGCTGGGCCTCATGGGGCCACGGGCTGGCGAAAGCGAAGAGGACCGCGTCCTGAGCGCCTACTACTATGCCCTGCGCGTCTACCAGGTGAAGGACACGCGCGGCATCATGATCGATTTCCGGTCAGCCGATCCCAGGCTCGCCGCCGGCGCCGCCAACAAGCTCGCCGAGGTCTATCGCGACGACCTGGGTCAGCGTGCCGTGCTCGAGAGCAAGGACGCGAGCGCCAAGCTCGCGCCCCAGATCAGGAAGCTCGCCGAAGAGGTGGCGGCCGCCGAAGCCGAAGTGACGCGCTTTCGCGGCAAGGCCAACATCTTCGACGGCGGCCGTGACAGGTCCAGCCTCAACGAGCAGCAGCTGAGCGAGCTCAACGGCGAACTCACGAAGGCGGCCACGGCGCGCGCGGAGGCCGAGGCCCGCGCCCGCGAGGCGAAAGACATCGCTGCCCGTGGAATCGGGGAGACGCTTGCCGACGTGCAGAAGTCGCAGCTCGTTCCCCGCCTTGTCGAACAGCGCGTGCGTGTCGAGCGCCAGATTGCGGAGCTCTCGGCTACGCTGCTGCCGGCGCATCCGCGCATGAAACAGCTCAGCGCCGACCTGGCCGGGCTCAACCGCCAGATCAGGACCGAGGTGGACAAGGTCGTGCAGGGGCTCGAGCGCGAGGCCAGGGTTGCGGCGCTGCGCGAGGACGGCATCCGCCAGCGCCTCGAGGAGGCCAAGCGGCGAGTGGTCGGCTCGGGGGCCGATGACGTCAAGCTGCGCGCGCTGGAAAGCGTCGCCAAATCCAAGCGCGCCGAGTTCGAACGCGTGCAGTCCCAGCTCGAAGCCGCGCGGACGACTGGCGAGGCACGAGCTGTGCCTGTCGAGGTGCAGATCGTGTCGAGGGCGCGGCCCGCGAGCGAAAAGGCCTGGCCCAAGGTCGGCATGATGACGCTGTTCGCCATGGTGGCGACGCTGCTGCTCGGGCTGGCGCTGGTCGTCACGCGCGAGCTGTTCGGCATGGCACGGCGAGGACCGTCGACGGGCCTTTCCGATCCCCGCTCCGAAGGTGCATCCCCATCCGAGCCCCTGCGGCCCACGCGGCCGGTGCCCGTGACCGCACCGTCCCCGATACGCACATCCTCGCTGCACTCGGCGGCGCAGCAACTGATCACGAAGGCTTATCGACGCAGCGGTTTCCGCACCCTCGTGACGGGCGAGGCAGCAGCCGGCAGTGCTGGTCCGGTGGCCATCGAGCTGACCCGGCAACTGGCACGCCAGGGCCAGCAGGTGATCCTGCTCGATTGGAGCCTCGACGGCGTGGGGCTGGCTGCCGAGCTCGGCGTATCGTCCACGCTCGGGATCATCGATGTGCTCTCGGGACGCGCCTCCTTCGAGGACGTCATCGGCCGCATGGCCGACTCGGCGGCCCATGTGATCGCCGCCGGCTCCAGCGCCGCGGGAATGGCAGCCGCCCGCGACAAGGATCGCGTCAACATGCTGCTCGACGCGCTCGACGATGCGTATGACCACGTCGTGATCGCCGGGAACGGAGGCGGGTTGCGCGGCCTCTTCAGCACAATCGAGGGGCGCATCGACGCCGGCCTGGTCGTCGCGGACGGGGAGGAGCACACTTCACCTGGGGACTTCCTCGGCTACACGGTAGCGGACCTCGACATCATCCGCTATGAGCCGGCAACGTGGGAGCGCCGCGAGGCGAGGCTGCTTGCGGTCGGGGGCGCAGTCTGAGCCGCATTCTGGTATCCTGATCGCGAAATTCGTCTCGGCGCGCAGCAAGTAGGGAGCGAATTTCCAGTGTGATTCAGATCGAGGAGTCCGCTTCGACACCGCCAGAGAGCAGTGAGGCGGACATCTAGATCGTTACACCAAGGGGGGAGGCAAGAGCACCGCCGCCATGAACGGGCGTACGGCACTTCTCAAGGCAGTCCTGTCGGCTCTGCATTACTCCGGTGCGGACAGCGCCATGGCGCCGCTGACGCGCGGCATTGGCGCCGTCTTCATGCTGCACCACGTGCGCCCGGAGCACCCCAGCCCCTTCGAGCCGAACCGCATCCTGAAGGTGACCCCACAGTTCCTCGAAGAGGTGATCCGCCAAGTCCGCAACGACGGCTTCGAGATCATCTCGCTCGACGAGGCCCACTTCCGGATGATCGAGGGTGACTACGGCAGCCCGTTCGTGTGCTTCACCTTCGACGACGGCTATCGCGACAACCTCGAGTACGCCTACCCGATTTTCAAGCGCCACAACCTCCCCTTCGCCATCTACGTGCCGACCGACTACGCGGACGGGCGGGGCGACCTGTGGTGGCTGGCGCTCGAGAAGGTGATCGACAGGGTGAAGGCCCTGTCCGTGAAGATCGACGGGGCGCAGCGGCGGCTGCGCTGCGGCACGGCGTCCGAGAAGGATGCGACGTTCGACACCATCTACTGGTGGCTCAGAGGCATCGACGAGGCGAGCGCGCGCGCGTTCGTGCGTGATCTGTGCCGGGACGCCGACTTCGACCAGGACGGCCTCTGCCCCGAACTGACCATGAACTGGGATGAGATCCGCCATCTGGCAGCCGACCCGATCGTGACGATCGGTGCGCATACGCGGCGCCACTACGCGCTCGCCAAGCTGACGCTCGCCGAGGCGCGCACCGAGATCGCCGAGAGCGTGCGGCGCATCGAGCGCGAGATCGGCAAGCCCTGCCGGCATTTCAGCTACCCTTACGGTGACGAGGCGAGCGCCGGCCCCCGCGAGTTCGCTCTCGCAAGGGAGCTGGGGATGAAGACGGGCGTCACGACCCGCAAGGGGCTCATTCATCCCCGCCACGCCCAACAGCTGCTCGCGTTGCCGCGCGTCTCACTGAACGGCGACTACCAGAAGCCGCGCTACGTCAAGGTCCTGCTGAGCGGCGCGCCCTTTGCGTTGTTCAACGTGGTGCAACGGGCCTCGAACACCGCCTCGCCTGCCACATAGCCCGCGAGATCAGCCCTTCCGGCCGTAGTGGATGAGGCCGCCTTGCCCTTTCGGCGGGTGGGCGCGGATGACTTCCTCATTGGGCTCGGTGCCCCAGCCGGGACGGTCCGGCATCACGAGATGGCCGTTCTCGTAGACGGGTGGATGGCTGACCAGCTCGTCGTCCCAGGCGAGCCGGTCGATGTCCGTCTCCATGATGCGCAGGTTGGGCACGGCAGCAGCGAAGTGCGCATTCATCATGGTGCAGAGGTGGCCGTAGAAGTTGTGCGGCGCCACGTTGACCTCGTAGGCCTCGGCGGCGTTGGCGATCTTCATGGACTGCCACACGCCGTTCCAGGGCGTGTCGATGATGGCGACATCCATGGCCTGCTCCTTGAAGTAAGGCAGGAACTCGCGCAGGCCGAGCAGCGTCTCGCACGACGAGATGGGGTGCGGGCTCTGGCGGCGGATGTAGCCCAGCGCCTCCGGATTGAACGTGTCGATCTCGATCCAGAACATGTCGAGGTCGGCGATCTCCCGCAGAATCTTGAGATAGCCCTCGGTCTTGGCGTTGAAGTTGAGGTCGAGCAGGATGTCGACGTCCGGTCCGGCCCCCTCGCGGATCGCTTCCAGATGCATGCGCAGGTTGCGCAGCACGGTGCGGTCGACGTTGAGCTCGGGATGGTAGGGCACGCCGAAGCCGGGACGCCAGCCCTTGGGGTTCTTGGCGCCCGGCTCGTAGATGAAGATGTTGGTCTTGAGCGCGGTGAACTTCTTCTCGCGCACCTCGCGTCCCAGCGCCTTGACGCCGTCGAGATCGGTGATGGCCGGCTTGTAGTAGGTGGGATGATTGATGCGCCACGTCGCGCAGTGCGACCAGTAGACCCGGATGCGGTCGCGGACCTTGCCGCCGAGCAGTTCGTAGCAGGGCACGCCCAGCCCCTTGGCCTTGGCATCGAGCAGCGCGTTCTCGATGGCGCCGATGGCCTGGGCGACGACGCCGCCGGAGCCGGGCCGCGTGGCACTATAGAGCTCGGCGTAGATGCGCTCGTGCTCGCCGGCCTCCTGGCCCACGACGCGCGGGGCGAGCCGCTCGATCACGGCGCCGACGCCCGGCGAGCCGAAGCCCTCGTCATATTCGCTCCAGCCGATGATGCCGGCATCGGTGGTGAGCTTGACGAAGTGATAGTTGCGCCAGCCCGCGTCGCAGACCAGCGTCTCGATGCTCTTGACCTTCATTGGTGTTCCTCCCGGGCGATACGCGGAACCTTAGCACGGCACAGACCCCGTGCTGAGCCTGTCGAAGCACGGCTTGGCGTGTGCAGGACGGGGGCGCATTGAACTGATGGCCGCAGCGCCCTAGTCTGACGCGCGCATTCTAGCCAGACAGCGGAGCACCAGCCCGATGGCCAACATCAACGCCGGCCCCTTCACGACCCGGCCCGAGATCGACGGCACCTTCGGCGTCGTCGCCAGCACGCACTGGATCGGCACGGCCATCGGCATGAGCATCCTGGAGCGCGGCGGCAACGCGTTCGATGCCGGCATCGCCACGGCGTTCACGCTGCAGGTGGTGGAGCCGCATCTGTGCGGCCCCGGCGGCGACGTGCCCGTGATGCTCTATGACGCCAAGGCGAAGAAGCCGGTCGTCGTGTGCGGCCAGGGCCCGGCGCCGGCGGGCGCCACGATCGCGCACTACCGCGATCACCTGGGCCTCGACATCGTGCCGGGAACGGGCCTGCTGCCGGCCTGCATCCCCGGCACGTTCGAAACCTACATGATGATCCTGCGCGACTGGGGCACGCTCCGCCTGCGCGACGTGCTCGAGCCCGCGATCGGCTATGCCCGCAACGGCTATCCACTGGTCGAGCGCGGCTGCGCCACGATTGCCACCGTCGAGAAGCTCTTCCGCGAGCACTGGCCGACTTCGGCTGCCGTCTACCTGCCGGGCAGCAAGGTGCCGAAGCCCAACTCGCTCTTCACCAACGTGAAGCACGCCGAGACCTACGAGCGCATCCTCAAGGAGGCGGAGGCCGGCGGCGGCGGACGCGAGAAGGAGATCGAGCGCGCGCGGCGGGCCTGGAGCCAGGGCTTCGTGGCCGAGGCGATCGATGCCTTCTGCCGCAGCAACGAGGTGATGGACGTGAGCGGGCGGCCGCACAAGGGCGTGCTGACCGCGCAGGATATGGCGACGTGGCTGCCGACCCTCGAGGAGCCGATCCATCTCGACTACGGCAATTATCGCGTGCTCAAGCCGCACGCCTGGACGCAGGGGCCGGTGCTGTTGCAGATGCTGGCGCTGCTCAAGGGATTCGACCTCGACAGGCTTTCGCCTACCGACCCCGACTTCGTGCACACGTGGGTGGAGTGCGCCAAGCTCGCCTATGCCGACCGCGAGGCCTTCTACGGCGATCCCAAGTTCGTCGACGTGCCGATGGAGACGCTGCTGTCGGAGGCCTACAACGTTGAGCGGCGCAAGCTCGCGGGCGAGCGGGCCTCGATGGATCAGCGCCCAGGCCGCATCGAGGGCTACGGCGGCAAGGTCATCGTCAAGGCCGCGCGCGAGGTCGGCGCCGGCGCAGGCGAACCCACGTTCGCACGCCTTCACACGGGTCACGGCGCCGGAGAGCAGCAGGTGAGCGCCAGCGGCAAGGTGATCGGCGATACCGTCCACATCGACATCATCGACAAGGCCGGCAACATGTTCACGGCCACGCCTTCGGGCGGCTGGCTGCAGTCCTCGCCGGTGATCCCGGCGCTCGGCTGGCCGCTGGGCTCCCGCGGGCAGATGTTCTGGCTGGAGGAGGGGCTGCCGGGCTCCCTGGCGCCCGGCAAGCGCCCCCGCTCCTCCCTGTCGGTCGGCATGGCGTTGCGCGACGGCAAGCCCTACATGAGCTGGGGCACG
>Ga0111538_10006404_pt1 | contig 15938 bp, 10 predicted proteins | sample SoiMethybrSBSTD1_FD_79669 | JGI IMG/M metagenome (GOLD analysis project Ga0111538, IMG submission 79669) | Bulk soil microbial communities from a Populus tree surrounding site in Tennessee, USA - Soil MetaG P. TD hybrid SBSTD1 (version 2)... | ecosystem: Environmental > Terrestrial > Soil >...
CGGAAACCACGCATAGTTGTCGGTGTCCCGTCAGGGCCCGACGCCAGACGGCCTGCAGCGCGGCGAGCTCTTGCTCGCGCCCGACGATGGCGGCCCGCGGTGACGCCGCAGGGCGCGTGCCGGCAGGTGGGGGAGCTGGGTGCACCAGCAGCGTCGAATACCTCTGCTGGGGAACGGAAGTCGAGCGTCTTGCGCCGCCGCTGGTCGAGTCGAAGCCTGCGGATCGTGGTCGCTCAGCCATCTGCCCCGAGCCCGTGGAGGCACGATCTGCAACGTGCCCTGCCCACGAGACACGCTGTCCACTCGATTGGACGCGCCCGGTGGGGACGGCGCACGGGCGGCGCATGATTCGCGAGTCATTGCGCCGCGTTCGGCGGCCGCCGCACGTCCGCCATCCGTCGCCGCACCCGGCCCGCGGCGTGCATCGCGAATTGCATCCAGGGCACCGCCCACACGCAACGGAAAGGAGAGCACCGCCATGCAGTACGACGTAGCGCAGCTGCTTACGATGTCGCAGGCACAGCTCGACGAGCTCTTCACCAGCAGTCCCGCCGGCGACATCCCCGACGGCGAGGCCGAGGGCACCGCGATCGTCGCCCCCGGCACCACCTACTCGAAGGAGATCGCGGCGCTGATCAACCAATTCGGCTGGAAGGGGAAAGTCTTCGACGCCAAGAAGGGCATGCTCAAGAACCGCATCCTCCCGTTCGGCGTGAACGCCATCATCGCCAAAGTCTACAAGGCGCCGAGCTGGCTCGACGAAAAGGAGTGCATCGTCCTCGACTACTCCGATACCTCGCTCCTGGCGCACTGGATCCGCGACGAGATCCGGCTGATCGCGCCGCGCACCTACCTCGGCAAAGTGTACTGGGAGCGGAAGCGCCTCATCGACTTCGCCTTGCACTTCTGACGCGTCGAGCATATCTCGCCGCGTCACGGGATGGTCGGCATCGCCTTCGAGGGTTGCGCGTGCCGGGCCGCGTTCCATGCGGGCGCGGCGGCGGCATTCGCCGAATCGAAGCTGCCGATCACCCTCGCCGCGGGGACGTCCTCCGGGTCGCTCAGCGCGGCCGCGCTCGCGGCCGGACGCGCGGCAGACCTGCCCGCGCTGTGGCGCGCGCTCGCCGGCCGGTCGATCGTGTCGTTCCGGCGCGCGATCTGGAATCGCTCGCTCTTCGACATGAGCCACCTCGTGCGGAGCGCACTCGAAAGCGCGCTCGGCGCGGTCGACCTCCGCGATCGGCCGCTCGAGGCGCTCGTTGTCGCGACGCGATTGCGAGACTGGAGCCCGCTCGTGTTCTCGAGCCGCGACGAGCCGAGGATGCTCGAGCCGATCCTCGGATCGTGCTACTTGCCGCCGTTCTACGGGCGCGCCATCCGAGTCCGCGGCGAGCTCGTGGTCGACGGTGGGTTCAGCGACAACCTGCCCATCGAGCTGCTTGCCGCGCGCGGTGCCGACGAGGTCGTCGCGGTGGTCACGTCGCCGCGCGGCACGGCGCTCAAATCGCCGCTCCGGCCGTTCTGGGTGCCGGCCGTCGCCGGCAAGCGCGTCCACGTGGTACATCCCGAGCGTCCGCTCGAGATCGGGGCCTGGGACTTCTCCGGCGACCGCATGAACCGCGCCATCGACGAGGGCTACCGACGGGCCCGCGACCTGATCGGCGCCTGATGCCGGGTTCCGCTAGTCGAACGTCTCGTCGCCGTTCGGCTCGTAGTGGGGCACGCCGTTCATGTCGTGCCGGAACCTCGAGAGCTCTTGGTACATGCGGAATCGCGCCCGGCTCTGGTTGCCGAGCGGGCGATGCTCCGGGATGCAGTGCCACGGGTTGTAGGAGAGCCGCCGCGCGAACGCGATCTGCGCCGGCGAGTCGAACTTCTGCTTGGGGATACGCAACGTGGCGACCGACACGCGCGGCGACAGCCGTTCCGGCCAGAGTACGGCGTTGTTTTCGATCGGCATGAGATGCGGATCCGTCTGCAGCTGGAGCCGGAAGTCGAGCTCGACGTCGCCGCGGTCGAGGGCTTTGACCATCGCCTGGCGCAGGTAGTCGTCGGGCGGCCGCAACGGCAGACGCGGGATCGGCGTCTTCGCCTCCGACTTCGGCCACACCGAATACTGCATCGCCTGGCCTTCCCCGAGCAGATACGGCACGCAGCTGAAATACGGCGCCTCGAACGGGCTGCTCTGTGTTTTGGTCCAGAGTCCTTGCATGATGAAGTCGAGCACGTGCGGCCGGTGGAGGTTCAGGAAGTAGAAGATCGGCGCGTTCTTCAGGCTGTTGCGCTGCAGATCGGCGTTGGCGCGCGTGTCGGGTGTGACGAACGTCGGCGTGGAGACGCCGAACATGTCGTGGGTGAACCGCTCTTCGTCCATCAGTTTTGGCCCGGGCACGCCCATGAGCTTGATGCTGATGCTCATGAACCCGACGTCGTCGATGTCGGGCGTGACGTACGGCCCCGGTCCGGAGAACCGGACCCACGCGCGATAGGTCTTCGGTCGCGAGTAGATGCCGCGCCGGAAGTGCGGCGGCAGGCCGTCGTGTACGATGAACTCGGCGCGCACGAGGCCATGGGTCTTGGTGTTGCCGCCGCGTTCGAAGCCCCCCGGCTTCCAGAGGCCGCGCATCTGCGCGCGGAACGTGTCGATGATCGACTGCAAAGAGGCCTCTTCGTCGGGTTGCGCGCGCTCCTCGGCGATCGCGAGGCCCTCGTTCGGCCGCCGCCGGTTGATGAGGGCGGTGGTCAGGCGCGCCACCCGGTCGCGCAGTACTGCGTCGAAGGCCGGCCGAATCCACGGGTCGATGCGGCGCTCGAGTTGCATCAGCCGTATCGACGCGTCGCTGATCCAGTTCCGAAGGGCGGACTCGGTGTCCGCGGGCGGCATCGGGCGGCTCGTCATGGACCCAAACCGGCTCCGTCGCATCACGCGCCCCCTCGCGCCCCCGCGATGCAACGCAGGGCACGAATGCCGGGCAGGAAAAAATACGCGCCGCCCCGAACGGTAACGAACTGCGGCAAGTGGTCCACGCGTCGATCCGGTCCATCGGCCTGGGGCATCGAGAAGCCGTCGGTAGGAAAACCCCCGGCGTCCGGTCGCCGGTTGCCGAGCAGCGGATCGCTTTCACCGGTGAGCCCGTCGAACTTCGTTCCCATCACCCAGGCGCTCTGCACGAACTCGAACTGCCGCTTGATGTTCGCCACCACGCACATGAAGTGGATGCCGGTGTCGGCGCCCGCGCCGTATCTCCGGCCGCGGCGGAGCAGGCGGTGAAAGCGCGTCGAAGCGACGAGGTCCCGGTCGCGTGCCGTCGCGTCCAGTCCCAACATGCGGCAGAGGCGCGACAGAATGCCGGGGGTACCGGGCGGCAGGTCGGCGTTGCGCGGGTTGACGCGCCGGATGTGCGCGCCCAGCGGGCAGCGGACGCCGCGAGGATCGGACTCGTAGTCGAAGTCGTTGAGTGGCGCGTCGTCGTGGCGGACGGCGCCCGTGCGCACGCCCACCAGCGGTTCACCGGACGTCGTGCGCCCGACCATCGCCGCGGCCAGGCGTTCGCGTTCGGCCGCGTCGCCATTCGCGAGCCGAGCGAGCGTGTCCCGGAACCCCTGGACGTTTTGCTGGAGCTGGCGAATCACGAGGTAGCTGCCGTTGCGTCCGAGGTCGGCCTTGTCCGGCGCGTCCTCGGCGCGGAGCAGCCAACCGTTCGGGTCGTGCCGCGGATCCAATACGGGACGCGGCGTGTAGAGCCCGTACTCGTTCGGATAGCCGAGCAGGAACTCGCCGAGACAGACGAGGTTGTCGTACGCGAGGCGGTCGTGGTCGCCGAGCGGCCGCTCCCGACGCCAGTCGGGATCCGGCTGCGAGATGCCGTCCTTGAAACCGAACGGCTCGCAGTCGAGGGCGTCGGGGGGCGGCGCGCTGGTCAGCCGTCCGATACAGACGAACCCGTCCCCCCATTGGGCGGCGACCGACGCCTCCCATGCCGCGAGGCACGCGCGGTCCGCATACAGCAGCACGGCGACGTGCGGAACCCGGTCGCCGACGCCCCATAGCCACTCGCACGGGTCGTTCGCGCCGACGTCGCCGAGACGGTGGGTGCGCGCGGAGTTGCCCGCCATGCCCTCGTCGAACTCGAACGAGAAGCCGTCGCGCAGCTCGGGAGCGACTGCGACTTCGCGCAGTCCTTCGCTGGTGAACGCGACGTTGAGCGCGGTCTTGGGCGGCGTGCCCTTGACCGCGGTCGTCGGTTTCACGTTCGCCAACCACGCGCGCGCTGCGGTTGGGTTCTTCACCCGCAGCAAGAGGACGCACACCTCTGGCAAGTGCCCGTACGCGAACCGCACGAGACCCTGGACGTCCTCCAGCTCGACGGCCCTTTCCTGGCGGACGAGCGTGGTCATAGGAGCTGCAACCAGGCGGCCGCCTGCGCATTGGTCATGGTCGCGAGCTCGAGTCCTTCGCGAATCCGCTGATTGCGCTCGAGGTCGGCCAGTGCCAGGCCGGGATACGCCTTGTACCAGACTTGGGTCGGCAACTGATGCCGCCGTTGGAAGTTCTTGAACTGGTGCTCGATACGGGCGCCGCGCGACACGAGCCAACGCGTGCGCGGCCACCCGACGCCATGGCTGAACGATAAGTTGAGGCCCCAGGCCACTTTGTTGATGAAGTCGTCCATGTAGGCCTCGTGGCCGCCGTCGTAGTTGCTGGTGAAGACGACGCGCCGCTTGCCGTCGAGGAACGCCCAGAACGCGAAATGAATCGTCTGCACGCGCGCGAGATGACCGCGCGTGAAGACGTGGCGAGCAGCCCAGTCGATCAGCGCCAGGAGCGCGATCACGAGCCAGCGGCGTACTGGCCCCGGCTTGAGCGAGCCGATCGCCGTATACTGGTTGCTGACGTCGCGGTCTTCGAGATCCTGCAGTTCGTGCAACAGGGCGCGATCCGGCAGCGGGCAGATCTCCGGGTCGCGCTCTTCCTGCGCCCGCAAGAGTGGAATCCACAGCGGCGAGAGGAGCGCCAACGGCGGCAGTACGACCAGCGGAGTCACCACCATGTGGGCGAGCTCCGCGAGCTGCCAGCGCACCGGCGTCGACTCGGATGGCGTGAGCGCGAGCCGGCCGGCGCTCACTTCGGCGTCGACGAAGTCGATGAGCTCGCGCCGCAGCCGCTGGGGGTCGGCCCCCGACGGCAACGGCGCCCGCATCACCCGGGCGGCGAGCGCGCGCTGCAACGCCGCTTCCTCCTTGATCTGCCGCACCGTGCGCCCGACCCGGTTGACGTAGTTGGCGGCGAGCCGACGTCGATGCGCGAGCATCCACGCTAGCACGTCGTCCTGCGCGTCGAACCCATCGCAGTGCGCGAAGATCCGCCGGAGGCCCACGCCCGCCCGCTCGGCGAGGTCGCCAAGGCACTCGCGCGCGTCGCCATCGCAGCTGCCGATGAACGCGAGATAGATCGGCAGGCTCGGGCGCGGAACGCCGTGCGCCTCGATGTCGCCGAGAGTCGGGTCGTCCAGCACCGCCAGCCGCGCGAAGTGCAGGCGCTCGAATCGTCCGAACGGCACCAGCACGTTCGCCGGATCCGCCGTACCCGGCTCCCTGTTCATCGTCGCCAGCAGCCTCCGCAGATCACCCTCGCGGCCCGGCCTCACCGCGGCGAGCATCATGAATTGCGACTGCGGTGTCACCGGATGCGAACGGCATCGGTCCAGACGCGCGCGAGCAACGCCGTCACGTACCGATGCGCGGGGCACTGGTTCCACTGGCCGACGAGGAACGGTGACTCTGTGTCCTGGAGGGCGTCGTGGGCCCGGCCGAGCCGCATCACGACGAGTGTGCCGGGTAGGAGCGGCGTGGCGAGCCCGCCGACGCGGGCTGCCTGCCTACACCATCGTAGCAGGGCCGGCGGCGGCGCTAGACAGCGGCGTACCGCGGAGGGCGCGTCGAGGTCCGCGCCGCTGCCGACGGCCGAGGTCCGCATGCGGGACAGGGTCTCGACGACGTTGTGAATGGTGTTCGTGGTCGCGTGGATGGCCGCGGGGTCGTGTCGTGCGGTCTCGGCGAGGAGCCGCTGCGCGCGCGTCAACTTGCCGGAGACCGTCCACCACCAGCTGCGCGGCGGCAGCATGCGCGGAAATCCGATCACCGCGCGGGCGGCCTCGTACGTCGCCGGCGTGGCGCGGTACCCGGGATCGAACAGCCGTCCGACGATCGTTTGGACCGCGACCCCGACGGTCCCCGCATCGCCGCCGCCTCGGACGTACTCGGCGAGCACGGCGAGCTCGACCGCGTGGTCCGCGAAGTCGTAGTCCGGCCGGGTGAGCCGGGTTTCGAGATCCCGTTGCCGGCGGGCGCGCCCCGTATCCGTCCGATCCGTGAACGTCGGCAATGCCTGCCCTCCGATCGCGAATGCGCGCGCCACGCGTCGGGAGAGGAGCCGGTTCAGCAGCGGGCCCGTGTGTTGCACTACCCGCGTCAGAGCCGGGTCGGCATCGAGCGCGGTGATGGTCGCCAGGTCGTCGACCAGCACGACGTCGAGCAGGAACGGCACGCGGATGCGGCGCGGGGCGCGAGCGGTCGTCGGCGCGGACGACAAGCGCGACGCGGCGGCCGTAGCAGCCCCGGGCTGTTGCTGCTTGGGCATGATGCTACCGCGTTGCCGTCTGGAGCATCACCGCGCGAAACGCCGGATCCGACTCCGCGCCGCGCCGTGGCTTCCAGTCGAGCGAATAGTACTCGCCGCGATCGCGCGCCCACGGATCGAACGCATTCACGACCGTCGCAAGTTCGCCGGCCAGTTCGGGAATCGCCCGCTGCAGCACGCGCTTCATCGGCGACACCTGCATGCGATGGCCGTTCGGCTCGCCCTTCTCCCAGACCTTCCCGTCCGGGCCGTTCTCGTTCACCCAGCGGAACCCGAGGTTCGAGTAGAACTCGGGACGGAAGCTCGACGTGAAGAAGCGGTCGCTGAAGAGCCGCCGCGAGGCGTTCAAAATGAACACCTGGAACTGCGTCTCCGAGATCGCGAAGCCGTGCGGGCGCGGGAACTCGGCGAGCATGCCGACCACGACGTCGACGTCCTCGACGTTGTCGACGACCGTGCCGTCGGGATGACCGAGACAGTCGTTGATCGGACGGTCGCCGTCGCGCTGCGCACGCGTGATGATCTTCGTGGCGTCGCACGTGTGCTGCCCGTAGATCTCCCGCAGCGTCCCGACGAGCGCGCGCTCGCGGTCGAGCTCGGCGCGCGCACCGGGATCGTTCGCGGCGTGGTCCTGCAGCCGGACGTCGACGAAATCGTCGAAGCTCGCGAGCTGCTGCAGGCCGTACTGGCGGCGGAACTCGTTGAAGCGCGGCAAGCCGTGGGCCCGGTCGCGGATCAGGTCGAGCGCCGTCACGTCGATGCGATCGGTCCTGGATTTCGCGAGACGGCCCCTGAGCGGCAGGTTCTGCAGGAAGGCCGGCATGTTCTGCAGCGTCAAGAGGCCGAGCCGCTGCCGTCCGAGCGACAGCCCCCAGTTGGGGAGGCCGTTCTGGCGGATCGCGGCGGTCGCCTCGGCACGGAACGTCCGCACCACCGGGACCTTCGCGACAATCGCATTCGGGTCGCGATCGAGCCGCCGCAGCTCGATCAGGTCCGGGACGAGCGGGTGCAGGCGGTAGACGGTCACGAACTCTTCCGGGAAGTTGAAGGGCGAACCGAAGTGGTTCACGCCACGCATGACGTCGGCTTCGTTGGCGACGTTCCACCGATCGGTCTTTTGTGGGTCGTAGTGCGCGAAGATCGCGCCGTCCTTGTAGTGATGGCTGCCGAGCCCGACGATGCCGCTGCCGCCCGCGAAGACCGAGTACCACTGCGTCGTCGTCGTCGGGTCGTCGGACTTGTCGAAAGTATTCTCGATCACCTGGGCGGTGGCTTTCGAGGCGAGCGAGTCTTCGTCGAAGAGACCGCTCCAGTTGGCGTTCATGCCGAGGTAGAGCGGCTCGTCGTACAGCAGCTGCGTGGTCCATTCGATCGTATGGATCTTGGCGATCTCGGCGGCCACCACGAGCCGGGCGACCTCGAAGAGATCGTCGTCGCTCACATCCCCGTAGTTGATCCGGCGGTCGGGATGCGCAGGGTCGCGAAGTCCCGAGTCGTCGCCCTTCGACTGCGCACGGAAAGTGTCGACGAAGACGTTGTGCTCGCGTGCGAACACGTTGTGAAGGAAGCTCAGACCCGCGGTGAGGTTGTCGGGGAAGCCGACCGATTCTTGGCCGGACCACACGAGGTTCTTCGGGTCGTCCGCCGCCATGACCGGCAAGTAGCCGAAGCGGCGTCCCGACGCGGTACCGTCGTCGCCCGGCACCATCAGCAATTTCGCCCGGTCCAGCGGGTCGCGCTTGACGCGCCGGCGCGAGGTCTCGTCGAAGCCGTAGATCTGCGACCCGTCCCACCAGGCGGTCACCATGTTGCGCGTCGTGCGATGGGCACGCTCGAGCCGGGTCGTACCGCTTCCATCGGTGAACGTTCCCGGCGGCGTACGGTCGGCGACGAAGGTCTGGTCGACGACGTCGTCGGGACGGCAGCCGAGTGCCTTGACCTCGCTGGCGGTGAGCGGCCGCTCGACGCCGTGGTCGCGGATGGACTTGCACCCCGTCGACATCAACGGTTGGCGCAGATCGTTGTCGCCTTCGGTCATGTGGGAGAACCAGTCGTGGGTCATGAACTGGATCCAGAAAGCGGCAAGGACGTTCATGAACGGCGCCTTTTGGTAGTCGCACTCGGCGTCGGCCGAGTTGCCGTCGAGTCCGAGGCCGTCGGCGCAGAGTTCCGGATGGCGCTGCGGGCGCGTGAACAGCCGCCGGCTGATGACCTGGGGGTCCGGCTTCATGATCCCGATGCGATCGCCGTGGCGGTTGCGGGTGAGATCGTCGTCGCCGAGCTCGGGATAGGTCGACCCGAAGTCGACGTTGCGCGCGAGCACCATGTGACTGGACCCCATCGCCGGGTTGCGCGTGTCGTTGCAGATGCCGGTCAGGTTGCGGAAGCGGATCAGCTCGCCCTGGCAATGCTGTTCGCCGGCGCCGCCGACCGCCGCGTACTGCGGGTGATCGCTCGGAAGTCGCATCTCGTTCCAGACGCTCGGAATGTGTCCCGCCTGCCAGCCACGCACGTACCCCGGATACGTGCCACTGTTGTCGAGCAAGTTGAACTTGATGAGCTCGATTCGCTGGTATTCGAGGTCGAGCAGCGCGCCGCGGATCCCGCGGCCGTTGGCGGGATTCTCGAGAATCCACAACCGGTCGGGTTTCTTGCTGGCGCCGTCACCGGTCGCCCAATAGTTGGCCCAGTCGACCCAGGGCGTGGAGCGGAACTTCGTGGCCCGGTCGCCGCCGCGGCACAACGCCGTGTCCTCCCGCACCTTGCCGAGAAAGCGCCCGTCGGGCGCCGTCGCCACGGAACGGAAGCCCCGGAGGCCCATCCTGGCGCACGCGGCCGCTTCATCGGCGGCGTGAGCGTGCGGTGAAACTGCGAGGAGCGCGAGCAACATCCAGGCAGTCCGATTCATGATCGACCTCATTGGTGAGCGACACGCGGCGACCCGCACCGCGTGGCGATCGTCTTCGATCTCGTCGGCATTCGGAGCAAGCGCGATGCCGATCCGAGCCCTCGCGGCGGCGCCGGAAACACGGGCGCGCCGCGACGGACACTGTCCGGTCCGCCGGACGGTCAGTCTACGCGGGTGGATGCGGCGCGGGACGACGCGGGCACAGTCCACCCGCCCCGACTCCGAGGCGGTTGGCCGAGCGTCGCCAGCAACCGCTTGGCGCGATCCGTCGCATCCCGGAGCGCGGCCTTGAGCGCGCCCGCGCAGTCGCGTGAGACGCGGCCTTTCCGGCCCTTCGTCAGCGCCTTCACGCCTCGCTTGAGATGTCTCATCGCCTGCGTGCGATCCGTCGCCCCCGCGGCGTCATCGAAGAGGCTACACGCGCGAGCGATCGACCCTGGAAGCACCTGATCGGCGCACGCGGCCGGGCTGACGCGCCGGCACGTGCACGTCACGCTGGCGAAACCCGACGCTGGCGTCGAAACGCACCCCACGCCCACCACGCACGCGTCTTCGGTGCATGGATCGCCGTCGTCGCACGCCGAGGCGGTCCCGTCGTCGCAGGACGCGCCCGGCGGGGGCGGCAACGGGATCGAGCCGTCGATCCGGATCGGCTCGCTCCGGGCGATCGGGACCGCCAGGTGCCATTCGGGGTCGGGGCTCAGCAGCCGGAGCTCGTACCAGCCGGCCGGCAGGTCGGCCGGCAGCAGGAGCGGCAGCTGGCCCGCGGCGGCATTCGGCGTCGGCCAGTAGATGACCGGGTCCTCGAAGTCGGCGTTCTCGGAGCCGAGCGTGAACAGACGCAGATAGTCGTTCGCCGTTGGTGTGGGATTGCCAGCCCAGGTGGCGACGATCGTGCCGCCCGGCGGGACGGCGGTCGTGTCGACGGCCAGGTTGACGGCGGGCGTCGCCCCTGGACCGCCCGGGCTGATCTTCGCGATGAAGGCGTCGCCGCACGCGGTGTCCTGCACGTCGCAGGTGCCGAACGCGAGGTTACGCTGGAAGGCATCGGGTGTCGTCGGAAGATCCTTCGACTGGGTGTAGCCCGCGACGTACGCGTTACCGACCGAATCGAGCACGATGGAGGTCCCCGTGTCCGAGCCGTTCGACGGGCTGCGGTCGAATCGGCTGCCGCCGAGGTACGACGAGTAGACGAGCCGGGTGGCGTCCGGGTTCAGCTCGGCCACGAACGCGTCGTCGAGATCGCGTTTGCTCGACTGGAACGCGCCGAGGATCGGGAACAGGGTCGATACCGTCCCGCCCACGACGTACGCGTTGCCCGCACCGTCGACGGCGATCGCGTTGGCGGCGTCGTCGAGCTCGCCGTAGAGATACGTCGAGTACACGAGCGCGGACCCGCTCGGCGCGATCTTCGCAACGAACGCGTCGCTGCATCCATAAATGCAGTGCCGCCTGCCCGCCTTCTCCTGGATCACGCCGGGCGTGGTCGGGAAGTCCGTCGAATCCGTCTGGCCGGCCACGTAGGCATTTCCGGCCGAGTCGAGGGCGATGCCGTTGATCACGGCGCTCCCCGAGCCGCCGAGATACGTCGAATAGAGAAGCCGCGAACCGTCGGGGCTCAACTTCGAGACGAATCCGCTGATACCGATGACGCCGCCCCCGCGCGCCAGCTCGATCGGATTGACGAGCGGGAAGTCGCTCGACGCCGTGGTCCCCGCGACGTACGCGTTTCCGGCCGTGTCGATGGCGATGTCCGCGGGCGAGTCGTCTCCCCGGCCGCAGAGGAGCGTCGAGTAGAGGAGCGTGCCACCGTCGACGCTCAGTTTGGCGACGAATCCATCACCCGCGAAGGGGTAGACGTTGGGGCAGGCCGGCCTCCGGTACGCGCCCTCCGTTGTCGGGAAGTCCGACGTGATGGCGACCCCCGTCACGTACGCGTGCCCCTCGGCGTCGACCGCGATCCCGGTTCCGTACGACGAATCGAGCAGGCTGCCGCCGAGGCGCGACGCGTACACGAGGCCGCCATTCGCATCGAGCTTCGCGACCAGCACTCCAGGGAGGGATGTACAAAGGCCTCCCCCGTTCACTTCGCCGGTCACGTAGGCGTTGCCGGCGTCGTCGACCGCGATGCCGTGCCCGTAGTCCTCGCATGGCCCGCCCAGATAGGTCGAATAGAGGACGGCTCCGCCTGGCGAGAGCTTGGTGACGAAGACGTCCGCGCTCCCGCCGAGCGTATGCGAGGCGCCGGCCGTCGTCGGAAAGTCCGTCGAGCGTGTCGTGCCGGTGACGTAGAGGTTCCCGGCCCCGTCGCGCGCGAGGGCGACCTCGCCCTCGAAGTTGATCTGAGCCTCGTCGCCAGTGCCGCCGAGATACGTCGCGTAGGTGATAGCGGGTCGCCCTTCCCCTGCCAGCGACGCGCCGGCGAGCTCGAGCACGAGGCTCGCTATGACGGCGAGCACCGCGTGCGGCGGGGCCGCCGAGCGGGCTCTGGACATTCCGGTGCCAAACGGCGCAGAGGAGGATGGGACTGGCGACCTGCTATGCTGGACAACGTCATCGGCGCGCCCGCTCGTCATCGCGGCTCTCCCGCGGGCGGTGCCAAGAGCTCGGCGAAGAACGTGAGCAAGGCGCGGAGCGATGCGAACTGCACCGACCTGCCGGACGTCAGATGCTCCGCCCGGCCCATGAACCGCCGCCGGCCCTCGGTCCAACCGAAGTGCACGACGAACGCGCGATGCGCCGGAAGCGTTCCTTTGGGCTCGTGGGGTGCCGTCTCGCTTGTCATATGCGACCGGTCGTAACCCGAGACCGCGTATGAGTCCTGGGATTACTCGGGCGTTTTCGAGGGAAAAGTAAGGAATCGAGAACCGAGCGCCATGCGACGGACACGACGCGAGGACGCTCCAGCGGTCCGCATCGACCAGGACACCGGCTGGGCCTGGCGCGGAGACGACCGTATGGACCTCACGCCCAAGGCGTTCGCCGTCCTCCGCCACCTGGTCGAGCACCCGGAGCACCTCATCACGAAGGACGAGCTCCTCGCCGCCGCCTGGGGCGACACGGTCGTCAGCGAGGCGGCGCTCACGAGCTGCATCCGCGATCTCCGAAGGGCTCTCGACGATTCCTCACGCGCGCCCCGCTACATCGAGACCGTCCATCGGCGTGGGTTCCGCTTCATCGGCCCCGTCGGCGGCCCGAGCGCCCCCAGGGTGCGCCAGTCCGGTCCGCCAAACGTCACGCCGACGCCCTCGAATCTCGTCGGCCGGGACGCCGAGCTCGCTCGGCTGCACGCGCTCCTCGCGACGGCACTCGAGGGCAAGCGACGGCTCGTGTTCGTCACCGGCGAGGCGGGAATCGGGAAGACGGCGCTGGTCGAGACGTTCCTCGCCCAGCTGCAGGACGTGGACGGCCTGCGAATCGGCCGCGGGCAGTGCGTGGAGCAGTACGGCGCGACCGAGCCGTACCTTCCCATCTTCGAGGCGCTCGGACGCATGGGGCGAGAGCCGCGGGGCGCCGCGCTCCTTCGCATTTTGAAGCAATGCGCGCCGACGTGGCTCGCGCAGCTGCCCGCCCTGCTGGACGACGCCGAGCTCGAGGCGGTGCAGCGGCGTGCCCACGGGACGACGCGCGAACGGATGCTGCGAGAGTTGATCGAGGCCTTCGATGTCCTCTCGACGGAGGCGCCGCTTCTCCTGTTGCTCGAGGATCTGCACTGGAGTGATGCGGCGACCATCGACCTGCTCGCGTTGCTCGCGCGCCGGCACGACCGTGCGCGGCTTCTGATCGTCGGGACGTATCGCGCGGCCGACGTGGCGGCCGCGGAGCATCCACTCAAGCCCGTGCAGCAGGAGCTCCAGCTCCACGGGCACTGCGAGGAGCTGGCCCTCGACTTCCTGAGCGAGGGCGCCGTGCGTGACTACCTCGCTCGGCGCTTCCCGAACGCGTCCTTCTCACCGGAACTCGCAGGGGTGCTGCGCGCGAATACGGGCGGCAATCCGCTCTTTCTCGTGAACGTCGTCGACGACCTCGTCGCACAGCAACGCCTCCACGAGGCCGACGGCCGGTGGACGCTTTCGGTTCCGGTGGAGCGCGCCACATCCGGAGTGCCGCAGACGCTCCGGCAGATGGTCGAGAAGCAGATCGAGCGGCTCACGGCGAACGAGCAGGCGGTGCTCTCCATGGCCAGCGTCGCGGGTGCCGAGTTCTCGGCGGCGCTCTCGACGGTCGACGGGATGAGCGCACACGAGGGCGAGCAGTGCTGCGATGGGCTCGCGCGCCGGGGACAGTTTCTCCGTGCCCTCGGCGTCGCCGAGTGGCCGGATGGGACGGTCGCGGCCCGCTACGGCTTCATCCACGCGCTGTATCGCGACGTGCTGTACGCACGCGTCCCGATCGGACACCGCGTCGGGCTCCATCTCCGGATCGGCGCCCGCCTCGAGCGGGGCCACGGTGCGCGCGCGGGCGAGATCGCCGGCGAGCTCGCGATGCACTTCGAGCACGGCAGGGACCTCGAGAGGGCCGCGAGCTACCGACGGCAGGCGGCAGAGATGGCGTTGCGCCAGCATGGTTATCGCGAGGCCGGGGACCACGCGAGGCGGGCGCTCGGCCTGCTCGCGACGCTGCCGGATTCGCCGGGGCGCAACCAACAGGAGCTGATGACCCAGACGGTGCTCGGTGCGGCTGTGATCGCGACGAACGGATGGGCCGCTCCCGAGGTCGCGGACGTGTACGCACGCGCGCGCGACCTCTGCATGCAGATGGGAGTCACCTCGCAGCTCTTCCCTGTCCTGCTCGGCCTCTGCGCGTTCTACATCATGCGAGGAGAGCTACGGGTCGCCCACGAGGTGTCGCAACAGCTGCTGGCCCTCGCGGAGACGACCGGCAATGCCGTCGCCATGCTCGGCGCGCACAACACGGCGGGCATGGTGTGCTTCTACGGCGGCGACTTCGTCGCCGCACGCGGCCATCTGGAGCAGTCGACGGCGCTCTACGATGCGGAGCGACACAGCCCCAATCGGCCGGGCGGCTTCTTTGTCGACCACGATCCAGGAGTATCGTGTACGGCCCACTTGGCCATGACGTTCATGATGCTGGGCCATCAGGACCGCGCCGCGGCGCGCATGCAGGAGTGTCTCACCCTCGCTCGCTCGCTCGATCATCCCCTGAGCGTGGCGATGGGGTACAACTTCGCCGCGACGTTGTATCACTACCGCCGCGAGCCCGAGGTCGTACAGCAGCTCGAAGACGTGCGCCTCGAGTACTCCAGGAAGTACGACTTCGATCTGTTCCTCATGCTGGGGGAGATCTATCGCGGCTGGCTCCTCGCGGCGCAGGGGCGTGCCGAGGAGGGGCTTGCCCAAATCGAGCACGGCCTGATGGTGTACCAGGCGATCGGTGCCGAGCTCGGTAAGCCCACGTTCCTCGGGATCCAGGCAGACGTCCTCGGCCAGCTCGGACGATTGGAGGAGGCGCTCTCGACCGTGGCCCTGGCACTCGAGCTCGGGGAGCGCACAGGATTGCACTACTGGGACGCGGAGCTGTACCGCTTGAAGGGGACGCTCGCGCTCCGCACCTCGAGCGAGCGTGAACGCGCCGCGGCGGAGCGCGCGGCGGAATCGGACCTCCTCGAGGCGCTCGACATCTCGCGCCGGCAGGCGTCGAAGTCCCTCGAGCTACGCGCCGCGACGAGCCTGAGTCGGCTCTGGCAGCGGCAGGGACGGGTCGCCGAGGCGCGGGCGCTGCTGTCGGACGCGTACGGGTGGTTCACCGAAGGCTTCGACACGCCCGACCAGAAGGACGCGAAGGAGCTTCTGGAACAGCTCCAGCCCGTTGGCAAGAGACGCCGCTGAGAATCCCTCGGTTTCGCCTGAAAAAGACCCGCGTTTCGCCAGGACTCGGGCTGCCGGACGGGCTACCCCGGTGCCCATGGCAAACGACCTCTTCAAGTCAGTAGCCGGCCTCTTTGGGCTGCTTCTCGGCGTTTCGTCGTGCCCGAGCCCGTTGGCACCCCGGGAGGCCCTCGCCCAGGAGCTGCTGCAGAACGGCGGCTTCGAAGAGAGCGCCGCTCCGTGGGCCGGCTGCGGCGGGGTGAGCATCGTCGACCTCCAGGAGGCGGGAACGACCGCGGCGATGGTGCGCACCGGTCGGCGCGCGGCACGCATCGGCGGCCTCAGCGACGGAAGCTGTGGCTCCCTGCCGGCATCGCAGTTCGTGATCGTTCAGCCGGTCGTGATCCCGGCGGATGCCACGGATCTCACGCTATCGTTCTGGTTCTCCCGGCTCGGACCGGACCTGTCGCCCGACGGCAACTCCGTCGCCGACATGAGCGTCTCGCTCTCGACCGACCCGTCGTTCGGAGGGGCGCTCTTCGACGTCGTCGCGCACAACGTC
>Ga0111538_10006406_pt1 | contig 15935 bp, 9 predicted proteins | sample SoiMethybrSBSTD1_FD_79669 | JGI IMG/M metagenome (GOLD analysis project Ga0111538, IMG submission 79669) | Bulk soil microbial communities from a Populus tree surrounding site in Tennessee, USA - Soil MetaG P. TD hybrid SBSTD1 (version 2)... | ecosystem: Environmental > Terrestrial > Soil > Tree...
CCGCGGCCGCCGGCGGGCATCTCGAAGTCGCGCTCCTCCCCGGTGTACGGCTGGTGCACCTTACCGTCCCGACCGAAGGCAGCTCCTTGTAGGAGGTCGAGGCGAAGTTGTCCCAGATGTCGTCCCGCAGCGCGTTCGTCGCGAGCGGGCTGCAGGCGTTCGTCTCGAGCAGCGTGACCGGCACGCGCAGGTCGGTCGAGAGGTAGTTGTCCTTCAGGAAGTCGTCGGCCTGCACGATCCTCGTCATCTCGCGCTTGAACTCGGCGGTCTTCGTCCAGGCCCAGTACTTGTTCCAGCACTCGAGATAGCCCGGCCCCGCGCACCCGCCCGACTCGTCGAGCGCCGGCGCCGGGCGCGGGATCTTGCTCGAGTGGCAGCGCGCGCAGCGCTCGGCGAAGACGACCTTGCCGCGCGCGAGCTTCGCCTTGTCCTTGGTGAGCAGCGCCTCGCCGCCCGGGGCGTCCGCGAGCCGGTGGCCATCGGTGCCCTTCAGGAAGAAGAGCGACATGTCGGGCGTCATCGCCTCGGTCGCCTGCCAATAGACGGAGTTCTTCTCCGCCACCGCGATCGCGATCGGCGAGGTGCGCTTGCCGCCGACGAGCGCGTTGAAGTGGCGCAGCCACTCCTCGCTGTAGAGGCCGATGTTGAGGTAGACGCGGTTGAGCGCGCCGATCGCTCCCACCGAGTCGGACCCGTCCTTGAGCACGCGCGGCGTCAGCACCGTGCTCGGCTTCTGGAAGAACTCGGTGAGCGGGCCCGACTGCACGTAGTCGTTGAGCTGCTTGTTGTCGAGCTCGCCGCCGCTGAGCGTCTCGCGTCCCCAGCGCTTGGCGATCTCCAGCCGCGCGGGCAGGCCGTAGAACGCGTTCATCGTGCGCGGGTTGTTGATGTTGTCCGTGGAGATGAGCGAGGTGTCGAGCGTTCCCGGGCGCGAGGTACGGAAGATCTGCTGCGGGAAGCTCGTCGCGTCGGACTGCCAGTCGAGGATGCGGTCGACCCAGAAGTACTGGGTGCCGACGACGGAGCTCAGGTTCTCCCACTGCGGGTTCTCGGGGTCCGCGGGCGGCTTCGTCGGGCTCGGCCCCACGTGGCAGAACGCGCAGGACATGCCGACGCGGTAGGGCCTCACCAGCTCCTTCGAGGAGTAGTACTCCTCTTTCTCGTAGTAGTCCTTCGCGTTCCACTTCGCCTCGGCCGCGGCGGTGAAGGCCGGGTTCGGGAAGAGGCGTAGCCCCACGATGCCGGTCGGCGTCCCGTAGAACGATCCGACGGCCATGTTCTTGCCTCGGGCGCCGATCGCGACGCCGGGGTACTTGGCCCCGTTCTCGAAAGGGTCCGGCGGACAGTCGGCGCGGCGCTTGTCGAGCCAGAGGCCGTAGCGATCGGGATCGGGCCCCGTCGCCTTCTCGAAGCAGGGCTCGTTGACGAGGCCGAGGTAGCTCCAGCGGTTGTCGCGGCTGAACCGGAGCGACGGATGGGACGAGATCGTCTTCAGCAGGTCGACCGTGCCGAGGCTGGTCTTCGAGAGGTCGTCCCAGAAGAGGTCGTCGCCTCCGCTCCAGACGATCCAGGCGTTGCGCCCGCGGATCTCCGCGGGCGTGAGGGCGATGCCGCCGTCCATGTCGTGGAAGTAGTCCTCGTCCGCAGCGGGGAACGTCGCCGCCGTTCGCCGCACCCGCCGCGCTTCGTCGAAGACCTGACCCGACGGCGCCTGGTCCTCGTCCTTCTGTCCCCGGCAGGCTTCGCAGCCCGCGAGCGCGAGCGACGACACGAGCGGCAGGGCCCAGATCCAGCGCGAGGCGGCTCGAGTCATCGCCGACGCTCCTTCCGTTGGCAGACCAGGCGCGCGGAGTCCCCAAGAGTCCGCGCGCGTCACAGGCCGATGGCCTTGGGCCAGCACGAATGCGAGAAGGCTGGACGCTTATACACATGGTGCGCATGTGTCGTCAAGATCAGTCCGCACAATGCGGATAGTCAGCTCTCGTTCGCTCCTGAAACGAAATTGGAAACCGAGCGTATATTTTCGGTTGCGCTTCCGGAAGGGCGCGAACTATACTCCGCGCCGCTTTTGCCAGAGTGATCTCGAGTCGGGGGAGGATTGGGGACTCCGAGAGACGCGGGGGCGGCAAACTCGAACGCGAGCCGTCCGATCCCGAGAGCCAACACGGGATCGGTGTGGCTCGACGCGCTCGCGAACGCCGCCACCTTCTTCGTCCAGCTGGAGCGGCGCTTCGATCCGTTCGTGCGGCCCGCGTTCGACGCCCTGCTCCGCGGCGCGCTCACGCGTCTCGCCACGGCGCTCATCAACGCGCAGCGCGTGAACGAGGGGCTGAAGCTCGCCGAGGAGAAGAAGCTCCCCGACGAGGAGGCTCACGTCGACTCGATCATCGCGAGCTTCGACCGGCAGATGCGCCTGCTCTGGAAGCCCGGCGGCTTCGAGCGCGGCGGCAACACCAAGACACAGGGGATCTGCCGCGGCGAGCTCACGGTCAAGGACGGTCTGCCCGAGCCGTTGCGGCGTGGCATCTACAAGGAGCCCCGCACGTTCCGCTGCTGGGTGCGGTTCTCCGGGCCGGGTCCGTACGTCACGCCCGACATCGACGACGTCGGCTTCATGAGCATCAGCATCAAGCTGCTCGAGGTGCCGGGCCCGAAGCTGATGGAAGAGGAGAAGCACACGCTCGACATGTTCGGCGTGTCGACGCCGACCTTCGTCACGCCCGACGTGAAGGCGAACGCGCACCTGCAGCTCTGGAGCCTCAAGAACGCGCAGATCTTCCACTTCCTGAACTTCGGCCGGCCGCACGCGCTCGACCTGGTGATGCAGGGCCTCTGGATCAAGACGCAGTCGAGCCCCTTCGAGGCGCCCTACTTCAGCTGCGTGCCCTACCTGCTCGGCGAAGGCCAGGCGATGCAGTACTCGATCTGGCCGAAGTCCGACACGCGCACGCGCATCCCGCGGCTCCCCCTTCGCCCGCCCGACGACTACCTGCGCGCCGCCATGGTCGCGGCGCTCGCGGCGGGCGACGTCGAGTTCGACGTGCGCCTGCAGCTGCAGACCGACCCTCACCTGATGCCGCTCGAGAACAACGCGGTCTACTGGCCGGAGCGGCTGTCGCCGCGCGTCTCGGTCGCCACGCTCCGGCTGCCGCGACAGAGGTTCGACTCGCCGGCGCAGATGGAGTTCGCGAGGCGGCTCTCGTACAACCCCTGGCACACGATCGCCGAGCACCGGCCGCTCGGCAACCAGAGCCGCGCGCGCCAGAGGATGTACTGGACGCTGTCGCAGCTGCGCCACCGGATGAACGCGGTCCCGCACTACGAGCCGACGGGCGACGAGGTCTTCGAGTAACCGGCGATGACGCCACAGACGAGCTTCATGGTCCTGGCGCCGGTCGACCCGCTTCGCGAGGCCGAGCTGCGCCTCTTGCTCGACTCGATGAACGACGCGCCGGGCCGGCTCAAGAAGCCTTGCCCGCTCGTCCCCTTCCACGACTTCGACACGCTTCACGTGGCGCGGCTCTTCCTGGTCGACGACCAGACGACGGGCGACGTCGCCGTCTACGGCATCGCGCCGCGCCGCTATCCCCTGTATCTCGCGTTCCTCGGCGACGTGGACGGCGGGGCGGACGCGTTCTACGCCGAGCTGGCGCGACGCGCCGGCGAGGGCCTGCGTGCGCTGTTCTCCTGCTGCATGGGGTTCGGGCCCGGCGCGGATCTCGTGGACTGGATGCGGGCGCACCACGTCGGCGCGTCCGCCAGCTACGTCAACTGGCGCGGCCGCACCGTGACCCAGGTCCGCGAGGAGGCCGCGCTGCGCGAGGCGCTCGCGGTGCAGGTCCGCACGGACGGGCTCGACAGCCGCCACCTCGCGCCGCGCGAGGTGCACAGGCTGCTGCGGGCCGCCGTCCGGCAAGCCCAGGGTGCGGGCCGCCTGCCGCTGTCGCCGGAAGCGGCGACGCCGATCGGCCACAAGGCTCGCAACCTGCTGCACCTCGTCGGAGTGCCGCTCGTGCTGCTGCTCGCGTCGCCCGTCCTGCTGGTGCTCGCGCTCGTCGCGCTCGTGCGGCTCCGCCGGCTCGAGAAGACGGACGAGGAGATCTGCCCCCGCTCCGATCCCGCCGCCTCCGCGGAGCTCTCGCGGCTCGAGGACCACGACGTCACGAACCAGTTCACGGCGATGGGCAGTCTGAAGCCGGGGCCGACGCGGCTCTTCATCACGCGCTTCGTGCTGCTGGCGATCGACTACACGGCGCGGCACATCTACACGCGCGGGCGCCTGGCGCGCGTGCGCACGATCCACTTCGCACGCTGGGTGTTCATCGACGAGCGCCAGCGCATCATCTTCCTGAGCAACTACGACGGCAGCCTCGAGAGCTACATGGACGACTTCATCAACAAGGTCGGCTTCGGGCTGAACCTCGTCTTCAGCAACGGCATCGGCTACCCGCGCGCGAGCTTCCTGGTGGGTGGCGGCTCGAAGGACGAGCGCAAGTTCAAGGAGTACCTGCGCCGCCACCAGGTCCCGACGCAGGTCTGGTACAAGGCCTACCCGGGCCTGACGGCCGCCGACCTCGAGCGGAACGTGCGGCTGCGCAAGGGGCTCGAGGCAACGGAGCTCGCCGAGCCGGAGGCCCGCGAATGGGTGTCGCTCCTGTGACCGCGCACGAGGTCGACTACGGGGACGTCCAGGGCCTCGTCCGCTTCGGCCACGGAAAGCTCACCGAAGCGACCTACGCGCTCCTGCGGGTGAAGCAGCTCGAGGCGGCGCGCGCGTGGCTGCGCTCGGCTCCCGTGACGTCGGCGATCCCCACGAGCCCGCCGCCGACGACCGCGCTGCAGGTCGCGTTCACGGCCGACGGCCTCGAGGCGCTCGGCGCTCCCGCCGCCGTCCGCGCCGGCTTCTCTCCCGAGTTCCTGTCGGGCATCACGGACGAGAGCCGCTCGCGGCGGCTCGGGGACGTGGGAGCGAACGACCCGTCGCTCTGGGAGTGGGGCGGGCGCGCCGCCGTCCCGCACGTCCTGGTGGCGTTCTTCGCGGCGCCGGGCCGGCTCGCCGGCTTCGTGCAGGCCCAGACCGGCGAGGCGTGGACGAGCGGGTTCGAGCCGCTGCGCTGGCTCGAGACCAGCCAGCTCGACGGCATCGAGCCCTTCGGGTTCGCCGACGGCATCAGCCAGCCCGAGCTCGACTGGCCGCAGGCGCGCGACCTCGGCGCGGCGCGCAATGAATACGGCAACACCGTGGCGCTCGGCGAGTTCCTGCTCGGCTATCGCAACGAGTACGACAAGTACACCGACCGGCCGCTGCTCGAGCTCGACTCCCGGAGCGCCGGGCTGCTGCCGGCAACCGACGCGCCCGACAAGCAGGATCTCGGGCGCAACGGAACCTACCTCGTGGTCCGCCAGCTCCGGCAAGACGTCGCGAGCTTCTGGCGCTTCCTGAACCGGCTGGCGGGCGGCGATCGCGCGCGGGCCGACGAGCTCGCGGCGGCCTTCGTCGGGCGCACGAAGGCCGGCGTGCCGCTCGCCGCGATGCAGCCGGCGGCGGGACCGGGCGCGCCCCGGAAGGCGGAAGCGGTGCGCCTCAACCAGTTCACCTTCGACGCCGATCCGACTGGCGTGCGCTGCCCGATCGGCGCGCACATCCGCCGCGCGAACCCGCGCAACACCGACTACGCCGGACGCCCGACCGGGCTCGCGCGCCTCCTCGCCGACCTGGGCCTGGGTCGCAAGGTCTTCCGCGAGGACCTGACGTCGGCCGTGCGCTTCCATCGCATCCTGCGCCGCGGGCGCGAGTACGGGCCGGGGCTGTCGCCGCAAGACGCCGTAGCGCTCGACCCGCCCGACCGGCGCGAGCGCGGCCTGCACTTCATCTGCCTGAACGCGAACATCGCCCGCCAGTTCGAGTTCCTGCAGAACGCCTGGATGTCCAGCCTGAAGTTCGCCGGCCTGTCCTGGGAGAGCGACCCGCTCGTGGGCAACCGCGAGCCCGTGCCGGGCTGCCCGATGAGCGACGCCTTCACGCAGCCGCGCGACGCGGGCCCCGCCCACGTCGTGACGGGCCTGCCGCGCTTCGTCACCGTGCGCGGCGGCGCGTACTTCTTCCTGCCGAGCCTGCGCGCGCTGCGGTACCTCTCCGGCGCGTGAGATCCTCGGAGAGCCTTGGCCACACGCAAAGCCGAGCGCGCCACGGATAGCGGCGCACCGGAGGGCTCCCGGGAGGGGGAGTATTCGGGAGCTCTCCGACCCCTCCCGGGATCCGGTCGCCGCGGAAGGCATCGCGCTCGGGTCGTTGCCTGGCCAGTCGCATTGATGTGCGCGGTGCTCGCGGCGTGCCACCTTCCGAGTGACGCGCGCTCCCCCGCCGACTGCCTCACGCTGCTCCGGGGCGGCTTCCGAGAGGTCGCGAGCGAGCGCGGCGCTCGCTTCCTCGGCAAGGTCGAGGAGGCGACGGCGGGCTGCCGCGGCGGCGCGCGCGCGGTGCGCTATCGCGCGACGCCGTGGGTCGACTGGCCCAACTACTGGGGCACGGGCGACGCGCGCTCGCGCGGCCGGCGCGGAACGAGCGAGGACCGGCGCGGCATCGAGGGCGCGCTCCTCGACCTCGAGTACCAGCGCCTCGAGCTGATCGCCTTCAACCTGCTCGACAACGACGGCACCTACGAAGCCTACGTCCAGGGCCGCGGCTCGCTACCGGGACCGGCGATCCGGACCTGGCCCGAGCTGCGCCTCGCGCCGGGCCACGCGAGCTACGCCGCCGTCGGCGGCGCGGGCGAGCAGCGCTGCCACGGCGAGCTCGTCCGCTACCGGACGCTCACGGGCATCTGCAACGACGTCTCCAACCCGGCGATGGGCGCGACCGGCCAGCGCTTCGCGCGGCTCGTGGACTTCGACGCCGCGTTCCCGGAGCTCGGCGCGGAGGAGCTCGCGAGGAGCCGGCACGGCGACCGCATCGGCCTGATGAAGCCCGATCCACAGCGGATCAGCCGTGCCCTGCTGTCGCGCGGGTCCGACGGCGACTACCGGAAAGCCGACACCCTCAACGCGCTCGCCGCGTTCTGGATCCAGTTCGAGACCCACGACTGGTTTTCGCACCTCGATGAAGGACGCAACGGCCCCGGCGACCGCGCGCTCTTCGCCGACGAAGCGGCTCCGCGGCGTTTCGAGGCGGGCGGGCGCAGCCGCCTCTCGCGTGCGCCCCGAACGACCCGCAACAGCGTCAGCGCCTGGTGGGACGCGTCGCAGATCTACGGCTTCGACGCCACGTCGCTGCGGCGCGTGAAGCGCGACCCGGGCGACTCCGCGAAGCTGCTGCTCGTGACCGCGGAGGCGGACTCGCCCGGCTACCTGCCGGTGCTGGACGCCCGCGATCCGATGAACCCGGCGTGGGCGGGGCAGGAAGCGACCGCGTTCCCGGACAACTGGAACGTCGGCCTCAGCTTCTTCCACAACGTGTTCGCGCGCGAGCACAACGCCTTCGTCGACGCCTTCCGCGCGCAGGCGCAGCAGTCGCCTCTGGCCGACTGCGGGCTGCGCGATCCCGACCGCCCGGGAGAGCTCGTCCGCTACCGCGACGTCACGTCCGACCAGCTCTTCGAGATCGCGCGGCTCGTGGTGGCGGCCGAGATCGCCAAGATCCACACGCTCGAGTGGACGACGCAGCTGCTCTACGACGAGCCGCTCTACCTGGCGCTCCGCGCGAACTGGGACGGCATCTTCGAGGCGAGCCCGCTCGTCTCGAAGGTGCTCGCGCAGGTGGTGGGACGCCTGGGGACGCCGAGCGGCGGCAGCCGCGCCAACCAGTGGTACTCGGTCTTCGCGACCGGCCCCGGCATCGTCGGGCTCGAGAGCGCCAACCACTTCGGCTCACCGTTCAACTTCCCGGAGGAGTTCGTCACCGCCTACCGCCTGCACCCGCTGCTGCCCGACGTGCTGGAGCTTCGCCGCCTGGGCGATCCCAACGTCGTGCGCAAGCGCGTCCCTGCGGTCGAGACGGTCCGCGGCCACGCGACGGCGAGCCTGCGCGAGGCCGGGCTCGCGAGCTGGGCGCTCAGCCTGGGCCGCCAGCGCGCGGGCGCGCTCACGCTCGACAACCACCCGCGCTTCCTGCAGTCGCTGCCCGTGCCGGTCTCGCGCTCGCGGAGCGGCCAGGTCGACGTGCCCGCGCTCGACATCCAGAGGGACCGCGAGCGCGGCGTGCCGCGCTTCAACGAGCTGCGCCGGCAGCTCGGCCTGCGCCAGCTCACGAGCTTCGACGACTTCGTCGACCAGCGCCTACCGCCCGAGGCGCCGGAGCGCCGGCTCCAGCTCGACCGCGTGCGCCGGCTGCGGGAGGTTTACGGCCAGCATCGCTGCGACGCCACGCGACCGATCACCACGGCGCAGCTCGCGGCCGACGGAGCGGGGCTGAACGACTGCCTCGGCCACCCGGACGGCACGCTCGTGGACAACGTCGAGGACCTGGACGCCGTCGTCGGCTTCCTCGCCGAGTCGACGCGGCCGCACGGCTTCGCGATCTCGGAGACGCAGCTTTCGGTCTTCATCCTCGAGGCCTCGCGCCGCCTCTTCAGCGACCGCTTCCTGACCGCGAGCTTCCGGCCCGCGTACTACTCGGACCTCGGCCTGCGCTGGGTGAACGACAACGGCCCCGACGGCAAGCAGTGGGAAGCCGGACAGCCGAACGGCCACCACCAGGAGGTCTCGCCGCTGAAGCGCGTGCTGCTGCGCGCGCTGCCGGAGCTCGCGGAGGAGCTCCGCCCTGTCGTCAACGTCTTCGACCCCTGGGCCCGCGAGCGCGGGGAGTATTACGCGCTCGAGTGGCGGCCGCGCCCTGGGGCCGAAGCGGACGAATCCTTTCGCCGCTGAGCAAAAGGACACTCGCTGTACAATCCCGATCCACGCTCGAGAGACTCGATCTTCCGAAGGAGGACGAGATGGCGCGCATCTTCCTCTCCTACAACCATCTGGATCGCACGAAGGCTCGTGCCGTCGAGAAGGGCCTGGCCGAGAAGGGGCACCAGAGCGTCTGGGGAGTGGACGAGCTCATCGCCGGCAAGGGCTGGGGAGAGCTGATGCCCACGCGACTGGCCAGCGCCGATGCGCTGGTCGCGCTCCTCACGCCCAACTCCAAAGATGCCTCGACCGTCTGGTGCGAGGTGGGAGCGGCGCGCGCCCTGGCCAACGGCCCCAAGCGCCTCGCGCTCTTGCCCGTGATCCTCGGGCTTCCCGAGGCTCCGCCGTACGCACGCGACATCCTCGCCCTCTGGGGACCGAAGACGGAGGACGACAACCTGGCTCGTCTCATCTCGGAGATCGACCGCGCCATCGAAGCGCACCTCACGGCGCTCAAGAACGAAGCCGAGCGCGTCGCGTGGCCGAAGATCTTCATCAGTCATCGGCACAAGGACCAGGCGATCGCCCGCGCGCTCACTGAGGTGCTGACCACGGCGTTCGAGGTGCACCCGCGAGACATCCGCTGCACCTCGGTCCAGCCTTATCGCCTTCCGTTCGGCAAGAACACCGGCGAGCGCCTGCGCGAAGAGGTGGGCCACGCGAAGGCGGTGCTCGGCATTCTCGCGCCCGACACGGCTCAGTCCTCGTACGTGATGTTCGAGCTCGGAGCCGCGTGGTCGCAGCGCGTCTACACCTGTCCACTGCTCTCGACTGGCGCCGGATACTCCGACATACCGGGCCCGATCTTCGATCTGGCTCCTGCCCGGCTCTGGGTCGAGTCGGATTGTCATCAGCTCGTGCAGGACCTCGAGGCCGAGATCGGCCTGGGCCGACGTCACGACACGCAGGGGCAGGTCGCCGAGAAGGTCCGGGTACTCGCGCAGGCCGCCAGCGCGGCGGCCGACCGGGAACCGGAGCCCTCAAGGCTTCCGGCGCCTGCCCGGCGCGGCGCCAGCGCGCGGTCGTCCCCTCAGGCCCGCCGTCCCTGAGCCGCCCTGTCCCGGCCGCCTTGCGCTCCGCGCGCGATTGCGGCAGAAAGGACGGATGGTCAGCGTCAAGGGCAGCGTCCTGCGCGCACGTCTCGCGCTCGTCGAGGAGCTGGCGGCGAGCGAGGGCACGCGTCGTGTGCTGGCCCGGCTGAGCGCCGCCGACCGCGGCGTGCTCGAGTCGCTCCTGGCGTCCGCCTGGTACCCGTTCGAGCTCGGCAAGCGGCTCGATCAGGCGATCGTCGACGAGCTCGGCGGGGGCCGGCCCGAGTTCTTCGAGAAGCTGGGCGAGGCCTCGGCCGAGAAGAACCTCGGCGCGACCGGCGTTCACCGGCGTTTCCTGGTCCAGGGCGACCCCCATGCCTTCCTGGCGAAGGCGCCGCTCATCTACTCCTACTACTACGACCAGGGACGCAGGGACTACGAGAAGACCGGCGAGAACGAGGCGCTGCTGACGACGCGCGACGCCCTGACGTTCAGCGCTCCCGACTGCCTGACCGTCGTGGGCTGGCACCGCCGGGCGCTCGCGATGTGCGGGGCGGATGCCCCTCGCGTCGTCGAGGAGGAGTGCCGCGCGCTCGGCGGCGACGTCTGCCGCTACCGGCTGCGCTGGTCGTAGCGCGCCGAGCTGCCGCCCGAGGCGAGGGCTAGCGCGCCTCGACCAGCTCCGGGCCGCCGTCCGTCAGGCTCTCCACGTCGAGCCAGCGCCTTCGGTTCGCGCGCCAGCGGGCGCGCGCCCAGTCGGCGTGGAGCGAGGCCCGGTCGGGCTCGACCGCCAGCGCCTCGGCGTAGGAGCGGAGAGCCTCGTCCCAGCGCCCCGCGCGTGCCAGGTCGAGGGCCGCCCGCTCGAGCGGCTCCCCTCCGCGAGGCCGGGGCGCCTCGTCCGGTCCGTAGAGGAAGACCTCGGCGATCCGAAGGCGCGGCCCCGGGCCCTGGAAAAGGAGCCGGACCTCGCCCGTCGAGCGATCCCCGAGGCCGATCACCAGCAGCGCCTGCCGGCCGGCGCGTGGCGCGCCGTTCACCCACTGGAGAGCGGCGCGCGCTGGGCCTTCGCTCACGACTGCGCCGCCGATCGACGCGGCCCACGGCACCGCGAGCGGCGAGTCGTCGAGATCGACGGACAGCACCAGGGCCGACAGCCGGCGCGCGGGCTCCGTGCGCACGACGAGCCCCGCGCCCCGAGCGAGGCCGGTGCTCGACGTCCAAGCGGTCGCGGGGTCCCGATCGAGCACCTCGGCTCCGAGCGATGGGCCCTCCACCGCGGCCGCGCGGATCGCATCCCTCGGAACCGGCCGCGACTCGTCGTACGGCGGCCGGAAGTCGTGGAACACGACGAACGAGCCGGCCTCGCTCTCCTCGAACGCTCCCCCCATGCCGCGCAGCCGCTCGCGAAAGCCCGCGGCACGCGGCATGCCGCGCGAGAGGCGTGTCGACAGCACCCAGGCCGCGGCGGGATCCAGATCGACCTCGTCGCGGAAGCGCAGCGGATCTCCCGGAATGCGCTCGTTCCAGGCCTGGCTCGCGATGACGGCGCCCTTCGTCTCGAGCGTGAGGCGGCCGGCGAACTGCAGGCTCGCGTAGGCGCTGCGCACTCCTTTCGACTGCAAGACGGCGAGCGGAGCGTCGAGCGGCGGCACTTCCCAGACGCGATCGGCGTGGTCGGGGTTCGTCCACGCGCGGGCGAGCAGCCAGGTGCCGGATCCCCAGCCGAGCGCGAGCGCGGCCCCCGCGGCCAGTGCCAGACCGCGCCGCTTGCTCCAAAGCGCGGCCAGGCCCGAACCCACGAGCGCCAGGAGCGGCGCATGGATCGCGTACAGGTAGCGCAGGTCGTCCGGCCCGGTGCGCCGCGAGAGCCAGAACGCGCCGGCCAGTGCCGCCGCCCAGCCCGCGAGCGGCCACACCCGGCGCGTGCGGCACGCGGCGAGCACCGTGGCGACGAGAGCGGCCGCAAGAAGCACCGAAAGGACGACCGGAAGGGTCGCGCGCTCGCGCCCGTCGACGACGAGCGGCACCTGGAGCCCCAGGAGGCCCGAAAGCGCGTGGCCGAGATCGGTCAACCCCTGGGCCCACAGCCACTGCGGGCGGACCGCGGTCACGGCGCTCGACGCGGTCTCGACGCGCGTGCCCACGGCGCCGACGAGCCGCGCCACGAAGAGCGGCGCGACGCCGAGCCCGGAGCCGGCCACGAAGAGCGCCACGGACCCGAGCCGCGGCCGGAGCCCCGCGACCGCGAGGCCGGCCGCCATGCCCGCCAGCGCCGGGACCGCGAGCGCCGAGTTCCAGACGGCGAGCCCGCAGGCGAGGCCGGCGAGCAGCACGGCGCCGCGCCCGGGCGTGGCGGGGTCGGGGAACGGCTCGTCCGTTCGCCGCGGCAGGGCGTCGAGCCCGAGGAGCAACGGGAAGCCGGTCACGAGCGGCATCAGGAAGTTCGGCGGAGGCCCGGTCGCCGTCATGAGCGCCATGTAGGGCGTGCCCCAGGCCGCGACGAGGGCTGCGGCGAGGGCCGCGCGCGGGCCGGCCAGCCTCCGCGCCAGGAGAGCCACGAGCCATACCAGGAGGACGGCGCAAACGAGCTGGTAGAGGCGATAGGCCGCGTGATGCGGCAGCACGGCCAGGAGCGGGGCCAGGAGATAGGCGTCGAGCGCGCCGTTGTACGGCTGGTTCCAGAGCGTGGTGGCGAGCTCGCCGCGCAGCACGGCGCGCCCCATCAGCAGCAGGATCGCGTCGTCGTTCGACACCGGCAGGGAGAACGTCGCCAGGTGCAGCGCGCCCCGCGCGACGACAGCCGCGGCCACGAGGATCAGGACGCGCCGCGCGCCGGGGCTCACGCGCGCTAGTTTGCCCGAAGTCGGCCCACGGCGAAGGCCTCTCGAAATGCACTCTTGACACGCCGGGCGATTGGAGTTCGTCTAGAAGAAGGAGAGGAGGGCTCATGGCACGCTCCCTCGGAGTCCTGGTCGACCACCAGGCTCGACGTTTCCAGCTTCAGCGCGATCGCCGCGAAGCGGACATACGCCGGCCCGTGCTGGCGATGGCGCTCCAGTACGGCGCGGGCGGCGAGGACGTCGTGAGGTCGCTCGCGAAGGAGCTGGCGCTCGACGTCTTCGACCGCGAGATCGTCCGGCAGATCGCCCTGAGCACGCACCGGAGCGAGCGCGCGGTCGGGGCGCTCGACGACAGGGTTCGCAGGTGGACCGCCGACTGGCTCGAGAGCCTGGCCACCCATGACTTCCTGAGCACGAGCGCCTACCGCGAGCAGCTCGCGCAGGTCGTCGGAGAGATCGCCCGACACGGAGGCGCGATCATCGTCGGCCACGGGGCGCACCTCGTGCTCGGCGAGAGCGATGCCCTGCGCGTGCTGCTCACGGCTCCGCTGGCCGCGCGCGTCGCCGCGGTCATGCGCGCGGAGGGGGTCGGCGAGCGCACGGCGCGGCGCAGGGTCGTCGAGGTCGAGGCCGCTCGCAGGGCGGCCCTCGAGCACCGCTTCCACGTCGACCTCGAGGACCCGTCCCGCTTCGACCTGGTGCTGAACGCGGCCCGCCTGGGGGTCGCGGGCAGCGTCGCGGCGATCCGGGCGGCGGTCGAGCACCGCCTCCTCGCCACGAGCCACTGAAGGCGCGCGGCGGGAGCGGTCCTTGATTGACGGGGGGACGGGCGGCGCTTAGCCTGTTTCAATGTCGATGCGCCGCGCCGTTCTTCTCGTTCTCGCGCCCCTCGCGCTCTGCTGCGGGCGCGGTCCCGCCCCGCCGCCGGCCGCCGCGCGCAGCAGCACGCCGCCGCCGCCGGCGACGAGCGGCGTCGTCGCCGAGGTCAACGGAGCGGCGATCCAGGCGAGCGAGCTCGAAGAGCGGGTGCACAACCGGCTGGCGAGCCTGCGGCAGCAGGAGTACGACGTGCGCCGCCAGGCGCTCGAAGAGCTCATCGCGGAGCGCCTGGTGGCCGCGGAGGCCGCCAAGCGCGGGATCCCGGCCGAGAAGCTGCTCGTCCAGGAGGTCGACAAGAAGGCCGTGCTGCCCGACGAGAAGCAGCTCGACACGATCTACGAGCAGAACAAGCCCCGCTTCGGCAGCGCCCCGAAGAAGGAGGCGGTCGCCCGGATCCGGGACATCCTGACCCAGCGGGCCGTCGCCGAGCGCCGCTCGCTCTACGAGAAGGAGCTGCGGCGCGCCGCCAGCGTCAGCGTGCGGCTCGAGCCGCCGCGCACCGACGTCCAGGTCCCCGCCGGCGCTCCCGCGACGGGCCCGAAGGACGCGCCCGTCACGATCGTCGAGTTCACGGACTACCAGTGTCCCTACTGCCACCAGTCCCAGCGGACGATCGACGAGGTGCTCTCCCGCTACTCCGGCAAGGTGCGGCTCGTCCACCTCGACTTTCCGCTCGACATCCACCCGGAGGCGGTAACCGCCGCCCGGGCGGCCCGCTGCGCCGCCGAGCAGGGCAAGTTCTGGGAGTTCCACCGCAGCCTGATGACCCAGAACGGCAGCATGGACGAGGACGACCTCAAGGGCCGCGCGAAGACGCTCGACCTCAAGGAGACCGCCTTCGGCTCCTGCCTGGCGTCCGACCGCCACGACGAGGCGATCCAGGCGGAGCTGCACCAGGGCACCGAGCTCGGCGTGACCGGCACGCCCGCCTACTTCGTGAACGGCCGCCTGCTGTCGGGGTCGCAGCCGATCGACGCGTTCGCGGACGTGATCGACTCGGAGCTCGGCGGCCGCTAGACGCACTTTTTCTCTGGACAACGGCCGCTGGCTCTGTAAACTCATACACTGCGCGGCTATGCGCGCGCAGGAGGTGGCTGGAGAAGTTGCAGACTGACCTTCGGGCCTGGACGGTCAAGGACTCCATCGAGCTCTACAACGTCAACGGTTGGGGTCGCGATTTCTTCAGCATCAACGCCGCGGGCAACGTCGAGGTCACCCCCTCCGGTCCCGGCTCGCTGCCGATCGATCTGAAGGCGCTCGTCGACGACCTCAGGAGCCGCGGCATCAACCTCCCGGTGCTGATCCGCTTCTCCGACATCCTGCGGACGCGCGTCGAGCAGCTCTTCGGCGCGTTCCAGCAGGCGATCGCCGAGAACGACTACAAGGGCAGCTACCGCGGCGTCTATCCGATCAAGGTGAACCAGCAGCGCCACGTGGTCGAGGAGCTGCTGGAGTACGGACGGCCCTTCAACCTCGGAATCGAGGCCGGCTCCAAGCCTGAGCTGCTCGTGGCGCTCGCGCTGCAGGAGAGCCCCGAGGCGCTCATCCTGTGCAACGGCTACAAGGACCGCGCGTTCATCGAGACGGCGCTGCTCGCGCAGAAGCTCGGGCGCCGCGTCGTGATCACGATGGACCGCATGGGCGAGCTCGACACGATCCTCGCCGCCGCCGCGGAGCTCGACCTGCGGCCGGTGATCGGCGTGCGCGCACGCCTCAGCACCAAGGGCGCCGGCAAGTGGGTGGAGTCGACGGGCGACCGCTCCAAGTTCGGCCTGACGACGGCCGAGATCGTGAACACGGTCGACCGACTGCGCGCTGTCGGCATGCTCGACTGCCTGCAGCTGCTCCACTTCCACATCGGCTCGCAGATCACGAACATCCGCGCGGTGAAGGACGCTCTGCGTGAGTCGAGCCGCATCTTCGTCGAGCTGCACGCGATGGGCGCCAACATGCGCTACCTCGACTGCGGCGGCGGGCTGGGCGTCGACTACGACGGCAGCCAGACCAACTTCCACTCCTCGGTGAACTACACGCTGCAGGAGTACGCGGCCGACATCGTGAGCCAGGTGGCCGAGGCCTGCAACGCGCGCGGCGTTCCCCATCCTGACCTCGTGACCGAGTCGGGACGCGCGCTCGTCGCGCACCACTCGGTGCTGGTCTACAACGTGCTCGCGACCAACGAGATCCTGGGCGGCAAGAACCCGGAGTCGCCCGGCAAGGGCGACCACCCGGTGCTGCACCAGCTCTGGGAGACCTACTCCGGGATCTCGCGCAAGAACTTCCAGGAGGCCTA
>Ga0111538_10006407_pt1 | contig 15935 bp, 15 predicted proteins | sample SoiMethybrSBSTD1_FD_79669 | JGI IMG/M metagenome (GOLD analysis project Ga0111538, IMG submission 79669) | Bulk soil microbial communities from a Populus tree surrounding site in Tennessee, USA - Soil MetaG P. TD hybrid SBSTD1 (version 2)... | ecosystem: Environmental > Terrestrial > Soil >...
AGCTGCAGCAGGCGATCAAGCTCCTGCAGCTGTCGCGCATGGAGCTGTGCGACATGGTCCGCGACGAGATGCTCGAGAACCCGATTCTCGAGGACTCGGTCGAATCGGCCAACGAGCAGGAGAAGGCGGCGGATGCGGCCGCCACGGACGCCAACGGCGGCGACGTGGAGCGCGTCGGCGAGACCGAGACGCCGATCGTCGAGATTCGCGACGACAAGGTGGATACGACCGCCGAGGTCAAGGCGGACGCCAACTCGAACGAGGCGGTCAGCGACTTCGACTGGGAGGGCTACCTGGACAACCAGGCGGCGGCCGCGCCGATGCCCTCGTACAAGTCCAACAACGAGGATCTGCCGTCGCTGGAGGCGACGCTGACGCGCGGCACGTCGCTGTTCGACCACCTGGAGTGGCAGCTCAAGCTGAGCCACTTCACGCTGGAAGAAGACGGCATCGCGATGCTGATCATCGGCAACCTCACGCCGGACGGATATCTGGAAGATTCACTCGAGGATCTGGCGGAGGAGGCCGCGGTCACGGTGGAGCAGGCCGAGTCGGTCCTCAAGCGGATCCAGGAGTTCGATCCGGTGGGTGTGGCGGCGCGATCGCTCGAGGAGTGCCTGCTGATCCAGGCGCGCCACATCGGCGCGGACGATGACGTGGTGGTCGGGATCATCACCAAGCACCTCGCGAACCTCGAGAAGAAGAACTACGGGGCGATCGCCAAGGATCTGGGACAGCCGGTCGAGGAGATCTACGAGGCGGCGAAGGTCCTCAAGGCGTTCGATCCGAAGCCCGGGCGTGAATACACGGCCGAGGAGCCGACCTACATAACGCCGGACGTCTACGTCCACAAGGTGGGCGACAAGTACTTCGTCGTCGCGAACGACGATGGCCTGCCGAAGCTCAAGATCTCCGACTTCTATCGTACGGCTCTGGCGGGCGGGGCCAAGGCGCGCGAGTACATCCAGGAAAAGCTACGGAGTGCTCAATGGCTAATCAGGTCGATCCAGCAGCGGCAGCGGACGATCGTGCGGGTGACCGAGTCGATCCTGAAGTTTCAGCGCGAATTTTTCGACAAGGGAACCGCGCATTTGAAGCCCCTCATTCTCCGCGACGTGGCCGAGGACATCGGCATGCACGAATCGACGGTGTCGCGCGTCACTACCAACAAGTACGTGCACACGCCTCAGGGAATCTACGAGCTGAAGTACTTTTTCAACTCGGGGATTGCTCGCACCGACGGGGAGGATCTGGCGTCCGAGGCGGTCAAGCTCAAGATCAAGCAGATCATTGGCTCGGAGAGTCCGCAAAATCCCCACTCGGATCAGCGGATCGTCGAGCTACTCAAGGACCAGAATATCGAGATAGCGCGCCGAACGGTGGCCAAGTACCGTGAGCAACTTCGCATCCTTTCCTCGTCGAAACGCCGGCAAGTTTTTTAACGCCGAGCAGACTGCCCTTTTATTGTCCCTCGACGGGAAAAAGGGTAAAAGCGGGCGCGGTAGACCCCCCGCAGTGCAGTTATTGCAGTTGTTCATTGACGATCGGTAGTGCAAAGGGAAGGCAGCGTCATGCAGCTCTCGACGACGTTCCGGCACATGGATGCCTCGCAGGCTGTGCGGGAGTATGCGGCCGAGAAGCTCGACAAGATCCGCAAGTACTTCAACAAGGATCCGATCTCGGCGCACGCGGTGTTCTCCGTCGAGCGCGGCTTCCACCACGTCGCGGACCTCAACATCACGCTGCCCAGCGGCATCGTGATCAACGCCAAGGAGACGACCGAGGACATGTACTCCTCGATCGACCTCGCGGCGGCGCGCATCGAGCGCCAGGTGCGCAAGTGGAAGGACAAGATTCGCGACCACAAGCCGCACGGGGGGCCGTCGACCTCGGTGCGCGAGATGGTGATCCACCCGGAAGAGGTCGAGCCCGGGCAGCAAGCTGACGCGCAAGCCGGCGCGGCCAAGGCGCCGGTTCCGCCCGCGCCTCCTGCCCATGCCTTCAACGTCATCAAGGACGAACGCTTCACCGCCCGGTCGATGACCGTGGAAGACGCGGTGATGCAGCTGAACCTGCTTGGTGACGAGCTGCTGGTCTTCACCGACGCGGGCAGCGGGCGGACCTCGGTTCTCTATCGACGCAAGGACGGCAACTACGGGCTCATCGAGACCGCGGGCGCGGCAGCCGGCGGGACCCCGGGCGGGCGTTGATTCAAACGGTAGCGCGCCATGAGAGTCATCGACTTCCTTGCCCCCGATTGCATCATCGCGACGCTGCAGGCCAAGAATAAGCCCGCGGTGTTGACCGAGCTGGCGGGGCACCTGGCGAAGGTCGTGCCGGGCGTGGAGGCGGAGGCGCTGCGGCGCGTTCTGGAGGAGCGCGAACAGCTGGCGTCGACGGCGATCGGCGACGGCATCGCCATCCCGCACGGCAAGCTCGACTCCGTCGGGCGCCTGGTCGGGGCCCTCGGCCGCGCGGTCGACGGCATCGAATTCGAGTCGATCGACGGCAAGCCGACAAATCTCGTCTTCATGCTGGTCGCCCCCGCCAGCTCGACCGGCGTGCACCTGAAGGCGCTGGCGCGCCTGTCGCGGCTGTTCCGGGACGGCGACTTCCGCAAGCGCCTCCTCGACGCGCCCTCCGGCGAGGCGATGTACCAGGTGATCGTCGAGGAGGACTCGAAGTACTGATTGGTTGAGGGGCCTCGGGCTTCAGGCCTCGGACCTCCGGTGAGTTGAGAGAGGTCACGCGCGCCAGAGGTTTCCCCCGGAAGTCTGAGGTCCGAGGCCAGAGGCCCTTGACCGAACGGCCGCTCTCGGGCGCCGTTCGGGTATCATGTGCCCCACATGACCCCGACGCTGACGGTCCGGTCGCTCCTGGACGAAAGCGCCGAGCTTCGCCTGGTGCTGCTGGCGGGGGAATCGGGCCTCGCGCGCCGGATCACGATTCAGCGCATCCAGAAGCCGGGGCTGGCGCTGGCGGGGTACGTGCGCCAGGTGCACCCCGAGCGCGTTCAGGTGCTGGGCGCGACCGAGATCTCCTATCTCGAGACGCTGTCCGAAGAAGTCGCGCGCACCTCCGTCGAGGCGTTTTTCTCCCTCAACCCGGCGTGCGTCGTCGTCACCAAGGGCCTGGAGATCCCCGCGATCCTGCGGGAGGTCGCCGACCGGCTCGGCGTGCCGCTGCTGCGGACGCCGCTGATGTCGTCGGTCGCCATCGACCAGATCCAGAAGTACCTGGAGCTGCAGCTCGCGCCGACCGCCAGCATTCACGCCGTGCTGATGGACGTGCTCGGCGTCGGCGTGCTGCTGCTGGGCAAGAGCGGCATCGGGAAGTCGGAGGCGGCGCTGGATCTCATCATGCGCGGGCACCGGCTGGTGGCCGACGACCTCGTCGAGGTGCGGCGCACCTCCGGCAGCATCCTGGTGGGCTGGGCGTCGGAGCTGATCAAGCACCACATGGAGGTGCGCGGCCTCGGCATCATCAACATCAAGGACATGTTCGGCGTCGCCGCCGTGCGCGACGAGAAGCGCATCGAGCTGGTGCTCGAGCTGATTCGCTGGGACCAGACCGACGCCCACGATCGGCTGGGCCTCGACGAGATGGTGTATCCGATCCTGGAGGTCCAGGTGCCGTTGCTGCGTATCCCCGTCAGCCCGGGCCGCAACGTCAGCTCGCTGATCGAGGTCGCGGCGCGCAACCGGCTGCTGCAGGTGCGCGGGCACCACTCAGCGCGCGAATTTCAGGAGCGCCTCGACCGAGCGCTCGCCGACGCCCGCGAGCGGCGCTGGCGGGACGACGTCGAATGAGGCTGGTCGTCGTGACAGGCGTCTCCGGCGCCGGCAAATCGACCGCGCTGCGCGCGCTGGAGGACCTCGGCTTCTATGCGGTCGACAACCTGCCGCTGCCGCTGGTCCCGGAGCTCATCGATCTGCTCGCCAGCCGACCCGACGTCGATCGCGCCGCGCTGGGGATCGACGCGCGCAGCGGTGACTTCCTGTCCGGGATGGCGTCGATCTTCGCCGACCTGCGCAAGCGCGGGCACTCGGTCGAGGTCCTGTTCCTGGAGGCGTCCGACGACATCCTGTTGCGGCGGTTCTCCGAGACGCGGCGCCGCCATCCCCTGTCCGACACCGACATCCGCGCCGGCATCGGGGCCGAGCGGCAGACGCTGGCGGGCCTCCGGCAGGCGGCGAGCGCGCTGGTCGACACCGGGACGCTGAACGTGCACGTGCTGCGCGGCCTCATCCAGGAGCGCTATGGTCGCGGCGAGGGCGAGCTGGCGGTGACGCTGCTGTCGTTCGGGTTCAAGCACGGCATCCCAGCCGAGGCCGACATCGTCCTGGACGTACGCTTCCTGCCCAACCCGTTCTTCGTTCCCGACCTGTCGGCGCTGTCGGGCGAGGACGAGGCCGTCGTCCGCTTCGTGCTCGACGATCCCGAGACCAAGGCGTTCCTCGACGACGCGGAGCGTCTGGTGCATCGTTCGGTGCAGGGGTTCCGGCGCGAGGGCAAGTCGTACGCCACCGTCGCCGTCGGTTGCACGGGTGGCCGCCACCGCTCCGTCGCGATCGCCAAGGAGCTGGGCCGCCGCCTGGGCACCGGCATCGCGGTCTCCGTCCGCCACCGCGACATCGCGATCTGATACGATCCGGCCGTGCGGTTCGTGGCGGTTGCGGCGCTGGCGGCGACGTTCTGGCTGAGCGTCGCGACGCTGCGCCTGATGACTCACGGTGGCGGCTGCACCATCCGGCACGCTCCGCCAGCGCGGGTGTCGGACGCGCGGATCGAACGTCCGCCGCCTTCGTTCCAGATCGAGTCGATACCGGTGAGGCCGGGGCTGTTGACGAAAGCCGACGTGGCGGCCGACATGGAGGCCCTCCAGCAGGAAATGACCGACTGCGAGGATCTTGGCTTCAGAGGGCTGGCGGTTGTCGACCTGGTGATCGGCCCCCGAGGTTGGGTCCGGTCGGCGGATGTCCGCGGGAAGCTCATCGGGACGCCGGTCGGGCGCTGCGTGGAGGCACACCTGTACGCGACCCGGTTTGCGCCGTCCGAAGCCGGTCTGAAGACCAGCCAGGCGTTCCGGGTCTACTAAGCGGGGTGCGGGCGAGGTTTCCGGCCTTGCCGACGGTGGTAAACTATCCGGCTCCATGGCGACGGCGAACACAGGCGATGCCCAGGTCGGGCTGGTCATCGTCACCCACGCCGGCTGCGGCGAATGCCTGCTCGCGGCGGCGGCGGGGATCGTCGGCCCGGTCCCCGCGTCCACCGCAGTCGGCGTACAGCCGTCGGAGGCGTTCGACGAGGTCGTGCGCCGCGTCGGGCGCGCGTGCGACGAGGTCGACTCGGGCGCGGGCATCCTGATCCTCGCCGACGTGCACGGGTCGTCGCCGTTCCGCGCCTGCCTGGCGATGGTCGACGGCACCCGCCCGGTCGAGATCGTGGCGGGGGTGAACCTGCCGATGTTGATCAAGCTGGCCACCTGCGATCGCCGCGGCCAGCGTCCGGTCGAGGTCGCCGAGCTGGTCAAGGAGGTCGGCAAGCGCTCGATTCGCCTCGGCTCGGAGCTGACCGGAAAGTTTTCGATCCCCCGCGAAGACCACCACTGATGGCGCACGCGGAGCGGGAAGTGCGGATCAGGAACAAGCTGGGCATGCACGCGCGTGCGGCGGTGAAGTTCGTCCAGACCGCCAACACCTTCAAATCCGAGGTGAAGGTCGTCAAGGACGATCAGGAGGCGAACGGCAAGAGCATCATGGGCCTGCTGACGCTGGTGGCGGCGCACGGTGTGACCATGACCGTCGTCTGCGACGGAGACGACGCGGCCGCGGCCGCGGCGGCGCTGGCCGAGCTGGTCGGGACGGGCTTCGGGGAAGGGGTGGATCCGTGATGGAGAAGCTGGTGGGGGTGGGCGCTTCGCCTGGAATCGGGATCGGCGTCGCGCACGTGCTCGCGAGCCGCGTCGAGATTCACGAGCGGCGCATCGCAGCCGAGCAGGTCGAGGCCGAGCTGCGGCGGTTCGAGGGCGCGCTTCAGGAGAGCGACGCGCAGCTGGCGCGCATCCAGGCGCAGATCGCCGAGCGCGAGGGCGACGAGCAGCAATACCGGATTCTCGAGGCCCACCGCCTGATGTTGTCCGACGTCCACCTGACCGAGCGGGCGCGCCGGATGATTCGTGACGACAAGGCGGCGGCGGAGTGGGCGGTGCGCAAGTCGCTCGACCAGATCCAGGCGGTGTTCGAGCGCATCGAGGATCCCTATTTCCGCGATCGCAAGAGCGACGTCGCGATCGTCGGTGAGCGTCTGCTGCGCAACCTGGTCGGGGTCGGCGACTCCGCGTCGATGGAGGAGGCGCCGAAGGGGAGCATCGCCATCGCGCACGAGCTGTCGCCGGCGGACGCCGCCCAGCTGGGCCGGGCCGAGGCGGCGGGGTTCTGCACCGAGGGCGGCGGCCGCACCTCGCACACCGCCATCATCGCGCGCGCTCTCGGTCTCCCCTACGTCGTCGGTGTCGAGGGACTGGGACGCCGCGCCTGGTCGGGGATGACCGTGGTGATCGACGGCGCGCGCGGCGAGGTGATCCTGGATCCCGACGCCGAGGCGCTGCGCCGCTACGAGGCGCGCGCGGACGCACACCGGACGCGGTCGCATCGGCTGGCCGCGATCCGCGACGTCGCCGCCAAGACCAGCGACGGCACCGCGATCCACCTGCAGGCCAACATCGAGATGCTGGAGGAGATCCCGATCGCCGTCGATCTGGGCGCCGAGGCGGTCGGCCTGTTCCGCACCGAATTTCTCTACCTGGAGCGCGCCGACCTCCCATCCGAGGACGAGCAATACGCGCACGCGGTCGCCGCGCTCAAGAGCGTCGGCGGGCGCCGGGTCACCTTCCGCACGCTGGACCTGGGCGGCGACAAGCTGCCGCCGTCGGTCCGCATTCCGAGCGGCACCAACCCGGCGATGGGGCTGCGATCGATTCGCTATTCGCTCAAGCGCGAGGACGTGTTTCGCACCCAGCTCCGCGCCCTCTACCGGGCCGGCGCGGTGGGGCCGATGCAGATCCTGTTTCCGCTCATATCGGGGGTCGCCGAGCTGCGTGCGGCGAAGCGCCTGTGCGCCGAGGTGGCCGCGGAGCTCGAGCGGCAGGGGACGCCCCACGCGGCGAAGATTCCACTCGGCGTCATGATCGAGACGCCCAGCGCGGCGACGATCGCCGACCTGCTGGCGGCCGAGTGCGACTTCCTGAGCATCGGGACCAACGATCTGATCCAGTATTCGCTGGCCGCCGACCGCGAGGACGAACACGTCGGCTACCTGTACCACCCGCTTCACCCCGCGATTTTGCGGGTGCTCCGCCAGGTCGTGGTCGCGTCGGAGCGAACGGGCTGCCCGGTCGCCATGTGCGGCGACATGGCGGGTGATGCGATGTTGACCTGGGTGTTGATCGGCCTCGGCCTGCGCAACCTGTCGATGGCGCCCCGGCAGATCCCGCTGGTGAAGTCGATCGTCCGCGCCACGCACCTCGCCGATGCCGAACGCTTGCTGGCGCAGGCGTTGACCATGGCGACCGAGACGGAGATCGAGGAGCTGGTCTACACCGACATGCGCAAGCGCTTCCCGCTCGAGCTTGGGGACGCCGAAGAGGAACGCTCGGCGGGGTGAGCGCGGCCGGGGCAGCCGTCCGCGTGCGCCGTGCCCGGCGCGACGACTGGCCGGCGGTCCGTGAGCTGCTGCGCGAGGTGGACGATCTGCACGCGACGCTCGCGCCCGACTACTTCCGGTCGGCGTCCCGCGGCGACGGCGAATGGGCGCGGTTGATGGAGGAGAACCACGGCGCCGTGTTCGTCGCCGAGCCACCCACCGAGGACGGGGCGATCGCCGTGCTGATGGCGCGCATCTACGACACGCCGGACGACCCGGTGATGGTGCAGCGGCGTCGGCTGCACATCGAGACGGTGGCGGTGTCCGGCAAGCACCGGCGGCAGGGGATCGGGCGGCGCCTCATGGACGAGGGCATGTCGTGGGGACGTGGCCACGGCGCGGTCGAGGTGGTGCTGACGACCTGGGTCGGCAACGAAGAGGCCGAGGCGTTCTACCGGCGCCTCGGCTACCGCGAGCTGTCGCGCGTCCTGTACGCCCCTATTTAGAAGGGAACCCGAGCCGGTTAGCTGGCGGCGGGGCGGTGCGACCCCGCCTTCATCCGCCGCGCCCAGAGCACATACAGCAGGGGCGCCAGCAACAGCGAGTAGGAGAGGGCGTGCCCGATCGGCCCGTCCGGGCCGAACTGCTCGGTGGCGTCATGGAACGCCTGGCTGCCGTGAATGACGCCGCTCTCGGCGAGCTCGTGGACGCCGTAGACCAGCAGCTGGACCAGGAAAAGCCCGAGGAACAGCGCCGTGACCTTGAGGATCGCGCCCATGTTCAGCCGCTGGCCCCAGTGCTTCCACCCCCACGCGACGCCGCCCGCGGCGCAGAGGCCCAGCGCCGCGCCCACCAGCACCAGCACCGCCTGAGTCCGCTCCTGGGCGGCGTTCAGCGCCAGCGCCTGCACGCCGAGATAGAACACCGCCTCCAGCCCCTCGCGCGTCACCAGCAGCGCCGTCACCAGCGCCACCCCGGCGATCGCCTGCGGCGACGCAGGCGCGCCCTCGATGCCGGCGACGCGCCCGACGCGCGATTCGATCTGCACCTTGATGTGGCGGCCGGCGCGCAGCATCTGGACCAGCAACGCGCCGACGACCACGGCGGCGGTCAACGCCGCGATGCCCTCCCAGAGCGGCTGATTCGGCACCTGCAACCACAGCCATGCGCCGCCCACGCAGGTGACCGCCGAGATCGCGAGCCCGATACGGACGCCGTGCACGAGGCCGGCGCGCTGAGTCTTCTTCAGGTAGGCGACGACGATCCCGACGATCAGGAACGCTTCGATGCCTTCACGGAAGGTGACCAGCAGGGCCTGCAGCATCTTCGTGCCGAACTATAGCGCGTGTTAGTCTGAATCCCGGCCGCTTCGGCCTCGTCAAGGAGGACGCGATGTCATCTTGGGTCAAGCGAACAACGACGTCAGCCGCCCTCGTTCTGGCGCTGTTCGTCCCCGCCCTGGCGCATGCCGACGATGCGGCGGGCCACTATAACCTGGCGGTCCAGTACAAGCGGGAGGGGAAGATCACCGAGGCGGTCGCCGAGTGCCAGAAGGCCCTCAAGCTGCGGCCCAACTACGCCGCGGCGCACATGACGCTGGGCAGCCTGTACCGCGCCCAGAAGAACTACCCGTCGGCGGCGGCCGAATACGAGCAGGTGGTGAAGCTCGAACCCAAGGACGCGCTGGGCCACTACAACCTGGGCGTCGCCTACCAGGCGCTCGGGCGGCCGGACGACGCGATTCGCGAGCTCGAGGAGGCAATGGATCTGAAGCCCGACGACTACGAGACCCGCGTCTCGCTGGGCAAGATCTACAGCAAGAAGGCCGACTACAAACACGCCATCGACCACCTGGTGAAGGCGACGCAGCTGAAACCGGCCGATGTCGACGCCTGGAACAGCCTGGGGATCGCCCGCTCCAAGACCGATGACAAGGAGGGCGCGGAAGTCGCCTTCAAGAAGGCGATCTCGCTGAGGCCGGAAGACGGCGAGCTGCACTTCGGGCTCGCCACCGTCTACCGGCGGCAGCGAAAGACCGACGCCGCGATCGCCGAATACGAGGTCGCGGTGCAGAAGAACCCCAGGCTGGCCAAGGCCTACTACGACCTCGGCCTCCTCTACTCGCAGGACAAGAAGAACGCCGAGGCACGGGCCGCGTTCGAGAAGTACCTGCAGTACGGCACCAACGAGGACGCTGCCTCTCGCAAGGACGCCGAGGAGCGCCTGAAGACGTTCAAGAAGTAGGCTTTGAACGCGTCGCGCCCGTTGGCGCGCGGTGCTGTCAGAGCCGGATAGCCGCACACCCGCGCGAGAGTGCGGCCACCTGAAGAAACAATAGTCGCACACCGCGCCTGCGGCGCGGAGCGACTAGAACTTCACGCCCATGTAGATGCGGAGAATCTGGGGGACCGAGGCGTCCTCCGCCACCGTGTACAGCGGCGTGTTGCGGTTGAGCGCCGCCAGCGGCCAGAGCACGCCCCAGGTGAAGCCCGCGTAGAACCCCTCGGCGGTGTTGCGATAGCCGGCGCCGACGTCCAGCTCCAGGCCCATCATCACGTCGTTGCCCGGCATCGATACCGGGACCTGCGCCATGCTGTAGATGACGCTGCCGTTGAGACCCACCGCCCGCGTGCGCCCCAGGTCGAACCAGTAGGCGGCCTGCGGTTTGATGTAGACCGCGTTGGTGACGGTTCCGAGGATGTGGCGAAACAGGATCTGGTCGACGTGATAGTCGGGCGAAAAATGGAAGTCGTTGATGGACGTGTCGCCCGAGGGCTGCTGGACGAAGCGCCAGCGGTAGTTCAGGTACTGGCCGGGCGCCTCCGCCGAGTCGCCGGTCGCGCCACCGGTCTCCAGCCCGACGTAAAGCGATTCGCGGTACAGGCGCAGCTCGCTGGCCAGCACCCACCCAAGCTGGAACAGCGTCAGCGGTACTTCCTCGGACTTTGCCAGGATGCCCGGCTGCTGAATTTTTCCGTAGATGCCGATGCCCTCGAACTCGATCGTCAGCGCCTTGTAGTGCAGCTTGAACCAGACGTCGGGCGTTGCGCTGTACGCGCCGTAGTAGGTGGCTTGTTCCAGCTCGCTCGGCGTCTGCGGTTGGGGTCCGTTGCCGGTCGTCGGCGGCGGGTTGACGGTGTTCGCCGGCTTCACGATGTTGCCCTGGTTCCGGTAGACGAACTGCAGCCCGTAGTTGAAGACGATGTCGCCGCGATCGACGCGCTCGCGCAGCGTCACCGGGCTGTCGATGCGCGTGATCGCCCCCATCACCTGGAAGACGTCGTCGTTTTGCGCGAGGTCGTAGGGATAGCCGCTGGGGTCGTTGCGTCCCAGCGTCAGCTGCTGCGTGGTCGGTCCCTGCGCGCCGAGATCCCAGGCCGCCATCAGCTGGTGGCCATAGATCGTCGTCAATCCCATGACGCGATCGACGGTCGTGCCGACGTCGCAGTCGGGGCAGTTTCCCTGGTTGTAGAAGATGCCGCGGCCCCAGTGCCAGGGCATGCGGCCGAAGCGCAGCGATCCGAACTCGGTGTCCACCTCCGCCCAGGCGCGCTTGGCGCGGATGCTGGAGACGAATCCGTTCTGTCCGACCTCCGGGGCATCCTGGGTCGTGTACAGGAAATCCACGGGCGCGTTGCCGGGCGTGTCGACCGGACTACCGGTCGACGGCGGGCGGTTGTAGCCCTGGATGCCGGCGAGCGAGTCGGGCGTCGAACCCATGATCGTGTTGTCGATGACGTCGATCTGCGAGTGCACGCGCACCTGATCGGTCACGTTGAGCGTCGGTTCGAGGCGGAAACGCGTGTTCGCGCCGCCGATGTTCTTCGAGCCGCAGTTGCCCACGCCCCTCGCCGGGTTGCCGTCCGGGCCGGGCCGCCCGCAGTCGAGCGGCGTCGGGAAGGGCGGGAGGCCGTACTGGATCAGGGGCGTTTCGGTGGTCATGGGGGTGTAGCCCTGCCCCATGAAGAACTGGTGCATGTAATCGGTGCGCAGGCGCAGATAGCCGTCCAGCTCGAAGATCTGCATGCGGCGGCGGGCCTGCTCGGCGTAGCCGCTCAGCGGTTCGAGGTCGCTGGGGCGGCTCTCTTCGGGCGCTTCCTCCGCCGGGCCCTCTTCCTTTTCTGCGCCTGCCCCTGGAGGTGGCGGTGGCTGCATGCCGCCCGGCCCGCCGAAGCCGCCCGGCGCCATCTGCGCGTAGGCCGGCCGCGCGAGCAGCAGCGCCGCGACGGCGGCGAGCAGGGAGAGGTGACGGCGCCGGCGACCGATCACGCCTGAGGCCCCGTGTGGGTTCGTTCGCACAGCTCGAACAGCACGCCTCCGGTCGCGGCGGGATGTAGGAACGCGACCTGGTGGCCGCGCGCGCCCGGGCGCGGCGTCTCGTCGATCAGCCGGACGCCCGCCGCCTTCAGCGTGGCCAGCGCGCCGGTCAAATCGTCGACCTCGAAGCAGACGTGGTGCAGGCCGGGACCGCGGTTCGCGAGGAAGCGGGTGAGGGCCGCGTTGCCGGCGGGCGCGCAGATCTCGACGGCCGCCTCGGTGTCCACGGCGCCGTTCGGGTGCAGGAACGCAACGTCGGTCAGTTGCCCGGCGACGGTTTCGCGCGCGCCCATCGTCAGCCCAAACAAAGTGGACAGGCTGTGCGCGGCGGCGTCACGATCCGCGACGGCGACCGCGACGTGGTCGATTCTCTTCACCTTGATCATGGGGCGGGCAGTGTGGGCAGTCTGGACAGTGTCGACGGGGAGCGGTCGGGACCCGAATTGCGCGGCAACTTACCTGGAACCTTGGGAGGACTCCAGATGATTGAGATCTCGATGTGTGCTACGACCGGACACGCGCTCCCCGGGTTGCCCCTCCCGTGGCGTCCCAGGGTGGGAATGTGGATAGGTAGAAGGCCGGAATGACCGCTCTCGCTAAGCTCGCTGGCCAGCTCCTGTCCGTCGGATTCGATGGGACAGCCGCGGGCGACGAGCTGCGCGCGCGCATCGCCGGCTCGGAGGTCGGCGGGGTGATGCTTTTTCGCCCGAACATCGCCGGCCCGGGCCAGCTGGCGGGGCTGGTGGCGGACCTGCGGGGACCCGCCCCGGGCGACTGGCCGCTGCTGGTGTCGATCGACCAGGAGGGGGGACTGGTGCAGCGGCTGCGCGCGCCCGCGACCGAATGGTCGCCGATGCTGGCCGTGGGCAGCGCCGGTGACGCCGGGCGCACCACCGCCCTCGGGCGCGCCCTGGGCGACGAGCTGGCCGCGGTGGGGGTCGGGTGGAACTTCGCGCCCGTGCTGGACGTGCACACCAACCCCGCGAACCCGGTGATCGGGAACCGCGCGTTCGGGACCACCCCGGAGGCGGTCGCCCGGCAGGCGCTGGCGTTCTGGCGCGGGCTGCGGGCCGCCGGCCTGGTCGGGTGCGGCAAGCACTACCCCGGCCACGGCGACACGCGCACCGATTCGCACCACGAGCTGCCGGTCGTCGCCCACGACGTCGAGCGCCTGCGCGCCGTGGAGCTGGCGCCGTTCGTGGCGGCGGCCGCCGCCGGCGTCGAGGCGTTCATGACCGCGCACGTGCTGTACCCGGCGCTGGATCCCGATCGGCCGGCGACGCTGTCGCGCCGGATCGCGACCGACCTGCTGCGTGGCGAGATCGGTTTCCGCGGGGTGCTGGTCTCGGACGATCTCGGCATGAAGGCGGTCGCCGATCGGTATCCGATCGAGGAGCTGGCGGTCGGCGCGATCGAGGCGGGCTGCGATCACCTGCTGGTGCGCGAGCCGGCCGCGCGCCAGCACGCCGCGTTCGAGGCGATCGTCCACGCCGCCGAGGCGCGCAGCGAAATGCGCGCCCGCGTCGAGGAGAGCGCGGCGCGCGTGCGCGCGCTCAAGGCCGCCTGCACCGTCGCCGTGCCCGCGCCCGCCGCGATGTTGCCGTCGCTGCTGGGAACGCCCGCCCACAAGGCCCTGGCCGGATCATTCGCGGCCGTGGATGCGGCGTCGGCGGTCGCGAAGTCACCCGTCGCGGACTGATCCGGCTAGCGTGAGCGTGAGCGTGTTCGTGTTCGAGGGCGGCTAGCGGCGAGCGACCCGCGGCCCGCGCGCCCTCACCCCGACCCTCTCCCGCAAGCGGGAGAGGGAGTCCGGATCCGGTCCCCTCGCCCCGCGCAGCGGGGAGAGGGCTAGGGTGAGGGGTCCGCGACCCGCGACCCGCGCGCCGCTCGTCCCACACGAACACGAACTCGAACACGCTCACGCTCACGCTCACGCGCGCCGGCTTTCCCGACTCAGATCCGGACGCCGAAGGCCAGCCCTTCGCCCGTGGGCAGCACCGTCGCCCGGAAGCGGCCGCTGCGGGCGAGCATCTCGTGCACGGACTGCATCGCCCGGATCTGCGCGGCGCGGTCGCCGCCGGGAGAGTCGGCCAGGCTGCCGAACAGGAAGGCGTTGTCGAGCAGCACGATGCCGCCGGGGCGGAGGTTGTCCGTCGCCCAGTCGAGGTAGGCCGGATAGCCCTCCTTGTCGGCGTCGATGAACACCAGGTCGAACGGCCCGCGCGGCGCGAGCCGCGGCAGGATGTCGGCCGCGGCGCCGACGTGCACGCGGGCGCGGGCGGCCACGCCCGCGCGCTGGAAGCTTTCGCGCGCCACCGCCGCGTGCCGCTCGGACAGCTCGATCGTGTCGAGCTCGCCGCCGTCGCCCATCCCCCGCAGCAACGCCACGCCCGAGTAGCCTCCCAGCGTGCCGATCTCGACCGCCCGCCGCGCGCCCGCCGCGCGCGCGAGCACCTCGAGGTGGAGCGCGTCCAGCGCGGCGACCTGGATGTCGGGCAACCCCGCGGCAGCGCTGCGCGCGCGGATCTCCGCCAGCACCTCGTCCTCGGGCGCGTAGACGCGGTTGACGTATTCGGACAGCTTCGGGTCCGAGTTCCCGAACGGTTTGTTCATAACTTCACCCTTCCTCTGCGGAACCGGAGCGTCAACAGCGACTCGAACAGCACGAGCGCGATCGCCACCGCGCCCAGCGCGTGCCACAGCTCCAGCTGTCGCCGGGGTGGCGGTCCGCCCGCCCCGCGCGCGCTCGCACGGTCGGGCCGCTTGTCGTCGGCCAGGCGGGCGGGATCGGACTCGCTGGTGTCCAGCGTGACCGCGAACGCCGCGTCCGGGCGCTCGTCGACGGTGCCGTCCGCGCGCGCGGCGCGCACCCGGTAAAGGCCTGGCTCGTCGGTGTCGTCGAACAGCACCGCGGGCCGCGCCCGTGGCTCGCCCGGGTGAGCCGCCGGGCTGAGCCAGCGCGACTCGCCGCTCGGTTTCACCACCTCCACGCGCCGATCGTCCGCGCTCAGCACGATCTCGCGCTTGCCGCCGACGGTGACGGTCGCGGTCGCGTCGCCCGACGGCGCCGCCGCCAGATAGCGCGCGGCCTCCTGCACCAGCGGCAGAAAGCCGGGCCGTATCGGCAGGTCCGTCCACTCTCGATCCACGGAGGTCGTCAGCAGCAGGACGCGCCCGCGGCCGATCTCCGCGTCGACAAGGGCGGGCGCGCCGTTTTCGTAGCGCAGCACGATGCGGCGCCCGGGCGCCTCCGGAACCGGCGCCAGCAGCAGGAACTGGAAGAAGCGCGCCGACGCCAGCCCCTCGCCGCGCGCCGGGAACGCCGCCAGCAGCGGGTGACGCCGGTCGATCGGGGCCAGGCGCTCGGCGGGGCGAAGATCGACGGTCTCGCCCTCCGGCCGCGCGCCCGGCGGCGCGGCGGCGCTGCGCTTCAGCCCGAGGGGTTGCGGCAGGACGGCCTTCAGCGTCTGGTTCCAGGTGTCGACGTCGACGCGATCGCCGACCGAGATGAACAGGCCGCCGCCGCCCTCCACGTAGCGCGTGATCGCGGCCGCGACGGTGGCGTTCGGCCGGGCGACGTTGGCCATGAACACCGCGCCGAACGCGGCGAGCTCGCGGTTGGCGAGCTCGTCGGGCAGCACGGTGGTGACGGAGAAGTTCGACCCGCCCGCCCGCAGCGCGGCCTCCAGGAAGAACACCTCGTCTTCGGTGCGCACCGTTCGCGGATCGCCGTCGACCAGCAGCACGCGCAGACCGCGCGACGCCTCGACCCGGCAGGCGCGGCGGTCATCGAGGACGAAGCCGTCGTGGTCGATGACGACCTCGGCCTGCCGCGCGCCGCCCGACACGGTGTGGACGAACCGCTTGCGCGCGCGCCCCCCCGCCGGCACGTCGACGAACCCGCGCGCGACCTCGACGCCGTCGAGGCGCAGCGTGATACCCAGGCCCCGGGCCGGCTCGGCGGCGAAGTTCGC
>Ga0111538_10006408_pt1 | contig 15931 bp, 12 predicted proteins | sample SoiMethybrSBSTD1_FD_79669 | JGI IMG/M metagenome (GOLD analysis project Ga0111538, IMG submission 79669) | Bulk soil microbial communities from a Populus tree surrounding site in Tennessee, USA - Soil MetaG P. TD hybrid SBSTD1 (version 2)... | ecosystem: Environmental > Terrestrial > Soil >...
ACGACTACCCCGCGCGAGATGACGCGCGCTGGAAGCTTCACGCGGTGGATCGCTGTGGCGCGGACGAACTTCAGAGAGCAGTCAGGGACGCCAGCGTCGAGACCAGCTAGAATAAACATTCCTTGTACTCGTCGTGCGGACCTTCAAGTCTCCTGAGATTGCAGGACTAAAGTCCTTCGCTACGAGTAACTTAATGCGTTACGAGTCGCTTACGCTCGCGCGTTGAAACGGGCCCGATGTCCAAAAAACCTGAAGCCGCTTCGTTCGTCACCGAAATCACTCCGCGTTCGCAGGACTTCTCTCAGTGGTATCTCGATGTCGTCCGCCGGGCGGAGCTCGCCGACTACTCGCCGGTCAAAGGCTGCATGGTCATCCGACCGTACGGCTACGCCATCTGGGAACTCATTCAGCAGACGCTGGACGCGCGCATCAAGGCGACTGGCCACGTCAACGCATACTTCCCGCTGTTCATTCCCGAATCGCTCCTCACGAAAGAGGCCGAACACGTCGAGGGCTTCGCACCGCAGGTCGCTTACGTGACGCATGGTGGTGGAGAAGAGCTGCAGGAGAAGCTCGTGGTCCGGCCCACCTCGGAAGCCATTTTTGGGACGATGTATGCGAAATGGATTCAGTCGTGGCGCGACCTGCCGATTCTGATCAACCAATGGGCCAACGTGGTGCGATGGGAGAAGGTCACGCGGCCGTTCTTGCGGACGACGGAGTTTCTGTGGCAGGAGGGCCATACCGCTCACGAGACGGAAGCAGAGGCCGAGGAAGAAACGCTGAAGATCCTCGACCTGTACGCCGACGTATGTCGGTCGGTTCTCGCGGTTCCCGTCGTCAAGGGCCGGAAATCTGAGAGCGAGAAGTTTGCCGGCGCCCTTCGCACCTATTCGATCGAGGCCCTGATGGGTGACGGTCGCGCCCTCCAGGCTGCGACATCGCACAATCTCGGTCAGAATTTCGCGAAGGCCTTCGACATCACGTTCCAGGCCCGCGATAAATCGGTCCAGCACATCTGGGGCACCTCGTGGGGCATTACCACCCGGCTGGTAGGCGCCGTCATCATGGTGCACGGCGACGACAGCGGCCTCATTCTGCCGCCCCTGATTGCTCCGTATCAGGTCGTGATCATTCCAATCGGACGCGAGAACTGGCGCGAGACGGTGCTGCCGCGAGCACAGGAGATTCAGAAAGAGCTCGCCGATGCGGGGATTCGCGTGACGCTCGACGAGCGCGATGAGCGACCCGGCTGGAAGTTCTCGGAGTGGGAGTTGCGTGGTGTCCCGCTGCGCCTCGAAATCGGCCCCAAGGACATCGAGAAATCCCAGGTACTAATCGCACGCCGCGATACGCGCGAGAAGATCGGCATCCCGATGGCCGGGCTTGCCGCGCGCGTGGCCGAACTCCTGTCTGACATTCAGCGGTCGCTCATTGATCGCGCCGTGGCTTTCCGCGACGAGCACACACAGCGGGTCGACAACTACGAGGCGTTCAAGGAGATGCTCGAAGGTCGGCCGGGGTTTGTGATTGCTCCGTGGTGTGGAGACAACGAATGCGAAGCGCAGATCAAGGCGGACACGCAGGCGACCATTCGCAACATGCCGCTTGATGCACCGAAGCCGCAAAGCGCGTGCGTTCGCTGCGGGAAACCGGCGACGAGCGAAGCGTGGTTCGCGAAGTCCTACTGAACAGGGTCAGTAAGCGCCTCGACCGCTGGCCACGGCGGCGATCGTGCGAATCAGGATGTAGAAATCGAGCCACGCCGACCAGTTGCGAATGTAGTAGCTGTCGTAGCTTTCCTGTTCGGCGGTTCCGCCGGCGCTGCGAATCGTGATTTGCCACAGGCCGGTAATGCCGGGCCTGACGCGCTGCCGCAGGTCAAGGAAGCCGGTCGAGAAGTGCTGCATATGATAGTCCGGGAACGGCCGCGGCCCCACAAGGCTCATGTCGCCACGGACGACGGTCCACAGTTGGGGGAGCTCGTCGATACTGAACCGTCTGAACACCCGCCCGACGACCGCAATGAGACGCGGGTCGTCGCGAAGCTTGTAGCGGGTTTCCCACTCGCGCCGCAGCCCCGGGTTGGCGGCGAGGTGGTCCTCGAGCTGGGTTTCGGCGTCCCGTTTCATTGTCCGGATTTTCGGCACCACGATGCGGCGCCCGTCGAGGCCGGCCCGGTCCTGAAGGAAGAATGCCGGCTTGCCGTCGAGCAGCCTCACGAGCGCGGCGGCGACGAAAATAACCGGGGCAGCGGCGACGAGCGCCAGGCTCGCCAGCGCCAGATCCAGCAGGCGCTTGATGGCGCGGTTGCTGTGCAGGAGCAGGTTGTTCGTGTACTCGATGCCGACGAAGTTGCCGAGGTTGCGGATCTGCAGACCTTCCACTGGAAGGTCGTCGTACTCGCGCACCAGCACCACATGGCGGAAATGCTGCTGCAACCGATCGATCGTCGCCCGCTCGCGAGACGGGTTGGCACGCCGGCTCTCGAGTAGCGCGACACGGATCCCGCGCGCAGCGAGCACAGCCGCGCGGTCGAGGCCTCCCACGACAGGGACGCCTTCGACAGTCTCAGCGCGGTTCTGTGAATCGATCGTCGGCTCGATTGCGAGAACCGCGGCCGGCCGGTATCCGAACTGGCCTGACTGCACGATGCTTCGAATGGCCCGCGCCGCCCGATCACCCGTACCGACCACAACGACAGGCTCGCTCCACCACCGCCATCGGCGGCCCACCTGGGAGACGACGAAACGCCCAAGTGGAACCATGAGCAGGCTGAGTGCAAAGGCGAGCACAAACGTGACACGCGAGTAGAGCGGCGGCAGCCTCAACGCGAAGGAAAAGGCCGCGAGGACGAGATACCCGAAGGCAGTGACGAAGGACAGGCGCCGCAGCGTCTCCACAGGCCCGAGGCCAAACCCGGGATACAGCCCGGCCTGTGCGTAACCGAGAACAAACAGCGAGATGAGTGGAGCGACCTGCAGGTACAGCCCGAAGGACTGCCCCCTCGCGGGGAGCGCCCAGAGAAGGTATGCGGATACGGTCGCGATGATGAGCGCCGAGAAGTCGGCGGCCACCAATGTGGCGACCCGCGCGACCCGTGCGGAGTGACGACGATCCGTGGAGCCGGGCGCAGGGGCGGCAAGCTCCGGCGCGCGGGGCTCCGCTACCTTCACAGCGGCCGGCACGGCACCGACGGGCAATTGACCGACCACGATGACTGCCGTAACCCGATGATGAGTCTGCCCCGCGTCAACATACTGGGTGTCGGCATTAGTGCCATCAACCTTCAACAGGCGGTGCGCCAGGTCGATGACTGGATCGCGCGCAGGTCTGCACAGTACGTCAACGTCTGCACTGTGCACACGGTGATGGAGTGCCAGAACGATTTGCGGCTGAGGCAGCTGGTGAACGAGAGCGGAATGGCGACGCCCGATGGGATGCCGCTCGTCTGGCTGGGCCAGGTGCACGGCTATCGCGAGGCTGGTCGCGTGTATGGCCCCGACTTGATGCTCGCTATCTGTGATGAGTCGCAATCAACCGGCCGACGGCACTTTTTCTACGGCGGCGCACATGGAGTCGCCGAGCGGCTGGCGGATCAGCTGAAGGTGCGGTATCCGGCCCTTGTGATCGCGGGCACCTACTGTCCACCGTTCCGGCCGCCGGACGTTGACGAGGATCAAGAGGTGCTCGACGCGATCAACCGCGCGTCGCCCGACATTGTCTGGGTCGGGCTGGGGACGCCGAAACAGGACTATTGGGTCGCCCGCCATCGCGGGCGTCTGACCGCGCCGGTGTTGATCGCGGTCGGCGCGGCGTTCGATTTCCATGCGGGGCTACTGCGTCAGGCGCCCCGATGGATGCAGCGAAACGGGCTCGAGTGGTTGTTTCGACTGATTCAGGAGCCGAGACGCCTGGCGTTCCGCTACCTGGTCTACAACCCGCTGTTCGTGCTTCGGGTCGCGCTTCAACTTGCCGGAATCAAGCAGCACACGCTGGATGGTCAGGATCGCTTCCGCAATAGCAGCTTGAAGTGAGTGGCGTCGCCGAGGCGTTCAATCAACCGCCGAGTTGTCAGGAAACGTGTTTCAACGTACCGGCGGTGCAACACAACTTCATACCCGACTTGCTGCAGGTGTTTGACGAGGGCGAGATCGTCAATGCCACGTTCGATGCGGTATTCGGCGAGCATTCCGGCTGTCGACGCATCCAGAGTCGCTCGTGACTTGTCATGTGGCGAAACCCCGGCCGACATGCGTTTCAGCCGCCTGAGAATGGCGCGCGGCAGGTCGCCACTCTGGTGAAACAGCTTGAACGCGACGTATTCAGCCCGCTGAATCATCCGGGTCGATGGCCGAAGGCCACTCTGGAGTGTCGGGTCGAAGGTCGTGAACAAGATGCCGTTCGGGGCGAGGCAGTGGAACGCCGCGGAGAGCACCGGCTCGATGCTCTCGAGGTGGTGGAGCGCTGACGAAAACACGATGAGATCGAAGGTGCGGTCGGTTTCGGCCAGAAACGTCCCCACCTCGCTTGACACGATGTTCGAAACAAATCCTGCCGCGTCGCACTTCTGGCGATAGATCGCCTGCAGATCCGGCGAGATGTCCGCCAGGGTGACATCAACGCCCCGGCGCAACAACTTGAGCGAGACATTGCCCGATCCGCCGCAGGCATCGAGGGCCCGGATGGCGGCCGCCGGCCGGCCGAGGCACGCGAGTGCGCTGTCGAGATCGGCCTCGAGCCCGCGCTGCAGCCGCTGATCCGTGACACAGCTTTCAGTCGCGTCGTACTGAGCCGCCGAATCCGCATAGTACCGACGGTTTGCCTCCGCAATTCGCTGATACGACGCCGTCGGGCGCCATTCGCTCACGAGGTCACCGACAGCAACGCCTGCTCGAGTCGCGCGGTGAATGCGCGAAGGGTGAAGTCGCGTTCGAACGCCGCCCGCCCCGCGCTCCCGAATGCACGCCGAAGGTCAACGTCTTTGAGCAGCTTTTCAATCGAGTCTGCTGTAGCGACGGCGTCGCGCACTGGAACGAGGAATCCTGTCCTCCCATCTTCAACCATCGCCGGAATGCCACGCCATCGAGTCGCGACGACCGGCAGATCGAACTGCATCGCTTCCAACACCACCAGAGGCATGCCCTCCCGTTCGTAGTACGTCGGGAGGCAGAACACGTCCGCGTTCGCGAAGGCGTTCCACTTCGCGTCACCGGTGAGCGGGCCGCACAGGCGAACGCGATTCGCTCCGAGTTCGTTGATGCGGACGGCGATGCGATCATCGACAGCCTGACTGGACTGGCCGCCAACGATGTCCAGCTCGAACGGAACCTTGCGTGCATTCAGGATCGCGCATGCATCAAGCAGCACGAAGATCCCTTTTGACTCGATCAGGTTGCTGACCCACAGAAGATGCGGTACGACCCGGCCGCGCCGGCCCTCGATCGAAACTCGAGTGTGCTGGTCTTCAATTCCGTTCGGAATGATGAACTCCGACCGTGCGCGGACGAACGTGCCATCCGGTTCAGTTTCAGGAGCCAGTCGTATGGCTGCAGCCGGATTGAAATACGCGACTCGGAAGAGTAATCGTTCCACCGCTGTCAGGCCGGAATAGGCGGTGGAGAGACCGCTTGCGTGAAAGTGGAACACGGTGCTCCGAAAGAGTGGTCGCGCTGGAATGAGAATCAGGAAGTCCCTCCAGATCGCCACCCTGTCGGGGCCGGCCGGCACGTAATACAGAACGTCGAGGCCGTGCCTGATCCGGGAGGCGGCGATCCGAAGAAGCACAGCGGGCACATGGAAGATTTTCCGGATACTCACTCGACCGATTTCGTCGATCGCTTTCGAAAAATGCAGGCGCACATGGAACATTTCCACGCCCGTGAAGGAACCCTTCAACGTGTTCTGAATCGCAACGGCCTGGCCGTGATACGGAGGTGGAGTCTGTCCCACCACGAGCACGCGCGGCACGCGCTCCGATCGATTCAAAAGCGCGAACCGGATGGCGCCCCTCGCGCGTCGCGGGATGAGCCACATGGCCACGAACAGAACGTAGTGAATCGGAAGGGGGTCTCCGTGCTCCCGGGCTTCCCGCAGCAGGGTGCTCAGGGCGGGCCAGGCCCGTTCGCGTGCCGCAAGCGCGGCGACTGCCACCAGAACGAAGGCGGCGTAGGCCCGGCGGGTGACGTTCAGCCGGTTGCCGCGAAGCCACTCGAGCGAGTACTCCCAGCCTCCGGTTTCGCTGATGCGCGATTGGGGTGCGTCCGTCCGCCATACACCGAGAATCCTGTCGACGACCTCGAACTGGAATCCGGGCACCTGCGCCGCGCGCAGGATCCAGTCGGCCTCGTGATGGCGGCGCAGATCTTCGCGGAACGCCACCCGCAGGAATAGTTCGCGCCGCGCTAGCAGCATGGAAGACTGCACGCCGCCCTCGTCGCGGAACAGACTGCGTCTGGAAAACAGGTACTCGCTGACCGGCTCGCCAGGATGGGGCAGACGCCGCGGAGCGATGGACGCACCGCCTGACGTTCGGCAAAGCATCCGGCAGGCGATCACGGGGAAACGTGAAGCCAATCCTTGTGCACGCTCGACCTGAGTCGCCAACTTCTCCGGCTGCCACTGGTCGTCATCGTCCAGAAGGGCGATCCACTCCGCACGCGCCACGGCGATGCCTTCGTTTCTGGCCGCCGCGGCGCCGCGATTTGTCGCGAGCGGCAGGATCCTGATGCGTGGATCCTTCAGACCACGAACAGCCGTGAGAGTCGCGTCGTCAGGCCCGTCGATGACGACGATAATCTCGAGATCCCGCAACGTCTGTTCAGCCGCGGTGGCAATGGCGCCAAGCACGGATTGAGGCCGGTTGCGCGTGGGGATGATCACGCTGACGGAGGGATATCCAGCGTGTTCGAACGTTGTTGCAGACACTCTCAAGGCCTGTTCAGGACAACGCGACCCAAACGGCCGATCCAGCCGTCACATATCGCCCGCATCAAGAGCCGCGTGCGACTAAACACCTTGCCGAGTCGTCCGCTCCTAACGATGTGGTAGATCGCACCGCACCAGAGTCGCAAGAGAATGAAAGTTGCGGCATTGACCGCGTACATTGCGTTGGAACTGACAAATCTTGTCCGCTCGAGATGGACGCGATTGCGCATCGAGTAATAGACGCGCGTAGAATCGAGGTCCGGTGCCATCCAGTGGAACCGTGGTCGTTGCGTTAGATGCCACGAGGTTTCCAAGTCTCGGATTCTAGCGGCTGGACACAGCAGGATGGTGCCGCCGTTTCTTGTGATTCGGCTGGTGAATTCGAAGTCGTCTGCATACAAGTAGTACTCTTCGTCAGGCAGGCCAATGCGGTCTACCCAGGTTCTATGAAACAGTAGACCTCCGTATGGCGCATGCCCGACTGGTATGAGGTCTTCCTTGGGTCGTTCAAAAGGGCGGTGCAGGCCGACGCGTGATGCGATCTTGTTGAGATGCAATCCCATGAAGGAATTGGGCTGAATTCTCAGAACTCTTTCGCCGCGAGATGCCTCAACATACTCTCGACGGTCTGGGCGCAGCGCGAGCAATACATTAGAGGGCCGGGCGCCAAGAGTGTCGTATGAGGACAGCAGTCTCTCCAAACAGTGCGGTTCCGGCAGGTTGTCATCATCGAGCAGCCAATACAATTCCGCATCCGTTTGAGTGCCGGCAGCTTCGATACCAACTTTGAATCCTTTCGCCGATCCCATGTTGTCCGGCAGGCGCACGATGTGAAACCGCAGGCTTGTGTCTGAGCCAATCTCAGGCAAGTGGAGTCCGGCCGATGCGTTGTCGACGATAACGACGTCATGTACGGAAGAATCGTGACGGCACAGTTCCGCCAGAACCTGCTTCAGGTACCGCCATCGGTGACCGTACGTCACCACGATCGTCGCGACGTTTAGCCGCGGAGACGTCATTGATTTCCGGGCTTACCCGCGATCATCGCAATTTCCTCACCTACCGGCCGCCATCCACTCAAGAAGTACTCAGCGCTGCCGAACAGCGCCCCAAAACATCTTGCAAGAATTGGCAACGGCATGCTCTGGTCGTAATTCTCAATGCGTCCCAACTTCTGGATGATCCGGCTCTTCGCTGCAACGGCTGCTGCGGAGCCCGCCTCTGTCCATGACTTCGTAACGGCCAACCCGGCGGCTTCTGCGCACGCGGCCAGCGACGGGGGGGTGAAAATGAAGAGGTGACGGGGCGGGTCGAGAGCAAACCAGTTTCGTCCAAACCAGCTGTGACCAAGGCCATTGGCGTTTGGGGTCACGACGACCAAGCGCCCTCCAGGTTTGAGCAGCCGCGCGCAGAGTTCGAATGTTCGTCTGGGATCGGGGACGTGCTCAATGACGTGTGCCATGGTGATCACGTCGAACCACGCTTCTGGAAGGCCCAAGTCATCGAGTCGTCCACAATGGGCCTCCAGGCCATGGTCGCGCGCGACCCGAACGGCAGCGGCGTCGAAATCCACGCCGATACCGTCCCAGCCGAACGTCCGCATTCTTCCCAGGAAAGCGCCATTGCCGCAGCCGACATCTAGAAGGCGGCCACGCCACTGTCCGTTCAGCCACATGATGCTCCGGCCGAGTTTCGCTCGCAGGAACCTGCTTCTTGCGAGAATTTTTCCGGTTGAATGGAAAGGTTTGTTCGGGTTCAGTTCGCGGTAGCCGAAGCCCTCGGCCAGCAACGCTTCCTTCGCGCCTTCCCTCAGACGAGCGAACCGACGTCGCTGCAAGGATGGGATGGCGCGATGTGTCTGGTAGTTCTGGTACAACTCGGGAAGGTCCGCCTCGATGGTTCGAGGATCAAGCCACATTAGACGGCAGCTGGAGTTGTCGCATTGCCTGAACGTTGAACACCCGGCCACCCCGAATAGGCGGTCGCCTACATCCCGATATCGAAGCGATCCGGAGGATCCACACATGTAGCAGGTTGGCTGTGCCGGGCCGTGCCGGGGCATTGGCGTCAACTCGATCGTTGCCAGTAAACACCGGTCCAATCGATCGGAACGATTGCGTCCTGGATGTTGTGAGCCGCTCGGTAATCCTCGACGGCCCGGCGGCACCGATCGATTGCGCCATAGTCGTCAACGATGATGTAGCCACCGATCGAGACTTTGGGGTAGAGACTCTGAAGGGCATCCATCGTGGAACCGTACATGTCACCGTCGAGTCTCAGAATTGCCAGCCGCTCGATGGAAGCATGCGGGAGCGTTTCTGAAAACCATCCCTTGATGAACTGGACCTGTTCGTCAAGAAGGTCGTAGCGGCGGAAATTATCCTGAACCTGCTGCAGCGACACCTTCAAATCCTCGTACATGAAGTCGATATCGCCGGCGTCCTGCGGGTACTTTTTGGTATCGGGTTTCGGAAGGCCTCCGAACGAATCGGCGACATACACAACTCGATTGGTCACGCCATGAGCCGCGAGGACAGCGCGCATGAAGATCGTCGCGCCGCCTCTCCAGACGCCGGTCTCGATGAGATCTCCGGGGACGCCATGCTGAATAACATCCTCGATGAGGCGGCGGAGGCTGTCCAGTCGCTTCTCACCGATCATGGTATGGGCATACTTGGGCCAGTCTCGTCCGACGGAACGCCCCTCGACGCTAAAGCTCGGGGATCGGGACATTTTCATGTCGGCATCGCGCATGAGGCTTGGAAATCTCCGCGCCACAACCGCTCGCGCCCTGTTGAGGGCTCGATCGGGCAAGCGCGCGCCGCGTTCCGCTTCGATCTCGGCTTCCGGGTACACATAGTTCAGAACGCAGCGCTTCATCAGATCAAGATAGAGATCGGTCGCGCTGTTCATTCTTCGCTCCGTTCCGCCGAAAGAACCTGAGGCAGAGTACCATTCCTTCTCCTGCCATGTCCCTGGCTCACACTGCCGTCTCCGGCGCGAAGTGGTCGCTCGCTTCGATTGTCGGTCGACGACTCATGACGGTCGTGACCGGCGTCATCCTTGCCAGGATGCTGTCGCCTGCCGATTTTGGGCTCGTGGCCATGGCTTTGATGTTTATCGGTTTCATCGACCTGATCCGTGACCTCGGGACTGGCGCAGGTATTGTTCAGGCCGATCGCCCGTCCGACCAGCTGCTTTCGTCGCTTTTCTGGTTGAATCTGGCGCTCGGCATCGCGGCGAGCGCACTCCTTGCGTCGCTTGCGCCCGCCGCAGCCCTGCTCTTTCGGGAACCCCGGCTCACGTCGGTACTGACGATGCTCTCGTTCTCGCCGCTGTTCGCCGCGTTGAGCGTCGTGCAAACAAGCGTGCTCGTCCGAGAGCTGAAGTTCCGGCAGTTGGCGATGGCGGAACTCGCCGGATTCTCCCTCGGCGGAGTGACGGGAATTGCGCTCGCGTTACGTGGTTATGGCGTATGGAGTTTAGTGTACCAAAGTGTCGTTGGCACATTCCTCATCTCACTCGCGACTTGGTTTGCAAGCCGCTGGTTGCCGCTCTTCGTTTTTCGCTTTTCTTCTGTCAAGTCCCTGGTCAGTTTCAGTGCGAACTTGACCGGCTTCAATATCCTGAATTTCGTCATACGCAATGCCGATAACGTTCTTATTGGTCGCTATCTCGGCGCGCAGAGCCTCGGGTTGTACGACCTGGCATATCGGGTGATGCTTTCTTCGCTGCAGCTGGTATCCGGAGCGTTCGCTCGCGCGTTGTTTCCGATCTATGCGCGCTTGCGAGACGATCATCGGCGGCTAGGAGCCGCCTATCTCAAGGTAACGGGCGCCGTCGCTTTGATTGCGTTTCCAGTAATGTTCGGAATTGTCGGAATCGCAGAGCCGTTTGTCGACGCAGCCTTTGGACCGCAATGGGCTGCCGTCGTTCCACTGCTGCTGATTCTTGCGCCGGTCGGTGCGCTTCAAGCCATCAGCACGACGGTCGGCAACATCTACCAGGCCTTGGGACGCACCGACCTTCTCGTTCGATTTGCGGCAGTGGCAGGCTTGTTGTCAGTGGTGGCGTTCGTTATCGGACTCCAATGGGGAATCGTTGGTGTCGCAGCGTGTTACGCGCTGATGCAGTGCGGACTGGCCTATTCCTTGTTCAAGATTCCGTTGGGTCTGATTGGCCTACAGGTCACTGCGGTCGTCCAAGCCGTCGGTCGTGCGCTGCTTTGCAGCCTTGGTATGCTCGCCGCTGTGTACTCAGTCGACCGCCTGCTGCCGGATTCGATCGACTCCGCTGCCCGCCTCAGCGTTCTCGTTCTGATAGGTGTCGTTGGCTATTCGGCTTCGACCTGGTTCTTCAACAGAGAAGGCGCCGTTGAACTCGTCAATCTAGTGAGACAATCTGATGCGTAACTCCACCACATCGAGGCCTGACGCGACCGACGCGACATCCAACCCTTCGACGACTCGCGACAGCACCTTGGCCGGAAAGCCGCCGCGGAGAACAAACACTCTGCGCTTCTGACCCAGCAACTCCCGAATCAACATCGGCGCGTCCACCCCCTCGTCCGCCCGCACGTCGAGGATGACGATGTCGCGATTGATGAGCAGCGGGAACGCAGCGTCTTTAAACCCCGAATACGCAACGTAGGCGGAGTGATCCGGCAGTACGCTCCCCAGCACGTTGGTTTCCGCCCGCTTGCTGCTGCGAAGCTCCCGCGAAGCCATGACGTCGTCGCCGAGGTGAAGCGTCATTCCCCAGCCGAGGCAGAGGCCGACAGTCGCTGCCAGCAGCGGCCGCGCGCCGGCTCTCGACCTCGCAACCCACCACATCGCGCCCAGCCCGATCGCGAAGAGCAAGGGCAACTTCAGCAGCGACAGCTGCCTTACCAGCCACAATGAGCTCTCCGGGCCGCCACGGACTGGCGTCCCCACGAGGATCAGCAGCACGATCATGACACCCAGCAATGCTCCCAGGAACAAAGGCCGAACGCTCACCCTGATCTCGTCGAGCGACCATGCGAACCCGACAGCAACCAACGGCAACAATTCGAGCAGATACCGTTGATTGAACGAGAGTCCCTCATGCCGCTGCACACCGGAGAAAGCAAATGTCATCAGAACGGCCAAGCTGACGATCGACAGGACCTGAAGCTGTCGCCGGTAGTGCGGGGCCATTCGGAATCGAGGGACCCACGCCAGCACAAGCACGATGAGCGCGAGAATGGCCCAGGGCGCCGACTGCAGGAATGCCTTCTGCAGCGTCGTGCCAAGCATGAGATGCGCACCTGTCAGCGAATCGTAATCGACCCACGAGAAGTTGGGTCCGACGAGCGGCGGCCGCACGGAAAAATCGACGAGTCGGGCCCAGAACATGGTGACTGGAGCGAAGAGGGAGCCCGCGGTGCTAACCACCACAGGCACATTGAGGTAGCCCTCTCCTTTGCTGATCGGATTCCACGAGTCCAGCCGGACGTGGTTGATGAACGCACTCGCGGAGAGAGGCACCGCGGCGCCCAGCGCAAATGCCGCCAGCGCCCTCCAGCGGTTGGCGCTCCATACCGCCAGGCATCCTCCAATGACGGCGACGATGACGGCGTTCTGATATCGGACGCCCGTGGCAAGGCCAAGCAGCAGTCCCGATGCCACTGCCCGCGGTACCCCTCCGTCCTCGATGACACGTCCCGCCGCGAAGATTCCGGCGGCGCACAATGCAATGCTCAGTGTGTGCGGCCAGACACCTTGCGCATATTCGATGACGAAGCCGCCGAGACCAAACGCAGCAGCGGCCAGCCACGGTGTGGAGGCTTTTGTTGAGTAGCGGCGCGCATAGGCGAACACCAGCGCGACTGTCGTGACGTACGCGATCGTGTTCAGGCCGACCAATCCCCGCCATCCGAGCCATGAGAAGGGAAGCGCGAGTACTGCGTAAAGCGGCGGTGCGCTCGAGGCGACGGGCGTGGCCTTGACCTCGCGGGCCCAGGGACCCGGATCGAACGAAAACAGTTCGCGGCTGGGCGATAACCCCTCGGTGTTCGCCACCGTGAGTCGGCCCTGGCGAAGGGCAATCACGTTGATCAGATAGTTGTTGTCGTCGATCGTGAAGACACCGGGAACGACCGTCACCGACAGCGCCAGCCCGAAGAGAAGCAGGACGACAACCAACGGTCTCATGTGATGAGGTGCCCATACTCTAGCCTGTCTCGCGTCCGCATGAGCCCGTCGACAGGCGCGAGTGTGGGTCGTGAACCGTCCGTCTGACTAGCTAGACGTTCCTCCCGGCCCGCGCCTCGAGGATGGCTGGCCAGCGTTTGCCGATCCGCTTCATGATGGCGTGCCGCCCAGTGATTCGTTCACGCGACACGATCAGGCGAAAGACGTCGGCCAGTTCGTTCCGCCACCATTCATCGACTGTTTGCGCGTAGGCGTGGGCGATGGCCTCGAGACACAAGGCTTCGCCGATCTGATGGAGCGCGGACAGAAACTCCACGGGGAGCGGAGTGGTTGCCGTTTCCAGGGTTTCGCGCAGATCGTAGAGCGCGAGGCGGCTGCCGCGGCCGGCGAGCGCCGCGTGCGCGGCCGCGCGGGCGGTCATCCAGTCCATACGGCGGTGCGGCTCCGCACCCTCGCGCTCACGCACCCGCTCAATGATCCGGTGCAGCGTGGTCAACGAGACTGCCTTGCCCTCCTGCGTAATCGCCCGGCGCAGTGCCGCCGGATCTTGAGCAAGCTCGCCATCGGCGGCGGCTTTCACTCGCGCCGCGGCATTCGCGAAAGGCGGTTCGCGCTCGCCTGGATCCGCTGCAAGCGCCGCGATCGCGGTGCTCTGATCATTGGCAAGCGCCGCATAGAGGGGTTGGATGGTGGAGGCCTCGAGATCGGAGAGGACACGGAGCGCGGCGAGTCGGAGCGTTTCATCGCGCGTCCGGTCGAGTGCCATCGTCGTCAATCGATCGACAACGGTGGCACCGCGCGGCCCGCGAAGGAACGGCCGCGCTGCATCAACGGCCGCAGTGGCCACGACGCTGTCCGCGTCGTCCATCGCACGAAGTACGACGTCGAGTGATCTCGTATGGCCGATTCCTTCGAGTACTCGAAGGGTGGCCACGCGGGCGGAAGGTGCCGTTAGCGGGTCTCCGGCGAGCGCCATGAGTCGTTGAAGCGCGCGCGCACCGATGAGAGTGAGCCGGGTGACAGCCGACTCCCGTACCACCGCGCGCTCGGAGTCGAGATCCGCTATCAGCGCGTCGATTTTTGTCCGGGAGGAGGCCTTGATGACCACGGGTGAGACGGGTAAGGCAGATTGGGCAGGTCAGCCAGATGGGCGGGTCGGCAGGTATTCCTACCCGCCGACCTGCCGGACTTGGCCACGCCGCCTGAATCTAGCGCTGGAGATTCACGACGAGGGCCGCGCGGCGATTGAGCCGGCGCGTTTCTTCGCGTGAATTATCGTGCTTGGGTCGTTCTTCCCCATAGCTGACCGTGGTCAGCCGCGCCGCCGCTACGCCGCGACTGATGAAGTAGTCGCGCACCTGGTTGGCGCGCCGGTCGCCCAGCGCCAGGTTGTACTCGGCCGTGCCGATGTTGCACGTGTGCCCTTCGATCTGCACCCGCAGCGTGGCGTCCTGGCCCATCGCCGCGATCGCCTCGTCCAGAATCCGCGTCGCTTCCGGCCGCAGCGAGTAGCGGTCGAAGTCGAAATACACGTCGTCAAACGTGTAGTTGCGCACCACCGGCGCCGGCGGCCGCACCACCTGAATGGTCGTCGTCGCGCGCGCCGTCCCGCCCCGGCCATCGTTCACCGTGACCGTCGCCACGACCGGCCCTTCCTGCTGCGGCGCCGTCCATGGCGTCACCCGGGCCGTCGCATTGGTAAACGTCCCGGCCGGGGCGGTCCACGCGTAGGTCAGCGGATCGCCATCCGGGTCGGCCCCGACGGCCGTCACCGTCGACGTCCCACCCGGCGCCACCGTGCACGGATCGCACTGCGCCGTCACGGTCGGCGGCCGGTTCTGCGGCGCCGCCGGCGGCGGTGGGGGGGGCGGCGGCGGCGGGGGCGGCGGCGGCGGCACATACACCCGCACGCCCGGGTGATACCCGAGCCGCACCTGCAGCGTCGCGAAGTCCCAGGAATCCGGGTCGTAGGCCTCGTGGCGCCCCAGCGCCAGGTTGTCGCTGCTCTTGGCCGGCAGATTCAGATTCCCCGCCGCGCCAATGAAGAACCCGCTCCGATGGTGCCAGGTCACGCCCAACGTGGCCCGCTGCAGGCTCACGGTCTTCGACGGGCCCGTCGCGACGCTCCCGTCCAGATGGTCGCCGTCCAGCCCGAGCAGCGTCGCCCCGGCCAGCGTCGCGTCATCACCCGTTTCCAGCGTGCCGTTGATCTCCGCCGTCCCGCGGAAGCCCAACAACAGCGGGACGCCCACGCCCGTCCCCCAGCGAATGGCCGAGGACGGCGTGTCGAACCCGTCGGGGTTCCCCCGAAACGCCATCCCGAAGTAGCCCGTCCCCTCGATCCCGCGGCTGTACTTGCTGACCACGAAATCGACCTGGCCGTCCAGTTTGCCCGTCGAGACGCCCACCTCGTCATCGCCCGTCGGCAGCTTCAACGCCCCACGCACCGCCAACGCCACCGGCCGCTGCTGATACTGCGACCAGAGATTGACTTTCGCGCCCAGGTAGAAGTCCCCGACGTTGTTCCCCGTCCAGGACTGCCGCACCCGCGGATACGCCGCCAGGAAGCTCCCGTATTCCGGATCGTTGACGAAGATCGGCTTGAGCTCGCGATCGATGCGCGTATCGAACAGGAACGAGCCAAACACCTCAGCCCGGTTCTTAATCCCGACGCTGAAGGTCCCGGCGAAGTCGCCGACGTTGGTCAGCCCCTGGAAGTAGTTCGTCCCCCGCCGATACCCGCTCACCGACAACTTGTTCGACGGCAGCACCTCAGCGGTCGGCGCAAACCACAGCCCAGTGTCGCCCGTGAACGTCGGCGTCGCCGGACG